>Ga0196973_1000062_pt1 | contig 42425 bp, 69 predicted proteins | sample S1_513CmetaG_FD_155457 | JGI IMG/M metagenome (GOLD analysis project Ga0196973, IMG submission 155457) | Soil microbial communities from Anza Borrego desert, Southern California, United States - S1_5-13C | ecosystem: Environmental > Terrestrial > Soil > Desert | place: USA: California...
GCCATCGAGCAGGACGCCGACGTCATGCTCCTCATGGCGCGTCCCGCAGCCGCAGGAGATCAGTTCCAGGTAGCGACCGACACGACCGAACTGATCGTCGCCAAGCAGCGCAACGGGCCCGTTGGAACGATTAAGCTGACGTTCCTCCGCGATATCACCCGGTTCCAGAATTTCCACAACTGACACCCCATACGCTCATGAGCTATTCAAGGCCACATCCACGGCCGCCCGTTTTGGGGCGTCGGCGCCTTCTTCGGCGCAGCAAGCTGCTCGGCCAGCCCACGGCGCACCATGCCGAGGAGAATCGTTTCGCCTATCGTCGCGTGGCGCGCGGCAAAGCCGTCCTCGTACAATGCGGCGAGGAACACGGCCTCGTCCCTGAAACTTTCGCTCAGGTAAACTTCGTTGGCCGTACCGATTTGACTGGCACGAAGCGTCCAGTCGCAGGCGCCGCAGTCGACGTGCCGGAGGAACAGGCGGAATTTAGCGGTGGGAAACTCCACCTCGAGCGGCACGCGTGCGAGCAGCCGAAACCAGACCGGGTCGAGGCGTTGGAGGCGAGGCATCGGGCGGACGCTATTCCCGCCAGGATCGAGAGCAACTGAGGGGAACGAAGCCCGTGAATCCGATCCGCTCCGCAGACCACTACGCCGACGCGATGACGCGCATCGCCGAGCTTGAGCGCAAGCTGCTGCTCGCGCGGAAGGGGCTGTTCTGGATTCAGGTCCGTGCCGCCTGCGATGCGGGCGAGCCACTAGCCGACAAGATCGTGGCCGTGGCGACCGACCACCTCAACGAGACGGCTGACGCCGCGCTACCCAGCTAAGAACGAAAGCGCAGGAGAACCCATGCCCAAAAACAAATACCTCAAGACCTCCAACAAGCTGCGGCACCAACTGCTGTCCGCAGTCAGCGCGGCCACCATGACCCTCTGCAACGAGCACGTACCCGCGCATCTCGACGGTCCGCCGGAGACGTGGCCCGAGGATCAGAAGAAACTCTGGGACCTCATCACCGAAGCCGAACACCGGTGCCGCCGGAACATCGAGGCGGTGTTGATCGGTGCCCGCCGGATGGCGTTCGACAGCCACGCCGACGAAATGGACCAAACCGCTGCCGCGTTGAAGGAGTCGGCCGACTCGCTTCGCGACGTGGCTCCACCCAACGCCTGACCGCGGAACGAAAGGTGGCCAATTTTTATGCCTACGTTGACATTCAACCACAGCGACGCCGAGGCGAAGGCGCTCGAACAGCTCGCGGCGGAAAAGGACATGAGCAAGACCGCCGTGCTCAAGCAGGCGTTGCGGCTTTACCAGACGGTCCACGAGCGCGCGAAGCGCGGTTACACCCTCCACCTCGAACCGGACGCGCCTTCAAAGCGGAAGGTCGAACTGATCCCGCTCTGACCCCCATGGAACCACACGACCGGGCTGCGGCCCTTTTCGAGCGATGCAAGCAGGCCGGACTTGTCGGCATCAATGGCGACGGTGCGCCGACCCGCGACATGGTCGCTGAGGCGATTCTGGACGCCGGGGACTACAGCGCCGAATGCAGCGAACTGGCGACCTACTGTCGCCGGCTCGTGCGCCTCGTGCGCAAGACCGATCCGCAAAACAAGGTGGCCGCGGACTGCGTGGAGTTTCTCCGCTGCATCGGCGAAGCGAAGGCAATCAACCGCTGACACCCCATGAAACTCCCGATGCGACCCTTCTTCCTCCGCTCGGCCGACCGCTACGGGCGAGCCCTACAAATGGCGCGCGCAGCGCGGGACAACGGCAACCGCACGCTGATGCGGCGGTGGGCGTTGGAGTTCCGCGAAGAGCGCAAGCTGTTGCTCTCCTACGCTCGATAACCCCGAACAACACCTATGCCTAACGACCGCAAAATCGTCATCAATGTCGTCCCGCAGAGCCCCGCGGCGTGGGAGAACATCTCGCTCGCCGTGTTCTTCGTCGCGTGCGCGGTCGGGGTCCACTCTATCGCGGGTTGCTGTGCCCGCGTGGACGAGGCGCGCCACCGCGCGGAGTCGGTGAAGATCACCGACAACACCGTCATCACGGCCAAGCCGTAGGGAACGAAGCCACTGCCGGAAGAGGGGTTCACCGCCGCGTTAAACTGACCGCGCATGAAGATTACAACTACCCAGCGCCGAGCGCTCTCCCGCCTCATGGCCACGTACCGGAACCGCTACGCGACCGACCGCAACATCGCTCAAATTCGCACCGCGATTCGCAGCATCCTCCGCAAATGAAAGCCACCGATAGAATCAACGATGAGGGCGAAGACGCTCTCCAAGAAATCAGCCACGAGTTGGAGCAAATCGCCGTCGAAATCCGCAACCGCGGCATGCGCGGCCGGATGGTCGGCGACGTTGCCGGCGCTGCCCGCGTGCTCCGTGAGCTGACGCAGCGCGTTGAGCTGCTGACCCACTGCGACTGAACGAAGGAGCCTACATGAAGCCAGCAAATGAACGCGCGTTAGACCTTTCCTCGCTTGTAGGGGAGGTGTGGCGCTCTGCTTACCGATCGGCGCAGGAGGACGTTGAAAACGGACGCCCCGGAGGCGCGGCTGATGCGTGGAAGGAACACGGCTTCTTTGACGACAAGGTGTGTGTCTTGCGTCGAGGAATCATGGCATTCGCGGACGACGTGGCGCGAATCGACTACCTTGCTACGCACCACCCCAACCTCGCTGTGCAGATCAGCCGCAATGCGATTTCGACGCCTCCCTTACGCGAGGCGATTGACCGAGAAATCGAGCAGTCTACGGAGCTTCCGCACGCCTGACGCCGAACGAACCCTATGGACCTCAAAGGCAGATACGTGACCTTCGTGTGTCGGATCACGGACCCGGAGAAATACGCGGGCGAGAACCCGATGAACACTCACCAATTGGCTGGCGTTGAAGTCGTCGGGATCTCGGTAGGCGACCTGATGGGCTACAGCGACAAGCTAGAGGAGCTGTGCGGAGGCCAAGAAAACGAGGCCGTGCGGGCGGCGTTCGAGAAACACTGCCTTCCCGGTCAGCAGCGCATCTAAGAACAACTTCAATGAAGAATAATCCTCCGCTTCACCTGAAGCTCGAACCGTCGCCTGGTGCCGAGATCGGCGATTGCTACGACCACGCGGCGAAAATCGTCCGCAAGGTCGGGTGCGTCGTGAACTTCGACTTCAACGAGGTCTTCTGCGGCGTCCGGCCGTGCGACATCCGCGGCAAGGGCCGGCGTGCGCGATTCATCGAGGTGTATCACCGCGAAATGACGAAAAAGGCCGGCTGCAAGATCTGCTACGCCAACCCGTAGGGGAACGAATGACTGCGATACCTCATCATCACGCAGGCGACTTAGCCCGCATCCACGAACTAGAGCGAAAGTTGATGCTCGCCCGGAAGGGCCTACTTTGGATTCAGGTCCGCGCCGCCTGCGATGCGGGCGAGCCACTAGCCGACAAGATCGTGGCCGTGGCGACCGACCACCTCAACGAGACGGCCGACGCCGCGCTACCCAGCTAAGAACGAACCCAATCTCCGATGAAAATTCAAATAGACGACCTAACAACGCTCGCAAACCACCTCGAAAAGCTAACTGAGGCGGCGAGACGCGGCCACGGATGGACCTACGATGACGAGGTGAAGATGCTCCGCCAGACGGCGGAGGAATTGAAGCTCCTGCGCGGTCGCGAGGCGACCACGATGAGGCTCGCGAAGCACATCGAAGAACTGACGAAGGACAAGGAGCGGCTGGACTGGATTGAAGCAAACCGCGTGGACCTCAGCGAAGTCCATGGCGAGTGGTGCGTGTTCACCTTTCCCGACGCCCAGTCTTATACCTTTTCCAAAACCCCGCGCGAGGCCATCGACAAGGCTCGCGCCATCAAACGCTGAGGCCGTCGAACAAAGGGGACAAATTTATGGCTACCCACCAAATCGAAACGACCGCGCAGAAATCCGTCCGTGGTGTCTGGCGCGAACACCGCGAAGAGCGCGAACAGATGAATCGCCGGCACGAGCGCGAAATGGCCGCGGCCGTCGCGGCCGAGTTTCCCGTTGGCTGCAAGGTCAAGTGGAAGCACGGCCATAACATGATTTCCGGGCTCGTGTTCGAGCACATGCGGTATTCGTGGCACTCCGAGAAGGTCATCGTCCAGAACACGAAATCCGGGGCGAAAAAGGAAATCGAAGCGTGGGAGTTGGAGCACGCCGACTGAGCCACCGGGAACGACACCTATGCTCGAATACGCTCTCGCATTCCTGATCGTCGCCATTCTGTGCGGCGTCGTTGGTTTCAGCGGCGCCACAGGCGTCGTCGTCTTCATCGCCAAGATCGGCTTCATCGTATTCCTCGTCCTTTTCCTACTCGCGTTGGTGTTCGAGTGGCCGCGTCGGCGCTGAGGGGCACGAAAGCTTTCCCGATGAACGCGACTAATCACCTATTGGCTGTCCTCGCAGAAGAGGGCGGCGAAGTCGGCAAGGAGTGCCACAAGGCCCAGCGGTTCGGCCTCGACGACAAGGTCACCCTGGACCCACAAGGTCCACGCGGCACGACCGGCCCAACCAACCGCGAGAAGATCGTTGCCGAACTCAACGACATGCTCGGCGTCGTGCAAATGCTGGTAGATCGCGGCGTGTTGCCTGCGAACTGGCAGGACAAGGCCGCGCAGGAGCGGAAGGCGATGAAGGTCGCACGCTACATGGACTACGCAGTGCGCGTTGGCGCTCTCGAGCCCAATACCTAGGCGAACGAACCCAATTTCCCCATGAGCAACCGATTCAGCCCAGCACACGCGCGTCGTGAAAACGAGAACGCGCAGCTCGACCGCGACGGCTTCCCGCCGTGCGTGATGACCGTCGCCGAGTTCAAGGAACATCTCGACCGGACGTTTCCCGGAGACGGGTTTCGGATCGTCGCATTCCGCGTCCGCGGCTATTGCCCCGGCGGCACGATCACCTCGCGGCGCGGGGAGATGCCTGGCCTCCGCGCCAACAAGGTCCAGGTGGCGGCGTGCCAAGCGGCGTGGAAGCGCGCCAAGCGGGCGGTGTAGCGAACGAATCTATGGCCACCCACCAGACAGGCTCACGCGAATATCCGGTAGAGGAGCAAGCTCCCACCGTGACCGACATCCAGGGCCGCGAAGGCTGGAAGCTGCACCATGAGGCTCCCAGCGGCCCCAGCAAGATCGTGCGCCCCGATGGGGTCTGTGCGTTCTATCGCTACATGCCGACCACGCAGGAAGAGGCGCGGCTGATCGTTTGGGCCTACACCGAAGGCCACAAGCACGGCGACAGCGAGCGGCGCGAAGCGTTGAAGAAAACCCTCGGGCTCTGACCCGAACGAACCAGCTTTCACGATGAAGCCGCTACAAATCTTCTGCGAACGCGAGCCATGGAACATGGGCCGCATCGCGCTTTACATCCGCGCCGGCCAAGCCGTCGCGTCTCCCATCGTCATGGCGCCGGTAGCGGAGGGGCTTCGCTACGATCCCGCACTGACGCTCGAACCCGAGCAGGCGCAGGCGTTGATGGACGAGCTTTGGCGCACGGGCTTGCGCCCAACCGAGCGGCACCTGGCGGACATGCGAGCCTTGGTCTTCAAGACCGGCAAACCCTGATGGAACAACTCCAATGCCACGATTCACCAAAGCAACCCCGCTGAGCTGGCCCGAGCCCGTGCGCGAAGAGCGCGCCGCGTGTTTCGTGTGCGGCAAGAACGTCGCGACCTACGTCCCCGCCGGCGGGGACGGGAGCGTGCGGCTTTTCCGCTCCCACAAGCGCACCGGCCCGGCCGGCGTGCCGTTCATCTGCGCGGGCACGCGTCAGGAAGACCCCAACTGGTAGGGAACGAAAAGGCGTGATCTCCTACATCTCAGTTTGCAGCGGAATCGAGGCGGCGACTGTGGCGTGGCACCCGCTCGGCTGGCGCGCCGCCGCGTTCTCGGAGATCGAGCAATTCCCTGCGGCGGTGCTGGGCGAACACTACCCGAACGTCCCAAACCGGGGCGACATGACCAAATTCAAAACATGGCCCGATGAACCAATCGACCTTCTTGTTGGAGGAACCCCCTGCCAGGCGTTCAGCATCGCCGGCCTGCGCAAAGGACTGGATGACCCGCGCGGTAATCTCACCCTCGTCTTTCTTGCTCTGGCTCGAAAGTATCGGACCCGCTGGGTGGTGTGGGAGAACGTCCCCGGAGTGTTATCTGATCGAGGAAATGCGTTCGGCCAATTCCTCTTTGGCTTGGGGCAACTCGGGTATGGGTGGGCCTACCGGGTGCTTGACGCTCAATACTTCGGAGTTCCCCAGCGACGCCGTCGCGTCTTCGTTGTCGGATATCTTGGAGACTGGCGACGTGCCGCAGCGGTTCTTTTTGAGCCCGAAAGCCTGCGCGGGGATTCTGCGCCGCGCCGCGAACCGGGCCAAAGAGTTGCCGGAACGGTTACGCGTGGCGCTCTCGATGGTAGCAGCCCGTGCGGTGGGGACGGCAGAGACTCCTTCCTCGTGACACACGCGCTTCGCGCCGAAGGATTCGACGCGAGCGAAGACGGAACGGGGCGTGGCACGCCGCTGGTGCCGATTGCCTTTTCGGCGAAAGACTATGGTGCCGACGCCGGCGAACTGAGTCCGACGCTGCGCGCTGGCGGCCACACCGGCAGTCACGCCAACGGAGGAGTCATGCCGGCCGTTGCCTTTCAGGAGTGCGTGACTGGCGTCCGAGAATATCCCGAGGCAGGCACGCTGCGCGCCGGCGGCCCTGGGCATGATCCGGTCGGGACGCGGCTGCGTATCGGGATGTCCGTGCGTCGGGTCACCCCGCGCGAGTGCGAGCGCCTGCAAGGCTTTCCCGACGACTACACCCGCATCATGTATCGCGGAAAACTCGCGGCTGACGGCCCGCGTTACAAGGCGCTGGGAAACTCCATGGCGGTCCCCGTCATGCGCTGGATCGGCCAGCGCATCGCGATCGCCGACACCCTCTAGAACGAACCCTCATTTTCCCCATGGCCAAAGTCATTCATTCCAAGGTTTCCGCGCAGCTCGCCGTCACGCTCGAATTGAGCGAGGCGGAGGTGCGGGCGCTCGACGGTATTTTCGGCTACGACGTGGAAATCTTCCTCAAGGTTTTCAAAGAGCGGATGGGCCGCGCCTACGTTGAAAAGCACGAGGACGGCGTGCGCTCGCTGCACGCCACGATCCGCGGACAACTCGCCAAACCCATCGCGGAAATCGGCCTCGCGCGGCAGCGGATGTGGGAAGCCGCCGCGAGGACCACCGCCTAACGGGGAACGAAGGTATGGAACCCAAACACTTCAACGTAGGCGACCGCTTGGCTGCGGAATTTGGCTGCAACGTTCACCGGTGGACCGTGCAAGCCGTCGATGGCGACCGCATGCTTGTGCGCAGCGATGGAGGGACTGAGGCCCTGTGGTCAACTCATGAGCTACGCGAACGCAAAGCGGTGAGGCTCCCGACGAAAGCCTCGCGACCGACTTTGCGCGGTTACATCCGGATGCTTTTTCACGGTCGCTGGATACCTGCTGTCGTCCCTGGCGAGCAGGGATGGCGAGCGATTCACACCCGCACCGGCGCGAGAGTCGGAGGTGAGAACACTACTCGCCAGATGGCCGTGGGCTTTTGCCACACCGCTAACTTTTCGTGAACGAATGCGCGCTCGCCCTCCCGCCCTCCGCCGCGCTCCCCGCGAGCGAAAGCCGCGCAGAAACCGGCCGCGCGCCAACTGACCTTTCCGGCAACCGTCCGACACCCTATGCCGACCGCATCACTTCTAGCTTCCATGGCCATCCAGTTCGCAATCCCTGCCCCGGCCCAATTCGACCCCGAGCGGATGCTCCACGCCATCCGCCAGGTCGAGCACTCACGCCAGGACTTCACGTCGCGCTCGGGCGCGAAAGGCGTCTACCAGATAACGCCGGCCGTCTGGTATCGCCATTCCACGAAGCCGCACAGCATGGCCACCAGCGCGAATCCCATCGCCGTACGCGAGACTGCCCACGTCGCTCGTGCCCACCTGCGAGCGATCCGGCTCGAGCTGCGCGCGGCCGGCTATCCGGAGACGCCGTACTTCTGCGCGCTCGCATGGAAGGCCGGCGTGGAAGGGGCAAAGGCCAAGCGAGTGCCGCGCGAGGACATTTCATACGCCGAGCGGGCGGCCAATCTCTACGAGGACAAGCCATGAGGTCCGTTCTCGCCATCGATCCGGGCAAAGCCGGCGGTATTGTCGGCATTCAGACAGACGACCTCAACGGGCATGCCTACAGCATCCACAAGATGCCGGACACTGTCGGCGACTTGGTTGATATCCTCCGGACCATGCGCGCCGAAGGTTGGCACACCGCCTACGTCGAGCGCGTGGCCAGTTCGCCCCAAATGGGGGTCGTGTCGGCCTTCACCTTTGGTCGAGGCGTCGGCAACATCGAAGCCGCGTGCCAGGCGCTCGGGCTCCGCTTGGAGTGGGTTGCCCCAAGCGTATGGCAGAAGGCGATGGGATGCCTCACGAAGGGCGACAAGAACATCTCCAAGAGACGGGCGCAGGAGCTATTCCCCGCGGTCAAGGTTACGCACGCAAATGCGGACGCCCTCCTGATCGCGGAGTACGGGCGCCGCTTAGAAGCCACGCGGACCGCGTAACCGGCTGGCCTCGGCCACTTGCGCCCTTGCGGGACCGGTCTCTAGCGAGGAGACTATTTGGCGGCCGTCACCCACGCGATGGCTGCGTCCACCTTGGCGTCGTGCGCTTCGTAACTCGCCAGAATCTGCGCGCGCGTCCTGCCACTGACCCCGTGTTCTTCCTGCATTTGCTGAGGGGTCATGCCGCGAAACGCGGCCCGCGCGCGAGCGGTATCGTCGCCCTTCAGGTATGAAAGCGCTTGGATGGCCAACTTTTGATGGTCGTTCATACTCGCTAGAGTTCGTCTCGGGCGGAATTGCCCTTCGACCTACCCATCCTGCCACAATCCAGCCGCCCCTGTCCATTACACAATAGGCTTGCCCTTCCACAATCCCGCCCTTCCCTGCCCTCCATGGCAGGCAAGCCCGGCATGAAGATGGGCGACAAGCACACTGTCGATCCGCAAGCCCTCATCCCGGCTGCCGTCTCCGCGGCGCTCGGATCAACCGCCTTCACTGCCACAAAGCAGCTCACGGAAGAGGAAAAGCGTTTCCTATCCCGCGCCCTCACCTGCGACGTCGACGTCTGGCGCCGCGAGTTCGGTGCCCAACTTCGCACCGCCGCCCAAGACATGCTCCTCCTCATGGCCAAGGAGCTCGAAAAGATCCCGCCCGCCGCCCGCGCCTACACCCTCGCCGTCCTCGTCGACAAGGCCGCCATCCTCGAAGGGCGCACATCCCTCCAAGGCGCCTCCGTCAACATCCAGGTCAACAACTTCAACGGCGCCAGCCCCAAGAACGCCATCCTTGATGCTCTCGAGGGTAAGGGTCGCTCGCTCAACTCAGATGCGCGTGATGCGCTGGCCGTTTGAGACGCATCGTTGTATCGTGATGGATTGATTCTCCATCGCGTTTCCCATTTATGAGTAAAGCCAACCGCACCGCAGGGCGCCGCGCATGGATCGCGCGCCTGTTGCAGGCCGAAAAACACGTCGAAGCCCGGGCTTACGCCTCCAAGCACGGGCTTGCGGACTGGCTTGCGAGCATTTCGCAGGCGGTGAACGGACAAGCCACTACACCCATTACGTTAAGTAGCGCAGGGAGCGCCACGTTGTCTCCCTCCCCTACCCTGCCGTCCGAGCCGGAGATCGCGTGCGCGTGCGCCCCAGGGGGGGCGGGGGTCGACGAACCCCCGGGTGCCCAGAATCAGGATCAATTCCCGCCGCACGGTAAAAATTCGCAGTTGCGAGTTGAGCCGGCGACGGGGCAGCCGGCGGGAGGCTTGCCAGTGGGGGCGCTGGTAGCCGCCCCCGTCGAAACATGGCCGGACGGCGAGGACGGCGAGGACGGCGAGCCGGAGGTGATCGCGGCGTTGGCCGCGGTCGGGCAGGATGCTCGGTGCGCGGGTTCCCCGCTTACCGAGAGGGGTCAGAGCTCCGGGGGCGTCGAGCCCCCTCCGCTGCTTGCGCACGCGGATTTTCCGGAAAAAGGGCGATCTGTCGAGCCAGAAGTTGGCCTAATGGGAGCCGGCGTTACATTACAGTCAAGTATCCCGGCTAATGTGGCGGTGGTTGGGCTGTGGCCGGAGGAGAGCGAGGCTTGGGTGGTGAGGGAATTGCCCAACCCGCGGCTGTTCATGATCCGGCTGCCGGATGGGAGGCTGGCGAGCTGCTGGAAGGGTGGAAGAAAGTGGGTGCCGAAGGCTAAGCTGCGGGTGAGGATCGATAAGCGGGAGGGCGATCCGATCTACCAGCCGAGATTCTGAGGTGTGCGACCCTACTGGAGGCAGTTGCATTAGGGGTTCACCACGGCGCTTGTGATTCGGTCGGGTTCCAGCTTTAAGCAGCCCCCATGAATCCGAAACCAGACCGCGCCGCATGCTTTCCCGATTGCAAGATCGCCGTTGCCTCGGGTGCGGAGCGAATTCCGGCGCTCGAGGTCAACCTCCTGGTCCTGTGGGCCGAATATGCGGAGCGATCGGGCTACGACGTCGACGGGCTCGTGGTGGAGACCGTGAATTGGGCCCATCGGCTGCGGAAGACGCCCGAAGGATGGGTGGTCGAGTTGGGCGCATTTCCGGGCCTCCCTCGGGTACACTTGGGAGAGGGTTTCTTTGACCAGCAAATCAAGAACCAGAGCAGCGTTTGAACTTCCCTATGAGCTGGATTGTTTGCGCCATTGCGGTGTGGGTGCCGGTGGGGATCTACTTCGCCCTCGACATGTGGAAGATGGACGTCGTGTGCGAAGCCACCGGACACTGGCGACGGAGTTGGTACGGCGTGGTCGCCTTGTTCCTCTGGCGGATCGTGTGGACATTCCCGGTTTGCGTCCTCGTCATTGTGATTGGAGGGCAATCCGTGATTCGGAATTTCCTTCGAAGGTCGTCTAAGAAGGGGGCATGAGCCGGCATGGCCAGAACTCGCCGGTAAGCCAGTTTGGCGTCCGATCAACCTCGGCTTCCCCGCTGTAGGGGTTCGCTTCGCCGGGTTTCCAGAGCCAGCCGTTGCCGCGGTTCCATTCGCAGACAACGGGCGGCGCGGTAGGGCTGTCCCGATACCAGTAGAAGCCGTCCTCGGCGGGAGGTGTTCGGGTCCAAGTCACCGCCTGAGCATCGGATCCTTCTTCTGCCAAGGCCACTCGAAGAGGAGGCGGAGGACACAGCGAACCCGCGGGTCCGAAAGGGGAATGACCTCCCCGGGCTTGCCCGTGCCGACGAGCTGCGGAACCTCCTTCCAGCAGCCGTCGCGGCGGAGGTGGTAGGGGCCGATTTTCATGGGGCCTTACGCTGCATCGCGGCGTCGATCAATTCTAAGGCCGCGATTTCGCGGTGTTCCTTATACTCCGCGTATGCAAGTTCGTGCAGGCGAAAGATTGCATCGTGCACCTTGGGTGTTAGCAACGTGGCGTTGGGGATGTCCACGGTGAGCAGCGGACTTGAATAGCTCTTCCGCCTGCCATCGTATGCCGTGTGGAAAAAGCCGTGGTTAACGTGGGCTGTTTGCGCCATAGAATTAAGGAGAGGTGAACACAACGCCGACCGTGGCCTCACGCATCTCGGCGGCGACGCGTTGAACGGCAGCGACCGACGCTGGATCGGCCGGCCGCGGTTTGACGCGAATGCGCTTCCACGAGGCACAGCCGGAGAGTGCCAAGGCGATGGCGAGGGCGGGTAACGACAGGCTTGCGGGTTTCATTGGCGCAATCCTGCCGGGTTGTGCGTGGCTTGGCCATTACGATGCGCGCGGTCGTTTCTCACGCAGCATGGAAAGCTCACGCTCAATCTGGGCCAACGCGGTGTCCAATTCACGTGTCGGAACCAAGCGGATGTGCTGTGCGTGATTCAATGCGCGAAAGCTCGGCAGTTGGAGCAAATCGGAGATAAATTGCATTGCGGCGTGGTCATTATGCTTCATGGCTTCATCACCCAATGCTTGCCGCTCTCGCGGAACTTCGCCCCGCGCTCGTGGGAAAAGCGAAGGACTGCGTGGAACACGCCGGGGAACGTGCGGAAGTCGTCGCCGAACATCTGCCCCACCCCGGGCGTCAACATCGGCCAGTATTGCTCAATGTCGGCGAAGCACGGGTAGTAGTCGTGGCAGCCGTCTATGAAGATGAGCTCGGCCGTGACGCTGTGGAATTTGAGAATCTGCGCCCCGTTGTGGCTTGTGTTCAGGATGGGGATGATTCGGTCGGCATAACCGGCCGCCTTCACATTCACGAGGAACTGCTCGTAGAGCAGAGGGCGCCCCTGCGCGGAAACCGGGAACTTGTAATCGACGTTCGCTCGTACGAAGTGCTCCGGCGAGGCGAGCCAGGTGTCGACGCAGTAGATCTTGGTCCCGAGGTGTTCGGTCAGCTCGGCCATTTTGATTGCCGAGCAGCCTTTCCATGAGCCGACCTCGACGATGGTGCGCGGCTGGGTCTCGGCGATCATCTCGGCGAAGATGGGGGAGTCGGTGGAGTCCCACGTCTGGCGGTCCACATCGAGGCCGAGGGATTCGACGCCGGCGTAGACTTCGGGGCCGGGGAGCGGGCGCGGGCCGTTCATGCCATCACCTGCTTTTGCGTGATCGGGTAGGGCGCGCGGCCGACGTGCGACACGACGCATTCGAGGTCGGCGTAAATCTTGTAGCCGCACTGGCGCGCGACGTGGCAAAAATAGTAGTCCTCGCCGAGGAGGTTGCCGGGCGGGTGATGGTCTGAGACGGCGTCAACTATGGCATTCAACATATCGCAGGTCGTGGCGAGCGGACTCGCGATTTGCTTGGCCTCCGGACATCCCTTCAAGACGGCGCGAATCTTCGCCAGCCTCTCCTCCGCCGTCCGGGGCCCAACGACCCCCATCGGGAAATACTCGTGCAGAACACGCTCCGGCTTCTCGTCCGTCGCCGGCACCGCGAAATCCCGCCATGGCTGCGCCTCGCGAATCGTGTCGAACACCTGACACCGAATCCACAGCCAGCCAGTCGCGATGTAGTCGCACTGGATCAGCCCTCGGTCGTCCTTCACGGCGCCTGGCGTAGTACGCACAAGCCAGTGGGGCTTGCCCGGATGGCGCTTGCAGTAAATGCCTCCGACGATGTTGCGGTCCGCGTGCGACGTGATGCGGTCGAGATGACCGAGCGTGCCGCCCATGTCATCGTCTACGAAAACGATCTCCTCGAATTTCTCGTCGAGAGCATATTGGGCGAGCTCGTTGCGAGCAAAGTTCACCGACGGGCCGTCGAGGATAGAGAAGCCGAACTCACGCCCCGGCAGGAGCTGCGGGTTGCTCATCACCGGAAGCAGCCACTGCAAGTAGCCCGACGAGACGCCTTGGCGGATGGGCGTGGCGATCAGAATGCGGCGCATGGTCACTTGATCCACAGGAGCAGCGCGCACCACACCATGAAGCCCAAGGCCAAAATGGCGGTCGCAACCTCGCCGCCCAGCTTCACCTCCCGAGTCCGCGGGTAGTTGTGGAGGCTCATGTTGAGAGATGAAACGACGAACACGAACATGTTTAGCCAGAAAGACGTCAGCACGTAGGTTTCCATGCGTTCACGCCACGAGTCACGGGACAAACCCGCAAGCCGTCTGTAACACGCATCGTTACGTATAAGGCCTCCTTCTAGGCGACAACCCTAGCGTAACTGTCGCGGTTACATTCTTGCCACTTGCTTTGTAAGCCACCTGGGTTGCGCCATGGCGACCGAACAACGCTGCTGCAAAGACTGCAAGTGGTGCTCGGTGGAGCACGGCTTCAGCAGAGACTTCTACTTCTGCGAACACCCTATGGCCCCGAGGAGTCCCGATAGCGGAAAGCCGGACAAGGCTTCCTATTTTAGGAGCAAATATCCTGAAGCAGCATGCGGCCCGGAGGGGAACCTCTTTGAGCGAGTCGAGCCGCGCCCGAGCCTGTGGCGGTCCCTCTTGGGCATATGACCGACGATCCCCTCAAGCCGTGCCCCTACTGCGGCGCCGAGGCCCGCGTCACCTTCACCGGCATTCTCCCCGACGTATGGTGGGAGGTCGCCTGCGCCGACGGATGCGCCTCCGTCGGCAAGCAGGGCCACGAGACCCCTACCCGCGCCGTCGTCTGCGAGCGGTGGAACAGTTGGCAACATGCCTGCCGGTAGCGTCCATTACGCCGACCATTTCCACCCGGATTTCGGCGTATTGTGGCGACCGCCAAAGCCCCGCGCCGAGCTGGAGACGTGGAGCCTTGAGCAGCTCCAAAAGTACAAGGCTGCGCGCGACCTGATCGACTCTCACGGCGCCGGCATAAATCCCGTTCAGGGGTGGTCACTCCCGATGTGGAAGCGCGTCCAGGAGAATTGGACGAAGTACAATATCCACGTCATGCTCGGCGGGAACCAGAGCGGAAAGACTACATTCGGCGCCCGCGCGACCGTATGGGCCGCAGCGACAATTCCCGAGGCGGAAACGTACTGCTTTCACGTCACGGACAAGCGGTCTATCGATGACCAGCAGCGGTTCATCTACGAGGCGATCCCCGCGGCGATCAAAAACCTTCCGACGAAGAAAGGGACGCATCACAGCATCCAGTATTCGCAGAAGAACGGGTTCACCGACGGCATTTGCATCCTTCCGCCCCACCCTGGATGCCGGCGCGGCGGATCGATCAACTTTTTCAACTACGCGCAGTACGCCCAAAACGACCAGATCATCGAGGGCATCAAGGCGCACTTCATTTGGGCGGATGAAACGATCCCGATGGGCCTCTTCGACACCCTACGGTATCGCCTCTTCACGTACCACGGCCGGATGCTGCTCACGTTCACCGTGATCGACGGCTGGAACGACACCATCGAGAAAATCCTGTCGCGGCGCCGCACGCTCGAGTCGGCATTCGTCGGAGGACGAATCAATCGCAAGCTCCCGCTGATCGAGGAAAGCCTCTCCGTAGACTCGTGCTGCATCTACTACGCGTGGACCGAGCACAACCCATGGACCGACTGGAACGAGTTCATGAAGCTGAACGCGAACATTCCGTTAACGGAACTGCTCGCGCGCGGCTACGGCGTTCCGACCAAAAGCATGTCCGGCGTCTTCACCGGGTTTGACCGCGAGGTCCACGTCGTCCCGCACGAAAACATTCCGTTCGTCAAGGACACAAAATACGCGGTTACGCGTTACATGGCCATAGACCCGGCCGGCTCGAAAAGCTGGTTCATGGCGTGGGTGGCGATTGACTCCGGCGGAACGTGGTGGGTCTACCGCGAGTATCCGGACGCCGACGTTTGGGCCGAATCGAGCAACGATCCCGACGGGAAGCCGGGCCCGGCGCAGAAAGGGTCAAAGTTCGGCATCAAGGATTACGTCGAGCTCATCCGCGACGCAGAGGGAGAGGAGCAAATTTACGAGCGGTACATCGACCCGCGCATGGGCGCTGCGGAAAAGCAGAGCGAGGAAGGCGCGACTACAATAATTTCCGACCTAGACGACCAGAACATGACCGTCATTCCGGCTCCCGGCGTGGACGAGGACAACGGCCTCCAGCTACTCAAGGGGCTTATGCGTTGGGACGAGACGAAGGAGCGCGACTCGCTCAACTCGCCGAGGTTCTTCGTCTCAGATCGGTGCCAGAACATCATCTTCGCGCTCTCGGAGTACAAAAAGCACAGCCGCAAGGAGGCGACGAAAGACCCAATCGACGCCCTGCGCTACATCGCCGTCAGCAATCCAGAGTACTATGAGCTAACGGACATGAAGGACGACCACCCGACGGGGTGTTATTAGGCGCAACCCTCATTTCGGCTTGTAATAAGCCGGCCTAATAGCAACAGGGTTGTGCCGTGAGCAGCATCACGGGCGACACTACCCAGCCAGAACCGGCGCTTCAACTCGCGCCGCGTGGCGAAGACGGCCCGGATTTCGGGTGGCTCAAGAAGGCGTGGGAGGATTGCGTCCGCGACAACCAGCCGTTCGTCAGCCAATGCCAGGTCAACTACAACACTCGCTACGCGCTGTGGTCCGGGCAATCGGAGGACGGGAAGAAGCACGCTCGCGAGGGCGCAAAAGTCGATCCGACGCCATGGGACGGAGCCTCCGACCTCCGCGTTTTCCTCACCGACGAGGCGATCAACTCGAAAGTGGCCATGCAGTGCATGGCGTTCCGCAAAGCGAACCTCGTGGCGGTGCCAGTCGAAGGAAACGACCTCAAGCGCGCGAAAACCGTCTCCAATTTCATGCGCTGGCTTATCCAGACGCAGATCCCGGAGATCGATCGCGAGGTGGAACTGCTCGCAAACATCCTCAACGAGAAGGGAATCGCGGCGACAGGTCAGTTTTGGGAGCGGTGTCAGGAGAAAACGCTCGCTAGCGTGTCGATTGCCGAGCTCCAGGAGCAGTTCCCGAGCATCGACATCCCGGCGCTTCTGGAATCCGGCATCGCCGACGACGATTTGGCGGCGCTTTTCGAGGAGCAGTTCGGCTGTTCGGCGCGCAAGGCGAAGAAAATGCTGCGTGAACTGCGGGAAACCGGCAAAACGACCGTCCCGACGCTCGGGCGCGAGTACTCGAGGCCGATCATCCGCGCGTTTTCACTCGACGAGAACCTTTTCATCCCAAGTTACGCGACGGACCTCGAAACCGCGCCGGCCATCTACCGCGTGGAGTACTTTACGGCCGAGCAGCTCCGCGGTTTTGTGCTCACGGACGGCTGGGACGAGCAGTGGGTGGAGAAGGCCATCGAAACGCAGCGCGGAAAATGGCTTTCGGCGACGCCGCCGGAGTATCTGTACCCGGTTTCACGCTCCTTCATCTGGCAGGAGCAGCGTTTCCACGAGTTGATCGGCGTCGTGTACGCTTACCAGCGGCTTTCGGACGAAGACGGGGTGCCCGGCATCTACCTGACGGTCTTCAACCCGAATCTATCTCCCGACGACACCACCAAAGGGTATGCAAAGTTTGGCCTCTTGGGCTACGCACACGGGCAATACCCCTTCGTCTTGCATCGCCGGGAGTATCTTTCGCGAAAACTCCACGATTCGCGCGGCATCCCTGAGCCGGGCAAGCCGTGGCAGGATCAGATCAAGGCGCACCGCGATTCGCGCATCGACGCGGCGTCGCTCGCGATCATTCCGCCGATCATGTACCCGATTGGGCGGCCGCCGGCGCGCTGGGGGGCTGGGGCGCGCATTCCGGAGCGGCGTCCGGGCGAATATCACTTCGCGGATCGGCCGGCGCCTGACCTTTCCACGGAGGAGAGCGAGAAAATCCTGTCCGACACGTTCAACCGCTACTTCGGCTTCGTCTCGGCGGAGACTGACCCGACGTTCGCGGGCCTCAAGAACCAGCAGGACGTGGATAAGTTCCTAAGCGGTTGGTGCAAGGCGTACCGACAGGTTTTTTCGCTGTATAAGCAGTTCGGCGACGAGAAAGTGGCCTTCCGCGTTATCGGATTGCAGCAGGTGGCCCCAGGAATCTTTGAGAAGGGCGATCCGCGCGAATCGATGGACTTCTACCTTCAATTCGACGTCCAGAGCATGGATTTCGAGATGATGGGGCAGAAGTTGGAGGCCATCGCGAAGGCGATTGCGACCGGCGACAAGTACGGCCAGGTCGACTACGCGCAGTGGTTGCAGGTGATGCTTGAGGCGATTGACCCGAACATTGCCGAGCGGATCATCCGGCCGGAGAACGTAGGCACGGCGCAGGCGGTGAAGGAAGAGAAGGACGCGCTGTCCAAAATCTTCGCCGGGTTTGACGAGGACATCACGCTCGGCGCGCCGCCTCAGATCGGAATGCAGGTTATCCAGCAGTGGGCGCAGACGCCGGACATCATGCAACGCTTGCAGCAGGACGAGCCGTTCAAGAAGCGCGTCGAGAAGCGGTACAAGCAGTACGAATTTCAGACTACGCAGCAGGAGAACGCGAAGATCGGACGTTACGGAGCATGATCCAATCTCAACGCCAGAAGCACTACGAGGAACGCATCCGCGAGAAGATGCTCCCGCTTGTCGGGATGCCGGCGTTCGAGGCGTTCATGGCCGTCCTGCGCGAGTCGCGCGAGGCATCCATCGCGGATTCGCTGATGGATTCGGTCATCGCCAACCAGCGCAACCACCTCGCGGCCATCGGCGAAATTCGGTGCTTCACGTCCATTCTATCGATCTACGACGCGGCCGTTGAGCAGCATCGGACGGCCAAGCCGGAAGAGGTCGAGGGAGACTAGCACAAGGCAGGCTGTCACCCTCGGGGTTACATTTGTGTTGACGGGAGGATTATTAGTTGTGCTTCTTCGCGTGCCGGGTTAGCAGTTATGCTAATGGCCGCCCTCGGGGGCGAACAACCCGTGGCAAGGGAATCCGTTCTTGGTCGTAACCATGGCAAGCGAGACACAAGGGGCAGCTTCGCAACCCGGGGAAACCCAAATGCGCGATGGCAAGGAGAAGGGCGCTGACAACCTGACCGGAGCGCAAGCCGCTGCGCTGTTCCTGAAAAAGGAGCAAGCCAACTCGGAGAGCGCGCCGACTGCGGAGCAGGAGGTCGCCGAGAAATCGGAAGGCGCAAACCCAGCCGCAGAAGAGGAGCCGAAGGGCACCTCTGCCGAGACGCAGCCCGAAGCCGAAGCCTCCGCCGAAATTCAAAACACGGAGTCCGAGACCGAGGAAGCGTCCGACGATCTTTCCCAGTCAACCACTCTCACGCCAGAGCAGAAGGCCGCCTTCCAGAAGATTGTTAATCGGGAGACGGTGAAACGGAAGGCGCTGGAGGCGCAACTACAAGGGGTACAGGCGCAGCTGGCCGACATGCAGGCCGCGCAGACCCACTCACCGCAAGTCGCCGCGCCAGCCATTCCCGACGGTTCACCTCTCGCGAAAGTTGAGGACATCGCGGGGCTGCAAAAGCTCCACGCGGACGCCAAGGAGGCGATTCGCTTTGCGGAGGACGCCCTTGAGCGTGCCCGCGACGGCGAGCAGCTTCCCGAAGGCTGGACGAAGGAGTCCCTTCGCCAGATTAGGCGCGAGGCGCAAGCCCACCTCGACGATTACATCCCGGCCCGCGCGGCGTTCCTGCAACAGCGGCATAACGCCGACCAGAAGGCATTCGAGAAGTTTCCGTTCCTCCGGGACCGGACAGCCCCCGAATACCTAACGGCGCAGATGCTTCTTAGGCATCACCCCGAGCTGAACAACAGCCCCTTCAAGAACACGCTTCTTGGGGCGGCAGTCGTCGGCTTGCAGGCGATGCAGGAGCGCGAGCAAGCCGCGAGCAAGGCGAAGGAAAAGCCCAAGGCGCCGACGCCGAAGCCCGCGAGCGACCAGACCGCCGTCAGTGCGGGCGCCGCAAGCGCCCCGCGCGCGCCGGCGACGGCCCAGAGGCAGCAGCTAGCGAAGGCAGAGAGTGAGTTGAAGGCGAAAGGTAACGTCAGCGGCAGCGATGCAGCCAAGTTCCTCGCGCAACGCGAACTCGCTCGAACCTCTCGCTAGTCATGGCTCAAGCCACCACTTACAATCAGCCGTCGAATCGTGAAGACCTCACGAATTTCCTGACGATTCTCGATCCGGAGGACACGCCAAAGCTGTCCTCCTTCCCCAAGACCCCGCGGCCGTCCAACGTCTACCAGGAATGGCAGATGGACAGCCTGGCGCCCGTCGACTTCTCGGGCGTCGTTGAGGGTCGCGACGTCCAAGCCTTCAACAACGAGGCCGAGAACCGCGCCCGCATCGGCTCGTACATCCAGCGCTTCCGCCGCCCGTGGGCGGTCTCGGAGGAGCAGGAGGCGAGCGACCCGGCCGGCATCGCGTCCGAAAAGGCCAACTCGAAGACGAAGGCCATGCAGGAGGTCAAGCGGTCCATCGAAGCCTGCATTGGCTCCGACAACGACCGCCAGCAGGGCAATGGCTCAGTCCCGAACAAGCTCCGCGCCCTCGGTGACTGGATCGACTCGGCGGGCCCGGCGGACGTCCCGGCCACCTACCGCACGCCATCGGCCTCCATCGACACCACGGCGACGGCGTCTCTCACCGAGGCGAACTTCAACGCCGTTTTCCAGAGCATCTTCCAGCGCGTCGGCGGCGCCCGGAAGTACACGCTCTACGCTGGCCCCAACCTCAAGAAGGCGATCAGCAACTTCCAGCGCGCCACCGGCTCGAACGGCACCACGAAGACCTACCAAGTCACGCAGGACGCCGAGTCGCATCGAATCGACCTCAATGTCTCCTTCTACGAGGGCGACTTTCACACGGTCGAAATCATCCCCGACCTGTTCAACGGGCTCCTGGATGGTGCGACGCCCTGGAGCGTCACCGCGCAGCAGCAGGCGCGCGGCTACGTCATCAACCGCGAGTTGGTCGGCATCGGCACGATGATCGGCATGTACTCGCGCGAGCTCGAGGATCAGGGCGGCGGCCCGCGTGGGTTCGTTTCCACGACGCTGACGCTCATGTGCAAGAACCCGGCGGGCTTGGGCAAGTTCGCCGCCACCTCCTAACCAACAACCCAGCAACAGGAGGAACTTACCATGGCCGATACTGCTGTTACCATCGCGCGCACGCGCACGTCGCCGCTCGACAACATCGAACGCCTGAGCAGCGGAAACCAGAAATACAAGGTTCTGTTTTCCGACATCGCTTACGGCACGGGCTCGACCGACACGGTTACGATGACGCTCGGCGCGACCCCCGACAAGTGGGTTGCGACGAACGCCCTCGCCAACGTCACGACCGCCTTCGCGGGCACGACCGCGATGACGATGATCGTTGGCACGACCACGAGCACGAACGCCTTCATCACGGCGCAGTCGATCCTGACTGCGGGCGTGAAGAGTGGCGCCACGGGCCTGTCGGCGAATGCCGTGTCCGGCACGGCGTCCGCCTCGATGGTCGCGACGTTCACGAACGCGACGGGCGGTTCGCCGTCCGCGCTGACCGCCGGGGAACTGGACATCTACCTGTCCATCCTCGACACGACCAAGTTGGGCTAACGGATCTAGCCCACGCTTAGCACGGGGGAGGGCGGCAATTCATGGGGAAGCTGGCGCCGCCCTCCCCTTCCACTTTATGAGCGACGAAGCAACCAGCCAGTTCATGCGCGAGGCCATCGACGAGGTCGTGGCCACGTTCCCGGCGGAAAAGGCCAAGCTCGAGGCGGAGGCGCCGGCATTGGCTGCAAAGCTCCAAGCCGAGGGCCCCTTGGCCCTGAAACAGGGCTTGGGGCAGAAGATGGGCGAAGTTCCCGGGCGCATCTACCACCGATGGAACCTGCAATACCCGGGCTGCTGGGATGACCCGGCGTTCGTACACGCGTTTTTCACGGACAACCCGCAGTATCGTTCGCCGGGCTGGCGCCCGAAGCAGCACGCGCTTCGCCACGGGAAGACCTTCCTGAACGGCAAACCCGCCTGATGGCCGTCGCCACCAAAGCGTATTCGGATTTCGTCAACCGCGAGGCTGACCTTTGCGGCATTTCTCGCGACCTGATTCCCACGGACGTTGCGACGCTCTGGAATGGCTCGTTCACCCCCGCGATCAAGGAGGCGTGGGAACGCGGGCCATGGCTGGACGTCTGCCCCTATGGGGAGGCCCGATTCATCGGGAACCTGCTCACGTCGCCGAACAACCTGACGAACGCAGCGTGGACGGCGACGAACCTGACCGTCACGGCTAACGCCCTCGCCAACCCGGCGGACAGTCGCGTTACTGCGTCCAAGGCGCTGGAGACTGTCACGAACGGCGAGCACAAGACGGCGCAATCCATCGCCTTCTTCCCGACGACCGGCTACCAGGTGTCGTTTTATGCGCGCGCGCTCGGTCGCAGCTACGCGTACCTCTCCGTTTCCGACGGGACGACGACCTACACGGCGTTTTTCAACGTCTCCACCGGCGTCATCGGCACCGTCTCGAACTTCACGAACACGAGCATTCAGGCGGAGCCGAACGGGTTCTTTCTCTGCACGGCGACGCTCACCAGCTCGAGCACGGCCGGAAGCGGCTCGGTCGCGCTCCAGGTGTCGACGGACGGGAGCACGATCAGCTACGCAGGCGATGTCACCAAGGGATTGTATTTCTGGGGGGCCTCGCTCCAGCAGACGACCTACCCCAGCCCGGACAGCATGCTCATCCCGTGGGACCAGACGGGAGAGAGTGAGATTGAGGCCGTTTTTCAGGTGTGGCGCGACAGTCCCGTATGGCCGAACAACCCGCGGCCGCAGGGATACGAGCTCACGCCGAGCGGCATCCAGATCATCCCGGAGTTTGGCGGGGGCGGTTTCGTGCAGCCCGTCAACTACGTGGCGCCGATGCCGAACCTGGTGTGGCTCTACTTCCGCAAGCGGTGCCCGACGTTTGAAGGCGACGACTTCGACGCGACGGATACGTACGCGATCGGCGACCAGATCTACTACACGGCGGCCGACGGGAAATCGAACTACTACAAATGCCTCGCCGCCACGTCGGCCGGCCAAGACCCGGACGATACGCCGAGCAAGTGGGAGCTGCTGGAGATCCCGGCGGTGTTCTTCGATTTCATCTGCTACCGTGTCTACTCCGAGTGGCTGCTTTCGGACGGCCAGATGGACAAGGCGCAAGGCGCCGAACAGGTCGCGAACAACCGGCTCGACCAGGAGTTTGACCGGCAGGAGCGGCAGATGGGCTGGGTTCTCCCAATGAAAGTTCAGACCCACGTCACCTCACAGGCCCGAATTTACTAACCCAAGGAATCACCATGGCAGCAGGCGCATCCGGCCCTAGTGGCATCGTAAACCTCTACACGCTTCCCGCGCGCGACAATGCGGGCGCACAGATCGCGGACCAGCGCATCACCGTGGACAGTACTGCGGGCGGCGTTCAGGGGACGGCCTACACGCAATCCTACGTCGTTACCGTTGAACTCGACGTGCAGGACGCCGACGTGATGGTGACCTTCGACGGGAGCGCGCCCACGAGCACGAACGGGCACCGGCTCTATGCCGGCCAGATGATGACGTGGAAGAAAGAGCGGTTCAACGCCGCGAAGTTCATCCGCCAAGGGAGCACTAACGCGGCGATTCAAGTCAGCCCAAGCGCGATCTAATCCCATGGCCCTTTCTGGCAATCCCGTTGTCCTAGGAAACAACGCCAACCGTCCGGCCGGGTCAGTGTCGCCCGTTGGTAGCTCTTCGTCAACGACGACGGACAACGCGATCGTACGCTGGGACGGTACTACCGGCACGTTGATTCAAAACAGCGCCGTCACCGTCGCCGACACGACGGGAGCCATGGCGTGGGATTCTGGCCAAAACGCCCTCCTCACTGCCGCCTCGGGACGGTCGCTGATTTTGCAGTCGGGCGGCGTAACGGCACTCACCTTGGACTCCTCGCAGAACGCGACCTTCGCGGGCGAGGTTCGAGGGGCCGGGAACATTTACATCACAACGGGAAGCACGAGGCTGTCGGCCGCGGCTGACGGCGTCCTTAGAATTTCAAACGCCGCCGCCACGGACTTTAGCCGCCTTCAGTTCGGCGGGACGTCCGCGAGCTTCCCGGCGCTGAAGCGTCTGAGCGCTGCACTACAGGTTATCACAGCGGACGACGGAGGCTACGCGGAACTTCACGCGTTGCGGCTACTCCTGAGTGGAACGACGCAGATTCGCGCGGGAACCGGAACGCCGGAGGGTGCGGTCACAGCTCCTGTTGGTTCACTGTTCCTCCGCACGGACGGCGGTGCGTCGACCACCCTGTACGTCAAGGAGTCTGGCGCAGGGAATACAGGTTGGATCGCTAAATAGCACACAGCAATGCCCTACTCGCGTTCTACGTATCGCATGGCTGGATTCTCAGCTGTGCCGGTGTACCAAAACGGTGGCACCAATCCGGTCAGCGTTACATGCACATCCGCTTTCAAAAGGCGTTACGTCAATGATGCTGACCCAAACGACTCGGAGGAGTCTTCTAAAGAGTTGGCGGTGTCCTTTGATCTACTTGCGGCGCCCGCCACCCAAACCACCGTTTCGGTCGGAGGCGGTGTAACCGTGACCGATGCGCAGCTCGCGGCGCTTATTCGCCGTCGTAGTGAAATCGCGGGAGGCTTGTGATGACGCTCGAACATCGGCAGGCGGACATCACGGCCCAGCTGGCGCAGAACAACGTTCGCGACTTGATCGCGAACCTCGCGCGAGCGTTTGAGGAGCGGGACGCTTTGCAGGCGAAGATAACGGAGTTGGAGGCTAAACTCGCGGAGGCGACGAAGCCTGTAATCTGATGGACCGTTACCGGACATATGGCCCGATGGACGACGTTCCGATTGCGGACGGCGACGACGGCTTTGTCGGGGTCGATCAGTACACGACGCCAGAGAACCTGGGCCCGCGTCTGGTTCAGGATGCGGTGAACGTCGATTTCAGCACGCAGGATGCGGTCACGCGCGGGGGGTTCGTATGCACGGCTTCTGTGGCATTTGGGTGGACATTGAGAACCCAAGCCCAGTCGAACTCGTGGAGTTCGGTTACCTTCGGCGACAACCTTTTTGTTGCTGTGTCCAGGAACGCCGCTCCAGGTCCCACCACGAATCAAGTGATGACCTCTCCGGATGGTACTGCATGGACAATTCGTTCCAGCTCCATGTTCGGGACGTGGGTGGCTGTCGCATTTGGTTCGGGCACATATGTCGCCGTGAACAGCGACGGGGTCGCTGCGACGGCGATAATGACTTCCGCGGACGGAATAACATGGACCACCCGATCGGCCTCAGAGGGGTCCAGTTGGAATTCGGTAACATATGGGAATGGGCTGTTCGTCGCGGTGGCTCAGGCGGTGGCTAGCGACGGCGTGATGACCAGTCCGGATGGGATCACGTGGACAAGTCGAACATCGGCCGCGAATAACAGGTGGAAGTCGGTAGCGTATGGAAACGGGGTGTTTGTTGCTGTGTCCACGACGGGCACCGGCAACCGCGTGATGTCGTCTTCCGACGGAATCACGTGGACCGCAAGAGCGTCAGCCGCCGACGATGATTGGACCTCAGTGGCATATGGGAACGGCGTTTTCGTCGCAGTCGCTTTAGCTGGCAGTGGATCACGCATCATGACATCGCCTGATGGGGTGACATGGACGGCACGAGCCAATCCAGAGTCCGCGCGGGCGTGGGTGTCCGTCGTCTACGGGGCCGGCAGTGGTATCTTTGTGGCCGTCTCTAACGGCCCACACGTCATTGTGTCATCGGACGGTATAACATGGAGCACCCGCACAATTCCTAGTAGTTGGTCTGGCTCAGCCATTACCTACGGAAAAGGATTGTTTGTTGGAGTCTCAGGCAACTCGACGATTGCCCAGCAGGTGCTGGTATCTTCGGGTGGCATCTATGCCTCCTCAAATTTCTCGGACCCCAACGACCCAGGCGCCATTTATGTTGCGTTGGCTGGTGCATACTCAGCGTTCTTCTATGCTCACGGTAGCACTCCGCGCGTGGTAGACTACCCGTCCGGTGAGGAGGTGTCCGAACAGTCCACGTTAGTTCAGGCCAATAACAAGGTCTATATATTCCGCGGGCCCAATGAGACGCCGCTCGTCTGGGATGGGGACTGGTCAACGACATTTACGGTGGCCACCGGCTCGATTCCGGCGAGTGTCCAAGCCTTGTATTGCCAGAATCGTCTTTGGGCCATTGATGGCAAGGACACGTTATCTGCATCCGACGTGCTGGACTTCACTACTTGGAATAATCTCGACAACTCGTTTAACCTGTCGAAGGGCGATTCCAACTACCTAGTCACTACCTACCCCTTTGGCGACACCACGATCCTCGTCTTCAAGAATCGAAGCATTCTGGCAATAAGCGGTGTTGACGGCTCCCTCGGCGACATTGTCGCCACGGAGATTACGCGACAGGTGGGCGCCATTGGAATCAACGCCGTTGTGTCGGTCGGGCCCGACGTCGTGTACATGAGCGACCGGAACATCAACCTAATCACGCTCACGGCGACAAACAACGCGGTCCAGCACAAGACGCTTCCCCTGTCGCGGAACATCCAGCGCCTGTTCAACCGGGTGAACTGGAATTTCGCGTACAAGGTCTCGATGGGCTACAACGACAACAAGCTCTACGTGGCCATCCCGCTGGACAACTCGACCGTTTGCAACGCGGTAGTCGTCTACAATTTCGTTACGGAGAATTGGTACGGGGAATGGAATTTCGCCGATGGCCTCGGCATGTCTATCCAAGGATGGGCAGTCGCGAACTATCTCGGCCTTCAACGCATGCATGCGATCACGGAGGACGGGCGAATCTTCGTCACGGACGAAGGCTCAAACGACATAACCGGGACAACGGTAGCGGAGATTTCGTCTTCGGTGACAACGCGAGCCTACCGCATGACCGACGAGAACCGCGTCAACCGCCGTATGTGGGCGGACATCTCGACGTGGCGGCCGTCCTACTCCGTCACGGCGTACGTGGACGGGGCTTCCGAGTCCTCGGCGCTCATCACGAACCAGACCTATTCGCGGTCGCAGTCGTGGATTTTCGGGGATTCGATGTACAATCTCAACAATTCCGGCGACAACTACAACCGCGCTGGCAGGAAGGATTATGCGGGGCTGCCGAGCGAAAGCATCCAGCCGCAAAGCGGGTTCCTACCGGAGATGCGGCAGGACTACCGTATTCCGCTCATCTTCCGGCGCAAGGGCCGGCTGGTCTGGTACAAGGTCGAAAACGCGCAAGGCGTGCTGTCGCTGAACGGCATTGGCGGGGAAGCGCGTACCGGCGACCGCAACAATTTCACTCAGGTACTCTGATGGCCAACGTCACTCCAGGCTATACCTTCACGTCGGCGTCGGACCCGATCACTTTCACCAAGCTAAATCTGATTGCACAGCCAACCGTGACGATTGGGACGGCCGAGGTCACCAACACGATGCTGGCGAGCTCAAATGGCATCGGTTACGTATCCGGCACGGGTGGCGCCGTGACGCAGGCCACAAGCAAGAGTACAGGCGTAACGATCAACAAGCCCTGTGGCACGATCACGATGAACAACGCTGCCCTGAACGCGGGGACGAGCGTGGGGTTCACGGTGACGAACAGCGTCGTCGCGGCAACGGACGTCGTCACCGTCAACATCAAGTCCGGCGCCACCGCCGACTCCTACACAGTCACGGTCGATGCTGTCGCCGCCGGCTCCTTCCGAATCTCCCTCCGAAACTACACGGGCGGCAATCTCTCCGAGGCGGTCGTTCTGTCGTTCGGGCTCATCAAAGCAGTCGCCGCTTAACCCATGGCCTCAATCAACGACTATATCCGCTTTCGGAGCGTACCGACGAACACGCCAGGGGTTAATCGCCAGATTTTGGAGGTGGACCCGGACGCGCCGCCGGAGGTGCAAGAGGCTGTGCGCCTGGCGAATCAGACCAACGCCGGATACGGTGGAAACATCACCGCGGATGGTCTCGTTGGGATGGTTCAAAGCACCCTCGGTTCCGGCTATTCGGCCACGCCGGGAGCCGAGTCGTACGCGCCCGTCAATTCGGTCACCGCGGCGCAGCAAGCCGAACTGTACGGAGATCCCGAGCCACCGCCGCCCGTTTCGGCACCTTCCGTTCCAGTCGCACCTCCGCCGGCGCAATTCAATCCGCCGCCCATCGCTCCCTCCGTCCCTTCGCAGACGCCGGTTCAGACTCCGACGGTTCCTCCGCCTGTTGCGATGGGTATGATGCGAAGCACGGCGTCAACACCCCAGACGGCCTCTCTTCCAACGATGAACACGCCCGAAGGGATGCGCGACCTCTACTCGGAAGGGGCCAACACCCTCCAGGCGCAGATCGCGTTGGCGCCCGATCAGTGGGCCGCGTACAACGAGTGGGCGCCGAAGTACGTAAACACGGACTTAAATCTCCTCCGTAATTCCCTGTTCGGCTCGGTGGACGTGGGCCAGTTCTTCGGCTTGAACGCCGAGGGTCAGCCGACCCGCAACACCGAGTTTTGGCAGGGCTACCAAGATGCCGGCGGCTGGGGCGCGGGCGGCGGCCAACAGTGGCTTGACCAGGCGGTCAACACTTCCACCTACCTCGATCAGGCTGCAATCCAACGAGGTGGCGGCCTCATGGGCATCAATCAGGCGCTCACGCAGGCGGCGAGTGAGCAGAGCCAGCGGGCGAACACGGCGCAGCGAACGGCCGACCTCAATGACGTGCGCAATTTGGGCGGCATGGCGCAACAGCTCTACCAGGACGCCAACCCGCAGCTTTACGGTTATCGCAACGTCATCTCGGATCGGGCACTCCAAGGCGTCGCTCCGACGGCCGCATACAACCAGATGGCGGGGATTGCCCAGCAGGGGTTCGCACCTCTCCAAAGCGGTCAGATTCGTGATGTCGGGAGCAACTTCGCGATGCCCACGGTGGGGGCGCCCAATTCCTACAACAATGTCCGCGCGGCCACCTCGGACGCCGGCTTGCAGAGCGCGATGGGGTCTTTGGGCTACACCGGAAGCGACATCCAGCGCACACTCGAGCAACAGGCGTTGCAGGGATTGCAGCTCGGGCGCGGTTTGTCTGCGGAGGAAACGCGCGACGCGACGCAGGCCGCGCGCGAGGCATTCGCGGCGCGCGGACTCATTAACAGCAACGCGGCCATCGGTCAGGAGGTTTTGAACCGCGATGCGGTGGCGCGTCAGCGCGAGGCGGAGCGGCGCGCATTCGCTCAGTCGGTCGACGCGACGGGATTCGGCCAGCGCCAGCAGGGGTTCGCGAACGCACTTGGCTACTCGAACGCGGCGCAGAACTACGCTGGCATGGGCTTGCAGGCCGACCTCGCCAATCAGGGGATGGGGCTCAATTACGCCCAGCTCGGTCTCAACGCAGGAATGGCGAACCAGCAGGCGCAGCTCGCGACGAACCAACTCAACCAACAGGGAGCGCTCGCGAACCAGCAGGCAGACATCACCCGCAATAATCAGGCCCTCCAGTACGGCGATTTCAACCGGCAGGGCTTGCAACAACAGTTCGCGAACCTCGGTTACGTCGATCAGGCGGAGATGCAGCGGCGCCAGTTCGAGGATCAACGTTTGCAGCAGGCGTTTCAGAACTTCGCCGGCACGTCGTTCGACCCGTATCAGGGCGTGCTCGGCCGCACGTCGGCGAACCAGGGCACGAACGCGGGTATTTTCGGTACGAGCGGGGCGACGACCGGGCAGTTGGGGAATGTGTACAACCAGACAAACCCGTTCAATTCGTACGCGTCTGACCTCTACAACACGAATTTCAACGCGGATCAGGCGAACAAGATTTCCGGAAGGAACAACCGCTCGGCCCTCTGGGGCTCGTTCATGTCCATGCTTGGCGGAATCGTCCCGGGTTAAACCATGCCATACGCACCAGGAGTCCAGGACATCAGCGGTCAGTTGCTCGGGCGCGGGATTAGTGACCTCGGCGCCGGGATCGGCCGTTTCATCGAGGCTAGGCAGAGGCGCAACGAGCAGAACAACGTTTTCCTCTCTAAGGCGAAGGCCACGGAGAGCTTCATCAAGAACAATCCGGAGAAGTTCGGCGGCGAGGAGTCGGTTAAACAGTTCCTTTCGGTCGATCCGAAGGAGTCGCCCGAAGCGCGCTACAACCGTCTGCAAGGGGCGCTGGAGAACACGATCCTTCAAACCAAGCTGCAAGAGCAGCAGCAGCAGGCGCAGATGCGTCAATTGGAGATCCAGCGCGCTCAGCAGCAGCAGGCGCAATTGGAGCGACTGCGGCAGTTCCAGCAGATGAGCCAGGGTGTCGGCCGCGGCGTCTACGCTCCGCAGGTTCAGGACCGGATGCAGCAGCAGATGGCCCAGAACCCGTTTATGGCGCAGGCGGCACAGCTCGCGCAGGCTACCGGGCAGGCGCCGGCCCCCGAGACCTTGGCGCAGATTCAAGCGCAGAAGGAGATCGCGGCCGCGAAGCCGAAGGACACGATGGTCCTTGAGCGCGTTCGCCAGTCCGGACCGAGGGGCGAGCCCATCGAGGTCACGTACGACGCCACGACCGGAAAGAAGTTTGCCGAGGGCCCGGTTTCCCAGACCCCGCGCCCCTACCCGAGCGCAGAAGAGGCGGCGGAAAAGGCGTACAAGGAGGAGCGGTCGAAGGCCATGGCCGCGATGGTTCAGGAGGTCATTGGGAAGGCCCAGCAATACCAGGAAACGCTCGACCAGACCTCGCGCGCGCGTGCGTTGCTCGAGCAGGACACGAAGCAGGGCCGTGGCGAAACGACGGTTCGCGCCCTTCAGCAGGCAATCAACTTCCTCGTTCCGGGCGACAAGCCCGTCTTCGACACGTCGAAGTCGGAGACCTTGCAGACGGCTTATGCCGACATGGCGGTCACGGCGGCGGCTCGCCTCAAGGGCCAAGGCCAGATCACGCAGCCGGAACGCGAGCTCCTGGCCAACACCGTTGCGAAGTTCACGGACTCGGCCAAAGGCGCAAGCTACATCATGGACTTCATGGACGCGGTTGCCCGGCGCGAGATCGCGAGAGGCGAGTATTTCGCGGACATCGAGGCGAGCGATCGTGCGGTCACCGCGAAGGACAATCAGCAGTTCTACCGCGACAACCCGATTTCCAAATTCCTGAAGTCGGACCTGAAACAGACGGGCGAAGAGTCGAAGACGGTTGACGACATTCTCAAGAAATACCGCTGATGGCCACGCTCAAAGAGCTTGAGGCGGCGCTGGTGAAGGCCGATGCCGCCGGCAACACGGAGGACGCGCAGATTTTGGCGACGGAGATTCGGCGTATGCGCGCGCAGACGGCCGCTCCGGCGGCGCGTCCCGTCGCTGGTCCGCCGGCTGATCCGAAGATCCAGGCACAGCGCCAGCAATGGGCTCAGGGCGGCGCGGGGGAGCGCGCGGCGATGCTTTTCCGGAACTTCCTCCCCTACTCGAAGGAGCCGGCGAAGCGGATGGCCGGAGCGGTCGTTGACGCGGGGCTGGAGGGCGGCGGGGCGGCCGTCGGGCAGGCCGTGGGAGCGGCAGGCGGCCCGTTCGCGCCAGTCACGGTGCCGGTGGGTGGGTTCATCGGGGGCGCCGCCGGGAACGCGGTCGGCCAACTACGGCGCGGGAACCCTTTCAACGTAGGGAAGGCCCTTGGTGCTGGCGTCGCCGGCGCCGTCCCTGGCGGCCCGCTGGCAGCCGCCTCGGTGCGGCAGGTGGCCAAGGAGGGGGCGAAGCAGGCCGGTGGGAATGTGGCCGCCAAGGCAACGGAGACGCTCGTTTCGGAAGGGCGGATGCCGACACTGGCGGAAGGAGCGACAGCCGCGGGTGCAGGAGTCCTTGGGACGGCGGTTGCTTCAAAACTCGACAAGGGCGTCCGTTCGGCCGCGGTTGAGTTTCGCGAGATGCAAAACGCGGTCGTTGATCGAACGATCCGCGAGGCGCAGGCCGCCGGGTATGTCGTACCTCCGTCGCGGATCGACCCCTCGCGCGTCAACAAACTCTTTGAGAGCATTGCCGGAAAGGCGGCGACGGCTCAGGAGGCCGTAGCGCGTAATCAGGAAATCACGAACGCCCTGGCGAAAAAGGAGCTTGGCCTCCCGGTCACGGCGCAACTCACCGAAGCGACCTTGCGACAGGTGCGTGCGAATGCAGCCAAGCCGTACCAGGAGATTTCCGAAATGGCCACGAAAGCGAAGGCCGACTTGGACGCGCTTGAGCGGAAAAGCGCCCTCACGGCCACGAACCAGCACGAGCTCGAAATCCTGCGCTCGGACCCGAAATACGTGCAGGAGCAGAGCGAGCTTGCGATAAAGGCCGCGGCGGATGTGGACGCCCTCAAGAAGGCCCGGCACGACGCGCAACTCTACTACAATTCCCACTTCCGCAACGGGCGCCCAGAGGATTTGGAAAAGGCGGTCGCGGCGGAGGCGCTTTCGGAGGAATTGGAGGAGAAAATCCAGATTGCGGCGCAGAAAATTGGCCGCGATGACCTGGCGCGGCAGTTGAAGGAATCTCGCCGAAAGATCGCTAAGGCGTACGAGATCGAGAAGGCGCTGAATCTCGGCGACGCGAACGTGTCAGCACCGCTGCTCGGGCGTTCGCTGGACAAGGGGCGCCCACTGACGGGAAACTTGCGCACGATTGCGCAGACGCAGCAGAGCGCGCCGTTTCGCTCGAGCATGAGAGACGCGGCGAGCACTCCAACGGCCGGCGTGAACCAGCTTTTGCCCTTCGGCACGGCCACGGCGGCGGCGAGCGGCGCCCCGCAGGGAATGGCAGCGGCGGCGATGTTCGCAGCGACGGGGCCGATGCGGAACATGATCCTGTCGCAGCCGTACCAGCGCTTCATGGCGCAGCCTAATCACGGGCGCCGCATGCCGGATAATCTCGCACAATTCGCGCGCATGAGCATCGAGGCGGATTCGCGGAACGAGCCGAATGGGTTTTTGCAGTTCCTCCAGACCGAGTTTCCCCGCAAACAATAACCAAAATTGTAATTGCCAAGCGAAGGCTTGTCCCTTGGCTTGTCTCACAACCCGATGAAGTCAGGAACGATTGCCGTCGTGAATCTGCTGGGGGCGCTGTGCGCGGTCGGCTGCGTGAGGCGGCTTCCAAACCTGAAGGATTCTGAAATCCACTCCCGGACGGCCAGCATGGGGGTCGTGGTGGAGGCGACGGCCACGGGGGTTAAGGTCACGGAAACCACGCTGAATGCCGAGGCGGCCGAGTGGAAGGTCAGCTTTCCGGGTTTTTCCCACGAAACGCGAGTCAAGGACTACACCCAGAAGCGGCCGCGGGAGAAAGACGACAAGCCGTGAGCGATCGCCTCATCCTATTCATCGCGCAAATCCCCGAGCCGGTATGGACGGGCATGGCGCAGGCCGGTATCTTGGCCCCCGTGCTCATCTGGTTCATGTGGCGGGACGGGAAGCGGGACGAGAAGCTGGAGAACATCGCGACGTCGTTGAACCATCTGGCGCGCGGACTCGCGCTGGAAGTGCTTTCCCGGCCGTCTGCTCACGAGAGGGCCAAGGTGGAGGCTAACGACATCCTTTCCCAAATCGCGCTAGACAAGCCCACGAAATAGCCGTTACGGCCCTAACGCGAAACCGGCGTCGCACTCAGGGCTTGTGAACGTAGGTCGTGAACTGGTGCCTGCCCTCGCGCTTTAAAAACCGTTCTTTTGTGAGCTGCTTTAGCACTGGGCTCACGTTCTGCGCGTCGAGCCGGTACGGAAAGCCGCCATCAGCAACCAAGCGGCGCACCTCGTTATTCGACAGCTTCTTTCCGGGGTTCTTCGTGAACACGGCGCGAACGGCGGCCTCCAGGGCGCCTCGAGGCGCCAGCGGGCGCGGAGCATAGATGACCGGCGCGTCTGCGGACCTAGCTGCGACCGGGAGCGCAGGGGCTACGACTGGCGCCGCTCCGTTCGGTGCGGCCAGCGCCCGGAGCTCGCTTAGGCGAATGCGCACGTCGCGCAGCTCGGTTTCCAGTTGTTGCTCGCGCTGCGACAGGGCGGCGAGGCGTTGCTCGATGGCGTTGCTCATGGGGAAGTGGCTTCCTGCGGCGCGCGCGGGCGCTGATGCGGACGCCCAAGTGGCTCAGGTGCGAATCGCATCTCATGTTCGGCATTCACGGCTTTCAGAATCTTCGACGATGCGTCCTCGACTGCCCGCCGTACGTCATCCCCGGCGGCCCAAGAAGCGTTCTCAGCCTGCTCCAGCTTTGCCCGAAGCGCGCGCAGTTCCGCAGCGATAGCGAGCAACCCCTGTTCATGGGCGACATGAACAGCCCCAAGTCTTACCCAAATTCCGATCAGAACCAGCGCCAGAACGATCAAAGCGGCGGTGAACATGGGGCGAAGTTATTCACAAAATGACCCGATGCGTGTTAACGCGTCGTAGTAAATTCTCCCTACCGTGTTTTTCCTCGCCTCCCCATCGGGAAAAGCCTGACGGTCGGACATGGGTTCCAAAACCTCGTCTGCGCCCCAGCCCCAGGGCGCACGCTTCCTGAGAAGCGGTTTGGCTAGGTTCGTAAAACAGCATATCAGTCCCTCCGACGCGCTTCGCTTGGTTCGACGGTATCGCGCTTCTAATCACGGTCGCGGCCTTCGCGCTTCCGACCGCGTCCCGTTCTTGCTCGAACTTCTGCGTAGAGCATGTCGACGATCTCTTTCAACTTCTCCGCGTCGGGCGCGGAGGGTGGATTCGAGTTAGATCCGTTAAGCCCCTCAGTGGGCACAATCGCCATGTGGCCGACGCGGAGGGCAACCCCCATCGTCACCGCTTTGACGAAAGAGTTTATCAGATCACGAAGGACTAGTGGCTCGGTACTCCCGATCCTCTGAACTGCGGCGATAAACTCCGCGCGCTGCGCCTTGGTGATTTTGACGCTGATGCTGTCATCGTAGACCGTGTCGCCTCGGCGTGGCATTTGCGCATCAGAAAACGCGCGATCCGTATACTAGGGAAACTTTTTTATTGACTACTAAAGATTCCTAGTATTCCTAGTGGACCCGATGAACGACGACTCGGGGTTTACGGTGCCTGTGAGCGCCAAAATTACGCCTAACTCGAAGGGGTTATTGGAGGAGGCTTACAAGCGGTTCGGGGTGCGGGAAGGGGCGCTTGTTCGGATGGCCGTCGAGGACTACGTCCCCCGCTATCTTGCCAACCACGGCAGGCCCGACGGACAGGTCATGGAAGTTGTCCGGGAGGCCCAATCCAAGGGCGTCGACGTTGTCGCCACCCTCACCCGCGCCGCGCGCCGGGCGCGGTGAACACCTAACCCAGCTTCCCCATGTGCCAATTCAAAAGCGCCATCGTCCTCAAGGACGAGTCAGCCAAAGGCGGTTTCAAGCTCCTCATGTCTCCGTGGACCGAGAGCCATTCCGAGCTTTGCGTCATCCACAAGCTGAACGACACCGCCAAGGCGCGCCTCTACTTCGCCCGCGTCGAGTTCACGCCCTCGTCCATGGACAAGGCCCACTTGGTCGACGAATACAAGCTCCGGATCGACGAAGAACGGACGCCCGAGTGGTTCGACGACGACATGAAGGTCGCGGTGACCGACAAGCTCCGCGCCTACATCAAGTCCATCATCGTCGAAGGCGACGTGCAGTTGCTCATCGGCGGTCAGTTCATCATCGCGCCCGGCGCGAAGGTTGAATCGGCGCATTCGATGGTTATCAACGCGATTTGTGGCGGCACCGTGAGCGCGATTCGTGGCGGCACCGTGAGCGAGATTTGTGGCGGCACCGTGAGCGCGATTTGTGGCGGCACCGTGAGCGAGATTTGGGGCGGCACCGTGAGCGCGATTCGTGGCGGCACCGTGAGCGCGATTTGTGGCGGCACCGTGAGCGAGATTTGTGGCGGCACCGTGAGCGCGATTCGTGGCGGCACCGTGAGCGCGATTTGGAAATATTTCTCGGGACTCATTGGTGCCGTAGGATCGAACGCGAAAATCCTTTCGGATGAACGCGAGAAAAAGGACGCGGACAAATGATCGAAGACCCCAAATCCACCGTCGGCGGCTACGCTGCCGAACTGTCGGCGAAGCTCGCGAGCGTGGCCGAGCGCGCGCGTGCGGCGGGATGGTGGGGCGCGCATTTCTGGTGCGGCGTGCTGCGGATCATCCTGGACGACCTGATCGCGGCGCTGACGGAGCTGCGGGACGCGATGTACGGCGCGGAGCAGCGGCAGAGGGAGGCGTTGTCGCGGATCGCGGCGGCGCAGTGCCCGACCTCGGAGGGCGGAACGGCGATCACGCCGGCCGAGGCGCGGACGTTCGTGCCGCTGATCGCGAACAGCGCGGAGCGGCTGAGCGAGATTAGCGACGGGGTGAAGGTCGCAAGTTAAACAACGCCTATGAAGATCGTCGTTCGTTTTCTCTACCGCCTCCGCTACGGCGTGCGCGGCGCGATCAAGCCTCCCATCAACTGGAACCGTGCTAACTCGCGCTGGTATCGCTGGCGCTACCGCGTGTGGCGCCTTGACGCTTCGATCTACGAGTGGACCGGGCTTCCCGAACTGTGGTGGAAGTCGGTTCGCGGGGAGAAGAACGGCAAAATGCCGCGGGTGGCCTGAACGAACCATAGACGCGGACCTCAAAGAAGCCCTCGACGGATGGATCGACGATCTGCGCCAGAAGCAGCACCCCGCCATACTCACGCTCATGCGCGCGCGGACCACGCTAAACGCCCAGGAGGCCGAGAACGCCAGGCTGCGCGAGGCATTGGAGCGGATTTCTAAACTCCGCGGCACCACTTCTTCGGCCATCGCCAAGACCGCGCTGAACCCCTGACAGGGGAACAACACATGACGCAAAACGGAGTCATCATCACCCCCGAGCAAGAAGCCGCGATCCTCGAGGCAATGGTCGGGGTTTTCACGTTCAACGATGTTCGCGCCGCTGCAACGCGAGCGGGGATTGGCGCGTTTGGTATGGGCGTCCGCTACGCGTCCCCCTCACGCGTTGCCGACCGGCTTTTGCAGCGTGAACGCCGCGCCGGCCGCGTGCGCTTCCTGGGCCAGCGCGAGGGCTGGGTGAAAATCGAGAAGCCTTAGCGAACGAATCATGAACGCCGCGCCCACAGTCGCCCCCGGTCACTACTCCGTCACCACGACGACGCGTGCGCCCGACGACTCCACCCCGCTCCGCGGCTACGACCGGCAATCCGACGCCACCGGCCTATCCCCTTCCTACCTCAAGGCGATGCACCGCGCCTCCCGCAACACTCCAGAATGCCCCTGGCGCGGCCAGTTCGCCACGCGCCGCGGCATCCTCAAGTGGTGGGAGAACCACCCGGAGTTTGTTGCGCGCCGGGCGTGGGCTCTGGAGCCGGGGCAAACTTCACCTTGTTCAGATGCGCCGCAAGTTCGCCCGTCTGCTCGCGCTGGTAAATCCGGTGAACCGTCGGGTTCTTGTGCCCCGCAATCCTCATTGCAAACGACTCGGGCACGCCTGCGCGCCGCGCGCGACTTATGCCTGAAACCCGCGTAGAATGAAAGCACGTGTGGCCAATTCCGATCTTCTGGCGCAGCGCCCACCACTCCTTTGCCGCGAGCCTCGGCAGGACGCAGGTGAATGGTGCCTTGGCCGCCCTGAGCGCACGCAGCCGCGGGACCAAATTCTCGTGAATCGGAATCGCCTGCATCTTGCCTCCCTTGGCGCGCACGGTGAGTTCGCCCCTTTCGAGATCCACCAGATGCATTGGAATCTGCGTGCTGGAGAGGCGGCACCACGTATGCAGGGCGATTTCAAACGAGGTGGTCATCCATTGCGCCGCAATCGGCAGATGCGCCTCGCGGCGCGCGCATTCGGCGCGAATCAGCGCAATCTCCTCGTCCGTCAGCTCGGGCTTCTCTTTCGGGGGGTCTCGCCGCAGCCGAAGCCGCGCGCACGGATTGCGCAGGCAGTAATCGCGCCGCACGGCTTCGTCCATGATGACGCCGAAAATCTTCAACTCGGTGATGGCCGTATTCCGCGAGTACGCCTTTCCGCAATGGCGGGTATGGCCGAGACGCCACGGGATGTAGTTCATGACGTGCTCGTGGGTGACGGTCGCCGGCACGTGCATGGACTTCTCGACCAGGTACAGGTTCAGCCACGCCCAGGCGTTCGCGGCCCGCTTGAGACTGAGCGGGCTCGAGCGGTAGCGATCATTGACGTAGCGCGGCACCCAAGCGTTCCAGATTTCGCGCTTGGCGGCACCGCGGAACGCGATTGCTGCCTCGCTCTTGGCCGCGGCGAAGGCGTGGGCCTTTCGCTTTCCCGTCGGGTCGTCGACCCGGAAGGGGGTCGCCTCATGAACGCGTTTCAGGCGGCGCGTGCAGAAGTACGCGACGAAGTAGTGGGGGCGATCATCGCGCGTGTAGACGTTGGCGTCGCGGGGCACGGCAACAACCGGCAACAGCAGAACACACCCGACGCAACTTTTCTCCTGCTGGATGCAACCACTTTTAGACGGCTTTCACCGGGGGTCTTGAATCACCGGTTCGATTCCGGTCTGAGCCACCACTCTAAACCAGAGTGGTTGGCAACAAAACGGGAACAAAACGAGGGGTATAAGGCCCCCGAATTGGGCCGGGAAGGGGCGCTATGACCAGCGGCCTCCTCCGACCCCAGGACCGCGACGCGGCGCTGCGCGAGACCGCCGAATACATCGGGTCTTCCGACTTCGGCGAGTTCGGCGGCGTGATCGAGCACTGGAACCTGACGCAGCCGATTCCCGGCTTTCCGCGGCTAATCGCGGGTAGCACGTACTGCCGGCGGACGCTGGAGGAGGCGCTGTTTCCTGCCGACTACGGCCGGACCGAGGTGCGCCAGCACGAAGACCGGAGCGCGGTGGAGTCGCCGGAGGTTAGACTATGAATGACGACCTCGACCCGCAGGGCGCTCCCGAAAACGAGGCCCTATCCATCCGAATCGTGCCGTTCAACAGCCTGTTCGCCGTCGAGATCAAGTGGCCCTGTGGCGACCGCTCCGACGCCTTCGGCAACCCCGATTTCCTCTTCAGCCACACGCGCGACGTTCTCGCCAACTACATCGCTCAAGCCACGAAGCAACCCGCCCCATGATCGGCCAACTACCCGACCCGACCTTTTCCGACCAATTGGCCGCGGTCCGCCGCGAGCGCCACGAAGACCTAATGCGCGCCCTTTGGGCCATCGGGGCCTCCCCTTTTCAGACTCGGTTTTTGGCGGGAGGGCCAATGACCGCACCGACTACGAACACGACTGCAACCAAGCTGAATCCGCACCATGACCAAGACTGCAACCGTTGACACCGAGCTTCCGTTGGCCACCGCGCCGGCCGCACAACTCGCCCCCGCGCCCACGCGCTCCGGCCCTTCCGTCGGTGAAATGCTCGGCGCCGTCATCGAAAAGGGCGTAACCCAAGAGAACGTCGCCGCCATCGAGAAGCTGGTGGGGCTCTACGAGCGGATGGAGGAAAAGGCTGCTGAGCGCCAGTTCAATGCCGCCTTCGTCGCGCTCCAGGCCGATCTTCCCGTCATCGTCGCTTCCACGGTCATACCGAATCGCGGCAAGTACGAGCGGTACGAGGATGTCATGCGCGTGGTTGCGCCCCTGCTCGTGAAGCACGGCTTCACGGTATCCTTCACGATGGGCTTCCGCGAGGGTCGCGTGCTCGAGACATGCCACCTGCGCCACGTTGGCGGTCACTCGCAGTCCAATTCCTTCGCCGTCCGTACCGGCCGCGCCGACTCCGAGACCCAAGCCGACTGCAAGGCGGCGACGACCGCCAAGCGGAATGCCCTGCTCAACGCGCTCAACATCGTCATCCGGCAGGACGCCTACCAAGACGAAGACGGCGACGCGTCACTCGACGGCGCTTTCATTGCGCCGGACAAGGCGCTGTATCTGCGCGAACTGGTGAGGGAGACGAAGGCGGACGAGGCGAAGTTCCTGCGGTACGCTGGCGCCGACAAGTATGAGGAGATTCCTGCGTCCCGCTACGACGTGCTCGTGGCAGAGCTGCACCGGAGGAAGCGGTCGTGAAGATCCACGATCACAAGCAGGGCTCTTCCGCTTGGCTAATGGCCCGCGCCGGCATCTTCACGGCGTCCGAGCTCGACAACCTCATCACGCCCGAGTGGAAGCCGCGCACCGGCCAGACCCCCGACACGTACATTTACCGCAAGGTAGCCGAACATCTCTGCTGCTTCCCATTGGACACCGGCTCCTCGTGGGCGATGGAGCAGGGCGTTATCCTCGAGACCGAGGCACTCCCGTGGTTCGAGTTCTCCCAAGGCGTCACGGTGCGGCGCGTCGGCTTCATCACGAACGACGATGGCACGTTTGGCTGCTCGCCGGACGGGCTGATCGACGGCGACGAAGATAGCGATGATTTCGGCGGCATCGAGATCAAGTGCCCACAGCCGGCGACCCACGTCCGCTACCTCGACAACGGCGAGCTGCCCAAGGAGTACGCCGCCCAAGTCCACGGCTCCATGTACGTCACCGGCCGCTCATGGTGGAAGTTCCTCTCCTACTCGCGCCAGCTCCCGCCGCTGCTCCTCACGATCCACCGCGACGAGCGCATCATCGCCGCAATTCGCGCCGCTCTTTCCTCCGCACAGCAAACCTACAACTCCCGCCTCTCGAAACTGCAATCGCTCAAATCCGCCCACGAAGCCCCGCTCAAGGCCGCATACGAGGCCAAAATCCGCGAGTGGGAACTGACGGGCAAGATCCCCTAACCGCGCTGCGTTTCTCCCCTTCCCGCCCCACCGGATGAATAAAAGTCCCGCCCTCATGATCTACCCCGGCGACTACCTCCGCGATCCTGTGGCGGCCTGCTCCATTTCTGCTCAAGGACTCTGGTTTCGGATGCTGCTAATGATGCACGACTCGGACCGCTACGGCTACCTCTCCGTGAACGGCTCGCCTATTCCTCCAGCGATCATTGCCCGCCATTGCGGGTGTGAGACCCTGGCGCAATACGAGACCCTTCTGGCTGAGCTAGACAGCGTAGGCGCCCCGAGCCGTACTGCCAACGGCACCATCTTCAACCGGCGCATGGTTCGCAACGCTAAGGAGCGTGCGCAAGAGGCGGAACGAAAGCGACGTACACGAATGTCCGGTGCTTGTCCGGGAAATGTCCGGCATTTGTCCGCCCACACGGAAGATGAAAGTGAAACTGAAAATGAAACAGAAACAAACCTCGGAATAGAGCCAGTTCCCGAGGTGCCGATGCCCAATTGCCTTCTCACCGAGGCGTTCAAGGCGAAGTGGGCCGAGTATGTCGCCCACCGTCGGGCTTCCCACTTCAAGCCCCTCAAGCCGGCCTCCGTCGCCAAGCAGTGGGCCAAGCTCGCCGAATGGGGGCACGACCGCGCCATCGAGGCCATCGACCAGACGATCCGCAACGGCTGGCAGGGGCTTTTCGAGCCCAAGGCCGTTTCTGGCCACGCTACAGCGCCCGCGCCCCGCCCCGACATCTACACCGAGCCGGCCGACTGGCGCCTCAAGGCCGCCGCCAAGTGGCCCGGAATCACCATCCCCGCGCGCTGGGCCGACCTCTCCGCCACGATGCGCAACGACCTAGTCGCCGCCCCATGACGACCACCCACCACACTCTCGGCGCGGCCGCGCTTGGGCGCACATTGCCCAATTCGATTGAGGCCGAGGAGAACTTGCTCTCGTGCTGCCTGCTCGACGGGGCCGACGTCATTTCGCGCTGCCTGGAGGCCCGCATCTCCACGGAGTCATTTTACGAGCAGAAGCACGGCACCATTTTCGAGAAGATGGTTGAGCTCTACAACCGCCAGGCACCTATCGAGGTGTCGGTGGTCGCGGAGGAGCTGAAGACCGAGCGGCGCCTCGACGCTATCGGGGGGTACTCGTTCCTGACCAAGGTGTCTGCTCGCATCCCGACAACCGCACAAGCCTCGTACTTCATCGAGAAGGTGCGCGAACAAGCCCTCTTGCGCGAGATCATACGCACGGCGACCAAGGCCGTTGAGGGTTGTTACAACTTCTCGGGCGGCATCGACGAGTTTGTTGACGACATCGAGCGCCAGATGTTCGCCGTAACCCAGACCCGCATCTCGGACCGAATGCAGCGCGCCGCGCAGATTGTCCCAGACGCGCTCGCTGTGATCGACAGCATGGTTCAACGCAAGGGCGAGAAGACCGGCGTGTGCTCCGGGTTCACGGATCTGGACCAACTCACGTGGGGATTCCAGCGCGCCGACCTCATCATCCTTGCCGCGCGCCCCAGCATGGGAAAGACGGCCTTGGCCCTCAATATCGCCGAGAACATCTCGGCGCCGACCAAGGGTGCAGGCTCGCCGGTTCTCGTCTTCTCGCTCGAGATGACGGCTACGCAACTCGTCCAGCGGATGCTGTGTAGCCGGAGCCGCGTGAACATGAAGCTGCTGCGCGACGGATTCCTGAGCAGGGGCGGCGACGAACAACTGCGCCTCGTAAATGCTGCCGACGAAATGAAGCGCGCGCCGCTTTTCATTGACGACTCCAGCACCATCACGGTCTCGACCATCCGCGCCCGCGCCCGCCGCGTGCATGCGCGCCATCCGCTGGCGTTCATCGTCGTTGATTACCTTCAGCTAATGGCACCGTCCAAGTCTGACGTGCCGCGCGAGCAGCAGGTGGCCGAAGCCTCCCGCGGCCTCAAGGCACTTGCGAAGGAGCTCAACGTCCCGGTCATGGTGTTGTCGCAGCTCAATCGCGCCGCCGACAAGGAGAGTCGGCCGCCGCGCCTCTCCGATCTGCGCGAGTCCGGCGCCATCGAGCAGGACGCCGACGTCGTGCTCCTCATGGCGCGTCCCGCAGCCGCAGGAGATCAGTTCCAGGTAGCGACCGACACGACCGAACTGATCGTCGCCAAGCAGCGCAACGGGCCCGTTGGAACGATTAAGCTGACGTTCCTCCGCGA
>Ga0196973_1000063_pt1 | contig 42241 bp, 72 predicted proteins | sample S1_513CmetaG_FD_155457 | JGI IMG/M metagenome (GOLD analysis project Ga0196973, IMG submission 155457) | Soil microbial communities from Anza Borrego desert, Southern California, United States - S1_5-13C | ecosystem: Environmental > Terrestrial > Soil > Desert | place: USA: California...
ATGAAAATGGTCCCAATTTGGACACAATCCCGAGGAGAAACCTGTGTCCCCTCCAGGAATTTAACCGTAAGGCGGTTTCCCGAGGAGAAAATGGGCAATGTCTCGTTCTCCGTCGAGAAAACCCCGCTTTCCCCAACCCATGACCGCGTAAATCCATCAACTCAGCCAGAAAAATGGACCCAAAATGGACACAAAGAACGGGCCTAAATAGTCTAGCGGATCATAAACCGGGACTGGCCCTCGTAGCGACCGAAGCGTCCTGTAGCCCACTTCCCGCAATCTGTACATTGATACCGCTGGCGCTTGCCGGTGGACAGGAAGATAAAGCCCCGGCATTGAAGATTGGCGCTCTTGCAGGCCGGGCAGGTAAATGAGGCTTTGGACATGGGGTTTAGGTTGGGATGGCCAGTCATCCAGGGCCTTAGTTTGAGATAGACCCGCTCCAGGAGCCCCACGTCCCCAAGGTTGTATTTCTTCATCTGAGCCCAGGACTCGGGGTCGCCATTGAGACATCCGATCCACATATCTATTCCCGGATGCCTAACCTTCCGGCCGACCCCTAGAAATTCTCCAAGGTCGTCTAGTTTGTTGGAGTTAAAATCGAAGGCCGCGCGGGCCGCTTTGAGGGTATCGACCCGTTTGTGTGGCGGGGGCGGGGTCAGGCCGTGCTTGATAAAGTCGGTGTTGGACCGCTTGTCGTCAAAATCAACGACGTTATGCCCGACGGTTATGTCCGCCTGGCAAAACAGGGCATGGAGGGCCTTGATTAGCTCCCGGTTGTTCTCTTTGTCCTTGGCGTAGCCCTTGAAGTCTGGGAGGGCTAGGACGTGCCCCTCGGCTTCACCCAGCCACTTCCAGGCAAAGGAGATGATCTGCCGATGCTTGATGACTCGGATGACGTCCTGTTGCCAGACGCCCCAGGTGTAAGCGATGTTTGGGCTCGTCTCTAGGTCGTAGAGGAGGATTCTTGCAGCAGTTTCCGTCGCGTCGGGCGACTTCGTTTGATTTGCTGGCACTTAACGCCTCCTGTGCGTCTACTCCTCTTCTTCCTCCGACCCGCCTTTAAGCTCGAACAAAGTAGCTCCCCCGCACCCAGCACAGTAAATTGTCTGCCGCCCGGGCTGGACGAGGACATAAAGCAAGACCGTGCAATCTTCGTTTCCGCACCTTTGAATCGACCACGCTATTCCGCCTTTATCCCGTGGGCTGTCCATAGGTATCTAGTCGGCCCATTTCTGGTGATGTTCAAAGGCGGCGCAGGTTTCTGCTGATAGGTCCTCGTCCGTTTTGCCCCGGATCTTTTCAAGTCGGAAGGACCACCCGCACGAACAAGCGACTGTGATGAGCGCGATTCGCTTGAGCTGGTGCCCATTTACTTGGCCCATTGGACCGTGAGCTGTAAATCCTCGCCTTCTAGGTCATCCTCGAACCGCTTAACGGCATCCCGGGAGCCAAGGAGGGCCTTTTGTCCGGCCAGCTCGCCTATGGCATTACCCAGGAGGACGCAGCCTTCCGAATCAGACTTGAGCCCCTTGTCCACGTCCCCGCAGAAGTTCCCGCTATGAATCTGGATGGCTTTATACCCAGGAACGCCCAAAAGCCAGTAAACGTCCTTATTTCGCTTAGGCGAGTGGCCTTTCCGGCACAGATAAACCCCTTCGGGTATACACTCGGGCGGCTCGCCCGAATAGCATTGGAATCCCGAATCAAGGGTAAAGAGACCAAAGGTCCCCTGGTCGGAGGACTCCTTTCGGATTAGGGTTGCCTTTCGTGTTTGTCTAGCCATGCGAAGAGGGCAAGCAAGCACACGGCGGCAACAAAGCACAGCCCACCGATATAAGACGCCCCAGCCAGGACCCAGCCGCCAATCATTTCGGCGCGGGGACGATCTTATCGAGGGCATCCCGCACCCTAGACGCCTTATCCAGCAAAGTCGGGACGAGGGCCGGGGCAAGGACAGCCCACACCTGAGCCGCCTGCTCGGCGTCGATTACCCCGGCGTATTTCAAGAGGTAGACCAAGGACATAACTCCCAGGTTTATCTCCGAGCGATGCCCCTTTAGCTTGTCGTTTGCCCAAGCGACTGCGCCGACAAGCCTTTTTCCCAAGCTGAGCTGAGCAACCTTGACGAGTAGCCAATTCATTGATCCTCCTAGAATCTCCAGCTAAAAGAGATGCGAAATCGGCGCAAGACGCGAGACAAAAGCCACCTCACTTTTGGTCACTCAACAGGGCAATCAACTTACTCGGAGCGTAGACGAGGAGAGCCAACCCTGCCCCAACACCTGCCGCCCAATTTTTGATGCGCTCCAGGGCCCGAAGCCGCTGCCCGTGATCGTTTAGGCGCTCGTCCGTCGTCTTTAGCTGTTGCTCGATCCGGGACAGTCCGCTAATAACCCTCTCCTGGAAGTCGTCCATACAGTCTCCTATGACCGCTGCATTATGACGATGGCGTCGATTGCGCGGTTAAACGCACGCATGGCATAAAGGGCCTGGCAAGAGACGTAAATGGACAGCGCCGCCAGACACGCGCACAACAACTCCATGAGCAGGAGAAGGCGCGGCATGAGCTTGTCCGTTTTTCTTCGCCCCATTAGTCCCCCACACACGGGTATTTCTGCTCACAGTAGAGCGGGTCGAAAGGACGCTCCAAGTGGCAGATTTCATGCGGCAAACAGCCCATGTACCGCTTGCCGATAAAGATGGTTGCCTTGCGGCCAAATTGACCGGGTTTGAAACACGCTACCGGCTTGTGTTTAAGGGGCTCGCCCCGGTCATTCTTGGGGCAGATGGCCGCACAGTGGTTGCCCACGGCGATAGAGTCACAGGCCAGCACGTTGTAGTCGAAGTAACGGAACCGCTGGCAGTTGGCCGACTTCCAGGGCGTTGCACATCCGGTCAACAGCAGGATGGCTAGGAGTCTCATTGAGCCCCAAAACAAGAGATATACACCTGTGTAAAATCGAAAAACGAGACATTCTTTAACGTCGAAAAGCTCGCCTGATCTACCGCCTTTGCCTCTGAGAGGTGGCAAGACGACGAGTTGTCATCGGTCGTGTATTGCACCGTGCAGAAACAGGCGTAATTCGTGTCTGCATACGCCTTGGCGAAATTCACGACGTAATTCCCTGTCGACATTCGGCTCGTCGAAGTGACGTTGATGTCGTACACCGACGCACCCGTCCCTCCGGTAATGACGGCCAACACAGAGGCAAAGGAGCCCTGGTAGAGGGCATTTGCCGTAGACGTGGCCGGGGCGATACTGTTTACTGTCATCGTGGACGAGTTGACGAGGTTGAACGTCCCGGAAATGCTCAGGTTTGACGCCGATGAGTTGCCCGTCATCGAGACGTTCGCCGTGAATGTGGACGCAGCCGTCGCCTCGAAGCCTCCCTGGAATGTCGGTTTGCCCGTCAGCGTTGGCCGCCCGCTTTGCAGTTCACGGATGTCTAGCCCCAGGTTTTTGACCTTCTCGTCAAACGCAGGACTGTAGGTCCCGGACGATTGGGCGGCGGCAAGGGTCGCCGACAGGAGGAGGAGGGACATCAAGGGAGCGCGGGCCTCTCCCTGCGGCTCATATACGCTTGCTCCAGGGCCGAGGCTGTAGCGGCCTGCGGGGCAACGCGATAGACAGCCCCGGGAACTTTTCCCAAAAGCGCCGCACCCTTTAGCGCCGTACCATAGGCCAACGGGGACACCACCGCCGCGCCGCCCAGGCCACCCAGGACAGCGCCAACCGCAGCACCCGGAACACCACCAATAGCCCCGCCCGTTGCAGCGCCGGACGTAACCCCGGAAGTAAGCGCCCCCCAGAATCTGGCTACGTTGGGCTGGCCGTTGATGTTGCGCGGCAACGCGGAGCCAAAGTCGCCGGCAACCTCATTTTCCCAGGCCGCCCGCCTTGCCGCCCGCCACTCGGGATATCCCGGGGGCTGGATCTGCGGATTTTGGTAGGGAATCTTCTGACCCGCGATATAGGTAAACTTCGTTTGAGGACCGACCGGCGGCCCGCCCTTTTCAATGAAATCGTCAAACTGCGTCTTGAGGCCTTGCGCCTGCTCGGATACTTGCTGCGCCATCTCGACGCCACGCGAGCGCATGTCCCGGATGATTCTTCCCGCTTGGCTGGCATTTACGGCCTCTTGGATTGATAGCGTGCCGTCGCGCAGTTTGTTGTAAGCGTCTCGCATCGTGTCCATGGCCCTGGAAACCGTGTCGAAGGGGTCATCGGACTTGGCGATGAACTCCCTCCGCGAAGTGGTCCCAGAGGCCGAGTGGAAAGAATCGTAAGCCTTGGACACCGCATCGTCGGACGGAGCGCGAAGCAACAGACTCGGATCAGCGGCCACCGCTGCGCCGGACTTCTCATCGACGTTGGCAAAGAGCTTGAAAATTGCCCCACCGGCCTTATTCAGGGCCGGGCGGACGGCTCGCACGCCAGCGCCGATGGCCTGCCCCGCACCCTCACCCGCCGCGTTTTCCAATCCCGCCCGGTTGACCTGTCCCAAGACCTCACCCGCAGGCGTGAACTCCCGCCCTGTGGCGGCATTATTGGCCTGAACGAGGGCTTGCCGGGCCGATTCCATGCCCGTCGCGCCAATGTAAGCCCCGCCAAGTCCAGCCAGGGCCACTCCGGGCAGGCCAAACGGAGCCCCATACGGAGCCGCCGCCGCAGCCCCCGCCATTGCACCCGCCGCCGCAGGCGTGGCCCGCGCCAAAGTCCCCAGGAGTCCGGTCGGACGGTTGCTTAGAATGTCGGAATCGGAGCCAACGGACTGGCGCAAGACGTTCCCGGCCCCAGCCACGGATGCCTCAATAAACGATGGCTCCTCTTTCGTCTGGGCGAGTGAGTAGCCAGGCGGCAAATCACGGGTTTGCGGAGCCTCGGAATATCCCGGAGGAAGTTCGCGCTTCATTGTTTCCACCCCACGAACTTGGGACCGTTGTAAAGGGCAACGCGAGTGCGCCCGGAACCGTCAACAAGCGGCACCTCTTCCACGCCGCCGCCGCCCAAAGAGGCCAGCTCGGCGTCAGGGATTCCAAGATCGGGGAAAACAACATCAGGGTTGATTCCCGGATACTGAGCCGCACGACGAGAAAGGGCCGAACGCTCCGACTCAACGCCCTTCTTTTGCTCGTCGTAGATGGCTTTAGCCGTATCGAGAATTACCTTGTTTTTTTCGTTGGCGCTGACGCGGCCCTGCTTAGCGTTGTTCCAGGCCGTGGCCAACCGCTGAGCCAGGGGAGTTGCCTGGTTGCTCAGCGCAATTTCCCCCTCGCGAACGACGGAGTTTGGATCAAGAATCTTGACCAGCGCGTACACCGTCGCGATGTCGCTGATACCGCTGGGATTCTTCGCCAAAGCGGCGATGTTGCGGTAAGCGTCACGGATCTGGGTGAAGTTCTTGACCGGCTGAGCGTTGCGGTAATCGTCGTAAAGCTGGGACTCAATCCGTGCCCGCTCTGTCAGCTCAAGCCCACCCGCACCCCGGGCTTTGTCCGCCTCGGCCTTCGTCTTGTCTATCTGGGCGCGGGTTAGCTCCTGGGACAAATCCTGCTTGCCGAACATCTTCACAAGGCTCTGCTTGAACTGGTCAGCGGCGGATAAGGTTTGCGGGCTATACGGTCCAACCGGAGGATTGGGGCTTGTGGCCAAACTAAGGACGGTCGGGTCGGTCTCAGCAATCGTCTTGCCGCCGAGGGCGAACCGCTCTTGAAGATCGGCAAGCCCGGCCGCGCGCTTTTGATTGGCCAGGGCACCTTGAGCGGACTGGACCTGGAGGTTGTGTAGCTCTCCCGCCCGTGCATCCTGGACGCCCTGCCGCTCAAGCTGTTTCTGCTGGAGGTAGGCGTTATAGATAGAGTCGATGGTGTTTCCAACATCCCGGAATTGGAACGTCGGATCACCAGGGGCCTGGAACTGCGGATTAGACTGCGCCGGTGTAAACCATTTCATGGTCGAAAGAGCCCTCCCGCGTTGTAGCCCACGTCTCCGCCAAGCTGAGCGCCAAGCCGCGCGCCCGCCAGACCCATCCCAGTAGGCGCAAGGGCCGCGCCAAGGCCCGCTCCGAGACCAATGCCAGCGATGCTGCCAAGAGCCCCGGCCCGCTGATTCCTACGCTGCTGGTTCAGGTAGTTCTGGTACATGTCGTTCATGTAGTTGCGGTCTTCGATCTGATACTTGCGCTGTCGCGTCTCATCTCGAAGCCCATAGGCCCGCTCCAGGGCTCCCTGGCCCTGCGCGGCGTAGCTGTTCTGAAGGTGGCTCAGGTTCTTGCCGTAGAAGTCAGCCAGGAGGGCTTGGCGGTTCTGGGCGAGCTGAGCCCCGGCAGAGGCAACCTGGGCCGATTGGGCCGACGTGACCGGCCGTCCAAGGGAGGCGAATTGGGAGTTAGAGGCCGCCGCCGCACGGCCCAGAATGTCCTGGTCGGAGGCGGCCAAGCGAGCCCCAAGCCGGTCGGTGTTCTGCTCCATTAGCTTGCTCTGGAACTCGGGGAGCTGCTGGGCGATTAGGCTGGCCTCATACTCACCAATCCCGCCTTCATCGAGAAACTTGCCGATATAGGCCAACTCCTGCGGGGTAGGTGTACGCCCAAGCGTCTGCTTCCACAAATTCGCGACTGCGTTTAAATCAGCCATGATTCCTCCTCACGGTCCTGTTACGTTCCAAGGCCACGACAGCCAGGTAATCCCGAGCCCCAACACCTCAAACGGGGTTGTCGAGTTGTTCCCGACTCTGAGCGACATAAAGTTTTGAGGCGACGTCTTTGGCAGATTGAAATTGCTCCGGGCGTATGTGATGCCAGAGCCAGTAGACAGCGACACGGTGTAATCGCCCATCTCGCCGTTGGAGAATGTGTAGGTAGCGGTCAAACTCCCGGCCCCGTTATTGCGGCTGAGGAGAGAGACGTTTTTAAATTCTTTCTCAACGAATGGATTAGCCGAGCCGACATCCTTGCTCTGCCAGTAGGCGTTGATGGGCCGGCCGTCGTCTGAATCCACAAGGCCGTAGAGATTCCACGTCCCCGAAGACGCCGCCCCGAAATAGAGACTGTTATTGATGAGACGGGGAGCCTGGGCTTGGATCGAGAACGGGAACCACGCGCCCAAGCGACGGTCGAACTTGAGGAGGCGATTGGAGTAAGGCGCTCCATTAATCGTCGTCGTCCAGTAGATGGAGTCTTTAATCGAGTCGTAGACAGCCCAGGACGGCTGAGCGGGCGTGCCTTCATTCCAGGCGAGCGTGCAGGCGTCTACTTGGGCCTGGTCGGTGGCTGAGCCAAGGAGCGAGCGCCAGCCGATGTAAACGGCCGTATTGGTGGCAATCGTCACCGTCGCGTTGTTGGTAAGGCTCGTCTGCCACGTCAATGGAGCCGTCGCCGGGAGTGTTTCGCACGTCGCGGCTGACGTGGCGTAGTAGACAATTGACCCGCTTCCCGCCGTCGTGTCGGCGCACGAGAGCGTCCCCCAAGACGAAATCGAGCTGTTGGGCTGGATGCACCGAGTAACGAACTGACCCGTCGTGACGAAAACTAGGGAGGTGGTAGAAACCGACGGCGATTCAATGAGGCTGGTAAACGTGTACGTCGCTCGATATTGCGCGTAGCGGTTAGCCGTTACCGACCCAACGGCAATTCCCCCGTTGGCAATCGACTGGTAATAGCTCCACATATCGTCATTCGGAGACGACGAGAAGCGCACAGAGAAAGACATCGTGGCTCCAGCCTGGAGGCTTACAGCGGACGTGAACTGACCGTAGATTGACGCTGGGACCCCGGACTCTAAAACCCTGGACGTAAATGTGGAAACGCTCCCAATGTCGGCTCGGCCAGTTGCGGCTACGCCGACTGCCGGATAAAGGAAGTCAAAGGAAGCAACCCCAGAGGTGTCCCCCGCCTCTGTGGCCCCACCCATGAAGGCGTAAGCCGTAGCCGAGTAGGCATTGGTCGCCGTGACAGACGCCTTAAAGACACCGTCCCTGTAGAAATACGTCGCCGGATGGGACGTGACGATGATTGTGAACGTCGAAAATGCCGTCTGGTCGCGGGCCTCGGAGAAAATCTGCACGCCATCCGAGAAATACTGGGTCGCGTTGTTTCGAATGATGACGTATGGGGCATTCCCCAGGACCCCAGTGCTGTCGGCCGCCGCCCCGACCATCGTGTACCCGTCGTTGTTGGCAGAGTGCCGCGCATTGAAAACGAGAGACTTAGACTGGCTCGTGCTTCCCAAGGCGCGGACAACGCGGTAAGTGTCGTTGATCGAGATAAACGACTGCGTGTAAATCCCGTTGGTAACGGCCTGATTCGGGGCAGTACCGCCAACCGTCCCAACCGTCCAGCCATCGGAAAGCGGGAGAGTGTTCCCCTCAAAGCGGAACGTGTAGCTGCTGGTCACGCCTGAAAACACAAAGGCGGGAGAAAGGTCAGACACCGTCGTGCTAGCGGGGAACATAGAACCCGGGATCGTGTTGAGGTTCCAGGTTCCAGTCGGGAACTGCACGCCCGCCTGCCAATCGGCCTGGGTCGTTTGTGTGTTCGAGTTTTCCCCACCGCCCAACCCTCCTGACTGGCTCTTAACAAGGTTGGGGATCTTGGCTGAGATTTGGCGCAGCGCCCCGCCGCACAGCTCCCAATAGTTCTTGTCCTGGGCGCGGAAGTAGAGGCAGTTTCCGGCCGTCGTGATTGACCCCGGGTCGGTCGTGCCGATGTTGGGCGACAGGATCGAGCATCGCGTGGTGTACTGGTTGCCCAGCTCGCACGCAGAAATCGAAGCCGTCTTAAAGACGTAGAGGATGCCGTCTAGGTGTTTGAGGCCGCGGACTTTGTCTCCCGGAGCCCCGAAGTCGTCAAAGTAGGAGTCCTCTGGGTTTACTCCAAGCGTAAAAGCCGTGTAGTTGCCGGCCGAGGACAAATGGACCCTGTTGGGCTGGCCTGAGATGTCCCCCACGGCCAGACGGTCGCCGGTTAGCTCAAGGATAGACCCCTGCGGCATTCCCGGAGGACTGGTCCGGGTCGTGCCGTCATAGGCCATGATCGGGTCGTATTTGTTATTGGCCCCGTAGAGGACTCCCCCAACGTCCACAAAGGACCATCGAGTTATTCCGGCCGCCGCCGTGGTCAGGAACGTCGAAAAGGCGTTTCCGTTGGTCGACTTGGCGCAATTGCGATCCTGGCAGACGATGTCTAACCGGTTACCAGATGAGTCGATAAACGAATGGGAGCCCGTGACCGGCGATGTGGAAACGGTCAGGTCGGCGGTCTTGGAGAAGCCCTTGCGCTTGAGGATGGCCGAGCCCTCAAGGTTAGACTCGACGTTTAGAGCGTCTTGGGCGTCACAGTTGTTGAGCGTGGCCGGCGTGTCGGCGTCGTTTAAGCCGTGGAAGCAGGCGGACTGGTAGGCACCCTCCTGCGCCTGGGCCGAGCCGAGGAAAACCGCGAGGAGGAGGCTTAGGACCAAAGTCGCGTCCCCCGGATCGTGAATCCAGCCGAAGCCGTGTTCTTAAACGTGTCGATCGCACGATTCTTCCCGTCCAAGTAGATGGCCATAAGCTCGTTTCGCTTGGTCACAATCTCGGGCGTTTGAATCTCAGCCGTGAGCAAAAGCCACGCGGCAAAGGCGCACAGAGAAAGGTGGAACTGCGCCATGAGTGAGGAGGAATTAAGCGGGACGGACGTGTCCCCGGACATCGAAGCCGGCAGCGGGTAGTGCCTCATGACGAGGGGTTTGGCCTCGACTGGGATGGGGCAAACACGAACCTGTTTCCGGGCCTCCTCGGGGTCGACGATGTAGTATTCAGGGGTCCCAGTTTCGCTCGCCCAATCCTGCCCCTTGAGACGGGCTATTTCGTGCCGCGAAATCGGCTTAAGCTCTGCCCCGTCATACTGGACCCAATCCTCATACATGAAGTCCGAGGGCAAATCGTAGGTTGCAAGGCCATCTTCGGTCGTCCAAGACTGGTCCCGCCAAAGGACTCTGGAATCCAGCGCAAACTGCTCTTGGGCGCGGTCTAGCGCCGTGTTGTACTCGGCAGGCGTGTAGCGCGTCTGGTTCTTATCCCCGCACATTCGGGCGGTCTCCGTCCGCATCGTTCCGCGATTCATTGGGTCACCTCAGTTGCGGGGACAAAAGGTTTTCCCGTCACAGCGTCAATGACGCCGTCCCAGGACTCCTCAACGACTTGGACATTGGTCTTGACCTGCTGGGCATACTCGGGCGTCTCGATCTTCTTGACCTGCCCCCGGGAGACAATCTCGCGCAGGATCTTTTCGTAAGCGAACACGTTGCGGTCGACGTTAAAGTCCTGCCGGGCCCGCTCATAGGCCGCATTGCCAATCTGCCGCCTCTTGGCCCGGTCGGTAATGAGGGACTCCAAGGCCGCCTGGAACCCGTCCGGGGTATCAGCCAGGAGCGCGTCTTTGCCGTTGACCAGCGTCTCCGCGAAGTGGCCCACATTGGACGCCACGCAGGGAACGCGCATGCCGGCGTATTCCAACCACCTAAGGTTTGACTTGCCCCGGTTAAAGGCATTGTCGACAAGGGGAGCTAGGCCGATGTCGAAACCCAGGGACCCCAGGAAGTGCGGGTATTTGTCGATACGGGTAAATTTCTTAACGCACTCAACGCCCCGAATCCCTTTGAGGAAGTCGGGGATTCCATGGACGAACACGAAACGCACGTTGGAATACTTGGCGAGGATGTTCTTAACGACGGGCTGGATAATGCGAAGGTCTTCGTTATGAGAGGCCCCACCCATCCAACCGATGCGGATTTGGCCCTTTCTCCCCCGCTTCTGGACGCGGTCCCAGACCTTGAAATCCAGGCTGTTGTGGACAACGGAGATGTTCTCGTTAAGGTCGCTGTAGACCTCTTTGAGGTAGTTGGTCGAGACAATCATCGCGTCGGCCGCCTTGAACTGCTCGACGGCCAACCGACGGAAGGGCGTCCCGGGGTCGTAGAAGGGCGCAGCCGGGTTGTAATCGGCGGTGGACAGCATGTTGTCGTCGATTTCGACGCAGATAGGGACCTTGCCCCCGAGGTGAGCGGACGCCTCTTTCATCGACAAGAACATGTCCAGGGCGGCGGGCGTATGGACCATGCCCATAACCACGACGTCCGCCTTCCTAAAGTGGTCCCAAAGCTCGTTGAAGATCCTTGTCCTATGCGCCGGGTCCTCGATGTCCATTTCCCACGGGTGATTTTCGGTCAGCTCGTACTTGAACCAGGGCATATGGGACAGATACGCGCGGTTTCGGTGGGCCGCGACGTTCCAAGACCACATGCGGTAGTAACTGACTCCCGCGTTCGAGGTGGGGATATACAGGACTTTGAGTGGTGTCATTTGGTTTTAGATCGGGCGCTTTAGGCCGAAAAAAAGCCTCTCACGCGGGGGAATGCGTGAAAGGCTCCAAACAGCCTAAAGCGGGGCTCGCGGGTTTGGCCGCGATTCGGCGGGGATCAGCCGCCTACCCGATATTTGTTACGCGGTTACTCGATATGCCTCCAAGTATTTGGTCTTGAACGCCTTAACCTCTTCCGGTTTCCGGGTCTGAGAGATGCCAGACCCCAGGAGCCGATAAGCAGCTAAGACGTTGGGAACGAAATCGAAGCGAACGCCAGACATGTAGAGCTGGGTCTGGAAACACCAGTCGTCAATTCCCAGGCGGGCCACGTCGCCGCCTTGGTAGGGGAACTTCAAAGCCAGTTCCTTGGTGTAAGCGGTCGTGCTGTGGACGATGCGGTTTTCTAGGGTTTCCAGAGCCCGTTCCTTGTTGAACACGTCGGCCGGAATCTCGCCCGCCTGACGCCCGCAAGCGTCCATTTGAACGGCAGAGCCGTAGAGGAACTGAGCGCCTTTACTAAACTTCTCGGCCGTGATCTTGGCTCTGTTAGGTAACGCCAGGTCGTCGGCATCCAGGACCAAGATAACGTCGCCGGTCGCCGCGAGGTTGCCGACATTGCGGGACTCAGAACGGCCACGGTTGTGCTGATTGCGGATAACCCGGACGAGGGCCTCTTTCTTGGCCTGCAAGACCGGATCGACCCACTTGGCCGTAAGGGCCTGCTGCGTTGAGTCGGTGGAACAGTCGTCCACCACAATGACCTCGATGTCGCGATACGTCTGCTCAAGGCAGGACTGAACTGCCTGGCAGACCCAGGCGGCGCTGTTGTAGCTGGGGATGACGAAACTAAGCCGCATTGACAACCTCCAGGACCTTGGCCGGGCTTAGCGCCTGGCGGTAGTAATCGACGGCCTTTTGATTGGGACCCTCTTTGGCCAGCTTGCGGAGCCGCTCAACCATGGACACGATAAACTGCTCGTCCGTCACGCGGTCATCAAGGAACCCGGCATAAGGGCTCTGGACGTTCGAGACGACGTGACGGCCGGTTACAAGCATCCGCTTGAGCGCCGGTGACATACAGCGGTCAACCCAAAAGTGGATAACTCCCGTGTAGTCCTCGATTTTGTGGACGCCCCCGGCCGTGTCTATGTCGATGTCCGGGCACGCTCGCTTGATGGTCGACAGCGCGTGCTGGTACTGAGCCGACGCATCGACCAGGAATTTGGGCGTCTCGGGCATCGGGGGAATTTCCCCCGCATGGACGATGGGCAGGGGAAGGATCTGGGTCTGGAAACCAGCCTTGTCCATGATCCGTTGAGAAGCCTTGTCCTCAACGAACATCTTGAAGGCTTGATTAAACCGTCCGGTGTATTCCTCTAGGGCCTTGAGCGAGACTGCATGATAAATCTCCTCGACGTTGTCTTTCGTCCAGAAGAGGACCTTTTTGTGCTGGGGGCCCCACAAGGACGCATGAAGCCCAGCAACCCCGGGATTGAGACTAAAACCGATCTGGATAATGGTCTTGTAGTGGTTCGGCTTGTCATTGGGGCGGTCCTCATAGTCCGCGTCGATGAGCTTGGCCAGGGCAATCCCGTCGTGCTTGTCGGACAGGCTCGTAACACACACTTCACGGCAGGGGATCTTATGCTTGGCGCGGACCTTGTCCTTTCGACCTAGCCAAGCCTCGGGAGTGCAGCCCTTACCGCTGATGGACTCAGGCGTCGGGTAGGCCGTCGAGAAGGCATAGCCGGCCAGATACTTACCCACACCGCCACGCTCGACCACCGACAGCCAAAAATCCCAGTCCTGGAGGGATTCCAGGTCCTCGTCCCAGAGCCCCACCAGCTCACGCCGCAGCGGGAAACACGTCGAGATGTAGTTTGAAACCCGAAGGAGCCACGGATCAAAAGGCTCTGAATTGATGGCCCCGCGCTCGCCGAAGAACTTATAACCGCCATAGACGAAGCCGACGTCCTTATTTCGGTCGAGAATATCGACCCAGTTTTTAGCCGCGTGGGGCTCAATCTCGCAGTCGGAATCCCAGAACACAACGTAGGGGGTCTGGGACGTGTGCTTAAAGCCCTCGTTTCTCGCCTTGCACGCCCCGCCGTGGTCGATCTGGACTATCTTGTGATCGGGCCACTTCTTCATGAGCCTGGCAATGAGTCGGGCCGCGTCCTCGTCTGCTCCATCGAGGACAAAAACCGCTTCCCATTCCTTGAGCGACTGAGCCAAGAGGGATTTAATGCACCGCTCCAAGATTTCGTGCTTGGGCTTATAGACGGGCAGGATGAAGCTGAGCCTAGGCGTGTGCAAGTTGTCTCTCCAGGTTGGAATAGTGGAAGCGGTATGTAGAAAACGGGCCAGGATAATTGGCCGGGATGAACTTAAACCCCTGACCGTCCTTGAACGTCACCCGGGGATGGGCAAGGGCAACGGCGCGCGCCTCCTCGGCGGTAGAACCCTGGTTGATGCAGCACTTAACCATGCGGTCAATACGCCTCTCTAAAGGCCGAACGTCCGAGAAGTGCCAGACCTCAAGACCAGAATCATCGACCTCGTAGGGGTAGCGGTCGAAGGCTTGGCCGTGGAACTCGTGCGAGTCTCCCGTTATCTCGGAGAAATAGACGTCCTCCTCCACAGCGCCATAAAATCCGTGGTAATGGGCTCCCAGGTCTGGATTCCTTAGCCGGTAGATGTTCTTCCAGTACGCCCCCCGCCCCTCGATAATCTCGAAGAGCTGGCCTCCAGGCTCGCCGGCGAAACTCCGAACGCGCGTCTTGAGCGCCACGGCCTTGGACGCTTTCAGACAAAGAATTTGCTCGGGATTGAGGACGTACATGTCTGGATGGAGAAACCACGCCAGGTCGGTGTCTAGTGACCACATGCACTCATTGAAGATACGGACGTAGTCCTCTTGGAGGTTCTTGGGGTCACGCCCACGGACTAGCTTGATCTTGTGGCCAAATGGCGTCTGCTTGATGGCCTCTATGATTTCGAGCGTCCCGTCCGTGCTGTTGCCGTCAAACAGACACACCTGGTCAATGAAAGGCAGGATGCGGAGCAAGTGCGCCGCGATCCACGGGGCCTCATTCTTAATGAGAGTGAACGTGCCCACGCTCATCGGATGGCCACCACATTGAGCGACACAAATTTCCCGTCCGTGTTGCACCGCATCCGGCTACAATCGTCGGGATTGCCTATCGGGAACTCTTCAACCTGGGACACCTCCGAAAACCCAGCCACGCGGAGGAGATGCTTGAGCCGGTCGAAGTCAAAACCGGCGTAATGGTATGCCGTCTTGTAGCCCTGGTCGCCCCAAAGGAAGTTGACTACCCAGTCGGCCATCCCGTGCTTGAGGTAAAGTTCTACAGCCCGCTTAAAGTCAGGCACGCCGACGTAGAGGACCCCGCCCTTGCAAAGAACCCTCGCCCACTCTTTGAGAACGTCCACAGTCTTTGGGTGCGGGAAGTGTTCCAGGACGTGGGATGCGTAGATTTCCGACACTTCCCCATCTTTGAAGCGGGAAAGGTCGGAGATATCGCCTACGATGTCCACGCCCCTATGCGGGTCGCAATCCATCCCGGTAAAGCCAGCGATTGGCTTCTCCCGGCAGCCGAGGTTGAGCTTGATGGCGGATTTCACGGGCATGTGCAATTCCCCGATGCGTCGACGGCGGAGGTACACTTAGCCAGGATGTTGGATGAGTTGAGGCACAAGGCCCCGCCAGTCGTCGGCGAACCCGTGCCAGACAAGCCAATGCCGCCGCCCGAAGGCAAGGACACGACGCCCTTGGCACCGGACGAATACCGCGTGATCGACCCGCCGTTGTCGATTCTCAAGCCGTCGTTTCCGGCCGCGTTCATCGCGTCGAGGTAGGTCGTCCCAGCGCCGTAGGCACCGACGCTGTTACCCGTGCCGACGGACTGGATTTGGCCGCCAGCCTTGCTGACCGTGATGTTATCGACGGCGATGATTCCGCCCGTTACCGTGCCGCTAGAAACGGCCGTCCGGCCCCAGGAAAACGCCCCGTCAAGACGGATTCCCGTTTGCGTCCCCGTGCCGATGGCGATGAAGTTGTCAGAGCCCATCCGAAGGGCCGTTATGTCGTCGGTGTTGGCCGCGTTGCGCCAAGCGATTGGGAAGCTATTCCTAAGTCCAAGTCCGCCATTGGTCGCGGCACTCTGACCTAGCCGGATGTTCGACACGGTTGAATAGATCGTGTCGAAATAGGCGTTTGAATGGTTGAGAATGCCGTAGATGGTCGATGTCGCCGTGCTTGACTGCGGGCCGTCGATCTCAAGTCCAACGCAAGGCCACGTCCCCTTGGTTTTGTCGTCGGACGTGCAGCCCATGGCGTGGAAGTTGTTGACCTGGACGGGCTTGTAACCGGGCCCCGTGGACACAACCAACTGAGACGACGCGACACCCTGGAGAATGGCCGAGTCGGCCATGTTGGACCCAACCTGGATGATCGGATTAGCCACGATGGACCACAGGTTGTTGGACTGAGAATCCAAGTAATTACCAAGCAGGTCAGGCCGGTTGGCGGCACCGTTGACTCCGACTCCAAGAATCAAGTTCTTATGCGTCGGGCTTCCCGGATAACCCGCGTTAGAACCAACCACAACCCCGTTGAGGCTGATTAGGACGTGGTGGGTCCCCGTCGTGCCGGCGATGACAAAGGCCCGCATACCGGCGTCCCGATGGATTCCCAAGGCCGGATCGTTGGCAAAGCCTAAGACAGGGTCGCCGGCCGAGCCATCGGATAACGTGGCCGCCGAGAAAGAGGCGTCAAACTGGCCGTTTGAGTCCCGCAGCGGGATGGTCAGCGGGGTAGACTCCGAATCGGCAGTCACGTTTGACGCCGGATTTGTAGTAATCCCAAGCGCCAGCGATGGCAACAGTAGGAGGGCTAGAGTTTTCACGGGCAAGTGCAATTCCCCGATCCGTCCCCAGCCGACGTGCATTTGCTCAGGACGTTCGACGAGTTAAGACACAGCATTCCGCCCGTAGTGGGCGCTCCCGTGCCGCTAATGGAAACTCCGCCGCCTGCGGGAAGAGTGATTACGCCCTTGGCACCCGACGAATAGCGCGTAATAGCCCCCCCGTTATCAATGCGGAGACCGTCGTTACCCGCAGCGTTCATGGCGTCCAAGTAAGTCGTTCCAGCGCCATAAGCGCCCATGTTGGCCGCGCTGCCGACAGCCTGAACCTGGACGCTCGCCTTAGTCGCCGTGATATTTCCCGACACGTTGAATGCGGCATTGGACCCGTCCACCGTGGCCACTCCGCTTGACACGTGCAGGCGGGTATTGGGCTGGAGCGTGCCAATTCCCACATTCTGGCCAACGGTCTGGATGGTGTTTGTGTTGACGGTGATCGTCGTCACATCCAAATCGGCAATCGCCGCGTTAAACTGACCGTTCGCATCGCGCAGAGGGATGGTCATGGGCGTGCTATCAGAGTCCGCCGTGACGTTGGAGGCTGGGTTGGTCGTAATCGCCAAAGCCTGGCCTCCGATCATGATGAGGGCCGCAAGGGCCAAGAGCTTCTTCATTCCAGCCTCCGTAACTTCGTTTCGATAGTTCATGGCTTCAAGGCCGCCGCCCCCATTTCTGGGAGCGGCAGCTTCAAACCATCAACTACACCAGCTCGTGGGTCGCGAGGATGCAACCCGCCGAGGGATTCAACACCGCTCCAGCCATGCGGACCTTGAAGGCCACCGTGCTGTTGAGGTGGTAAGGATCGTTGGTGGACTGCGGGCCGGGACGAGTGATGATGAACTTCACCGCACCGCCAAGCTCGGCCGCCGCCAGACACCCAGAGCCGAAAATGGGCGTCAGGTTGACGGAGTGAGCCGCGACGGCGTAGCGCGGGCAGTTGGCGGACTCCAGGAAGCGGACCTGGTGGACCGTCGCCACCTCGTGCTTGTACATGGTCTGTTTCGGACCCTCGGCGTAGTTGAGATGCCACTGCTTGAAGTCCGAGTTGCCCAGCATCGTCGCGATGGCGTTGGGATGGGCGATGGCCACATACTTACCATCCGACATCGGATCGACGTTGAGCCGCTTGAGGCGAGCAACGGCCTTCCGCACGCCGATGGGGCCAAGGCGGGCAGAGATGGACGGAGCCGTCTTGGACACCGCCGACAGGCGAGCCGCCGACGTGCCGAAGACAACCGGCAAGCCGAACTGGAGGCTGTTGGCAGTCGTGCCGGTGTTGGCGCAGAACGCCGACGCCAGAACCGACATCCACGCCGACAGGATCTTGGTCTTGGTGTCCGCGAGCTGACCGACCTGGACGCGGGCGGCCGCGCCCGAGCCCTTGAACACGGCGTACTGGAGCGCGTTGTCCACCGTCAAGGCCGCGCTGTTCTCGATCTCACGCATGGCACCCTCGTCGACATCCAAAACCGCCGTCTGGCGAACCAGGTCCGTGATCTTGAAGTGCCGGCCGAAGGAGTTGATCGAGACATTGACCTTCCGCGAGGAAAGGGCAGTCGCGGCATTGGCGGACGCCTCAGCCAGGAAGGAAGACGCCGCAGCGATCCTGCGGAAGCCGTTCCAGGTGATCTGAGTGCCAGACCCCTGCGGGATGGGGTAAATCTGACCATCCATCTGAGGGACCTGGTAAAACCAGACCTTGTCGTAGAGCGCCCGCATGGCGCGCCGCGAAAAGTAAGATTCCAGTAGGTTGTCGTTGTTTACGGTGCTAGTATTTGCGTCGGCCACTTAACTCTCGACCCCTGTTTCTTAGCGGAACCTCAAGCCTCTGGATTTCCAGAAAGCCGCTTCCTGCTCGGGCGTCATCTTGGCCAGGTGGGCGTTGATTTCGTCCGGGCTCATGGCGGCGTAGTTGGGCTCTGAGGGCTTGACGACAACTCGGGGGGCCGGATTGACTGGCGTAGGCGGAGCCTTCGCTGTCTTTCCCGTGGGAGTGGGGGTCTGAACCTGCTCCCCTGAGTCTTGCATCATCTCGGCTAACTTCAGGTCTGCCAGGTATTCGCGATAAGCCGCAGTCCAGGACGGGAGCCCTTTTTCCTCTCGTATCGCGGTTAGCTTCTCGATCCCCTCGGACGTAAAGACCCAAGGGTCCCGCTTGCGAATGACCTCAAGCTCCCGCCGCCTCTCCTGGTCCTCCAGCTTTTGGTTCAGGCTTTGAAGGCTCTGCGCCTCGGCTGAGTGCTTGGCTTCCATCATCTTGACCATGACCCTCGCCTGAGCGATGGCATGGGCTTGATGGATGGGCTGGCCAGCCGCCGCCGCCTCGTTAATCAGGTCTTGCGCCACCTGAATCTCAAAGGGCGACAAACTGACCGGAACAGGCGTAGACGGTGGGACAGCCGGGACGGGAGCGCCAGACTTGAGGGCGGCAACCTCGTTTTGTTTCTGCCGCAATTTGCGCTCCAGCTCGGCGTACTTGGCCAACGCCTCCTCGGCGCTAACCGTGGACTTTGTGACTTTCTCCTGATTGACCGAACCGTCAGGGTTTTTGAACTTGTCCGGGACGGGAGTTGCCGGGGCCGTGGCCGGTTGCTCGGGCTCGACCGTCTCAGTCACGTTCTCAACCTTCGGCGGCTCTTGCGTCTGCTGCTGCTCTTTGGCGAGGAAGGCTAGGTCCTTAGCCAGGTCCCCCGGCTTACCGGAGAACTCCTGCGGTGGGGCTTCATTGACGACGGGGTTTGCTCCCCCAGCGCCAAGGTCAACTTCCACCGTCTCAACCGTCGTGCCTTCGCCTTCCATGCTTTTCTCCTCGGGTTATCCTTTCGGGCCCGTCCTACTCCCCAGCCCCTATCCGGGGTTGTGGGGTCCCTGCTCGAATTTCATCCTCGACCGTCTCTTTGAAGTCCTCAAGCGCACGGGCGCGAGAACCAAGACGAATCCCCGTCTTTCCAGTGGCCGACTCACACTTGGAAGACGACACGAGGTTAAAAAGCTGTTCCTTGGGGTCCCGGATCATGCCTTCCAGAATTTCCCGGATGAGATGGCCACCAAGGCTGTTCCACGCCTCGGAGATGGCCAAAGACCTCTGGACGGGGGTCAGCTCAGCCACGCGGCGGCTCCTCCGGTTGTGGCGGCGGGGCCATCTGCTGAGCCATGCCGACGGCCATTTCCTGGGCCTTAGAGGCGATCTGGAGAGCGTCAGCCTCGGGCAGGATGTAGGTGTCCTCGTCCTCGCCCAGGTCGGCAATCTGGGACTTGGCATTGCCCAGAGTGTTAAACCAGGGCATCATGCCGAACTGCTGCTGGAGGGCGACCTTTTGAGCCTGCCTCCGGGCCTTGTTCTCCATCTCGAAGACCCCCTTAGGGATCAGCCTGTAGTTCTGGGCCACCTGCTCAGGGCTCATGAGGATGAGTTGAGCGGCCTTCTCAGGCCCCAAGGCCATGACGTAGTCCTCGGGGTTGTAGTTCTGGTAGATGAGTGCCCAGATTCGATGGGACAGGCGCTTCTGGAAACCGAACTCGGACAGCTTGGCCAAAAAGGCCATCTTGTCCTGGGTTACGCCTTGCTGAATCTCCTGCCCGCCTAGCGTGCGGTTGGAGTCGTTAACCTGATTGGCCGTGCCAAGGGTTGCCCGGGTTACCGACGTGCGCTCCTGGGCGATGCGCTCCCATTCCTGGGGCTCGACGAAGGCTGTACGATCAGGCCCGCCCATGTCGATGCGCTGGAAGAAGTTCGACAGGTTGGCTTGGTCTACGCCCTTGGGCAGTTTGAAGCGGATGACGTTGCGGTTTTCGTCCACGTCCTTGGGGTCAACGAGGGCGCTCTCGATAATCGCGAACTTCTGCATAAGCCCAATTGACCCAGCGTCCAACCGTTGATTGACCGTCTCGGAGGCCACAAGCTGGGCGTCCTTGAGCATCTCAGGGATGCCCCGGCCGTAGGACTGGCCGGCCACGGGCATATAGTCGTCCTGCTCAAGGTCAGGCTCGCCGTCGTAGGTGTCATTGACGGCGACAGACACGACGCAAACGCCTTTCTTAATGCGGAGGCGGGCGGGGACTAGAGCCTCGGGGTCATCAATCGGCTGACCGTCGATGAGGACCCATTTCTTGGGCAAACGGGCCTGAATCTCGAAGCACTCATGTTGACGGGCGTAATCCGGCCGCTCGACCTTGGTGTCGGAAATCTGCCGGTCAGACTCGACTTGCTTCTTGTCCTCAGGCGTCTCCTCATCGGAGGGCAGGTCCTTGAGCTTGGCCGCGGCCTCGGGCAGGTAATAGCCTTCCGCAGCGCCCTTGACGATGTCGCCATAGGTCTCGTAGTAGCGATGGGCAATCGGGAAGCCCTTGGTCGTGTTGAGGGACTTGGGGTCTTTGAAGATGTCCCAGATGGAGATATGTTCGAGTCTGACACCCCGGTAGGTAATGACGTCTTGGACCTCGTCCCGGTAGCCGATGATGCGCGCCTGACCGCTGAGACTGCGGAACAGGGACATGGGGTCAGAAAGGCTCACCTGCTCATAGACCGGCACCTTGACCGGCCGGGGCTCGACCTTCTCCTCAAACCTGGCCCGCATAAAGCCCGACCCATACGTCGTCTTGTCCTCGTTGACGGCGTTGCGGGCTATTTCGTACTCGGCCTTTTCCCGCTCGATGAGGACCAAGTCACGGATCAACTCACCCTGGTCAACCGGAGGCGGCATGCCCGGCACCACCTGCCGGGGAACCTCAACGCGGGGTTTGTACTCAAGCGGCGGCTTGGCCCCTAGCTCGATGTGAAACAGGCTTGCTAGGGCGTTCTCACGGTGGGACGCCGTCAGCGGCCAGACGGCCTTGGACTGCCACTTCTCTTTCTTGGCCGCGAGGTTGGCGTCATAGATCGAGTCAGCCGCCCTCTGCCACCGCCGCCACTGCTCTTCCCAGGAGTTTTTGCGCCACTCCATGGACTTGTCAAGCCAGCGGGTTGCCCAGTCCAGCAGCTCGCCCAGCATGGCGTCACGGTCGAGGACGATTTCCTCCGGGATTGCCGGGGTTTCGGCTTCTACCGGGTTTTCCGGGAAAACGGGGTTGACGGACTCGGGCATCTCGGCGCTATTCATCGCGTCTCCACGCTCGCCATGCGAAGTCCCCAACGCGAAAAGGGCGCTTGCGGCAGATCCTGGTAGGCGACTCGCAGGGAACCCGGCTTAGGGGTGTAACCGGCCTCGCGAAGTCTCCGAGAAACGCTCCGCCGCAGCCAGCGGAAGAAATCCAACGGCAGGCGTAGGTCGGAACCAACCATCGTCGACGCCGAGTAGACGGCTGCACTATTCATCGGGCGTTCCGTCCTTGTGGGCGTAAATGACCTCGTGCCCGATGTGCTTGGGGCGAATCTCAGACTTGGAGCCAAGGAAGGTCTTGCAGTCGAGGCAGCGGATAGCCTCCCAACGTCTAGGCTTCTCGGACGCCTGCTCGTAGACCCATCTAGGCATCGGTGTTGACTCCGTAGCCGCTAGACGTGGCGGGAACCCAGGCCGAGACATCCTCAACCACCGGCCCGCTCATCAAGTCGTAGCGCAGGACGTCGCAGAAGTCCTTGTGATCTTCCATCGGCTTGCCCGTCTTGGGGTCGCGCGACCACCGCTCAAGGGCGGCAATCAAGTTCTTGCAGCGCGGGGAAATGCGGATCTTTGGGCGGTTAAGACCGTCTAAGGGCTTAGACTTGTCGTAGGCCAGGTACTCCTTAACCTTGAGGATTCCCGTCTCAATCTCCTCGGCATTGGTGTAGGAGTTGGAGAACTCAATGCCCTGCTCGGCAAACTCCTGACGGAGGGTAAGCCCACCAACCGTCCTGCGAACTGCACCGAAATGGCGGTCAAGGATTCGGCTATCAACTCTCCGCCCTTTCTCTCGGGCACGGATCAAGTCAGCGTAGTCTTTGACCGTTAAATTGCTGTCTTTGGCTCCCTCAAACGGGAAATCGGGCCACTCGTCGTAGTAGTGGACGACTCCGGCCTTGTCGACATACCGCCAGAGGATGGCCAGGGGCTTGGCAATGGCAGGATCGCACGCCATCCCAATCGAGATAGGCTCATCCGTCGGCGGTTCAAACTCTTCCTTGGCCACATGGACAGAGCGGTCAAAGGTCTTGAAGATGCGGCCCGACAGGTGCATGAAATTTCCATGCGCCCGGGCCTCAATCTCGTCAGGGTCGTAGCGGGCAATGATGCGCTGGATGTCGTCATGCTGGAGCTGGCCATTCTTGCCATGCTCAACACAGTTGTCCTCGATGTCGGCATGGAGACAGACGGCCTTGCCAACCGGCTTGCCATCAACCACGATTTCCGGCTTGTCTACGATGTCGTCTTTGACCCAGGCCGAGGACAAAAGCGGGGTCATGTCGAAGATGTTGATACCGCCCATGCGCTGACGGGCCACGCAAGCGTTGAAGATGGGCTTGGGCGGCGGCTCGACAAACACATTGATAGCGATGGTCTTACCCTCGAACTCCTTAACCGCCTGCTCGTTGGTCATGACCTCACCGAAAAAGCCCGTATCGGTGTAGAGAAAGCGGTTGTATTGCTTGCCGCCCTTGACCCAGGTGTACCGCCCCTTGGGCCACCACTTAGCCGCTTCCATCTGGATGGGGCCGATGTCGCTGACCAGCTCGGACTCAGTGACGATGCGGATGCGCTTAGGCCAACGCTTGGGATATTCCTGGTACAGCGGATAATCGAAGGCCGACGACGGAGCGCCCCACATGATCGCCCCGAGGATGGCGAACACGATGGACGTTTTCCCCACTCCGTTGGCGTAGGCCAGCACGGTTATGAAGTTCTCCAGGTTGCCGATTTCACGGATTGCCCTCTCCTGCGCTCCGTTGGGCACCAGGAACCGCAGCGGCGTCTGAACCCTGGCCAGCTCCACTTCCTTCACCCAGGCCAACGCTTGCGATTGTTTCTCCGGCGATAAGCTGCTCCAGGAGTCCCTTAGCTTGATGAGGGTTTGCGTCCAGTCCCTCGAATTGATGGGAGGATTCAACGGTCTCTTGGGGCTTACCGATTCCATAGGCCATGATCGTCTTGATGGCGTCTAACTGCTGCTTGTTGGGCGTCTCGGCCAGCGGACGCAGGAAGGTCTCGGCCTGCTCTACCGTCCATTTCTTGCACCAGTCCAGGAATGGCTTTTGCTTCGGGCGGCCAGCAGGGTTGCCACTCTTGCCAGGCTCAAAGGGCATCTCTGCTCCCGGCTGTTACCGGCTTGAAAATCAATGAATCGTCAGAGCTATGAGGAATGACGGAAAGCGTCCCGTCGTTCTCGATTCTGGCCAGAGATGAGCGGATGGCGTCTTTGACTTCGAGCTTTAGGCGGATTTCGCGCTCGTAATGGTCGGCCACGAAATCAAGGACGTCCTCAACACGCTGGCCATACGGCTGGGGGCGGTTAGCCCACAGCTCCAGATTCTCAATGCGGTTGTCGGACTTAATTCCGTTCTTGTGGTGGACAGACTCCCACGGCCTCAGATCGCGCCTAAGATGTCTCTGCATGACAACCCGATGCTCAGAATCCCCGCAGACGCGCATATAACCGTTGGGGTCCGGGCGTCGGCCGCCCTTCCAGTTACCGCTAAGCTCACCGCGCCGCGCGTCGACACAGGCCCGGCTACAGAAAGACGATTCCGGGCGATGGCTCCAGGCCACTTCGCCGCAGTTGCGGCACAAAAAGCTGTAGACGGTCCTTCGCCTTTCCCCAATCGCACTTAAGCGCGCGAACTTCGGGACAATCTCTTCCTCAGTTCTCACGCCACACCCTCACGCAAAAAAGAGAGCCCCCGCCCGGGATAGGACGGAGGCTCGTGCTGGTTGCTGAGGCCAGCGAATCGGTTTACGGCATAAAAAAAGAGGCCGCGCATTTAAGCGCCAGCCTCAGCAGGGTTAGTCTACACCCTCGAACGGATGTTCGCTAGATTTTTAAAGTCGCATTTTGTCGCATCACCAGCCCAATGACGCCCAGCCGTAGGCGTCTGGCTTGGCAATCTTAATCATGTTGTACAGATAGCCCCGTTGCTGGGTGCGGCTCACCGCTATTTCACTCCTGAGTGTCCCGTCCGCGCTTATCCTCGCGTCGGGCTTTGGTGGCGCAACGTGCTCGGCCCAAAACTCCTCGAACTCATTGTCTAGCTGGAAGAATATCTCCCGCGCATCAATCGACGCCTTAAAAAGAATGTCCGGCCTTTCTAGCGTATGCTCACAGTATGGGAGATGGACCGAGGCTTTCCCCTCAACCGCCCGGCACTTCATTTAGTGCTTACCCCGAACCGCTCGCACAGCCGGTAAAGCGTTGCCCTATGTATCCTGTGCGCCGCGCAAATCTCAGCGACCGCGTGTTTTCGTAGATAGTCGGCATTGACCTTGTCCAGCTTCCGGCGAAACTCCCTAGCTATGGCTGCTCGGCGCTTTTCGGTGATTGCTCTCCTCCCTGCCGCATAGACGTTACCAGCCGCAACCGCAATACGTCTTTGTGTCCCACAAAAACCCCCGCGTTACAGCTATGACGTGCTGGCAAATGTGTTTAGCCTTTGTGCATTTCTCGCCGCGCGCCCGAACCGGACATCCGCCCAGGTGGTCGGGGTGATTTCTCGCAGAATCGCAGTAAAACACATGCTCGTCCTCGTGGCCGCACTTCGCGCATTTATCCATTGCGATGCCTCGACGGGACATAAACCGGGACCCACTTCCCGTCCTTGGTCAGCTTCTTTTTGAACGTGTTTTCAGGCGGGACCATCGCCCCGCGCTCAAGATCCCTTAGCCTCTTCATCGTCTTGGCTTTCTTCTGCATGACCTTGGACAGACATTTGTCCTGACACAGATGGGCGCACGCGCCGCACGACTTGCAAATCAGGTAGTCCACGATCCCGGCTCTCAGGCACTTCATGCAAACGGCCATTTATTTCTCCTTTTCCAGTGCGTCGGCCAAATCCCTAAAAAATCGGACAGCCTCGGCGCGGGCATCGGGACACATGATTCCGTTCTCATACATGGGCCTACCATCAATCTGGCTATTGCTTCGCCATGCGCCCCGCGTCGGCCCATAGTCATTGCCGCTTCCAAAGTCGTACCCATAGCCCGTCAAAATCGCCCACACGGCCCTAATGTTTGGGGAACAGGCGGCCTGTAGGCACATCAAAAACGCCTCTGCCATCTTCGTATTCAATCCTTCCTCCACCAGCCGTCTTTGGTTTTTCGCCAACCGTCGTTTGTTTTATTCAAGGCTAACCCCATTGTCCGCCATAATCTCATGGAGCTTGTCGCGCACGTCCTGGGAATGGACAGGGCCGCCCTCTCCGTACTTGGTGAGGCCCCGCAGCCATTGGTCGAACTCATGGACGGTGATGTACCAGTCCTGGGCCTTAACAGCGATGGCGTGGGCCTCGCGGTCGTCGGCGTTGTCGAGGTTGAATTCGAGCTTGGCGATCAGGGCTTCTCCATCACCTTCTCGGCCGCCTTGCCAATCCGTGCCCATCGAAGAACGTCGGCAACATCGGCAAGTGTGTTCCGCTCGATCTCTTTGACCAGGACCAGGAATAGATCAATGTCTAGGCCGTACAGCTTCGTCACGGTGGGGTAGTCGTTGAAGCTTGCGTGGCCGCATTTTTCGCAGATCATTTCCCCTCCGTCGCTCGTCTGATTTCTTTTCCGCAAGCATCTACCCCATACGCCTCGATACACAATTGAGCCATGACTATCCGCCTTCGCTTACACTGGAAATAGATCGTGCCGCACATACCTACTACGATCAGGATTCTGGACACTATTAGTATTGGCTTCATCTCCCCTCCGTCGCCTGAGCCTTGGGGGCGGGGCGGCCGTCGCAGATAAGGTGCATGCCAAGCGACAGGCACATCCCGCATTTGCAGACCTCGTGACCGCACTCGCGATCTTCGTTCATCGCCCCTCCCGCGCGTCCGGGGCGGCGGCCTTGATGTTCCTGAAAATCGAAAACATCCTCGTCGCCCGCTGGACGCCAGTTACGACGGCGATGAGCCCAAGCAAGTCCCACTCCCCGCGCTTGAATGACGGGTACTTTGTGTCCAGGACGCAGAGATACCCGCCCGGCTCCAAGACGCGCTTCGCCTCGCGCATAAACCCGCGCATGGGAAACGGCTTGCATCCGTATTTCTTTGAGTCGGCCGCCGAATAGGGAGGGTCGGACAGCACCAGGGAATAGCTGTTGTCCGGGAACGGAAGAGCGTCGGCTGGGGCCTGGACCTTCGGGCATCGAACCTCGTCAACGTGAAGGTCCACGGTCATCCCCGGCCCTTTGATGGTGCCGCTGGGGCAATGGAGTATCCGATCATGTGGGATCCCAGGGAACAGGGCGAGCGCCCGCTCCACGAATCCGCGCGGGTATTGGCCGTAAAGAGTCACCTTCTGATACGCCGTCCCGCAGTACCACACCCCGTAAATCCAGCCCTTATCCTCGACGGTGATGGGGTACTTGCTATAGGTCTTGTTCCAATTCTCGACTGAAATCACTTCGCGGCCTCCCCTTTGGTTTTGAGACGATCAAGCCTGACGACGGCGTTGTGCAGGTCTAGCTTCGCCTTGTCTAGCGCCGCACCTTCGCTTAGCCATGCCCGCTCCGCCGCCTCCACCACCGCCCTCTCCGCAAGTGCCAGGGTGACGGAGGGCGCGGCGCGCTTGTTCCATGCACCGCGCGATAGTGCCCATGCCTCGGGTCCTCTCCCGACGTCTGAAACCTGATAGGCGGACCACGGTTCGCCTTCGTGTTCGTTATTGAATCGCCATTCGACTATCCCGGGGCGCTTGTCATAGGCCGACAAGACGGCTTCGATGGCCTCTTTGCGGCCCAGCGGGATCGCGGCCACGATCACACTCGCGTCGTCAGAGCATCTATAGCCGGAAATCCACCATGGGAATTTTAGCGTGTAAGCGCCCATTTCCTCGGTCGAGTACCACGAAATCCGTCGGTATTTCATTGAATCTCCCTCCCGCGCTCCGTGGCTGCTACGACTTCCCGGTAATACTCCACCGCGCCCACAAGCTCTTTGCGCGGGCGCTTCTTGTCGGCCACCGAACACGCGACCATCAAGACGAACTCGCGGGCCTGGGGCAGCCGTCGCAACCCTTCGGCTCGTGACATCGGCCTCTTAGCCATTCTTTTTCTCCTGGGCGGCGGCCAGAGCCAACGAGTCGAACGAAATCGAATACGAAATGCCGGCGTTGCTTTCCGACAGCAGCGAGTTATATTCCGCGTGCGCCTCAATCCATGCGCGATAAGCCTTGTGAACCTTCGTCGCGGCGGCCTTCAACCTCTTATCCATTTACTCCTCCGTGCGGCTTGTCCCCGAGAGCGGCGAGGGCGGCTTTTAGGACTGGCCCCTGCCGTATGTCACCTATCGCCGCCGCAGCGTCCGCGACCGCCCGCAGCTTGGCGTTCTCCTCCTCCAGGCGCACAACTAGATTCCGGCCACGCTCCAGCAGGGTCACGGCCTCGCGCAGCTTCGCCGCTTCGGCCTCGGCCCGATAAGCGCGATATTCGGCCATCTCGCATTGCGCCTTCCAGTCGGGGATAATGTTGTCCATCTTGGGCATTTAGGCGGCCTCCTTCTTCGACTTCTCGGCGCGCTTCTGGGCGCGGATAGCGTCACACCATCCCTTTTCGTACGCCATGGCGACAATTCGATTGTCTCGGAGCTTTTTATATCCGACCTTCATCGACCACGAAAATCCGCGCGCCCAGGCCGAAATTGAGACGCGCTTTTTGTCCTCGATCTTCACCGCTCCCCCTTCCGTCGCTCTAGCAGAGACTTAACGGCGGGGAGGGCAAAGACGGCTTTGATCCGCATATACGCCTTCCCCGCTTCCTCGCGCCTTCGCTTCACAGTTGGATAGAAGGTCCCCCATTGGCAATCAAGCTCAAGCATCGCGGCCTGTAGCTCCTCGGCCATCTTCGCCGCCGCCTCCTCGATTTCCCGGCGGGCTGACTCGGAGCGGCGCAGCGCGTTCGCAAGGACTAGCCCGAAGTGCTGGGCCGCAGCGGGATCGTCGTAGGCATCGCATCGGTGTCCTTCGGTATAGAACTTCAGCGCCTCCGCGACCTCCGCGTCTTCGACCTTCGTCAGCGCGGACAGTTTTGCTTCGGCGGCCTCCATGCGATGGAAGAAGTTGCCCAGCTTCTCGTTCTTTTCCGCCTCCGCCTCCCAGTGCTGCACAGCCTCGTCGCGCTCCGCCTTAACCGCCGCCAATTCCTCCCGCGCCGAGGACAGGGCGGAGCGCAAACGGCGGACCTCATCGGCTATTTGCATCTTCGGGACTTCGGCCCATTCCTGCTCGCTCATCGGTTCCTCTTTTCAATCGCGCTTGAAATAAATACGCATCCGAGCCAAAACCACACGCCAATTATCACGGCAGACAATTCGCTCATGCCCCCTCTCCCCGCCTGATAGCGGCCTTCTTCCGCAAGCGATAATCCACCAAGTAGCGCAAAAGCCTATCCCTGTGCGCCGCCCGATACTTCGCGGCGAGGATCTTCTTGCATTGACGGCAGTATCTGTGACCACGCCTCCAAATCGTGTTTTCAGGGCTAAATTCATGACCCCTTACACAATTGATCTTGCTGGCCAGGGGATGACGCCCCTTCTTAACGCAATCTCGGAGATTATCGGAAGGGGTCCCCGCAAACAGATGTTTTGGGTTTATGCATTTAGGGTTATCGCACTTGTGGCAAATCAGCATCCCGCGCGGTATTTTCCCGACATGGAGGCGATACGCCGCTCGGTGCGCTTGAATTTTCGTGCCGTTGATATAGAGCGCCCCGTATCCCTTTTGGTCTTTCGACCACGGCCACTCAATGCACGGCCCAATATCTGTGTTCATACCCACCCTCTCGCGTATCTCGCTTAGGCGGTCGGTCATGGGTTAGCCTCGAAGAAGGCCCGCGCAAATCCCGGAGGCGTTGCGGCCCTCTCGGTGAAATTCCGCGCTAGGCCGGTTTGTTTGCGGGGACTCCCTTCCGGCGCGTGAGCTCGCACAAGAGAATCAACGGGCGCAACATCACGACAAAACGGCGGCCCGAATGTTCCCCATAGCCATGTGCGCTTCGTCCACGGATCGCCGTATTCGTGCGGGTTAAACTTCATCGCCGGTTCGCCAAGCCATTGCCGCAGATAGCCCTGGGGATTCTCCAGTGCCCACCACTTTGGCTTTGCCACGACGATTATCCGCAGGCAGGCGTCTACGACTGACAAAGACTCGATGAACTGAGCGTCCGTCGGCCTGCCCCGGCACATTCGCATTCGGCAAAACATCGTGCAAGGCGGGGCGGCAAGGATGCCGTGAACGTGTGGGGGCGGCGTGTAGAGACGAACGTCCTGATCCGGCAGCGTGACAAGGCGAACGTCATAGCCCGCGTCCCGGTACGGCTTCGACCAGGAGCCTGTTCCGCCGCACAAATCGAGAATGATCCGCCTCACTTCTTCTCCTCCGTCCCCGGGGCGGGGAGGGCCAGGGCCTTTAGGACAGCACGACATTTTCTCTCGGCGGGGTTGTTATCACCGCGAGTGCAGGCACCGACGCATAAGCCGACATGGCCGTCAGTGTTTACCTGAGCCTCCAACGCCTCCCGCAGCCGCCCCGCGTACTCTTTCCACGCCTTGATTTCCGCCTCTAGCTCTTCAAATGGCTTCAAAAGCTCAAAGAAGTGCCCCGGTAAGTATTGCCCGTTCCACAAAGCCGCCCTAGATTCCCAATCCTCTAGGCGCTTCTCTAGCTCCGTAATGCGCTTCACCGCCCGCGCCTCGGCGTTCTCTACTCCCTGGGCGTAGCCGGCGTCCATGGCTTCTCGGATGACATCTTTCAAGACAGCACCTCCGCGACAAGGCGGATTTTCTTGCCCAACAAACTCTTCTTTACGTACACCGGGGCAAGGTTAAGGCCCAGAAATCGGACGAAGCCGTCGCCCATATCGTAATCCCAGCACGGATGCCCCACCCCCAGCACCACCCGCCGCGCCTTCTTTTTCTTGGTCATTAGAGTGCCCACAGCACACACAAAAACGCTGATGCGATCAGCGTGTCTCTCGTCGTATTAGCACTGGAGCCAAGGACAAGAGTGAGAATGGCAAGCCCAAGCACCGCTATGAACCTCACGTGCCTCACGGCTTGGACCGGGCGGCGAGCCGGGACGGCAGATCCTGGACGCGCCGCATAACGTGCGTTACCTCATCGGCCGTCAGGTGCCCCATAACGTCATCGGTGATACCCGAGTCGTAGCAGAGGACGCCGTCATGAAGCACGGCAAGCTCCCATTCGTTCTCATTGTCGGTATAGGAGCCGTAGCCGCCGCCAAGTGGAATCGTGAACCGGACCACGCTAACGCCAAACCCGTTGGGGAAGTCCATCCTGGCTTGTCTCCCGCCCATGTGATGCGGCCCGAACTCCAAATCCTCGAACGTCTTTACGTTATCCATTCATCCTCCCTTTGCGGATGGCGTCAAAGCGGCCGTGCGATGGGAAGGGATTCGAACCCTCAACTGGCTTCCCCCCTGGTATTCCTCCAGGGCGCACCATTTCTGGAACGGGGAGTGCATCCGGGCGTCATCGCACGGCTTTACTGCTTCGCCAATGGCGCGTCCTAGGAAGCCAAAGGCGACATCTGAGAGCATGGGCGGGTCCTGCCCCCGCTCGGGCTGCTCTGTGAGCCCACTTGCTGGCGAAGCCGGGCATGGTTTCCCCCGTCGGGTACTTTGTCCCCTCGCCGCTTCAGCAGTACGCGCGTCATCTCGCCGCGCTGCCATGCTCAAAACAGGAGCCCCGCCGGACTCGCACCGGCTATCATCCCTTTGTATCGGGGTCGCTCGATTCTTTGCGTTGGGGCTCGAAATCATTCCGGCAGCACTTCCCGGACGCTGTCTATAACGTCCTGCTGGGCCAGGGGCTTGCTTAGGTCGTAGCCGGACAGGTCCAGGGACAAACGAACGTCGCCATTAGGCGCAACGACAAGCAGCTTCCAGCCCGTGAACTTGAGCGGCTTCATGCGCCATCCCCGGTGGCCTTGGCGATGGCGGCGTGGGCGATAGCCTTTACTTCCTTGTCGTCGCCCGGGAATGGCTGGGAATGCCACAACATGAACGCTTTCAGCGCTTCCAGCAGGTCATCGTGGGCATTGACCGCTCGAACGATTAGCCCCGCGTAGCGCATAGTTGCCTCGGCGACGTGTTTGCCGTCCGCATTGCGAATCCTGCCGGGAAACTCCGCGTCCAGACGCAGCGGCAGTTTGCATTCGTTGTTCATGCGCTCCATGTCCTCGTAGTACTTGCGCCAATCCGCAGAAGTAGGCATTAGCGGGCCTCCACGTTGCGACCGATCAACTGCGAGAACTCGCCGCGATAAAACGCCGTGCCTCCGTTCTCGTAGCAGGCAAGCGTGTAGTGAGCGCCGCGACCGCCGACCAGCACCACCCACAGAACCGCGCCCGTCACCTTCCGCACCTTCTCGGGCATCGTGATAGTTCCCTCAATCGCGTACTCTTTTCCCTGCACCGTCATCGTTTGGTTGGTCATGAGTAAAGTGTAGCCTATATAGGCTACGCTGTCAAGGGCTTTTTGTATCCGGTATTGACTATCCGCCGATCCTGCCCTATACTGTCTGCGTGGAACAGCCCTGCCCCGAGTGCGGCAAGACGTTCAAACCGGCTACTTACTGGCAGAAGTTTTGCGGCTCTACCTGCCGCCAACGCGTTAAAATGCGCCGGTACAGGACCAACCGGAAGAAGCGCGAGAAGTCTTAGCACGGCTGACCCTTTAGGGCCTTGTCGGCCACGCAGCACAGGAAATCTGTGTCTGGCCCGCAAAGATGCTCCGCAGCTCCTAGGCGAATCTTTATCTTCGCTAAGGCAACCCCAAGCCTCACGTTGTCGTCCATGAGCCTTTTTAGGTGCGGGCGGCACGACTGGCACTCCGCGATGTGGTCACAGGTGTATTCCGTCATTCGGCCCTCGTCTTTTTCTCGTAGTCGTCTATCGCCTTCCGCGCCGTCCTACGCATATCGGCGGCATCGTCTTTAAGCGTGATGGCGTGTAGCGCGTCCTCCAGGCCCTTGATCCATTCGCCCAGCATGCGGACGCTGGCCTCCATGTCGCGGGCGTAGCCGTAAGCATCGGCGCGTTCGGACTCTTTTTCGTCGATCCCGTCAAGGATGGCGTCGGCGATGGCGTTACGCAGCGCGACGTGGGCCAAGAATCCGCCGCACTTGATCCAGTTGTGCTTCTCGGCCTCTTGAAGGATCTTGTTTGCTCGGTTGTGTGCGTCTGTGTGCATATTCGGAAAAGCGTCAGGCATCTTCCCCCCTTAACCCTTCGTCGCACATAGAGACGATGGTCTCAGCCGCAGCCGTACACTGGCCGCACGGAACCCATTGCCCTTCTCCCGCGTAGAAGCGGATTTTCGACAGGACTTCGCGTAGGCGCTCAACTTCATCGGCTAATACCTGCCCGCTGGGCGGTCCCCAGTTTCTTACGGCCCCCACGGCTGATTTGATTTCATCCGGCATTGAGCCCCCGCCATAGCAGCCGCAGCACTCAAACTCTTTTGTCGTTTCGTCCACCGGGAGCCCGTCCCAATCGTGGCACCAATGGGCCTTTTTGCCGGTAAGAATCTTGCCCCGATAGCGGATACAGTCTTCTTCCCACTGACTCACGGATAACCCTCCGGTCTCGGCACCGGCCCAATGGCGTCGGCCTTGGCCTTATACTCATCAACCATCCGCAAGTAGTCCTGCCGGCCGAGTTTCAGGATCGTCTTTGACTTGGCTCGCAGCGCCCACATCCGATCCGCGCCGAATATCTCCATGTGCCTAAAGACGTACTCGTCACGTTGGCGCATTTCGCAATAATTGCAGCTCGCGCAAGCGCCCACTACGGCATCCTCGTCGAAGTAAATGGCGTTGCCTTTCGCCTTGGACAAAAGGTGATAGGCGCACTCGATAGGTCGGACATGGCAGATGAGGCACCGCCCCATGTCTTTATGGGCATCCCGGCGCTTTATGAATGTGGCGAACGCATCCCAGGCCCGCTTTTTGAGCTTCGATATGCTCTCTAGCCGCTTCCTCTTGGGCTTCTTCGGCTTCTTAATGCCCAGGACGGCCCCAACTTCCGCATTGAAGACGGCGTTTTCCACCCGGCGGGACGCCCGGGCCTGGCGCTTGGCGATGGATTCGGAGATGTTCACCGGGACAACCTCTCCTTTTCCAGCCGCATTGCCTCGTCAATCGCCTCGCGCACAGATGGCATTGGTGCAGTTTTCCCCAAACACAAGTCGTCAGGATGGCAGGTAAGCGAGTACCCGACGACGTAGCCACCATACACGCAGTAAAGCTCGCGGGGCGCTTCGCCCATAAAATCGAGCCGCATCTTGTCCGTTATCTCGCTCATAAATTAGTGCGCGGGATTACCCGCCCGCGCTCGGGCCCGCCATTCCTTTCCCCGCCCGTCCCCGCCAACCTAGCCGCACCTAACCATTCCTGCCATTGCAATCCTCTCCTATCCTCAGCGGACCCAGCCTCTCCTGACCTATCCTGCCGTTCCATAGGACGCCGTTCGTTGCCTTGCCTCTCCACGCCTGCCATACCATGCTCGTCGCACCCATCCAGACGACACCAGTCCTAACGACGCCTTACCGCTCCTGCCAATCCCCGTCGCACCTGTACTAAACGCACCTAACCTCTCCTGCCGTTCCGTGCCAAACCTTCCCGGACCAGTCCTAACCTGACCAAGCCTGCCGCACCATCCGATCCCGGCGACTCCGTGCCCCGCGCTCCCGGGCCCAACCACACCTGCCTTACGCCACAGCCTCAACCTGGCGACTCTTCCGAACTCGCTTTGCCGCCGCAAACACTTCCGCCAGCTCTTTAATCGCCCGATACTTCTTCTCGAATCGCTCAAGATCCTCAAGCGCATCGTTAAGGAGAACGCGCCGCATCCCGGCATCATCGAGGACCTCGGTTAAGACTCGATAGCCGCCGCCGTCCGCTTTGTCGGAGCTTAGAGCCACAAACATGCGGGATTCCTTTTCGCCATTACCCACCTTCACGACGTTCACAAAGACGCGGATTAAATGCCGCGCCTGCTCTAGTCGCCACGCATGGGCGGCCGAGGAGTCGTCCCAGTTGAACTTGGGATGCAGCGGAGAACTCGGAGACTTGGCCTCCTTAACAACATCCTCCGGGCGAAGAATCCCGCCGTTCTGTAGGCGGATACGCTCCAGCTCTTCACGAATCACTGCTTGCCCTCAACCGTGAACGTCCCCCAGCCGCAGCCGACGGAATTTTTAGAGTCGGGGCGACCCTCCGCAATCCCGACCTGCAACCCGGCCCGCATCAAGAGGTTGCTAATGTCGGTCGTGGTGAGCATGTCGGCGTCGAAACGAATCCGCAGGAAAGCGTGCCACGACTCCCACATGGGCCGAACCCGAACGTCAACGCTGCCGTTATCATTCCTGGCGTAGCCCTCATGACGGCGGGGCGTCCCATAGATGCGTATAAGCGGCGTCCCGTCCTCTTTTTCGACCCCATCAGCCTCGATGAAGATGGCCAGCTTGGCGCGAGTCATAACGTAGCCGGCGATTTTGCAGGCCGACACCAGGGCCGCACGAAACGCCCCCGCAGGCACGCCGTCCCAACCCTCGGTGGAGATGTGCCGTGCCTCCTGATAGACCGCGTCAAAGTCCTTGGCCACGCGCTCCTTTTTGCTCTTGGCGCTCTTTCCCTGCGCCTGGGTCGCCATAATCTGCTGGCGGGCCTTCGTAGAGAACTTATGGATGACGAGAGGCGCGTTTCCTACGATCTTGAACTTTGCCACCTGGAAATTAGGGGCCTTGATGGTCACCATTACCCCAGATTCCTGAGCCTTCCCCGGCACCGCCACAAACGACTTGCGATCCAAGACTGCCGCGCCATTTTCTTTTGACATTCGATTCCTTCCCCCTTATTTTTTTGCCGACTCAAAACACCGCATACACCAGGCGCTTAATGCGCCATTCGGATACTTCACGATCTTCAAATTAGCCGTCCCTTCCCCGCATTTCCGGCAATGCGCCCCGCACGTCGAACAGACCCGGGCATTTCCTTGAAGCCTGTACGTCCTGCACAGCGGGCAGAGATTCCCCTCGTCTTTCCCTTTGTCGCCATTAACCCGCTCCCAATACCTGACACAAGCCCGCCAGTCCTGAACCTTCGTCTTTCCCCTAACCCAGCCGTTGGCCGTGTAGTGGTCAACGAATCTGGCGGCATCAATCCCATTCCTGCGTTCCTCACAGTACGCCCTAACCTCGTCAACTGACGGCGGTACGAACCGCTTGCTCTGCTGCGGAGTCGGGTAGAACCGACACCCGCAGTCCGGGCACTCTGTCAGTCCGGTCATTGGTGTAACGTCCTCCTGATGTCAAAAGAGCGACTTTCCGGTAGAGGTGAGTGCATTTTTCACCCATACCGAACGCTACTGGACGCCGAGAACGCCTGTTTACGCTTGCGCGTTGCTGCCGGACTAAGCCTGAACCGTGGTCTGTTCGCTCACGGTTTGATCTTTTCTCCGGGTTTTTATCGTCGAGGCAGCTTGGGTATTCTCATCTACCCATTCCCGATTTACTCTCACCCCTACCCTCCCGGGCGCAGTCGCCGCGTTGCCGGGCTCGAAATTGTGCCTAGCCCCAGCCGGCGGGGGGCAGGACTTTACGCCATATACCTGGCGCTGGTCGAAGCCGACATCTGCGAGCCATTGGCTCAAACAGTAGTCCGCGCCAGGAGTCGAACCCGGCTTCTTCCCGGTATGGCCCCCGTCTCCGCGACGGACCTCTAGCCGGGATGCTCTAACCGATGAGCTAACGGACGGGGTCATTACGGAGCCAGCCGATACCCGAATCCGTTTACCGTCTCAATGACCGGAACGCGCAGCTTGCGGCGAATCCGGGAGACGTGCTGGGCAATAGTCCGCGAGTCGGGAGACGCGGGATCGTCGCCATAAACCTCTGTATTGATCGCGGCCAGGGAGGCGATGCCGTCGTAGCTGGCGATGACCCGCAAAACGTCGAACTCCTTGCGACCCAAGTGAACGCGCTTACCCTTAACGAACACTTCCCTCCGCTTCTCGTTGATGGTCAGGACCGGCTTTTTCATGGTGTCTCTCCTGTTGTTTTGCGGAAACGAAACACTCTTGTCACAGTTTTGTTAACAACCCGGCCGATAAAAAAAGACGTCGCGACGAGTACGACTAGAACGATTCGGCGTACCGCTTGAGCGAGTCCAGAGAGTAGGGGTGGCGGCCGCGCGGCATCTGCTTTAGAGCGATTCCCTTGGCGCGATAGCGGCACGCCCTAACACTCAGGGCGCTCGGGTCCGCCTTGAACTTGCGGGCAACGTCTGACACCGTGGCCGACGTCTGCCACGTCTTAATGAACTCGCGCGGGTCAATCTCGATTTTTTTCACTTTACCTGCTCCTGTTGGCATTCATGTTTCCGTAAATGCGGTTTTTGATGCTTTGGTGAGTCACAGACAGTCCGTCCCAAAGACGTCTAAGGTGGCGCGTCTCGGCCTTAACCACCTTCTTTCGCTCGTCAGCCGTAAGATCCTCGTGCTTCTCACGGGCGACAAAGACGGCCTGGGCCTCGGCCTGGGATAGGTAGCTCTCACAGTCAGCCAGGAGACGGCCGGCGTCGTCTGCCGACTGGATAGCCGCGTCAAGGTCCTGGTGCCGCCCCTCGGGGCTGTCAGGAAGTGGCGAGCGGGCGTAAGCCTCAAGCTCTGCCCGGCGCTCAGCCGTGGACTCAAGCCATTGCTCTAAGGTCAGCTCGCCGGTCATTTCTTGGTCGCCTCGATCATGAGCCCGCAGCAAAACGTCATGGCCCCGACAGGACGACGGATTAACCGTCGGCACCCGAGGCAGCACAACTCCTCCTCTTGCGGCCGAATCATCGGACAACTGGAGCCCCCGCCCACAACCACGGGACGATAGTTCCAATAAGGAAAGTCGCGGACGCCAGGACAAACCACCAAGACCAAACGCTTGTCGCCCGCTCGATGGCCTTTTCTAAGGCTTCCCCGGCTGTGTTCATGGCTTGGCTCCCAGGCTTTCAAGTTTGTAGTGCGCGTCCCGCAGCTCGCCTTGGAGCTGGCGCACGGCCTCGGCCAGCATCTTGGCCACGACTCCCTGACTGGTCCGCTCGGCCAACTCTAGGCAGGCTTCAATGTCTTGCTCTTTAATCAAGCGTCCTCCTCGGACTGGTCAAACGGCCCCTTAAACCTCATGGCCTGGAAGATGGCCGCGTTTACTTGATGCTCGGTTTTGTCCGTCACACGGAAAGAGGCAAACACACCATCAGGCCCAACGATGGTTAGGAGGCACCCACCAGGCTCATTAGTGACGATGAGGCGGCTTCCGTACACCTTGGCGTCCTGGATAGTCCAAGAGGGCTCGCCCGGATTGTTGCCAACCAGGTCTCTTTCGACCCCGTCACCGCACTTGAAACTGTTTTTCATGGTTTAAGCCTGGTGGGTTTCCCCTACGCCGCCAGGCGCGGCGAGTCGATTCCGACTAGAACGGGACAGATTCCAGGTCCTCCACGGGCGGCTCGACCTCTTCCGTCGTCTTGACCGGCGCGTCCTCGACGATCTTGCCGATGTTCTTGAAGCGCCCGTCCTTGCTCGGGCTCCAGGTCAACTTGACGTACTTGCCCTCGGCCTTAGCCTTGCCCAGGATCACTTGGTGGGCCTCGTCAAAAGAGGACGCGAAAGACCCATCCGGCAGCTTAACGGAGATGCACAGTCCACCCTTAGACGTCGGCTTGGCCGTCACGATGGACGGGATGAAGCGGACAACCTGCGGATCGGAGCCAGAAATGGCCCCATTGAACACCTTAGCCGCCGTCTGCATGGTCTGAGACCTCGGGGCTTCATGGTGGGTAGCCGCGTTTGCGTCGTCGTCCTCGGTCGACAGCCCAAGGATTGCCGCGATGGCATAGCGCCGCGAGTAGGTGACGCTGGAGGCCACCTTCTGAGGGTTTGACGTGTCCTCAATCAGCGGATAGTCGAAGCTCTCCGAGTGTCCCCCAACGTGGTAGAGCGTCGTCCGCAGGTAGTTCTTTCCGTTGAGCTGGACGCCCCCCTGGAGGATGGCAAAGCCATTCTCCGTCAGGATTCCCCGCACCGACTCCCACACCGCGCCCAGGGTCGCGTACTTGCTCCCGAAGTGCGGATTAGAGGCGTCTTTCTTCACGGGCTCCAGGACGCCCTGGACCTTATTGAACGCCTTGAGAAACGCGATCTTCGGATCGTCTGACGTCTCGGTTTTCGTCGCCATAGCTCCCCCTATCTGTCGTTAATTGCGTCCCAAATCGCCTCAGCCTCGGCCATTCTGTCGGCCGCGTCCAACTCGGAACACACGCAAAGCGTCGTGATTCGCTCGCTATCGAACATCGGGCACATGCGGTTGTGTTCCGACTCGACCGGCTCCAAGAGACGGTCCAGGCAGTCCCGAATCACTTGGGCGTTACGGTCTGCAATAGCTGATGGGCCTGGCATAGCTTGGACTCCCCCTTCTCAGGAATGACGCACCCACACTTAAAGGGCGCGTTTGAATCGGTAAGCTCAAAGGAAAGGAACTGAGGTTGAGCCGCCGCCTGGGCAATCGTATAGAGGGCTGACACCAGGTCGTAATTGCCCGACAGCTCCCGGCCATCGGTTAGACGAACGGTCACGCGATAGCTCATTTGCCCTCCGTAAGCGCCCGGCGCAGCTCTTCGGCCGTCCAAAACGTCTGCTTCACAGCGCCTTTCTTCTTCCCTGTCCGCAGGGCCAAGCGCCTAACCGTCTCGGGATGCCAGCCCGTCATCTTGACGACGTCAGAGGCCGAATAGAGGCCATTTGGGTCTAGGCGGATCATATTCTTGTCACCTTAGTGCTAAAATAAGGACGCACATGGGGCCGGAGCCACCTGTTAAGGTTGGTTTCCCCATGTGCGTCGATTCTGTTTCCAAGGCTCCGGTAAGCCATTGTCAAACTCTCTTATTGCGACCTATGTCCGATACGACTAACCCTCTAAAACCCGTTTTTTCCGACGCCTCCGAAGTAACGCTAAGCTCGGAGGGCTTTTTCGTTCTCGACTTCTCCTACTCAGCCGTGCCGCCGATTCCCGTCTCGCGGATCGTCATGCCACGCCGGGAGGCGGTCGAACTGGCCCGCAAAATATTCCACTTGCCCGAACGGACGTCCCTTTGATACTCAGTCACGTTCCCGGCGTTGTCGATCTTCGCCATTCGCGGCGCGGGAAACTGCTCCGTCATCAGCCGCTTGAACTTCTCGTAAGTGATCGTCACGGTGGCTCCTTTGCTCCGTTTTTGTCACAACTTTGCTACGTCGTTCCGTCTGCGTCTCGGGCTATGATGTCTGGCCCGAATGCCCAACGACTGCATTTGTATACAAACGATAGCACTTGTATGCAAACGTGTCAAGTGCTTTTTTGATGCCAAAATCTCCGACGAAGAAAACGGCGCGCGAGAAAAAATCGCCCCCGATCATCATGATGCGAACCGACCCGGAATTTAAAAAGCGATTCGACGACGCGGCAGATTTCCGTGGATGGTCAATGCAGAAGGCCCTTGAGCGGGTCTTGGGGAAATGGATCGAAGAGGTTGAACAGGAACGGGGGCCGAAGCCGCCGCCAACTCAGAATCCCCGCGACGGCGACATAAATCCGCCTTCAGGTCGCGACGGGGACGGGAAGAAAGGCTATCTACACAAATCTACTTCGTCTCATTCGCCTGCCGCAAAACCCGGGCAAGTTTCTCAATGAGTATGCCAGCCCCATCACGCTTCGTTACTGTGTGCTGGCATCCGGCAATGTCGCGAAAACAGATGATGACGAAGCGGTCTTGGCCCCTGATTTCAAGACCCACGCCGACAAGCATTGAACCGCAATCAGTGAATGTCGCCACGTCGCACGCCATGATCTTTTCGCACGGGTCCATGCTGGAAGTATAAAGTTCGTAGGTGGAAGTTCCAGACCCCAAACGCCGTAAAACTCGCAAGATGACTAACGCTTTAAATGCGACATTCTCCGACGGAGAAACGGCAAATCGTGAGGTAAAAAATGGGTAAGTGGTTGCTGGGCTCCGTCGCGCTTCTCTCGGCCTGCACCATTCCCGCCATGACCCCTGAAGAAGTCGCCGTCGCACAAAGAGCAGGGAACGTCTGCACGCGATTTGCGCTTCCCCAAAACTGCTACACATACCTCCCCGTCAAGCAATTCGTCGAGATATATGGCGACAGGATGAGCCAGCAGGAGCGCGGAGATTTTTTCATTGCTCAGGTCCTTCACGGAAAAAGAGCCCAGGAGCAAGACCAGCTCAACAGAGAGTGGGGCGCGGCGATGCAGCAGTTCAGCAACGACATGCGGGAAATCAACCGCCAGCAACAGCAGTTGTATCAGGTTCCCCCGCCCCCAGCACCATGGCAACAAACCATAACGAACTGCCAGAACACTTACGGCGGCTTCAGGTGTACCAGCTACTAAGATGAAGCCGTCCCTGTCCTGGGACTTTGCCGCCTACATGGTCTGCCTTGTCGTCATGCAAGGCTTTATCCGGCAAGCTCTCAAGACCTTCGGCTTTAGCGGCAAGACCTTCGAGGAGCATATCCAGTCCTACCGGGTCGATTCGTTTTGGACGCTCCTTAACCACGCCTGTCTGGCCTTCATTTACTCGGTAATAGGGATCTTCGTTTTCGCCAAGACCCTGGACTATCTGGTCTGGATGTTTAGTTAGGTGCCAGGACTCATTAAACGCGGGAAGGTCTGGTACTCGGACATCCGCCTCAACGGGCGGCGGGTCCGCAAGCCCCTAAGCACTGATAAGGTCGTCGCCCAGCAGAAGCTCCGGGACCTATCCGACGAGCGCCATTCCGTGAAATACGGGGCGGGCGGGGACATGCGCTGGGGGCCGTTCAAAGAGAAATACCTAGCCTTCTGTCTCGTCGATAAAAAACCATTTACCGTCGTACGCACGAAGGTCTCCCTAGGTCATTACGAAAAGTTCGCCAAGCCAAAGACCCTCTCGGACGTGACCCCGGAAACCCTGGAGCAGTTTAAGGGCCACAGAAAGGCGCAGGGGATTGGGAATGCCACGATAAACGTAGACGTGAAGAAGGTAAAAGCCCTCATGCGCCGGGCGATGCTCTGGGGTTATATCGACAAGTGGAACGGCGCGGCGGTTAAGGAACTGCGGGAGACGCGCAACCGGGAGAGATTCTACACGGTCGAGGAACTAAAACGACTCCTCGACGTTTGCCGGGCCAAGAAATACGGCTTTTACCAGTGGGAGACGGTCTGCCTGCTGGCCGCCCAGGCGGGGCTGCGAAGATCCGAAATCTACCACCTTGCCTGGAAGGACATCGACCTGGAGTCCGGGATGCTGCACGTCTCCTCAAAAGAGGGCTGGGACCCCAAGACCGACAAGTCCAGCCGGCACATCCCGATTGCCAAAGACCTCGCCAAGCATCTCAAGGGCCTGAAGCGATCAACCCCATGGGTCATTGGCGAGCGCCCGTCCAAGTCCGTCATGTCCGCCTACTTCCAGAAAATCAGCCGCAAGGCCAGGCTAGACGGGAACCTCCACACCCTGCGCCACACCTTCGGAAGCCACCTAGCCCAAGCCGGCGTCCCCCTTCACACCATCGCCAAGCTAATGGGGCACTCGACGACGCGCACGACGGAACTCTACGCCCACCTAGCCCCCAAGGACCTCAAGTCCGCAATCAGCAGGCTTCCCGGAATCGGCCTTTAATTTGGTCCCAATTTGGACACAATCCCGAGGAGAAACCTGTGTCCCCTCCAGGAATTTAACCGTAAGGCGGTTTCCCGAGGAGAAAATGGGCAATGTCTCGTTCTCCGTCGAGAAAACCCCGCTTTCCC
>Ga0196973_1000065_pt1 | contig 41288 bp, 76 predicted proteins | sample S1_513CmetaG_FD_155457 | JGI IMG/M metagenome (GOLD analysis project Ga0196973, IMG submission 155457) | Soil microbial communities from Anza Borrego desert, Southern California, United States - S1_5-13C | ecosystem: Environmental > Terrestrial > Soil > Desert | place: USA: California...
CATTTATCTATTCGACTGTGATGATTTTGTTCTCGATTAAGTAGCAGAGCATTTTTGCGCGGGCGTCGGCTTCGGTGTCGGCCTCGAACCAATTCGAGAGGAACCTGCCCTCGTTCACGCTCGGGATGAAATTGCAATCTATCCGGTGCGGACCTCTAATCGTGTGGTAGAAGATAAATTCCCAACCTTGCGGCAACATCTCGCCCAGCTCGGCGCAAGTGAACGCGGCGATAAACTCTTGCTCTAGAAACAATCGCGAGTGAATGTTACGCCCCAATTCCAATTCGTATTGGGTTTTAGGGTCTACGCGCTGACACCAATAAAACGCGCTCTGCTGCCCCACCCCGAGTTTCTTAAGCTTCCGCGCCCACGCAAGACTACAGACCTGACGTTCTAGGGGGATCATCCCGCGCACTCCTGTTGATGGGTCATCACGGCATCCTCTTAATTTGTTCCCATTCCCTGAATTTTCTTTCCGCGTCCGCAAGAGTTGGAAGAACGTCAATGCTGGCGTATCTTGGCTCGTAGCACGAACAACCCTCCTCCAACACAAAGGCGAACTTACCGCTCTCAAGCTCGAAAATATGGGCCTGGTCTAGTTCCCACTTCGACAAATTCTTGTAGCGATGCCGTTTGACTGGCATAGACCCGAAAGAATCTAGCCATTCGCTCAGCTCGTACCAACTAATCCCGAGGTGCTCTGGTAACTTTGGTTTGTTCGTTGGTTTCATTGTTCCGGCTCGATGCCGCGCATTTCGCAGATAATCTGGAACTTGCAGCACTCCAGAACCCCGACAGCCTCCGCAAACGTGATCTGATACTGCTCAACGTGCTTGTCGATACACGCGAAGATCGCATTTTTTAGGATGTCTGTTTGGTAACGCCGTTCGTCTTCGCTCACGCTCCAAGCTCCTTGTCGATGTGCGCGAGGGCTTGCTTCACGCGCTCCGTGATTGGGGACAGTCTCACCGGCGAACAATGAACCTTCGCGTTCATCTCATCGCGAGCCGTAAACATTTCATTGGCCCATTGAAGCGCCTCACGCGCCCCCATGAGCAGGGAGCGGAGGTGGTCTACTTTCTTCCATGCACTATCCGCGCTTTTGTGGCATTGATCGTGTTCGACGCCTTTTAAATCAAAGGCTAACTTATAACCGTCTCGTTCCTTCTCAGCCGCCTCGAGCGCCAATTTCAGTTGATACGCACAGGCGCAATGCACCTCGTCCGGGCGAAGGCCGCTCTTGGCCGCGCTGTAGCTGTCCTTGTAGTCCTGTAGCTCAGCCTCAACCTTCTCCAGCTTTTCTTGGAGGGCGCGGATTTCGGAGTCTTTGACTTCGAGGGCATCTTTAATTTTCGCTTTTTGTGCCTCGGCTATTCTTTGACTCAACATCGCTTTTGTTGAAGGGTTTATTTCGATGACGCCAAAAGCTAGACTGTGCGCAATCTCCTCGTTCGTGGGCTTCATGTGTGCCTCCCGGCGGGTAGATCAAGAGCGTCGATTCTTTTTAGAACTTCGGCGCGGTATACGTTCCATCCGTCGTTTCCACAACCGCACGGTTGAAAATGGTATTTTTCGCAATCTTGTCGCTCCTCAAGCACCACAGTTTCTTTAAGTAGTTGCTTGATTTGGGCGGCGGCTTCTTCGGGGTGAAGGCCGATTTTTTGACCTCCGATGTTCCTAGCGAAGAAGAAAACCTCGTTTAGAATCTCCATTAGCTTTGAGTTATTCATGTGTGCGCGCCCCTAAATTGGACAAAAGTATTTTTCTTTTTTGCACCAACAGCAGATGTTCCAACCCCACGGACGCTTGTGCATAGTTACTGTTCCGTCGCCGTGCTCTTTTGAATAGACTCGCTCATCTTCGTGCCAGCAGTGTTCAGCGAATGGTTTGTTCCACCATTTCTTTGCTTGTAGGCAGTTCATGTGCGCGACTTGAGAATTCTGTGATTGACGAGAATTTCAGTCATTCTGAGATTGTTGAACCACGGTTCTGGAATATCGGCTGTCCATTTGTGCCAGGTTCCGGTTAGGGGTTGGTATTGTTTAAACGTGGCGCGGATCATCCGAAACTTATGCTTTTTGCAGTAAGCCCAAATGTCTTTAATCGGCTTGCCTCTTTCCATGTAGATTTGGACTCCTTGACTCATTCTCGCGCCCCTCTTATCTTCTCCTCGTAGTAGTCCACCACTCTCTTGATCCTCGCCTGGTCGAAGGTACAGAACATCGAAAGTTGAATCTTTAGGTCTTCTTCGTTTTCGATCTTGTGAGTGCCGGCGGGCTCTCGGTCGGGGATCCTATTCATCGCCGCTCTCGAGGTAGTTCACGAAATATATCGACTCGGCTTCGTGCCACGTCATGCCGGTCTCGCTTTTGAATTGGCTCTCGAGGTCGTGGTCGTATGTGATTTTGTCGATGACGAGAAGCGCGGCGAGGCCGAGAACGACGATCAGAAGGATGAGGCGGGTCATTGGCGCGGGATAATGATTTTTACAAGTTTTGGTTGCCGGTAGTCGCCTTCCCAAATTTCGAGAGGACCGGGGCCTCGGCTATTCCAGAGTTTCTTGCAGACGTTATAGCGGCCGCTCTTTACGCCCTTCGCCTCGGCCCATGTCAGCGGGTGTCCGGGCTTCGTCAGGTCGAAGAAGCTAAAATCTACCGCCCAATAAATGCCGTCTCCGAGATCGACGCGGCGCTGCTGCAGGATCTGCGAAATCTCTCCAGCTTTCTCACGCAGTAGAAGAATTTGATAGACGGCCCGCTCGAGCTTGGATCCGCGCGGGTTCCCGGCGAGGCGGTTTAGCTCCGGGTCGACGTTAAATTTCGTCTTTCGGCGAAGCGGGGTCTTTCGCTTGAGACCTGGGAAGTCGTACCCCATCACCTTTTCCTCAGGATTTGGATGTGCGTCCCGTTGTAGTGCGGAACGTCCGATGCGGTGAAGCCGTGGAATGCGTAGAGCGAGTCCCAGGCCTCGAATTCGGTCATTTGCCTTCGCGCTCTTTCCGAAGCGCCTCCTCGAACATGCGACCGCCGGCGCCGGGCGCCATCGGCGGCTCGGGCTTCTCGAGCTTCGGCCGGTGCTTTAGGAGCCGATATTCAGAAAGGCCGAGCGTGTCGTTTCGGTTTCGGCGCTCGACGAAATGTCCGTCCGGGTTTTGGATCGGATCGTTTCCGCCGTTTTCTGGCTTTCTTAAATTGCGAATTTGCGATTCGATTGACGGGATATTCGCGTGTTTTAAGGCCCCGGCGACTTCGGAGGCGGTGCGCCAAGCTCCGTCCTGCATCAGGTCGTAAACGGCCCTGAGCGCCCCGGAAAGGCGGGTATAATCGCGCTTCTCGACGTAGGTTGAGCCGTGGAATCGAAGAGGCTTTTGGTCCAGGTGCGAGAAGCGCCGGCGCGGCTTGTCTTCGTACTCGTAGGCGAGGTCAGGGTTAGGCATGTTTACTCCGCGAGTTTTTTAATCAATGCCTTGAATTCAGCCGTCGGGCCGTGTTCAAAGCGGCCGCCTTGCGGAAGCTTCAGCATCGCTGGCTGTCTTGCGATATCGCGCGTTCGCTCTCGTAGGATCGCGATCAGGTTCGAGCCCGGATAGAGCTCGGTCCGCTCTTTGCAAAATCCGACCACGGCTTTCAGAAAGGCCTCGTCGGGGAGGTCTTTCAGAAGCTCGAAGTAGATTTCAGGCTCGAACTTCCGGTCCGGGAAGGCGGTCGAGATCAATAACGCCGCCTTTTTGAACGTCTCGAGTTTCATACTTCGCCTCCAATCGCCGCAGGCCGTCCACGGCGTGTTGTTGTGCTTTGGTCAAAAAGGGCCTTTTTGCCGGCCCGTCGCCGTCTTTCGACGCCCAGGACAAAATCGTGAAGTAATGCGACTTGTACCGTGCGCCCTTCGACCCGATGTGATTCTCGAGCCGGGTGATGTATTCGGCCGTCCGCTCCATGCCAAGCTTTTCTGCCAGCTTGGAGGCCTCTTGCTCTGTGAGGCGGACGAGCCCGCTTTCTCCGAAGGGAATTTTTGTGTCCTTGCCCGTTTTGCCGGTGCCAGCCGTTGTTTCCCCCGGACCCCCTTCTTTCTTTTCCTTTTCCTTGTCCGTGTCCTTGTCTTTTTCCATGACCCGTTCTGCTACCCGTTCTAACGGGTACCTAACGGGTATTAGCCCTAAGAGCCCGAGCTTCTCTAGCAACCCCCTAACCGTCCCAATAAGGCGGTTATTAGAGCCCTTTTCGGCGAAATCCTCGCCATACTGAAAAGTGACGAAACTTGGGATAAACCACTTCTTACCGCCGTCAAATTCAACGATCCGCTGTTCATCGCGGTTAAAGAGCGAAAGCGCCTCTTGCAAATCAACCTTCTCGCCCATCCTGAGGCAGGCGACGTCTATTTCGCTTGTTTCCCAAATCCCAGCATTCGTGCAGTCGTCGCAGAGGTAGAGCCAGAAAATCTTGTACGTGGATGGGAGCGCTTTTAAAAACCCCTTCTTCCATTTGTCTGTGTCCGTAAAGCGCTTGGCCATTAAAGCATCATCCGTTGAGTGTTTTTAAGGCGGGTTTTTGCTATCTCGCAGTATTTCGGGTCAATTTCAATACCGATGCCGGCGCGTCCGAGTTCTTTACAGGCGACAAGCGTCGTGCCGGATCCGAGGAAAGGATCGAGGACCGTCCCAGTTACACGCTTGATGCGTTTATCAGAAAGGAGGATGCACTCAATAATGACCTGGAGGGCCTTCTGGGTTGGGTGTTGTTTATGATCTTGCATCGCTTTGGCTCGTGGATATTGAATGCAACGAGCCGCTGACCGCCAGGACGTCCACGCCATCTCGAAGTCAGCAAGACTAAACTCGCGTTGCATCTTGTCCCAAGCAAGCCACCCCATTGATGGTGGTAGAAGATCGGCGAAGTAGTTTCCACCCCAAATAATTTGATTTTTTGATACGGCCCGAATCATGGAAAAAACCTCTGGCTTTGGGCGCTCCCGGTCCCAATCGGGACATCCGTAATCCTTCCAACCGTTGTCGTCGGAACCGCCAACGCCGTCACCTTTGCCCTTTAGTAGGGCCCCGTAATTTATGCCGTATGGCGGGTCTGTCAGAACTAGGTCCACCCCCCCCTGTATCAGCGGCATGATTTCGAGGCAGTCGCCTTGGTAAATCTTGATGTCGGGATCCCGCTCCTCGTAATACAGATAGTCCGAAAGCGTCTTGCTCATAGGGGTTTTGCTGATACTTTCATGCTCTATTTCCCTGATCTTCAGGCACAAAAAAAAGGCCGCCAATTCTCGCTCGGGCCATTTTTTCGTACTGAGGATTAAGATCGATGCCGATATACTTACGGCCTAGGCCGACGGCGACGGCGCCGGTAGTGCCTGAGCCGGAGAATGGATCTAAAACCGTCGCGCCTGTGGGAGTGCCGGCGAGAATACAGCGCTTTGCGAGCTCGCGCGGGAACGTGGCGAAGTGAGCTTCTGGAAAGGCTTCTGTAGGTATCGTCCAGACGGTGCGGGCGTTGGCTCCATTTTCTTCTTGTTGTTTGTCCGCTATCAATTTTTCTTCAGCAGTTACCGTTTTTTGAGCGTAGCGGCCAATTAAGTTAGAGCCATCGTGGTTGACGTTCCAGCCAGCAGGTGTGCGTCGTCGCTTTAAATTCTCAAGAACTTTTCGGTGGGAGCGATTACCATCTTTGGGATCCTTCGGACCACCCTCTTGTTGGTAGAAAGTTTTTTGTTCGAGTCGCGAGACAGACGATTCCTTCCACATCGTCCGGATCGCCGTCGCGTTGTAAAAATAACGATCGGCTTTCGTGAGAAGGAACACGTACTCATGCGCCTTCGTCGGCCGGTCCGTAACGCTTTCCGGCATTGGGTTAGGCTTCGCCCAAATGATGTCGGAGCGGAGATACCACCCGTCAGCGCGGAGGGCGAAGGCGACCATCCATGGGATCCCGACGAGGTCTTTTGGTTTTAAGCCTTCGGAAAATTTATCGGGCCTGCGCGACGCCTCGATTTGCGTCAATTTGCCTCCTTCAAGCCGGGATGCTTTTTGAGAAGCCGTGCCAGTCGCCGCAGCGCAGTACGAATCACCGAAATTCATCCAGAGTGTCCCGTCTTTCCGCAGCACCCGCCGGACCTCCATGAAAACATCAACCATCTTCGCGACGAATTCCTCGGGCGTCTTTTCAAGGCCGAGTTGGCCGGCGACGCCGTAGTCGCGGAGGCCCCAGTAGGGCGGGCTCGTGACGACGCATTGGACGGATTCGTCGGGTAGCGTCCGGAGGCCTTCCAAGACGTCAACGCCGTACATGAGGCGGATTTGCTGGTCAGTCATAAATAATTTCCTTACCCAGAGACTTTGCCAGTTCGATCTCGGCACGTGCGCCGGCGGAGTCGAGGTAGTTCTTCATCGCCACAACGACATCGACACGCCGCACGATCTCGAGGTCACCTTCAAGCCAGACCGAGTCGGGCGCGAGTCCATCAAAGAAAGCCGTGTTTAGATGCGGACAGATCACGGCATACCCTTTTTGCCAATAGCGAATCGCGACGAGCTCCGCGGACCGGATGTTCATGAGAACGGTGAGGCCATTCTTGGCACGGTACGGGCCGGCGATATAGGCGAGTTTCATGCCGCAGCCATCCAAGCGAAATTAAGCCCTCGTGATAAAATTTTTTTATGCACCGAACCTACGTCCTCCTTCAGAACCGCGTGACTTATACAGGCATGTGCGCCTGCGAGAGGGCCTTCGACCATCCGAAGCGATGTGACGGCTGCGGGGAGGCTATAACCGGGCAGGGCGTTGTCAGCGATTCCGGGGTTTTTCATCCGTCTTGTCCTCGTGTATAAAAGGCGACGTGCGTCCGGTCCTGCCCCGGATACCCTGTGGCCTAGTGCAGTTGGTCTCCCAAAACTAGCCACTTCAGGTATTGGTACAGCTCTGGGCGATTACGCCCCGTCCTCCAACGCGTGTCATCTCGCCACGCCGCGCACGTCAAAACTTGCTTTAAGCAGCCACCTGCCGAACGTACTCGGCCATGCATTGCGCGCATGGAACGCCGCCGGGCGCCGCGTTGTGCATCGAGCATTCACCGGCGGCGGGTTGCGAGGCTGTTCCGTCCGCTCTTCCGGACAAGGACGGGGCCCCTTGGTCCCGCATACGCGTCTCGAGATCCGCGTGTCTTGCGCTTAAACGACGCCGGTGAATAGTGGATGAAGCCGAGGCCCCGACTTTCACGGGCTTTTGGTTATCCGGCCTGGCGGGGCTGCGGAATGTACGGCTATACGCGCTCGGCTTCAAAGTTTTCGCTCCTCAAGGCTTTCCCAAAAATCGGACGTGTCGACGTCGAAGATTTCGCGGACGACTTCATCGACGCGCTGGAGGTATTCGGTAAATTCGGATTTTGTCAGGTCCGTCGTCGTGGCTTCTTCGATGGCTTTGAATCGGCCCTTATCGAAAAGCTTCTCGGCGAGGATGTGAGTTTTGAGGTCTAGGTGCAGAGCCTCGGGGCTGAAGTGGCCCTGGTCTTTCAGGCCGCAGTCCTCGATTAAATAGGTCAGGTAGCGCCAATAGAGCGCGTTCTGAGAGAGGGACCGGGTCGAGCCCCATTTCGCCGTGAAGGTCTCGCCTGGACGGGGGCATTTGCCATTAAACTGGCACTTGGCAAGGAGCTTCCCCTCCTCCATCTTTGTGGCGAGAACCTTCGCGGCGACTTTGGGCATCAGAAGTTGTCGACCCCGTTGCTTTCCTTTTCCTTCTTCTCGAAGACGTAGAACGGCGTCCCGGGGAACATATTGAGCTCGATGTAGCGCTTGCCGTCGCCGGTGGTCTTTAGGATTCCGACGTTCAGCCAGAGCGTCTTTTCCTTGCCGTTTGACGTGTAGGTCTTTTTCGTGCAGATGTTCTCAATCAGCATGCTTTGAGCTTCTCCACCGTGGCCTCGAGTTCCGCGGCGAAGGCCTTGACCGCTGCGTCGAGCTTTTCGATGAACTTCTCGTCGCGTTCGACGCGGACAACGAGAGGCCGGATGCCGGGCGTGTAGCTCATGAAATCCCACCACTTGCGCCCGGTGACGTAGAGATTCCCTTGGACCTGTTGGACGTACTCGGTCGGAAGCTTCCCGCCGAGGACGTATTCGATGTGGACGGGAAGGCTCGGGCATTTGATCTCGAGGCCCCCATCCTCTCCGACAAGGCCGTCGGGTGAGCATCCGCAAAGGCGAAGGTCGTCCTTATAGCAGAGCCCGACTTCGACGACGGTGTTGTCGGTGAGCATTTCGTAGAGCGCCCGGGCCTCGGCCTCAAGTTCGGAGCCGCGCTGCATGGCCTCGTTCTGGAAGGCGCTTTCACGCGCTCCGACGAGGCGTTCGCCGGCAAGCTGATACAGAAGCTTCTGGCGCTGCTTCGACGGCTCCCCGGAGGCGGTGACGATCTTGTCGAAGTTCGAGGCGGTGAGCAGGCCGCAACGCGCGGCCACCCACTCCTCGGACCCTTGGACGCAGTCGAGGACCGTCATTTTTTCTTCTTCGCCTCCAAGGCGCTGACGGCCTTCTGATACTTGGCCTTCGGCATCTTTTCGAGCGACTCGACTTCCATGAACTTGAGGAATCGCGGGATGTCGACTTCTTTGTCGGCGATGAGGTCAAGAAGCTGATTGAGCTGCTTGTCGTCGATGAACTCCGTCGCCGCGGCGGCGCCGTCGTCGTCCTGGTCGTACGTGGCCAGGCCAGTCAAAGCCAGAAGGGTGTACCGCTCGAGATATGTCACGGTAGAGCCGATGGCTTGGATCGGGTTTTTGGAGCCCGTTGCGTCGGCGGCCGCGCAGAGCGTCGTCTCCTCGGAATGCCCCATGACGTGCTTGATGGTGCATGTCACGTAGATATTCGAGCCTTCCTGTTTCGTCTTCCAAGAGGCAGAAAGGCCGTGCTTTGAAAGCTCGCCGCTGATTTTCTCCGTCACGTTCCCAAGGGTTGCGTGAGAGTAGCCAACCTTGCCGCCCTGCTTCGAGTCGTATCCGACCTTCTTGTCCTTCTCGATTTTCGGCGGGTTTGCCTTGAACGCGGTCATGGCTTGGTTATAGGCCTTCCGGGCCTCGTTGGCCTCCCAGCGCTCTTGAAGCGCGAGGAGCTTCTCAAGCTTTTCCAGGTCCGCGCCGCGTTCGACGGCGAAGCGGATCATTTCTTGGGGACTTTTTTCTTCCTGTACCGCTACCGCGCGTGACTGGTCTTCCATCGCCGTTTCTCCTTCTAGCCGTATCTCAGACGGCTTGCTTCCGTTGGTCATGGAGCCGAGCTCCTTTTCGTGCGCCTTGCAAATCTTGAAATTCCTGAGCGCCCAGGCGGCTACGTCGGGCCTGCCCGCGTATTCAGATACCGTCGCCTCGCCGTCGCAGATGAGGCAGAGGGCCTTGGTCATGCAAACATTTCCTCGCGGAGCGGCGGGCAGGGGCTTATCATGCACGTCTCAAGGCACCGACCGCAGATGGAGCATTCGACGCACTCGGAGCGTCCGCAGCAAGCATTCATCGGCCATGCTCCCGGTCATAGGCGGCGTCGCCTTTCGCGTCGGCCAGTTGCTCGGCGCAGGGGCCGTCGCCGTAGCCGCAGCAGGGGCAAGCGTCCGGGTTTTCGGCGATCCGGGCTTCCAGGCAGCGGATTTCCCCGCCGGTGGCGCCGTAAACGTGATATTTCAGGTCCGAGAAGCAGTCGAATTCCTGGCCGCAGGCGCAAGAGAAGGTCATTTTATGATCCTCGCTGAATGGACTTCCTCGACTGTGACGGGCTTCACTTCCGCAAGGTAGATGAGACCGGCGTCGTTCAGGCCGTGGAGGTACGGCGGGAAGACGGGCCAGTTGTCGCCGGTCATTTGGAGGCCTCCCCTCTTTCACAGCCTTTGGCGAAAGCCTCGGCGGGCGTCACGGTCCGGGCATCCCCAAATATCGGGTGATGGCAGCAGAACGTTTTGTAAACGCGGCCCATGACGTCATTGTTGTAGTAGCCAGAGAAGTAGCCCAGGTTCTGTTTGGCTACGGCCATCGCCCTTTCCTTTTTCCAATGGTTCAAGCGCATCAAGGACCGGACGAGCGCTTCAAAGTAGCGGTCGGCGGTGGCCTGGTCCTCGACATACATGGCAGGGCCGTATACTTCGCCTATAGACAGCACTTCCCCTTTGTTTAGAGCGTCAATCACTTGCTCGATGGTCAGACTTCTTCTCATGACGCCACCCCCGTCAGCCGTTCATACTTTTTGAGATAATCCCGCGTTGTCTTAGGAAGCGGCTTGCCCGTTTTTACGTAGGCGATCCCGGCGTTGTAGGCCACAAGGATATTCCGGACCGTCACGGGCCTCCCGTAGGCGCGTATCATGGCCGGGATGCGCTTTCCGAGATACCAACGCGCGATTTCCTCCTGTTTGGCCGGAGAGGCTTTCGCTTCGGCGACGGTGTAGCGTCCGTGTTCGCGGATCACGGGGGCGGTGATCTGATACCGCCCGAAGGCGTGGCCGTTGTCGCCTACGACGAAATCCCGGCCCGAGCTTTCGATTTGCGCGATGGCCGGAAGGCTGATTTCGACGGCTTCGGCCTCCTCGGTCCAGATGAGGACGAGGGCCAACATGCCGAGGACGAGGATGGCCGCGAGAGCCAGAAGGGCCGCGTTAATTGAGAGCTTCATGGCCCAGGAGCTCCTCGATATGGCGGTTGAATTCGTGCGTGGCGGTCTTCTCCCCGCGGTTGGCCGACTGCGCCACGAAGGCGTTCCGGACGATGCGGTGAAACATCGATCGGACGGCCTTCCGGAGTTCCGGGTTCGGAACCTGCGTGTTGGCGTAGAGGATGCCGGTGTCGGCGAGGGACTGGATTTCCATGAGCGCCTCTTCGACGATGGACTCGCGCTTCATGGGGCGGCCGCGCTTGACGAGGGTTTTCATGACCGGCCCTCGGCTTTGGCGATCACATCGGCGAGCTTTTCCGGCATTTCGGTTCCGGCGTAGTCGTCGTTCTGTTCGCGCACCTGTTGAATCCACCGCTTCGCGTCCTTCAACGCCCCCAACAGCTCCGGCGCCGCGGCGATCAGGGCGGCGTTGTTTAGCTCTACATGACAGGCGACGATGGCCACCGGTGAGTATTGATCTTTCTGATAAACAATCGTCGATGTATGGCTACCATCCGCTCGGTGCGCGTGTTGCCTTGCTTCCCACGGCCCCGGCGTGTGCTTCGCAACCTCTTGCTTTGTTTCCACTTCGCTTCTGCCTTTCTGGAGCATTAAAAAGCCCCGGTTCGCCGAAAGGGCGCCGGGGCGTAAAAAAAGCCCTGACAGGACCTTTCGGTCCCATCAGGGCTCTTTGGTCTTCCGTTAGCTTCCTACTTCAAACTGGTGGGCAGGCCAGAGGCCACCACCGGGAAGGCTAGGAAGTAAGGAGGCCGAAAGAGCCCTGACGGGATTGAAACAGACCGGACGGAAGAGAACCGCAGGCCAGGGCAGGCCTTTTGCAGAATTGCATCCCCCGCCCGGCAAAGGCGAAAGGTTTGTTCAGTTTGCCCTGTTTGCGATTCTTCACGCCGATCACTTTACTTCTGCCGCTTCGTGTTGTCAATAGCGTCTTTTCGCATAAGCTCGATAAGACGCGCTTGCATCGTGACCCCACGGCGAGCGCAGGCCGCCTTAAACTCGGCCTTCACGTCCTCCGGGACTTCTCTTAGATTGATCGTCGATGCCATGTACCAAATATATACTATGTATCATTTGTTGTCAACCCCTATTTTTTAATTTTTCCTATCCTCAAATCCCGCCCCCTGTAGCGCCAGGGCCTTCTCTTTATATACGGCCTCTTGCATCTTCACCTTCTTTTTGCCTGTCAGGTGCGTGTAGTGATTCGTCATCCCCGGGTCCGAGTGGCCGGCGAACTGCATCGCGGGGATTTGGCCGAGCGTTTCGACCCACATCGTGACGGCGGTGTGGCGCTTCATGTGCGGCGTCACGCGGAAGCCGACTTTTTTCGAGATCGCATGAAAGCGGTCGCGGATCGCGTTCGTCGTGATCTTCTCTTTCCAACGATTCGAGAAAACATAGCCCGTCGTGATGCCGCGGATTTCGAGGTAATCCAGAAGGTAGCGCCGCGTGATCTCGGTGAACGGCGCTCGGTGGAACTTGTCGACCTTGGGGATATAGACCTTTACGGTGCGCTCGGTGAAGTCGATGTCCTCGACCTTCACGTCGACGACTTGGCCCACGCGGAGGCCGGTATCAAGAAAGAAGCGCAGCAGGACGAAGTCGCGCAGCTCGAGCGCGTCGCAAGAATAAAGGATTTTGATTTGCTCGTCGGTGAGGTATTTGGCTTCCCTCCTCGGCGGCTGCGGGAAGGGATTCTTCGGATACGGGTTCCTGTCGATCAGGCCGTCGTGGAAGGCCCAGGCGTAGAAGCGGACCATGCGGCCCCCGAGGTGGTGGCAGAAGTGGAGGCCGTCGTCTTTATAGCCGCCGTTCCAGTCGGTGCGCCGGACCTTTGATTCTTCGATGATGGCTTGCGTGATCTCGGCGCCGACGCGGATTTCGAGGAGGGGCTTGCCGAGCCGGGCCTGCATCCGGCCGAGCGCTAGGCGGTTCTTGCGGACGCCGTCGGGGCTTAGGCGGCGAATGGACGAAAGGAATGAAAGATAGAGCGAAATCGGGTCGTTCTGCATGCCACCCCTTCTACCACACGATTGTTCCGTTGTGGAAAAGTCAGGGCCAAGTGTACTCCTCCCCTATGCGTGGTTCAATTCATTTATTTAAGCTTATTTAATTCTAATAAGCCTTTGCACGGACTTTTATAAGATTGCCGAAAGGAACTTTTTACTGTCCGTTTTCCACCTGTCGTCTATAGCTGTCAATTCCGTGGTAAACTCTAGGCCTTAATAAAGGAGGGTCCCATGAAGAAGTCGGTGTTCTCGCTCTTCATTCTGGCGCTGGTGTTCTCGGTGGCGGGGTCGGAAGCGAAGGCCGAAATCGATTGGATCGAGGGGTATTCCCGTAAGGACGGCACCTACGTCAGCGGTCACTACCGCGACACGTCGAACGATGGGAACCCGTACAACAACGCGAACTACCTCGGCTACAACGACTGAGACGGTTCGTTCTCGCCGCTCTGAAGGTTAAACTTGGAACTTATGAGCTGACGAGACGTTAAAAGAAAAGCCGGAGAGTTTGCGGCTCTCCGGCTTTGAAATCCCAACCCCCCTTGGCAGAGAGGAAAGGCAACGCTCATGGCGTTTTTACTAGAGGCAAGTTTAGCGCGGCCGCCACAATTTGTCAATTATTTGCGGTTAAAGATGCGCCTTAGGGTGTAGCTTCGGACGATTGAAATAACGGTGAAAATAAGCCCTATTGTCAGGTTGTGGCTTATCGGTATGCGGATCCCGAACCACGGAAAGACAATCGCCTGGGCCGCGCAGTTTATTCCGTAGCCGACGGCCACGTTGGCCAGGGACTCGACGAAGCTCATTCGCTTGGATTGCGACATTCGGCCTCCTTATCGAACCATGAGATGAATAAAAGGCAACATATCGCATGGCTTAGGTGCGACCGCCCGGTCTCGGGGTCCTTTTTCTCCCCTCCCTGCCAGGCGACAAGGTGCCGCATGGCCGCTGAAAAGTAGCGGTCGCGGGCATTCTCGACGTGCATCCAGTTTCCATCCGAGTATTTCCGGGCGCCCGCGGTCAGGACGTGGACGACGTCCTCGAGCTCCCGCCACGGGACGAGCGACCAGCGCGGCTTCTCCGAGTCGAATTTAGAGCCCAAAGGAACTGTCAACAGTAGTCCCCCATCAGGACCGCTTTCTTGATGCTGATCGTTTCGTGTGGCGTGTGAACGCCTTCACGGATTGGGGTGAGTTTGATAATTGGGCAACCCAGGAAGTTTGGCTTTCCGTTGAAAGTCGGAACGTAGCCTTGCTTTCCAGGGACCCATCCTTTTTGGAAGCTCCCTGTTCGGACAAGTAGAATGTCTCTCTGCTTCACGTTCATATGCCGATCCAGATACATTCGGACCGGGATGCCTGAATTAATTTTATGATCATGACTGGCGATGCAGATATCGACGTCCCAAACGTCGGCCATGTCCTCGAGCTTATTGAGCGATGAGCCGGCCTTCCGACCGCCGCCTCCGCGCGAGCCTGCCGTATGGTGGGCGTAGATGTCCAACGAGCATCGCTTTCCGACCTTTGCTCCTTTATATAAAAAGTCGAGACGAATGATGGAAATACCCCCTAGATACTTTGTTCCTAGGTAGTGACACATCCGCATCGTGGAGGTGTCGCCGGACGCAAATCTATAGTGATGATTTCCCTCTACAAGGCCAATAACGCGGCCTTTCATGAATTCGAGTTCTTTGCAGAGGTCTCTCGTTCTCTTGTCCATATAATCGTCGAGTGAGTCATATGTCGTGTCGTGGAATTCCGAGTGAGCAAGCTTCATCCTTTCGGACGTGGATCCAAGGTCGTCGTAGTCCCCATTGCCCAAATAGCGGACACGACCCGGATGGAGGGCTTCGAGCTTTTTAAAGAACTCTAGCGTTTTATGCCACTTGTCGACGTCGCAGTTGTAGGCGTAGCGGTGGACGTCCGAGAAGACGGGTATAAAAAAATCGTCCCCGAATCGGTCGAGGACGATTTCATGCTTATGGGTCGTGAATAACTGATCGCTCACTCAGAGCTCCAAATGAACCAACCCCCCGAGTCGGTCCAGGTAGGATCGACCGGGGGAGGTTCTTTTTCGTCAGACGATATCCGGATTTGAATTGATCTGATGGTCAAGATTCGCCGCGAAGCATTGGCCGAACTTAGCCAGCTCCCCTGCGAGTCCGGAGACCGCCTGCCCGGCCACGTCGGCCGCGCCGGTCGTCAGATTCGCCACGCAAGGCACGGGCGAAAAGAGCGCCCGCGAAAGCGAGACTAAAAATCCGAACGTGATGATGGACTTCCTCATTTGAGCCTTCCTCCTTTTACGATAAAAAAGGCCAAGACAAAGAACGCGAACATGATGGCGAAAAGGGGCCACGCCGGCGCCGTCGCGATCATGAGGATTTCGCGCTTCATTTCCGAAACTTGAATATCCCAAAGAGCGTTATTTTGAACTTCACGGCCGCCGCCTTCGACCGCATCGACACGTTTTCGACGTGCCACTTCATCTTGCGGTCGATCCTGGCGAGCTTACTTTGGTCCGGTCCCGGTCTGATTGCCATTGGAGCCCGCCGTTTTCTGGCCGAAATAGAAAGAAAGCGCCATAACGATAACCGTGTATAAAGGCTCCTTAACCTCCACCCGAAGAATCGACATCCCGCAAACCGTAGTCGTCAGCAGGATTGCCAGCCACCCCCGGATCGAAACGCCGAGGATCTTAGATTCTTCGCTCATCGGCCTCTCCTTTCGAGTAAGAGATCGAGCTTCGAGTCGATCCTGTTCTGCTGGGCGGCCATTTGCTCCTGTTTTTTGGCCATTTCGTCCTGTTTCTTATTCACGTCCTCGACGCGCTGCTTGAGGTAGGGCCATTCGGCTTGAACGGACCGGAACGACTTGATGGATTCCTTTATTTCGCGGATTTCGTCAGCCTGGGCGTTCTGGACCCATTGCGTCTTCGAGACGCCGACGATAAGCGCCACGAGCGCCAGGGCAACGGGCCAACGCTTGATGAGGTAATCCAGCCAGTTATCAATGTTTGAGTGGCCCATAACCTCCCTCGACCTTCGTTTTTATTAACATTCCCATTTAGCCAAAAAGGCTTTTCCTTGTGCTACCGTAATGAGGAATGAAAACAAGGAGATCCCCATGAAGGCAGCCTACGGAGTAATCGTTGCTGTTTTGTTATTTGTATCGACGGCCCACGCCGGAGACGGGAAGCGAAAAGGAAATTTTGGGGACGCTGTTCGAGGGTTTCTTGGGAATACTGTGAAGGCGTCTGCGATTGGTGTTCAGGCTCTTGGGAAATCAATGAAGGAGAGGCCGTACGTCGCGCCGGCGCCGCGCGAAAAGTATGTGTATAAGGATTCTCTTGGTCGTAAAGTCGGAACTGTCGAGAGGGTCGATTGATGGGTCGCTTTAAGCGGTTTGTGGCCAGGGAAGGCGCGATTATATTCATATTTGTCGGAGCAGTCGCCATATTCATCTCTTTAGATATCTACCCACTCGCAGAATCATTTGTCCTTTTATACTTTGCAATTTCGATGATCCGCGTGTTTATTTGGTGCGTCAAAACCGGGTATCCCGAGTTATGGGATCGCGGCACTCGTATAAAAACGAAAGGACATTAATGGAGTCTTTTTTAATGAAGCATAAGTGGTTGTTGTTTGTATTCGCCATAGCTGCGATTAGGTTCGCCTCTTTTGCAACGGACACGTTAAAAAAGTCGGTTGACGGCCTGTCATCTGGCGCTAAGGCTCATAAATTAAACACACTTGCGTTGTTTTTTTGTTGCTTGGCGGTGCTTACCGGATGCGCCACACCAAGGCGTGCTGCTTTCGCGCAAAGCCTGAAGGAGGCTGGGTCTCACCTATTCGCCCAGCCCGAGACGTACGTTTTTAAGGACGAGTATGGTCACAAGATCGGCTCCGTTGAAAGACAGCACTAACCCCACTTTCATTGACGGATTATGGTCTATTTAGCTAGCCCAAAAAAAGAACCACCGCTCAACAAGCACTTAAAAATTATTTTGGTCGCTTTTGGCATCAGCCTTGTCTGCGCGTGCGCGAATTGGATTTTGCATATCGCGAATTCAGTTCCACGTCTCGCGGATATTAAGTCCGCGCCGTTAGAGACTTTCCTGAATTACTTAAAATTCTTAGCAAGGCTTTTCTTGGGCTGACGTCGGGAAACGACTGCATAGCCTCCCCTGCCAGTCGCATCCCTTTGCCTGTACGTCCCATGGCCGATGCGAGCGTTGTGGCTCCAGGGGTGCTACGAGCCGCTTTTAATGCCGCATAAATAGCCATTGCCCCCTCCGGGCCAGCGCCGAGAAACCCGCCAGCTCCAGCGCCGCCCAAAAGCGCCGCCTCTTGCAAAGCTATCGGCCAAAACCTTTGCTCTGTGTTTTTTCTGGCCTTAATAGCACCCTCGGCCGCTATGAGTTCCGATTGGCGATGGCTTTTCTGGCCAGCAATTGGATCAAATTTGCGGATCCCTTTATTGGTGTCTGCATGGAATTTATTAACCGCTTTTGCGACTGAACGAGTAGCTGGATCAAGGGACTTAAAGGAACCCTGGTCCGCAACAAATCGCTTAAACTCCAAAGCTTTGTTGGCGGGAATATAAGCTCGATTTCCTCCCATCCGAAGCCCCATCTCAGACATTCCGGTTTCAGCAAAATCGGTCAGTTGATCTTTTAGGTCTCCAACGATACCTTTATTTGCCCGCTTTGATCGGTTTAGCTTTCCGATTCTTTGCAGGTAATTTTCAAAGGCGTCGCTAACGTCAATGTAACCTTCTTTGTCTAATCTTGATTGAACGTCAGACCCCAACTCAGCAGACCGCTTTCCAACAGCTCTCTCGAGTTGCCCCATAGTGAGCTTCGGGCCAATTTCTTCAGCGACGGCCTGTCCCGGATTGCGACCGTAAGAAAATTGATAATTGCTCGGCTTGATTCTGAAATTAATCGCACGGCCTCCAATCCAGGACGGGATTTTGGAGACTCCCTTAATTACAGCTCCCGTAGTCCTGACGGCTGGACCCGCCACTTCACCCGACGCCATGTCAAAAGCCGCCTCAGCCCCCTCCTTTATTGCTTGTCTGGCGGGCATTTTGACGGGCCTGAGAGGCATAACGTTCGGTAAAAGTGCCGTGTGTAAACCAAGCCGGGGCGCGGGAACCGATATGTTATCTGGGGCTAATTTAGAGACCCTATCCGCAAAACCACTTTTTAAGCCTTCATATTTGTCGGCGACGATTTTCGCCGCTCGCGCTCCTGGCAATACATCGACAAGTGACGGTGATTCATCCAAAAACCGTCCACGCCTCGGCGCCGCCGGTTCGTCCAGGAATCTACCCAATTTCGTACCTCCTCCCGCTCACCATAACGATCGTTCCAGCCGGAAGGCCGGAGGCGTCTGCTTCCTCGGGGCTTGCGAAGCTTGGCATGTTTGGCGTGTTGCCCTGTCCGGCCGCTCCGGCGGCTCGGGGGTCGCCGAACAGATTCGGGTCTTTAGCCGGAAGATTCTGCAACGACTTATACTTTCTCGGATCGTCGTTGAACATATCCTCGTAGGCGCTCATACCGGACTCGAGGCCACCGTGTAGTTTGTCGTAGTAGGCCCTGAGCACATGCTTCATCTGCATAACGGTCGCGAAGTCGTCATTGGCGACGGCTTTCGCAAAAGTCGCCATTTCTCTGTCAGAAATCGCGCCTTTCGTCCGGTCCGAATAATCAAGCTGCGTGTTGGTGAGAATGGATTTTAAGCCTTGCCAATCAGCAAGCTCTGGAACGTCCTGGCCGGTCAGTCTTAAAAAGCCGCGCCTAGCGTTATGCCATAGGCCGGTTTTGACATTCGGAAGCGACCGGGTTGCGCGTTCAACTGCGCCGGATTGCTGGCGCACGTTTTCAGCCGTGCCAGCCAGCGAATCCAGTTCTTTAAGGCGCAGCGTCTTGACGCTCGCAGGCTCGGGTTCGTCTACAAAGGCCCCCAGGCTCGCGTCATACTTGCGTCCACGCTGAGGAGCGCCGCCTTCCCTTTCAAGCGCCGCCCGATAGTCCTGTTGAGCCATGCCGCGCTTTGCCCGTTCGAGCTCTAGGGCCTCCTGGCCTCGGACGTCGGCCATGACGCGCGCTTTTTTAAGTTCAAAATCGGGCGTTCCGGTCATGGCTTGGTTGTATTTAATGGCGAGGTCGAGGTCTGAAGTGTCCGACTTCTCAGCCGACTCATCCTTTCCCGTAAAAAGGATGTTTCCGGCCTTTTTCAGTTCTCGGGCAAAATGCGCGGTTTGCTCGTTGCCGATTAGAGGCTTCCTGCGCCCGCCTAGAGCGACCCGGATGTCTTCGTATGGAGTCATTAGCGATAACCTCCCATAAGGGCCCTTTTCATAGCCAAGCGCTGATTGAGTGAATTTCCGGAGCGGCCATAACCAATATTGGCCCGTGGATTGGAAGCCATACCCGAGTAATCGTGAGACGAGGCGCTAGTCACCGCCGGAAGCGCCGCAAGCGATGCCCCGCCGGTGAAAGGCGCCGCGGCGATAGAGAGTCCAGCCTGTCCGAGCCTTTTCATTCCTTCTGACTCAGCGGCACGCCTTGCGTCGGCCCTTGCGACCTCCGCATCATGGAGTCCTCTCACATGCCCAACGTAAGCCCCTTGCTGCCCCGCATCGGCCCGGGCGAATTCCTGTATGTCATCCAAAGCGTCGTTTATCTCGTTTCGCTTCTGGGCCTCGTCTTGCTGATAGAGGCCGCTCCATACGTCGCCCTCGGCGAAGCTCTGATCCATAAGGGAACGCCGTAACTGGTCGAAGCCAGCCGACCCGCGCCGGCGGCCGGTGAGGGTCAGTTCCGACTCAAGCTCGGGCCGGACCGTCGTGTTGTAGGTGTTTCGCATCCTGGCGATGACGGGGCTTGCCGCGCGATCGGCGTAGTTTGCCCCGAAGCCGACCCCCTCGCCTCGGAGGCGGCGCTTTAATTCCTCGAGCGACTCGCGGCCGCCTTTGGCCTGTTCGAGCGAGGCGTAAGGCTCGGGGCCTCGGTAGGTGGCATCCTTCTTGGAAGACCCGAAAAGCTTCGAGAAGATCGACATCGTATAGGCTCCTTAGCTAACGACGGTTCCGGTGAGTTTTAATGTGACCCCGTCTGAAAATTTCACGTAAACATCGGTCGAGTGCTTCCCCCATGTGTTCGGGTTTAGCTGGGACGCCGTCGGGGCCGAGTCGAAGATGATAGGGGCGCCGAACGCGCCGTCCATCAGGCGGTTCAAAAACGCCTCTTGCTCGGGTGTCGTTTTCGGGACGATGATTCGTTCCATTACGCTCCGATCTCCTCGGCTTCGATAAAGGTGTTGAGGAGCCCGCTATAGAACCCGGTCCCCGATTCGTTGGCGTTTAAGTACGCGGTCGAGGACGAATGGCCGCCAGCGCGGACCTTGTATTCAACAAAATTGGTCGTCCCGGGCGTGTGAATGGTCGTAAGTGTGAGCTGATGGTTTGTCGCGCCGGTCGGCGAGGCCTGGGCCGTCAGAAGCTGGTTTGAGCCGTCAAAGAGCGCAGCGGACGCGCGTTCGCTCGTGCTTGGGGCCATCGAGACCTTGGCCGTTACGCGGATCTTAGAGCTCGCGTTAGACGGCACGATGGCCACGCGGAAGACCTCCTGGCCTTCGCTGATAAGCGGGGTCGTGTTGTCGGCGGGCATCGCGGTCGTGATCGCCCGGACGGCGGTGTAGGTGTTTCGGACGACGTTTCGGACCCCCATGTCGTAAAAATTGCCGATGTGGTGGGACTGCACCGCGTCGGCCGAGGCCAAAAGCCATCCAATCGCCCGGTAGTTCGTGCCGCCCGAGGTGTAATAGCGAAGGATTCCGGCCGTGTTCGATGAGGTATCCGAATAGACCGGGTCTGCGGATGAGTATTTGAAATCAAACGAGGAGCCTGAGTCGTTGTAGGCGTAAATATAGACCTTGATCGGGGTCGTGAGAGTCGGCACACCCCCTTCGATCCAGTTCGCGGCGGTCGTGATGTTCCGCGACGAGGTGTCGGAGGTCCGGGTATAGATCGTCGTCCCGATGGCGAGGTTTCCGGGCTCGACGTGGGTGGTTGTGGTCGAGTCCCAGGAAATAAAGGCCTGGTCGCGGTAATTCAACGGGAAGTTCGAGGCCGTCGCCGTGATGGTGATGCTCGTCGACCGTAGGTCCGAGACCGACGTGATGTTGTCGGTGTCGGTTACGACCTTCGCGAGGAGGAGCGTATTTGCCGGAGTCGCCGGGGCCGCGGCGCCGTTGGCGACTTCCTGGAATTGATAGCTTCCGGTCTCTGAAATGTAGACATACGTGTCTTTCGAGGCCGTGTAGGTGTTGGCGGTCGCGTTTTTCTCGATTCGGAGGCCGTTCACGTAGGACACACCCGCCGAAATATTCGAGGTGAGGTTCGCCGAGGTCGCCGGGAGCATCCCCGAGGGCGTAAAGTCCGAAAACGCCTCGTCCCAGCGCTTCACGGGAGAAATGGAGTTCGCCATGTCGATCGAGGTGATGGACCCGGGCTGGATATTCACGCCGCCGCCGGCGATGCCGCCGTTGATCGTGTCCTCGAGCGTCGTGTTCGTCGTGTTTAGGTTCGAGATCGTGACGTCGTTACCACTTAAATATTCGGGTAATGAGATCAGACCGGCCTGGGCCGGCTGGGTGGCAAGGATGAATGAAAAGACAAGCGCAAGGCGGCGTTTCATGCTATCTCCCGACTAGAGTTTTCGAGAACTTCGTAAACTGCTTGTTATAGAAAACGTGGATCGTATTAAATTCGATGTCGCGGTTTAAAAGGTTCCCCGTGATCTGAAATCGGATCATCCGCCCTTTCGAGCGGTCGATTCTGGGGCGAAAGCCGTTTACGAAAGTCTCTTGGTCTGCGATTTCGATTAAACCGAGGTTGATCTGCTCGCCTGTCATTTCAAGGTCTTGCTGCCCCACGGTCGTCAAGCGGCTGTCGAGGTAGTAGGAAAACGGGATGCCGAAGTCGCCCGTGGGCTTTCCGTCGATCCAGAACTCTTCAAACTGAAGCTCGCTTGTCTCGTCGTCGCTGTAGTCGGCCGAGACGAAATCGACAAACATCGGGCTTCCGTCGATGTTCTGCGTCCGGTTCATGAACATGACGAGGCCCGAATCGGACCGGCCGATGGTGAGTTCGTTTTGGTCGTTTCGGCCGTTCCATTGGGCGTAACAGTTGATGCCGAATCCGCGCGTCTGGCCGCACCACTTGCCGCCGCCGTCCCGGCCCTCGCCTTCGGTGAGGGATAAAAGAATCTCCTCGTTAAGCCTCGAGCCGCCGGCCGGGACGTAGCTAATCCGGATGCAGTTAAGCTCAGTATCCAGGTGCGCCACGGTGTCCTTGGCCTTCACGAGGTTCATGAGGCGCGACAGCGGCGCTTCGTAGGAAACGGGCGTCTCATTGGTGCCGTCCTGGGTGCCGGTGGTCGTGTAGTATTCGTTGTCGTAGGAGTTCAAAAACCCGAATTTAGTTTTTAAATTCAGGACCGACCGCGGTGCCCTCGTGCCGTAACCGTGGATTATGTCGCCGGGCCGGATCCCGAAGGTCGCCGTGGAGGAACCGGAAATCGGCGCGATATAGTCCTCGTGAACCACGAATAAAAAGCCCCGGTGGACGATGAGCTTCTGCGGGAAGCCGCCCTTCCCGGCCGGGCAGTCGATGATTCCGCAGTCTGTCGAGTCGTCGTAAACCTCGGGGTTTAGGTTCTTCGAGTGGATGATGACGTTCCGGTTTTTGACGAGGACAAACGCGCGGTCCAGGTATTCGACCATGTCGATCGGCTCGATCGCATTGCCGTCGATGTCGTTCTTGGTCGGGAGCTTCTCCCATTCCCCGCCGTCGTTGCCGTTGAATTTAAAGAAGTTTTTCCCGTCGACGACGAAGGTTGAAACGACGTCCGCGACCTTGATGGTGCAGTCCAGCGGAAACACGTTCGGGTCGATCAGGGAGTCGAAAGATTTGCTGATCTTTACCTGGTTTAAAAGCTGGTTGTGATCCGTCCCCCGGAACATCTTTCCGTCGATGATGGCGAATAAATAGCGCTTCTTGTCCCCGCTGTCCTCGTAATAGATGCGTTTAAGCCAGGTGCATGAGGCGCCGCGGGAGGTCGAATCATAGCGCTCCGCGCCCTTCATTTTCTTAATGACACCATCAAGCGAGATAAAGTTCACAAGCCGCCGGACCTTCTGCGTCTTTCTATCGGTCAGGCGATGCTGCGGGAATCGGAGGTTTAAGCCGCCGTGCGGCGCGACGGTGAATTTAGGCATGGGAGAGCCTCGCGCTGAAAACAAGCGCAAAATAGCCCAAAACAACGAGCCAGTAACGGACGTTGTTTCGTCTGAGGATCTGTCTGCGCGTCATGAATTGCCTCCGAGCCTTTTTTTAAGCACCTCAAGCCTCAGGAGTTTTTTAGCCACCGCCAGCCTCTGGGCGGTTGTCATGCTGGCCCAGTTCGTGTCGTCTGCCTCAATCTGAGAAAGAAGCGTTTCACGCTCGGATATAAGCGTTGCGGCGGCAAGGTCTGGAGCGTCTACTGCGTCTTTCTCGCTCTGCGTCATTTCAGCGACAGAGCCGTTTTCGACCTTTAGGTATTTGGCCGGAACCGCCGGAAGGCTCTTACACCCATTCGGAAGGTAGATGTATCCGGGCTTGATTGTGCTGTAGTCGTTTGGGTTGGTCAGAAACACGCTCGTATTACCGATGGACGAGCAGCCGTGGTATGTAGAGCCGGAATGCGTCACCACTTCCTCGGCGTAGGCGTTCTGTGTTAAAAGCAAAGCGACAACAAATAGTTTTTTCATGGATACGACAGGATCGCTCCCCCTCTGCCGGTCGGGTTGTTGGACGGTGAGCAATGGTTGCCTTGGCCGGAGCGGTCTCGGAACATCGAGGCGGTGGCACAAGCAGCCCCTTCGGCGCACTCGTCAAACGGGAGGTAATATTTAAGGCTCGAAGGGCTAATTTGAAGTGGGAGTCCTCGAGTCCGGCTGGCCGCCAGGTGTGCGATCTCGGCGTTGGAAAGCTGGGAACTCCAAACCGCAAACTCATCAATAAACCCGTCCCAGGCACGGAGGCCGTCAGCGCGGTTCCCGATGTAGAGGGTGTCGGTCGAGTTATTGGTGAGCGTGGCGCCGTTCACAGTCGCCTGGTAGGTCGTCTCGGTTCCGTTTTTAAATATATCGGCGTTTGCGGCGGTTGTTGAGCCGTCCCATTTCACGCACCAATGTTCCCAAGTATCGGCCGTTATCGTGCTATTGGCCGTTGCGCGTCGGAGCGTCGTTGTTCCAGCCACCTGAAACTCGTAAGAAAGGGATCCTGTCCCGGTTAAGAATAAAACGACCGAGCCACGCTGTAGGATACGAGCATTACCACCACCACCCGCCCCGTTTCGGTTGGCCCACCAGCAAATCGTAATGGCCCCGTTTTCGGTAATGACGTCGCTTGTCCCGCAGGACTGCATGTCATCGGTCCCGTCGTACTCGACGTTTGCGAACGCGGTCGTTGAGACGAGAAGAAGGAGGCTAACGAGTAAATTCATAAAGAACGTCCACCACCTCGCGGTCCCCGGTTGCGTCGTCGTTTGTTGCGTCATCCGCATCTGTTGAGACGTAAATAAACATCTGATCCCCAGCAGCACAAGAGTCGTCGGTAAGAGTAATATTCACCGCATCCGGGTGTCCGGCTGTACCCGGAACCGTGTCCGCTGCAACCGCAGCAGCCGCAAAACTCGCGGTTCCAATGTCCGCAGCATCCCCGGGCGAGATGCACATGATGGCGGCTTCAAACTCGACTTCGTTTGCTGTGCCAGATGTCATGGAGTACATAATTTTGAGTTCCGAATGTGCGGCCCAATAGTCTGGGAGCCTTACGTCCCACACAGCCGCTTCGTCGGTCGTGGCGTCGAATAGAAGCCGCCAGTTCCCGTCACCGGCGTCAATTTGAGCGCCCTGGGTCGAAGTGTCCGCTCCGCTGACCGTCGCCGTCACAAAGGCCCCAGTCACCTTGGCGCTCTGGACTTGAAGCTGGATCGACTCGGTCGTGGCGAGTTCATCGTCTGCTACGGAGCCTGAGCCCAAGTCGGCCGTCGTGAGTGATCCGTCCGCGATCTCGCCACCCGTACCACCGTCCACGGCTCCGTCCGCAATCTGGGCGTCTCCGATCTGAGCTTGGAGTTCGTTTAGGTCTAGGACGGCCTCGAGCTCGGCTTCAACACCCGTGGCGTTTAATTCGGAAGAACTGACCGAATCCGCTCCAAGGTCATCGGCAGTAACACTCGCATCCTCAATTTCTCCGGCGTTCCCGCCATCCACAGCACCAGCGGCAAGAGCGGTATCGCTCACCTCACCGGCATCCGGAACGTCGTCATCGGCGGTGCAGGTTTCAACGGCTCCGGAGGCATCCACGCCAAGAGGATAGTTGCCAGCCGTGCAGTTTGCGCCGTTTGCGGCTAGGGCCGTCGCCGTCGTCGCGGCCCCGCCCTCTGACGAGGATCCCGCATAATTTCCGGTCGTGTCGGTGCCGAGGTCGATGGCCTCCGGGGCGTATGTCGAACCGTTCGCCATAAGAACGAAGCGGTCGGTGTTCGTGGCAAGTGTTACGTTGTCGCCAGAAATCGTGACATCGCCGTTTATCGAAAGGCTGTCTGTGGTTTTGTTGTAGACAAGCCCCGCATCCCCTCCAAAAGACCCGGCGTCATTAAATTGGACTTGCGTGTTGGAACCTCCGGGGCTACCGGAGCTACCACCACCGCCCGTTGTAAGAGAAACCGTCCCGCCGGTGTCATCGGTCAGCGTTCCGTTCGAGACTTTGATCTTTAGGACCGGAATAACAGCGGGACTCCCGTCTTGCTCCTCCACCGTAAGCGGAGGAAGGCTCGGGCCGTCGGCCAGGGCGACGCCTGAGGCGAGGACGAGGCTAAAAAAACTCGACAATATCCAGCGTTTTGTCACTTCCGGATCCTTGGAAAAAGTGAATCTCGAAATCCGATTTCGGCGAGCTGATAACAAGCGTCGACTGGTTAAACAAAACGACCCCAGACGAGCCGTCCACGCCCGAGCCGCCGTATCGGATATTGACGGCGGTATTGTTAAAGATGTGCATGGCGCTGCAACCCGACGTGGGTGTCACCTTCTTGGGCGTACCCGAGACGAGCGTTACCTGGCGGTTGGTCGTGGGGCCGGAAGGCCCTTTAACGAGCCGCGAATTTAAAAGCGGTTCAAGTGAGATGTCCGACACGCTTTAACCCTTCGCTTCCTTTTCGAGGTTGTAGCGCTTGATGAGGTCGTTCACGCGCTTTTCAAGCGCCGTCACGCGAAGCCGCTCCTCGCGGACCGCATCGGCCTGGTCTTTTAAGTCGCGCTTTTCGGCTTCGACGGAGGCCTTGAGCGTCACGACCTTTTCCATCGCGGCCTTGTAGTCGTCCTCGTCCTTCTGGCGCTTGGCCTCGAGCGCCTCGCGCTGCTTGTCGAGGGCCTCTTTTTGAAGCGCGTATTCCTTGTCGGTCTTGGCGTATTCGGCCTTTTTGGCCGCCAGGGCCTTCTCGGCGGCCTCAGCCGCCTCTTTGGCCGCTTTTAGCTTCTTCACGTCGTCGGTGACGGCTTTCTGCGACTCCGCATAGGCCTTCTCGCGGTCGTTGATCGACTGCGTGGCGGTCTCAACCCAGGCTTTTAAGCGGTCCGAGTCCTCGGTGAGCTTCTGGGACTTGGTTTTTAGCTCCTCGGTCAGGCGGCGCTGCTCTTTTAAGAGAGCCTCGTATTCGTTCCGGGCTTTTTGGTACTCGGCGACGTGCGTGTCGAGGGTTTTTTCTTTCTCGGCGATCCGGTCGAGCGCTTCCTTCGATTTTTGGGCGATCTGGCGCTCGATATTGGCCAGGGTGTTCGACTGGTAGCCGATTTCGGCCAAAATCTGCCGGAATTGCTTGTCTTTTTCGTTGTACTCGGCCTGGAGCTGCCGGATGACGCCCTTAATCGACTTCTGCTGGGCGTCGAGTTCCTGGATGGACTTGGCCAGAAGCGCTTTAGTCTCCATTTCCTTCTGAAACTCGTTCACGGTTTCGATGTTCTTCTGGGTCAAGCCCGCTTTCTCTGCCATGACTTACTCCTTTGTAAAAAAGACGGTTTCGTATTCGTAGATGGCTAATAGGACCGGGAATAAAAACATGATCCGGACAAGATGAAACGGAAATTGCCCGATCGACATGACAAGAAGCGCGATGAAATACCCGCCGATGGCCACCGACGCCTCGGTCGGCCGGAATCGCCGGGCCAAATCCCGGAAAAGAAAAAACGGGATGAGGAGTCCCAAGATCCCGAACTCCATGAAATTCATGACGTACTCGTTGTGGGCGTTATCCCAGGGGTCGGCCGTGGCGTCCGGCGTGAAAACCTTTGCGTCACCGAAGAAGCCGTCCTTTGTGGGTATCGCCTTCCCCGTTTCCTGGGTCGGCACGTCCTTGAAATACATGAATGGCTTTTTGTCGGTCACCTTCCGGAAGGAATCAAGGCCAAAGCCGACGATGGGGTGCGTCACCGCGTCCTTTAAGACAACCTTCCAGAGCCGCGCGCGGTCGGTGAACATCCCGGCGAAAGAGTCTTTGTAAGCGAAGGCGCCGGCGGCGATGGTCAACACAACAAGCGCCGCGATAAAGAGGCGCTTTGATCGGTGATAGAGCGAAAAAACAAACGCCGCCACGCCCCCAAGGAGAGCGCCAGTTGATTCGGACGTGACGGCGATAAGGACCAGGCTTAGTAAACCGACGACCGGATGGACAAACGGGATAAGCATCGCGATAAACATCCCGGAGATGGCTTTAAGGCCCATAAAGCCCACGATTTCGACGCGGTTTCCCTGGTCGGAGTTGAAAAGAACGTCAAAGCGGATGATCTGAAGAACCATCATCCAGACCTGGACCGCAAGGAGGATCGGGATCGCCCTTATAACCCGGCGGCTAAGCTCGTGCGTCATGATTTCCCGGGCGACGAAATAAATAATCGCGAACGAAAAGATGTTTCGGAGGTACACGCCGCCGGTAAAGTCGTGGAAGATGTGGAGAAACAGCGTCCAGATAAGCCCGATGGCGACCCAAATATTCCGGATCATGAACGCGAATATAAAGATCGCGAAAAGCTCGAAGAAATGCTCATGCGTCACGCGCATCGTGAGGTTTCCGAAGTTCTTCGAGTGGTTTAGATAGAACGGCATGAGGAGGACAAAGAAAATTACAAGCCGCTCGCGGATGTCGGAGAAGTTAAGCTTTAGCTCGTCTATTCTCATGACGGGGTCGGGGTTGCGGATACGGTGAAGGGCTTTCGGTTCCGGGCGTACCGGAAGGACCCCACCTGCCAAGACTCGTCAATCTTTGAGGTGAGAAGCGGCAAGAAACGCGAAATCGCCTCGCTCTCGGCATTCTCGGCCTTCGTGATCGCGCCGGTATCCTGGGGGCTTAAAACCTCTAAAAAGCGAGGCTTAAACATCGCGGCTATAAGCGGGTCAAACGTCGACGGCAGGGCGCAAAACTCGGAGTCGGCGGCCGTTCCGTCTGCTGTAAAGCGGCCGTTTTTGATGTAGTCGTAGCGGATCGTGATGGCGCTCCCCGGCGTCGGCAGAAGATAGAGACGGAAGATGTTCTGGCCGCTCACGTTTAGGATTTGCTCCTCGTCGTAGGCGAGGTCGGGCGTCCCCGAATGCGCCGTCGTGTCCGGGCTCAAACCCACGAAGGTTCTCCGGTCCACGCGCGTCAGCTTCGTGTCGGATTCGCGCTGGTAGACGTTTAGGATCTGAAGGATGTCGGTTTCCGAAAGGTCGACGTAGGCTTGGGAGGCGGTCGTCGAGACGGTGTTGTCTAAGTCTCGCCAGTAGAGCGAATCGGGCGAAAGCGCCTGGATCGTCGAAATGCAGTCGTTAATAAGGCCGCCCGCGACCTCGAGCAGCGTCGAATCGGAGGCCGTGTACCAGTTCCCGGCCTTCCGGAGGCAGCTTTTTTTTAAGTTCGCAAAGGTCGTGTTTGCCATTACCGCCTCATGTGTTTAAACGAAAGCTCTTTAATCAGCTCACGCCCCTTTTCGGTCAGGGGCTTGTACGTCATGACCACAAAAAATGTGCCGTTTGTCTTGATGCAGCCGTCGGCCTCGTCGGCGCACGAAAGGTTAAGGCCCTTTTCCTTGGCCTCGGCCTGGAAGCGCTCGGCGTAGACCGAGAACGGCACTTCCACCTCGTCGGCAAAACATGGCGTGTGGGAGCCGACTGCCGCCAGAACGGCTAGAACGAACCCCCACACGCCTGTTTTCATTGCTTAACGATTCCTCACGAAGACTTCGATCTGCCCCGTGGTCGTGGTGTCGTACGCGAACGCGACGCCACCGGAATCGGTCGTCTCAGCCGCGACGAACGCGCCGTCAAACTGCGAGGCGCGAAGACCGCGACCGACGGTGATGCCGGTCCCGTCAACCGAAGCCAGGGCCTTACCGTAAATCTGGATATAGCCCCAGTTCCGCTTGCCAAGATCGGTCACCGCCGTGCCGGTCGAGTCGGCCGTCGGGATCGTCCCAACAACCACACCCGCCACAGCATCACTCGAACCCGTGATGCCGACCCGGCTCGGATAGTTGACCGTCACGTTGTCATCGGACACCGTGTCCCAAACCACGACTTCGCCGGAGCTGAAAGAGCCCGTGTTGGCCAGAACCACCGGGTTCCGGACCAGACGGTAGACTTTCACGCCCTCGGCAGCCGACGAACCCCCATGCTCAACGAGCCCGGGATCGACCGGCTGGTCGTAGGCCATCGCCACGCCCGCGGAAAGAAGGAGCGCGAGGAAGCCAAAAAGAGCTTTTCTCATGGTCGCTTCTCCCTTTAGGTCGTCGAAACCGCCGTCAGGACCTTGTGGGCCGCCGGCAGGTTCGTGGTGAGGTTGTAGAAGAGATAGAAGATGGACGTCGAGTTCAGGCTGTTATCCTTGCGGGAGAACGGCTCGAACACGAAATTGCCCTTCTTCAGGATCTTGAAGAACAGATGCCGCGAGTTCAGATAGTAAAAATGACTCGCAGGGCATGCAGCGTCATGACCCAGAAGAGCGGTTCCGACGTAGAAATTGTCGAAACCGAGCTTCACGACCTCTTCATCGGCCTTGATGCGCCGAAGGTTGTCCATGTAACCGAAGAGACCGCCCCAAAGAATAGGGGTGGTCACCGCGATATCCGGAGCCGTCTTCGCATCGCCGCCCATCGTGGCGCGTTCAGCGTGGAGCGTCGACAGGCCGGCCTCGGAACCGATATCCGTGATCGCGGTCGTATACGCTCCATTCTGCGCGTAGGAGTTCCCCAGGCGCGTGATGCCGCCCAGGGTTCCCGTCGTGGGGGTGTCGGAAACGATCGAGCGAATCGACTCGGGCGCGTTCGCGGCCGGCGACGCCGTCCACAGAGCCGCGTTGATGTCGTTTTCGATCGTCGTGTCCGCCTGGAGCCGGATCGTCTTCAGAAGCTTCTTGATAGCCGACCGGCCGTCGTTCTGTGCTTCGTGCAGAGCATTGATGACCAACGTCCCCCGATACACCTTCGGGTCGAACTTGAACTCACGGGTCATGTCCTGATAGTCAGCGTCGATCTGGCTATAGGCATTCCCGAAGCCGAAGTTCGAGTTCTCACGGATAAGGACCGGCTCCGCGAAATCCAGACCGCCGTCGACGATTTTCTTGGACCCTTTGCGGTCCAGCATCATCATCGTGTAGTTCTTGGCGATCGCCGCGTTGCCAATCTCTTCGCCGTGGTTCTCGAAGATATGGGTGGCGAGGGTCTCAAAAATGCTCGCGTTTTCTTGCGAGGGAACCGTAATGGTTGCCATCTATTTTCGAGTCCTTGCTTTTATCCCCGGTAGCCCATCGCGTCGAGCTGCGCGTCAATTTCCGCGTCGATATCGGCGGTTTTGACGTGCTTTTTCGGCTCGGCGGGTTTCCCGGTGACTTGAGGCGAGAGCGGTCGGGCGTTGCCCTTCTTCTCGTCCCGCGCTTCCTGACGACCCCTTAAAACCGTCTTTTCTTTCAGAATTCGCCTGGCGGCCGCGTTGTAGAGGAACATGGCAGAGGGCGGGTTCCGGCGATACCGGGGGTCCCGATCCTGCATTTCCTTGAGAAGAAGCTGCATCCCGGGGATTGCCTCTTTCTCAAAGTCGATGCCGTCTTCCTTGGCTGCCTCTTCGGCCTCAGAAAGCTCGGCGTCGACGGCCTCTTCACGCTGCTTTGATTCCACAAAGCCCTTGAGCGGGCGCGTGGTCTCGTCGGCGATCTCACGCGAGGCGGCCTCGATCAAGGCCACGATGTTCCGGATTTCGGCCGCTTCTTCTGGCTTCAAAGCGTGCGCCCGATCTCCGTACACGCGCTCCATCACGCGGTCATAAATCGACTTGGCCTGGCCCGGTTCATGGACCGCCATGCCGCGCGAGCGCATTTCCTCGCGGATCTCGTCTTTCGAGTACCCTTGCCGCTCGAGATACCGCTTGAACACTTCAGGGTCGTCAAGAAGCGAGGAGAAATTCTGGAGCTGCCTCTCCGCTTCTTGCCTCTTACGAATGGCCTCCTGGAACTTGTCGTAAGGAACGGGGCCGAATTCCTTTCCAGGTGTGACCTTTTCCCCGCCGGCCGCCGGATTGCTGGGCGTTTTTAGAGGGTCGCTCCCTCCTTCATCCTTGGGCTCGGGTGCGCTTGTTTGAGGGGAGCTCGCCTCCGGGGCCGCCGCCCCACGGTCGAAATGACCGTCGACCACCGAGTCGACCGCCTTATCGAACGTCTCTTTAGGCTCGTTTTCCATCGCTGACCTGCTTTCGTTTTGGCGGTTTACGATCTACCGCAAACGTATGCGGAGTCTTTCCGCACTCTTGGATCGCGCCCGGGTCGGCCCGGTATCCGACTACGGTGATCGAAGGTCCGGACGCGAAAACTTGGCCCCGATAGCAATAAAAAATGGGCGAATAAGGCGCGAGGTCTTCGCGTCTCACCCGCCCATGCATGGGCTTTTACCGCTATCGGGATCCCTCGGACGACCCGGCCGGATCGTGTCGGGGGATTAAATCAAATTGTCTAGCCTCGAGACGTCGCCACGGCAGACGGAGTCTGCGGGGGCTTGGCGAGCGACTTTTTAAGCTGCTCGTAACCCTTCGGGCGCTTCTTTAGCTTCGAGGCGATGAGTGATTCCTTTTTCATTTTTTCCCTGACCTCAAGAAATCCATGATCCGGTGTTCTGGCTTGTGAATCTGCGGACCCTTCTGCTGCTTGTGAAAATCGCTGATCGCATCGCGGGCGATCTCAAGGATCCCGTATGAGGCGACCTTGTCGTGAACGGGGCCGGTGACCTGGCAGCGCCCGTCCTTTGAAATCTTAATTTCCATAACCGTCTTAAACTCGGGTTCGACCGGCTCGAGCTGTTCGTTCACGCGACCTTCCTCCTTGGGTTTCCGAATACGACCGAATGCGGGTTTCTGGCCTTCCGCGCGGCGTTTTTGATATGGGCCGAATACTTCTTCCGGAACGGCTCGCCGTCGACGTGGCCGTGGCGACGCATCAGCTTTCGCTCCTGGGAGGCTGAGGTAATCGTGGTCTTGTACAAAGGCTCGTAGTACGCATTGAAGTTCGGTGGCGCCTGTAAGGAGTAAATCCGCCGAAGTGGCCTGCCACATAGAGCGCAGGATTCTCGTCGCGATGCGTCGCTAAAGGGCTTAAATATTTCAACCCTTCGGGGTTCGCCCGCCGGGTCTTTGCAGTCGTCGCAGGCGTACTCATAGAGCGGCACCGGAAAGCTCCTCCTCTTGGGGCGGCATGGGCGGGGCGGCCGGGTCGGGCGGCAGGCCATCGACCGGAGGCGCGGCCTGGGGGTCCATCGGCATCGGGCCCATCGGTGCGGCGTCTTCTGTCACCGAATCAAGGCTCGTGTTGTAGCGCTTTAAGACGTTGTCGAAGGCGGCAAGCGATACTTGCTTACCCTTCGACTGCAAAAACATCTGCGTTTCGGGGAGGCTTAAAAGGCGCCATATCTCGAGCGCTTCGTTTCGGTCGCGCATCGGGTTCGGGCGCTCAGCTGATACGATATCCACGTCGATGTCGTAGTCGCCGATCAAGATGTCCGAGAGTTTGCCCATTTCGGGCGTATACCAAAACTCGCCGCCGTGCTTACCTGTGACCTTGAAGATGTCCTCGCCGTCCCACATCTGCATGATGATGTCTTTGAGCGTCCCGAGGACCTCGCGCAGAACATCGGCCAAGGCGTCTTTGACGGAATTGGTATTCTCGGCGAAGGATTCGGCCTTGAGCTGGTCCTGGGTCGCAAACTCGGAGTCAGACTGGCCGGACTTGGCCAGTTCATTCGTGCCAAGCTGTTTATTCACCGACTCGACCATTTTCATTTGCAGGCTTTCATTCTCGGGCGCTACGCCGCCTGACGGGAAGGGCTCGAACACCGGAGTCGCCACCTGCTTTTCGACGATGCCGTAAATATCTGGGTCTTTGATCTGGGCTTTGCCTGCATTGTTAAGCCCATTCATGAACACCGCGACCTTCTTCATCGAGCGGTCGGCGTGTTCGGTCTGGATCGTCAGGTGATGGTTAAGCTCCTTCTGCGGCTTCGAGGCGCGGTAAAGGCGCGAGACCGGGTAAAGCTTGCCGTATTTGTCGAGTGAGCCGTATTTCAGCGTGAAGCCGTTGGTTGTGAAGGGCAGCGGGTAGTATTCGAGCGCTTCTTTAATGCCACGAGCGAGCTTTAGGACGCAGACGCCAGACTTTTTCTTGATCTGGACCTCGTAGACCACCGCGCATTCCGAGTGCGATTTGTCGCTGTGTTTGGAATAGAGAAGCGAGCGCTTTTCGTTGGCCGGGATCTTGCCCTTAAACGTCGGGAAGGTCGTGTTGAATTCGGCGATCGTCATCTCGACGCGCTTGGCGATGAAGCGCGACTTCTTAAAGACCTTGGCGCGATAGTCAAAAAGGATGTCCACCGGGTTCCAGCGCTCGATGTAGGTCGAGTCGAGGATGTAGTCGCGGCCCTGGGAGTCGGTTTCTTTGGCCACCTTCTCGGCGACCTGGTCGGCGGTCTGGGCGGCCTCGTCGGTCTTACCCGTTACGAACCGCTCGATGGACTCGATGGCTTTATCGAGCATTCCCGGGAGGCTTGGCTGCTCGGCTTCGGCCTGCTGCTCGCCCGCCTCGCGGATAGTCATGTGGTTACACTCGATGACGCAGAAGCCCGCGGCGATTAAGTCAAAAAGCGCCATCTGGGCCTCGGGCTTGAGGCCGTGCTTTTTCACCGCGTATTTCATGGCGTCGCGCATGAGGTCGGAATACGTGGCGCCGGTATTCGGGAGGGGTGCGCCGGTGCTTTGGCGCGAGAGCTGGAAGGCCAGCGGAAGCTCGATCGGCTTCTCGGCGTCCGGGTGCTTGGCTATCACGTTCATGGACGGGTCTTGATAGTAAGTATTCGAGATAATCGACGACACGCCCGGGTAGATTTCGTCCATCTGCGTGATGGAGTAAGGCGAGTTTTCGACCGGGTTCTGGTCGCCTTCGTAGAGCTTGATGAGGTTCTCGTAGCCCATGCGGTCTAGGAATTCTTTCCGCTGGAAGTCCTCGGAGGCTTGGATTTCGCCCATCCAGTAGGCGACTTCCTGGGGGCTGATCGTGAGGTTTTGGGTCTCGACGGGCTTCATGCGTTTATGCCCTCGGTCAGACGGATATACTCGCGGTATTTCTCACACGCGGCACAGCCGGCGAGAACCAGGCAAAGCGAAATAAAGAGGGCCGCTTTCATGAGCGAAAACCCCTCGAAGAATGGACGAACTTCTGCTCTTTCTGCTCGAGATACCATCCCGGCGTGTGGCGCGGGGCGGCCTTTGCGGGCTCAATCGAGGCCGACTGGCGGCTCATAAGGGCGTAGCGGTCTGTGTCGACCGAGTGGTCATCTTTTTTGTACGGCATCCACTTGCGGTCCCCGCGGTCTGAAATCTTATTCGGGACTTCGCGGTAATTCGGGATCTCCCGGCGGGTATTCACGCAAGACTCGGTGACCATAAAGCGCGGCATGCCGGGGATGTTGTGGAATTGGTGGAAGCGGTTTAGATCGACCTTCAGGTATTCGCCCATGCGGTTGATGCCGGCGTTGACGTCGTTTTCGCCCGGGACCACCGTGATGCCGGCGTCTAAAAGCTCGTCTGCGACCGAGTAGAGGCGGCCCATCTTTTCGCGGGTCTTATTGAACGCGGACGGGTCGGCGTACCACACAGAAACTTGGTGGCCCTCGGCCATCTCGAGGATCGAGCGGCAATGCTCGGAGATCAGGCGCTCCTTGGCGTAGTATTCGCGGAAGGCGATGACGTCGCCGTCGGGGGTCACCTTGTAGAGCTTGGCGCAGAAGACGCCTGACGCGACGGCCGTGTCCATCGCGCCGAAGGTCTCCCACCACTCGGGGAATTCTTGATCGGGGATGACGTGGAAGCGCTCGTCCCACATCGGGAAAATCTTCCCCGAGGTGACCTTTCGGCTATTTAAGACATACTGCTCATAAACCGAGGGCTTTTGAACGCGGAGCGTCTCGAGGCTATTCAAGAACGCCTCCGGGAGGACGTCGGCGTTGTCGTAAGTCGTCGCTTCGTAGAGCTCATAACCCGGCGAGGGCTTGTGAGAGGGGTCACCGGCTTGCGGCCAAAGGCGGTTAATCCAGTTGTCCCCGTTGGCGTTGGCGATGAGGAAAAGCGAGGGGTTGCCGCAGTTTTTGCGGCGCATGCGTCCGAAGAGCATGAACCATTGCGAGTCGTCGTCGAACTCTTCAGCCTGTTCAATTCCGCAGACCCCGAGGTTGATATTCTGGAGCGTGTTTAGCTCCTCGCCGTGCCGGAACATGATCGTCGAGCCGTTCGGTAGGACCACGTCTTTGTTCGATCCGACCTTCAGGCCCGTGTAAAGCTCGAAGTCCTTGATCGTCGAGTCTTTTAAGTCCGTAAATTCCTTGCGGCAGATCAAAGCAAGGTTTTTCGGATATAGTTCGCAGAGTCTAAGAACCCTGAGAATCAGACACAGGCTCTTCCCCGTTCCCCAGGCTGATACCATTGCCGGGAACGGAGCTTCGGTGAAGATGAAGCCGTCCTGATAGGGTTTCAGTTTTATTTCCATCGGCCCTAACGATTACGATTTGAGGCGCGACCCCTTCGCCCTTGATGTGCTGCTCGTCTCTCCATCCAAACTTGTTTTTGGCCATGAAGATCGCGAAGGTCGCGTTATAAAGGCCCTTTAGAGCATTCGAGGCAAGCATCCGCTCGTTTATCAGCTTCGCCTTTGAGTAGGCCTCAGAAAATTCAGGGTAAGTTTTCGTCCAAGCGTTTAGTGTCTCGACACTTACGCCGATCTTCTGGGCGAAGGTTACGAAGTGTGGAAGGTCGTTGGCGACTTCCTTTTCCTCGACCTTCCCAAAATCTCCCTTGCCGGTCGTGACGGTCTTGATGACGCGGGAGTGCGGGATATCGAAAAACTCGAGCAATTCATCGCAGAGCTCGGGCCTATACTTCGACGGTCCCTTCGGGCCGGGCTTTGCCATCAGATCGCCACCCTCCCCTTCACGTAGGCGCGGATGGCCTTCTTGTGGGCCTCGCGGAGGCCTTTAAGTTCGGGGTACTCAGTCAGGAAAAAGTCGTCTTTGGCGGTGTCCATGTACCACACGTCGTTGCCGCGGATGACGAAGATGAACTGCTCGCGCATGTTTTGGGAGCGGACGATCGTGTCGGCGTCCATGATGACGATCGAGGTGTCGGGGTTCATGAGAAAAGCCCGATAAAGGCGGTGAGGATCTTTCCCCAGACCCATACCCCACCAAAGGCGAGGAATACGATCCAGAAGACGTCGGCAGCGCGGTGGAAGCGGCGCTCGGAGGGCGTCTCGGGTTCGTTCATGGACTCAATGAAGTCGGTCGGGAGCGACATGCTTCTCAAATGTCCTTTCGCGGAGGCGGGCGAGGCTTTGGAGTTTCATTTGGAACTGGAACTCGGACAAGGGGCCGAATTCGCCGGTGAGGCGCCAATACGAGTCATAAGAGCGTTCGTGGCGTGGAGGGACGGCATCGCTAAAAGGCGCCATCGCGGGAGGGGCAGGCCGAAAAGAAGGCGCCGCGGAGTCTCAGGGTTAGTGAGCCCCCGCGGCGTGAACTCGGCTTGCCGGCACGAGTGAAAGGCATTTCGTCTCCGCTTATCTCGGCCGGCAAGCGCGAAAGCGGTTAGGAAATTCCCTAATTAGAGCATAGGAGAAACCCCTACTATTTTCAACGTGAGAATATATACTTTGTATAAAAGTCCGTTCATTCGATCCGGTAAACCTTCCCTCGGCGAAGCGCGATCTTAAAGCCAAGGCCCTTGGCGGCGTAGTAGATCGCCAGGTATTCGACCCGGCTTTGCACTTCCATCGGGCGCCCGACCTCGAGGGTTGAGGCGACGCGCTTCCAATGGCCCCAGGGCTTTTTGGCGACGAGGCCCGCCTGTTCGATAACCTTCTTTCGGATTCTCCGGTACTGGCGCCTAATCACGCTGATCGGGCGAGTAGGCAAAAAACATCGTCACGAAGGAGATAAGCGAAAGCGCGGCGAATACCGCGACGTCGTAGCGGAAGTTATAAACGCCGGTGAGCCTTGCGACTAAGAACGTGACGGGCGATAGGATCCAGAACGCGGCCATGACCCGGAATGAGATGCGAACGGCTTTTTCGATCATGCGTCGAGCTTCCGGCTGATCTCGTCTAGCTTGTAGGCGACCGCGATAGATGCGTACCGCGTTCCATATTCATCTAAAGCACTATTGGCCCTGGCTTTTTCCATACAATCTTCGTAACTCTCACACGCACTCACCCGCCCCACAAAAAAGAAGAGGGCCGCAATGACGACCGACCAAATAATGCAAACCCGAAGGTCGCGCTTAAACTCCTGAGACGCCCGATATTCTTCGTCAGTCATAATTTTCTCCTGATTAAAAAAACATACTCCGAAGCCATACGCCGAGAATCACGCCGATCGAAAGGATGATTAATACGGGCCTCAAGATCCCGAGACGCGGGTTTTCTAGCTCCTGAAAGCAGCCGTGGCAGAAGTAGCCGCCGGCGGTTGGAACGAAGCCGCTATGGGTCGATCTGTTTTTCCTACACCGAACGCAGATGAAGTCAGTCACAGATATGTCCGCGGCGCTGCTGCTTTGGGACTTCCTTGTGGATTGAGTCGCAACGGATGATCCGGACCTCGCCGTTGCGCTTGATGGAGACGGTGTTCATTTCCCGTAACTTCCAAAGAGCGCCCCAAAGCTTGCTTTTGCTGACTATCCCTCTCCTCATTTGATGAACCTCCATAGGATGAATAGGGCCGCGAGGAGTATAAAAAACTTCTCCCGGCCGCAGATGATCTCGAGTACCGCCCATGAGACAAAAAGAAACGCGACCCAGAGAGCCTTTAGAGGAAAGAGGATCATCGGACAACCACCCCGCTTGGTGCCTTTTTCATTGCTTTGCTTATAGCCGAGAGATTCCGCTTCCTTGATTCCCAACTCTTTGTCCCGCTCTCCCTCCTGACCATCTCAATATGGTTCATCCTCTCCCATTTCCAATGCTCTTTCCAATGCTCGATGGCCTCTTGAATTTCCTTGGAGGGTTTGAAGCCTTCAACACTAAACCCGCAACCGTCGTGCATTTTATTATTCGGCTCGACGCGCCCACACCACCTGCAACAACCCATTACTTACATCCCTCCTTATCGAGCCTTTGGACATTGAACGAGTCCGTGAAGTAGACCTCTTTCCAGCAGTTCTTACTGAACGCAAATTCGTCTACTTTTTGAAGGTCGCAGTTATCCGTCGCGCACCCAGAGAAGATTAAGGCTAAGAAGATTAGGAGCTTATTCATTTAGAGTCTTTCGTTATCAACAGTCGATCACGAAGTCCGTGCAGAACGTCATCAATACTGATGGCGTTTTTCCCCATAAGGTCTAAAATTTGCTCCAAGACCCTCTGTTTGTCCCTATTCATCTCTGCCTTTCTGCCTGTGTGCGGGTCCGCTTCTGGCGTTCTTATTCATCCTCGCCTTTCAACATCTTCAACAAGAGCGCGAATGTTATTTTCAGTTAATGTTGGATCAATCTCAAAAACCTTATCTAAGAAATATCCAATTACGTTTGAAGTGCCGTGCCTATATCCTTCGATATATGCGAAAAATAGCGTGATTGTTGCTAGAATCGCCGCCGTCAACACATAAAAAACTCCACGCTTATTCATATCCACGGCTCAAGCTCCTCCCGCACGTTCTTATTCACAACAGCGTTCTCATTTCTTTGTAATATCGGATCACCTTATTTGCTCCGTGGCTGTGCCCGAAGATGTACGCGAGTGATGCGGTGGTTAAGACCACAACCGCGAACGTGCCAATTAAGTCCCACAATTCCACAGTTAATATTCGGGCCTTCTTATTCATCGGCCTTCCTCTCAGAGATAGTCTTGAGTCCACTAAGCCACCGTTTATGGTCTTCATATTCGCCAATAGTCATGCGTCTATTCGGATAATGTTCGCACTTGGTGATGTAACCATTTGGCGTATCAACCAGGAATGTGCCGCAGTATTCACAAGCAAAACTACTCATCGGCTTCCTCCTTCTTGGGCTTTGGATTATTCCGGTGCGCTTCGACCCTCGCAAGGCAACTTCCGCACGGCTCAGAGACAACGCGCCCCGCATAAGCAAGGCTTTCGGGCCCACAATACGGGCAGACGATAATCACTTAGTTCCCTCCTTCCCCCGCTGTGCCGCGTCGAGGGCGGCGAGGATGTTTTTGTACCCGATACAAATTCGCATGGGGCATTTCTTGTAATCGGGCGCTTCGTGGCCGTGGTGGTCTCTGTTGGCCGCGTGTTGAAGCTCAACCCGCGCCGCATCGACGACGCGTTGGAGGCGCTTAATTTTTTCCTCGATGAGGCCGAAAATCTTGATCGGGTCAGGGTCGCTCAGGCCAGCAAGAACCTTGTAGCCTTCGAGCACAAGGCTTTGCTGTACGATCCGGTCATCCATTTCGGCGAGACGGGCGTCTTTGGCGGCGATGTCGCAACTACAGAAGGCGTATAAGTGCCGCTTGCCGCCCTCTGGATGTTCTTGGCAATCCGCTCCCATCAGTTGACCGCTCACGCGCACCACCTCCGCTTCCAGCTTGGCGATCCGGGCGTCTTTGGCGTCGAGGGCAACTTTGATATCTTCCTCAAGATTGAGAGGATTTCCGTTATGAACATTCACCGCATCCATCACAATCTTTACCGCTATTAGTTTGTTTTCGCTCACGCGCACCCCCTCAAAATTTTCGTGATCTTCTTCGCGGCTTCCTGGGCTTCTTTCTTTGTGCGGAAGGTGTTGAGCAGGAACCATGAATCAGGCTCATTCTCTGTTCTGTACCAAGGGCCGTAAACTCTTACCTCTTGCGCTTCAAGCGAGACGACAAAGTATGCCTCCCCCACCTTCGGTATCCATCGACGCTGTATATCCATTAGCTCCATACCGAAACCTCCCAGAAAGATGTCAGCAACGGGCTTGCGGCGTTTCTTCATGGCTTCACCTTTCCGCATTTACAGACCCGCTCCTCTGCACACCCCAGACAGTCCGGGCACTCACAAGGTATTAAACGAACGCGGGAGTAACGATGCCGATGCGCCTTCGGCTTGCGGCGTTTCTTCATGAAATCCTCCGCACTTCAACCTCAACGACTCGTATCTTTTTCCAACCCATGCGGCGAAGGTGATCGATTAAATGCCAATCTGGTCGCGCATAACAAACCGTGCTTACAAATATCTGCCTTGGACTACTAGCGCTCTCGGCTTCCAACGCGAACCCCTTTGCGCTCGGATACTGCTTGCGGCGTTTGCGGGGCGTCATGGAAGAACCTCATTGTCCGGGTAAGCGGAGCCAGCGCAGTTCCCGCACCAGTAATAATTCTCTTTGTCTTTATCGGGGTGGCGCTTTTCGCCTGGGTTCTCCGGCACAATGGCGATGAACGCAAACTCCAGGGAAGATGTCAGGTGTGCGGGGTCTTGGCTTTCCTTCGGCACCCTGATCCAGTAGGCCATCTCGCCCTCATCCGTTTTAAACGGTTCGGGTTCACGCTTGCAGTTGTCGCAAAGATTCGGATCGCTCATCCCAACCTCTCTGATTTAGGCGGTGTGCCTACGGCGTTCATTCCTCTGTCTCTGGATAATCAATAACAAATATTCTCGGGCAAGCCTGAACGAAGATTGCGAAACTCTTCGCTTTGAGTTCCTTACCCTTCTTCTGCGCCATGTTCAACAGCCTTCCGTGAAGATGATGAGGGACTTTTGCTATAAGCGTTTGCCGAAGTGCTCCACCTTGAGCGTCTTTGTCTGGATAGAAGCTCACAATGAACGTCTTAGACTCCTTTTCTGGCATCCCTACCCCCTATTTAGATTTGGTGCGCCCAACCTCTCATTTACCGATTCGACGGTGATGATTTTGTTCTCGATTAAGTAGCAGAGCATTTTTGCGCGGGCGTCGGCTTCGGTGTCGGCCTCGAACCAATTCGAGAGGAACCTGCCCTCGTTCACGCTCGGGATGAAATTGCAATCTATC
>Ga0196973_1000070_pt1 | contig 39950 bp, 73 predicted proteins | sample S1_513CmetaG_FD_155457 | JGI IMG/M metagenome (GOLD analysis project Ga0196973, IMG submission 155457) | Soil microbial communities from Anza Borrego desert, Southern California, United States - S1_5-13C | ecosystem: Environmental > Terrestrial > Soil > Desert | place: USA: California...
CTGTTTGCGCTTTCGGGTCTTGGAGAACGTCACAGAGCTGCGTCCAGCCACCCATGTCCGCTATGACTGCTTGAATCGCAGGTTCATCGAACACAACCGATTTCCAGCCGCCAATCTCACGGATCGCTTTAACGACCTTCGTCCACGCCATTGCGGACTTGCCAGAACCTCCACCGTCTACGTAACGCACGATGTCGGCAGGCTTAGGCATGAACTGCCCGCCGTCAGGGTTCAGGGCGTGACGTGAGAGGGCTTGTTCCACGTCCTGGATTTCGTACTGAGCCAAGGCGTTCCAGTAAATCTGGAGCAAGGCGTCGCTCATCGCTTTTCCGTACAATTCAGCGGTGCCGACCATGAGTTCCACGAAGCGTTTTTTGTCTTGATCACGCATTAGCTTTTTTCTCCAGATTTCTCTAAAAATCTGCGTGCGGCTTCCATGTTCCCTTCCGTCAAACTTGATCGTTGAGGGAATGCCGTGACCTTCCGACCGGTGAACCACTCGGTTCTGAGCTTCTCGGCGTTCTTCAGCAAGACCTCAGCAGAATGTCCGCTGCGAACGTAGAAACTGTCATCGTGGCGAACGTAGAACTCCGCTACTTCCGGCGCTTCGTCTGCTGGAATCCGTTCAACGAATTGCTTGAAAATCGAGCGAGTTTTGGCGTTTGGCACTGGGTTTGTGCCGTAGCGTTTCGTGTAGGCCGCTGCGTAGCGAGAAAACGCGATACTCCCTGCCGACGGCGTTTTTTGGCCGTCGGAAACTTCTGGCTCTGGTGTTGGTTCTGGAATGTGGTTCTGGTTATGGTGAGCTTTGCCGATGGGTATTAGTTCGGTTACTTCTAGGTTTAATTCATGAAACCCGGTGGGTTCTTCTTTCGTCTTCGGCCTTCCTCCCTTCTTGCCGTTCTCTTGAGCGGCTTTAATCTTTGGCTTGGCAGACGCTATCTCTTCATCCGCTCTGCGGTTGTGTCTCAACCCGTCAGAGCCGATCTTGAAGAACTCGTCGGCCACTTTCTTGACCACTTCCCTCTCTGCCTTGCTCATGGCTCGGCAAATGCGATAGAGGGCGTCGTAGTCGGCAGGAAGAGGTTTTTCTGTGGCGTAATACGTATCGAGGAGAAGCGTATAGGCGCCATGTTCCACCATGGACAAATGCATGGTGTCACGCATGTAGTCGCCTAAGAATCGCTGGTAGAAATTCACTCAACCTCCCACGTCAACGACGTGTGCGCGATGCGCGTTAAACTCAGTTAAAACACGCCTACGAAATAGATGAATTGCCGATTTCGTAGACAAAATTTTTTACGACTACTGCTAAGGGCGATTGGCGCTGGCGAGTCTGCTTATGACCTTGCACAAAAGGCTGTAGGCTCTCCGCCTAGCAGCGCCTCTCGCTTGATTTAGAAACCGCGCCAGACGGACCAGATACATCGAACTGGCTACCCGCAATCAAAGACGTAGTTCCTAAACTCTCTGCTACTGCTAACTGGTGGAGCGGGCAGGATTCAAACCTGCGATACCAAAGTCTTCGAAGTCCTTGGTGCGATTGTCACGTTCTTCGCGCCGCTCCATATCTCTTCAAAACCGGTGGCCTCACCCAATGCCTACTTGTCTCTGCGTAACTCAATCGCAAAAACGTTTACGAATTTGTTTCCGAAGTGAGGATGTTTAATTTTTTCCTCTGAGTACCCACGGTACGGAAACTTCAAGATTCGACTTGTGTCTCCGCGCTTCGGATACCCTCTTTTTACGAACACCCATCTGTATTCCTGCTGGTGTAATCGTTTGCGCCAATACTCATTGGCTAAACGGAACTCAGCGATCTTTGTGCCTGCCTTGATCTGGTCGAAGTAGATTCCTTTAACGTTCAGATGCAGGTCTTTCACTCATCCTCCTTTACCTTCACTCGACCTCACTTTGACGGTGGCGAGAATCAACCCGATTGGCGAGGTTCATAACCATTGCCGCTAGGTCTTCCAGGTGATCCAAAGCCATTGCTAACGTCTGTGCGTTGCACGTCTCCTGCTTGCTCCAGTCAACGTTCCTGAACGCAAATAGGAAGCTTCGGACCGTGTTCGCTTTCTGGCGCGCAAATGCAGTATCAAGTTCTGCCACTTGTACCGTCTCCATGAAGTCCCACGGGTTAGCGTGGGGAGTTACCACTCGGCTCTAACTTTTCCGGCCAATCCGTACTTGATGACCGTTTGTAATTCCGCTTCTAACTTCTGAATTCGTTCGTCACGCTCCCGAATCATTCGGTCTTTCTCGTCTTCGCGGCGTTTGAGGTCGTAGCCTCTGTGCATTGCTAACCAACGAAGCGGGACTTCATTCCCGCAAAGGTCCATCAGCGGACCTAACTTGTTCGGCGGGAAGTGCGCGTTCTGCCCTTTGCAGATTCGCGTCCAGTGTCCAGAGTCGATTCCTAACGGGATGTAGATTTCCTTCTCTTCCAATCCAGATGCGTTGATGCAGAGCTGGATTGCCTTATTCATATCCGCCTGTTTCACAACGATGGAATCCGGGATGTCCTCCCTCACCGGTTCCCTAGAAACAAGCAGGGTTAACTGTTCGGCAGACGCGCTCAATTTTTCGGACCCCGTTTGACTATCCCTTCCGTGGCCAAAAAAAAGAGAGCCGATACACTCTCTCCAAAAAGAACCCTCCCCGTGTTACGGGGGAGGTTTAAGGACCGCACGGGGCGGTCAGAGGAGGAGCTGCAAATCATGACGATTGACCGATCTGTTTTAAGAACCGGCGATACTTCTGTTCATCACAGAGCGTGCAGCCTTCAACCGGCTGGAGCAGTTTGTGACGCTTAGAAAGCTGATGAGTCGCCTTCTCGATTTGGAAGGCTTTGTAAGGAGAGGCCCCGCCTTTGTTACTGGCGAGTTTCCTAAGGTAACCGAGTGTTGTTTCGGTCAGCTCACAAAGGCGCTGACGTTCTGATTCTGAGGAAAGATTAATGAATGTTCCGAGTTCCATGAACACGACTTTACCTGCTGGTAAAGTAAAGTCAAGCCCCGGACGTAGGAATACTAGCGTTTGGCTGTTAGAAAGCGGTCATATGCTAGACGATGAACTCCTGTACGAAATCCGCCGTAAGAACTTAACCTCCTTGGCCGAAGAATTAGGCGGTCAAAGTAAGCTCGCCACTAAGCTCGGCAAAAGCGAATCCCAGATAAGCCACCTTATCGGGAGGAACGCCCACAAGCCCATAGGCGAAGTCCTAGCAAGAGAGATAGAGGGTCTTGCAGGTAAACCCCGTGGTTGGCTCGACAGAGTCCAGGGAGTGAATGAAAAGCTCCTGCTTCAAATCACTCACGAGGTCGACGCTATAGCGAGGGAGAAAAAAGCTCGCCTAACTGACAAACGTCGGACGGAGCTAATTTCCCTGCATTACAAGATATTTGCAGAATATGGGGTAGACCGGGAAACGATTAGAAGCCTACTCCGATCCGCTATCTCATAAATGCACCCGCCCAAACAGCGTCATTAGTAACGCCTGGGCGGTTAGGGCGAAAAACACGACCGCAATAAAGGTGGACAGTACCCACTTCGCCCTACTCTTTTCCTCTTGCCGTATGGTCGCGATCATTAACTCCGCGATTAACTCAGTATTGTCCTCATCCGCTTCTCTCCATATCTCCTTGATCCGGGCTTTGATTTTCTCCTGCTCGGACAAACGCTTCCCGCCGCCAATTACCCTTAATTGACGCGGTATTTCGGGCATAGCTGCCCCTACTTGTCCGTCTTGCTCTTGAAACATTCCTTTGACTCCCGTCCTTAATGGGACCGTCTAAATAAGCACAATATCCCACCCCCGGCAAGTACCTTATTTTTACCCTTCTTGACTTTCCTTTACCTGTGGGTATACTTCTATCCATAGTCACCCACCAACCAATTCCGGGGAGTGGGGAAGAGAGGGGAAAGCCAAACCTAAGGCGCTCGGTAACTAATAACCAAATCTCCCTCCCCTCCCCCTATCCGGGACTGAGGGAGGGAATGAGAGGGGAAGGACAGAAATGAAAGAGCTAATTGGCAAAACGATTAAGTCACTGTCGGTGAACGCGGACCAAAGCATTTTGAGTTTTGAAACCGATCACGGACAGGTGAACTTTGAAGTTTGGGGCGATTGCTGCTCTACGTCATGGTTCGCGGATATCACAGGCGTTCATAGTTTGCTCGACGGCAAAGTCGCGAACGTCGAAGAGGTCAGTATGGACGGATACAACGTCAACGACGGCAGGTGTCGGCAGGATGAAGACATCGCATACGGGTACAAGATTGTCACCGACAAAGGTCACGCAGACGTGGTGTTCCGTAACTCGTCTAACGGTTACTACGGCGGCGAACTCTCATCAGGGCCAAAGACAGCGCCGGAAGGGATGACGATTATTACAGACGACTGGCGCGCCTAACCCCCCACACCCATGAGCGAACAGCAAATACTCGACTGGATTCAGTTTCACGTAACACACGTTACGCGTACTCGCCTGAGCGATAAGTCTCGCGCCTTCCAAATCACTTGGGTAGATCGCGACGGAAACTATCGACTCACGTATGGATTAGACCTGCGCGATTGTGTGCGCGGCGCAGTGATTGGGGAATAGCCATGACCGAACAGAAAGACACACAGACGCCGACGCATACGCCGGAGCCGTGGCGTGCGCGGTACTCGATAGTGTACTTCAAGGGCAACGTTGGCGGATTTGATCTTAGAGACTGCCCGTCGCCGGAAGCCAACGCGCGCCGCATCGTCGCATGTGTGAATGCGTGTGCCGGCATCTCCAATGAGCATTTAGAGCTTACGACAGTGGCGCAAATGGTTGCGGCTGCCGTGACGCAGCGCGACAAGCTCGAACGCGAGCGCAATGCGCTTTATGAGGCGTTGAAGGCGACAAAAACTGAAATTAAATCTATCGGCGCGGATACGCCAGCGCACTTGTGGTATCCGCTCTGGCTGACGGTCTGTGACGCCCTCGCCCTCATCGAATCCGGTACATCTGGTAAGGGGGCGTGAATGGAACAGCTAACGAAAGAACAGGCAATTGAATTCTACGACTCTGGCGCATGGAAAAACATGACGTCCAAAGAACGGGCAGCGTTTCAACTTGAGCAAGACTTGCTGTGTATGCCGTTCGGTGAATTCCACAAAGCAGTTGAGGAAGCGTTGGGTAGACCGGTATGGACGCATGAGTTCGGCCTTAACCGTGACGGCCTTCGGGATGAACTCGCCGGCAAGGTCGGCGCTCCGTCATTCGCCGAAATCATTTCGATGCTCCCGGCAGAGAAAACTACGATCATCGTTAAGGGAGAGTAACCCATGTACTCCATCCGAACCTACGTGAAGACAAACGGAACCGTTGGATATGAGTTGTACAACTCAATCACGGATGAGGCGATTCAACGTGACGACGACCAAGCCTTTCTTCGTCAAATAGCTCAACAACTCACTACCGAATCAATCAGACAAGACCGCTCAAGGTCTATGGGGGTGGCTCGTGGGTAAGGTGATTCAGTTTCCAATCGTGAAGATTGCTGATCTTCCGACTATTGCGGAACAGATGGACACGAGGGAAGAAATAATCCTTCAAGCCATCATGAAGAATTATTCAGAGGAATACGCGGTAGCCGTAGGACTTGCCTGTACTGCTGCGTCTGATGTGTTGGCGAATGGTGGGGATTCAGAGCAAGCGTTTAAGGCGGCTGACTTGGCGATTCAATCTTATCGGGCCGGGTTGGTGCATCGGGGTGTGTCGTGAGCAAAGAAAACGGCGGACCGGCGTTTCCAATCCCTGGCGCGGTATTTCACTACGACGAAGGGGACGTAAGGGACAAACATTATGCGGGCATGACACTTCGCGATTATTTCGCGGCCCACGCCCTCCACGGTCTCTTAGGTAGCTCACGCAAGGTCCGCTTTGAGTTAGCTGGTGATAACGACCCGGACGGCCTTGCGAAGTGCGCCTATGAACTCGCCGACTCATTGCTTGCATGGAGGGACAAATGAACGCCCCCGATAGACCGAACGTCGATTACAAGCAAGACGACCTGGATAGGAAAGGCGCTATTGCGGATAGAGAAGCGGATGAAGATATCACCTGGGGTGAGTTCAACATCAGCGACGTGATTGAAGCAATTGAACACGCGAACGTTATCGAAAAGGCGCATCTGTGCAAATACATAGGAAGTGACAACTGCTCTGCCGGGATTGAATTACATCGGATGTTAAGAAACGAACTTGCGAGAAGGAAGATGGGGGAATAATGAAATTCAAGATTCAAATGAAAGACCCGGATGGCGTCTATGAAAGCGTAGACGACGCGGCGAAGGAAAGCGTCAACGCGATCGAAGGAGTGTCGGAACAGGAGCGCAAGGACCTTATCGAGAGTCGCCGTGAAGAGTTTTATCAGCACATTAAACGGTGGTTCAAGTACGGAGAGTATTTGACCGTCGAAGTTGATACCGAAACGAACACTATTCGAGTGTGCGAGTCATGACCCTCCTCCACATCCTTACAAAAAGCATCTTAGTGACTCTGGGGATGTATGGGTTGGGAGTGGTTTTGACGATGGTGACAATGTGAGCAAAAAACATCTTCGCAAAGAACCGCATATCGTGTCATCAGACTGCTGGTGGTACGAGGAGAACGCCGGAATTCATATTGTGATTGAACACAGGTCACCAACTGGTGCGTACCTCAATTCTACGCATCACAAGATTCCGTGGCGCGACTTGCGCGGAGCAATAAAACGTAAGGATAAGAAGTACACGAATTAACGACTTTGCAGCATCGCACCAGCTCAATTGGGACCAATCGTGGTAAGGGTGGCTGGTGCGGTGTCTGCAATCTAACGAAGGAGAATAGTTATGAGTCTGTTTACGAAACAAGAAAGCACACAAGCATATCTTAAAGCTGGTTTATTAGGTTTTGCCGGTGCTGGTAAGACCTACACCGCTTCGAATATCGCCATCGGCATGATCCGACACTTGAAAGGCATGGGCCTGCCAGAGGGGGATAAGCCTGTGTTCTTCTTGGATACAGAAACCGGCTCTGACTACGTCGCCACCATGATCCGTGAAGCGGGAATCGAAATCTTCACGGCTAAGACTCGGGCCTTCAAAGACCTAATTCCGGCAGTCCGTGAAGCGGAACAGTCTGGCGGTGTGATGATTATCGACTCCATAACGCACTTCTGGCGAGAGTTCACTGAAGCCTATGCGAAGCGAAAGAACCGCACCCGGCTTGAGTTCAGTGATTGGAACTTCCTTAAGACTGAATGGGGACGCTTCACGGACGTATACGTAAACAGCGCCGCACATATCATCCTATGCGGTCGTGCTGGATACGAATACGACTTCTTTGAAGACCAGGATGGTAAGAAGCAGTTGGAAAAGACCGGGATCAAGATGAAGGCTGAGACGGAAATGGGGTATGAACCGTCCCTCCTCGTCCTGATGGAACGTGAGATGGACATGGAGACTAAGCAGGTTTTCCGTACCGCTCACATCCTGAAGGAACGCTTCGGCCTCATTGATGGCAAGTCATTCCGAAATCCATCTTTCGAACACTTCATGCCGCATATCACTTCCCTCAATTTAGGGGGTAAGCAGCTCGGCATAGACACGTCCCGGACAAGTGAAGACTTGATTGAGGAAGGAACAGATAGCTGGCCGCATGAGAAGCGTCAGCGTGAAATCTGGTGCGAGGAAATCGAAGGGCTTTTAGTGAAGCACTTCCCTTCACAGTCTGCCGAACACAAGCAATCTAAGGTCGGCATGATTGAAAAGGTCTTCCATACGCGTAGCTGGACCAAAGTCCAAAACACCAACTCTAAGGTAATAGAGGAAGGCTTTAAGAAGATGAAAGAGCTTCTTGAACCTACGCAACCCGAAATCGACGTAACAGAAGACGTACCAGACAAGGCAGCCTAACCATGGACGAACTCACCCAACTCAAAGAGATAGTTTCTAAAACTCTGGAAGTGTTGAGAGAGAACTTACCGCCGGATGGGGTTAGCGATAAGGACACTATCTCGCGGCTTTGGGAGATTTATGACGATCCGGCGAATCATGGTGTGTTGGGTGTGACGGGAGACGAGCAATGATCGAAGACAAAGGCGATATACCTATAGATGGTTGCGACGACGCAAATATTCCTGTTAACGGGTTCGTTCGTCCGCCAGATAACGATTCAAAGAAATGGGTCTTCTACGCGGACAACTTCATGCCACGAAAAGGACACATTTCGCAGCGTCAGTATGAGCTTGAGGCGGACACCAAAGAAGAATTGCTAGAAGCGATCCGCAAACACGTCGTTCCTCTGTATGAGACCGCGCTGCGCAACTGGAAAGATAACGGCTGTTGCTATTACTGGAGCTAACCGAGTTCGAACCCGGTGCGCATGCGGCTACACGCGGTAGACATGTGACCCCCCTACGTCTGATTAATCAGACATGCGCGCGGTACCGGAATGGGAGATGAGATGAATAAGCAAGAGCCGTTGAGTGAAGAAGACTTCGTTTATGCCGAGTCGTTCCCGGAAACGTCCACTATTGCTAGAGCTGCGTCTGAAATCCGCCGCCACAGAGAGACGATTAGGAAGATTAGGGAATTTTGCCAAAAGAACGACACCGGAGAACTTCGTGCGTCTGATCCGTTTGCAGATGGACACAATATTGCGCTTCGCGATGTTTTGAAGCTAACCGACTAATGCCCTACCCCACTCCTATTGAATGGATAGCAGGCATGACATTAGTTCTCTTATCTATGGGGATTACTGTTTTTGTTTCGCAGTGGGCTTATGAGAGAGGGATTGGGAGATGAGTGACCTAGACAGATTGCGCCGTGGCGTAATGTCCTATCAGGAATTGGAAGCGGTAGCAGAAGAACTCACGAAGCTTAAACAAATCGCTGAGCTTGCCGCGTGTGTCATGGAATACCCGGAGTTTGATCGTCTTCGAGGGCTTGGCGGAAATGTGGACGAGCTAACGGCTCTCCTCGCCTCACTTTCTTCTGGGAAAGGGGGAGCTGGGTGATACGCGCGATAAAGAATTGGTGGCGACGGTTTTGGTGTACGCATCATGTAACGACTGATGCAGGTGATTTAACTATTTGCCTTGCTTGCGCGGACAGCTGGAAGCGTGAAAGCAGGCAAGGAGAGAGGTTATGAGCAAAAGAGAGTACCAAAAGCTGAAGCGCCTATACGGATGCAACGATCCTGCTACGTGTCCGTGGCACAGCAAAAAGCCTCGTCGACGAAAGCCGTGTAATGACGATTTAAAAGCGCTGATGAAGCGCGTGAGTTTCAATGGTGACGGCGGATCGCCATGACCCCCGAGATCAACACCATGAATGCGGAGCTTGCGGAAGTTTTTGGAGGCTGGAAGCGTCCCGAGCATCCAGATACCAAAGCTAAACGGGCAGAACGGAAACTCACGCATTCGGCGTATGACAGCCACTGGCTTAGTCCAACCGGTCTTGATTCGCGCGTCCCCTCTTACTACACATCCCTACCGCTGGCGATGGAGCTGTTGCGTGCGACTTGCAAAGCACGTAGGTGGAGCTATTCGCTATCGTCTACGACAGAAGGCATCAGCTTAGAAATTTGGGAAATGGGTAACCCAAATAGCGACGTAGCTAATGCTTTTTACAAAACCTCGGAAGAAGAGGCAATCTCGGTAGCTCTCGCCTCCGCCGCCAAATCTCTAGGACTGATAAAGCCATGAGAAAAAGACGGCTGATAAGTGAAACGCCAATCGATCCGGTGTTCAACGACTGTCAAGTGTGCGGTCGTGAATTGCGATACGAGGACGAAGCTAAAGCTGGAATGTGCGAAATCTGTGCAAACGAAGAGATTGATGACGGTGATACGCCATGAATACTGACGATGTGAAGGGTGTGGAAGGGTTGACGTTGGAAGGAGCATTAGAGTTTGCAGAAACCTATCAAGGTCCTGACAGGGAAGCGGAAGCCTTAGCTGTTCTCGCGAGAGAAATCAGACGTATGCGCTCCCTCCCCTCCCAATCCGAGGCAGTAGCGAAAGCTAGGATGGAGTTTCCATACTCCGTTAAACGCTGGATTAACCTATTGGCCGATTGGGAGGACAACAACGGAACTATGGCCGGTATTGTCCAAAAGGAATGGGAAACCTTGATAGAGTCGATGGCTAATTTAGCGGTAGAAGTATCACCGCGAATGGCACGTAACGACATGGAGAATTGCCATGCCCAAGCCCAAGAAACCCAAGAAGGCTAAGTTCGAAATGCCAGAAGTCATGGAAGGAAACATCCTTCGATGGACTGATGGGAAGTATTACAACTGTTCCATTATTAAGGATGATGACTTGGCACGTTTGATTAAGTTGGCGAAACGAGGAGCGAAGAAATGAGAAGAATATTCCCAGAGAAGCGTGCAAAGGGCTACGTGATTGTGGAATACACGGGGCTGAAGATAACCGGCACTGCTCGCAAGTTGTGGCCCAAGGCGATGAGTGCGCCGCGTAAACCTATTGTGTTCGCTACATATAAAGAGGCAAGCGACTACATAAAGAGCTACACGGAATGACCACCCTTTCCATCGGCAACAAAGTAACCCCTATTCGTGGCGCCAACAAAGGCGACACCGGGATTATTAGGGATGAGAAACGTAACGAAACAGGTTACGGGGATAGGTTTGTGACTGATTTCTTGGTCGCTTGGGATACTGGTGGGGCTAGTTGGCAGAGTCCGAGTAATTTGGTGAGGGTTGAGGATAAGTGAGTCTGTTAACCATCAAAGCAGTGGCCGACGAGCTGTCTTGCAGCACTAAGCATGTGAGACGCATAATCGCTCGTGGTGAGTTACCCGTCATCGCTACGGGAGACTCCCCAAAGGGGGACAGGATCGATCCTGCCGCCCTCGCCTCCTATAAGCAAAGAAAGACCCGCAACAGAGGGATATCATGCCCATCACCAAACGTAACGGTGTTTGGTACGCGCGTGTACAGGTCGGTAACCAACGAATTGAACGATCTCTTGGGGTCGGGGCGACAAAAGAACAGGCGAAAGAGCTTGAGGCGTCGCTTCGTAAAAGGCTCCTCGAAGACCGGCACGCCAAACGAGTTGGAAAAAGCCTAAATAGGACGTTTGGGGAGGCGCTTCTAGAATATATGAAGCAGCCCGAAACCATGCGTCTTAAGTCCTACCAGAGCTTAAAGAGCGTGGCTAACCTCATTAGGCCATATCTCGAAGACGTACCGCTGGAACAAACCCCGGAAAAAGCCGAAGAAATGAAACAGGTTTTTCTTGCCGAAGAGCTTAATTCAGCAACGATCAACCGTCGGCTTGCGCTGGTTAGACGGATATTGAGACTCGCCTATTTCTCTTGGAAATGGCTTACACAACCTCTTACTGTCACCCTGCTTCCCGAAGACAATGAACGGCATATTTACCCGGAACCAGACATCGCGGCGGAACTAGCTGCCACATGTACGAGCAAGGACGACGGGGACGCCCTTCTTTTCATCTACTTCACCGGGGTACGAAGGGGTGAGTTCTTTAGGATCAACAGGAACCCAGAGGCATACATCAAGGACTACGTTTTAGCCCTTTATTCAGGGAATAAAACCAAACGACCAGGGAGAATCCTAATAGCAGAGGGCATAAGGCACATAGCGGACCGTATGCCGCTAAAAATTACCAAGGACTCAATCCGGTATCACTTCGAAAAAGGACGCGCCCTGGTAGGCCGTCCAGAGCTTAGATTGCACGATTTCAGGCATGGTTTCGCAAGCCTCATTATCGAATCAGGCGGAGATATTTTGGACGTTAAGAAGCTTTTGAGGCATACCACGATAAAAACCACCGAGCGGTACACCCATTTGCTGGATAAGCGTTTACACAAGATAGTGAGGAAAGCTGACCGCGTGGCGGCGGGAAAACGGCGGGACAAGGAACAAACGGAGACAGTCTCAAATGACAAAGAACTCGCAATTGCTTGATTTTAATGGTGCCCAAGGCCGGAATCGAACCGGCACGGGGGTTGCCCCCCAACGGATTTTAAGAGCGAAGTGTTATGTCCTGTTATCAAGGTTTTCAAAGAGATACATAGGACAGAGAGGCACTAAAACGACACAAAACGACTACGCAACGGCGGAAAAACGGCGGAGTGACAACCTAATTTTTTGCCTATTTTCCTGCAATCTTGAAAGAGATATAAAACACAAAAAAGCCCAGGGAGGGGTCATGAGAATGATAACGTGTCTCGCATGCTTCATTTCACTCAATGCCTACGCTGGCGACGTGTCCATTCAATTCAACGGAAGGTCTTACCACATCGAAGATGGATACAACCAATCCAACAACGGTGCTGGAATAGAGTACGAAACTGACCACGGATCGTATTTTAGAAAACTTACCGCTGGGTCTCTTAGAAACTCTATGAACGACACGAGCCTTTACGCTGGAGCTGTATGGGCGTGGCGGCTTAAGGGTGATTTGCTGGACTTGGACGCAGGGGTTTATACGGGGTTAATGACTTATCCGAGCTACAAAGATGGGAACGCCTTTCCTGTGTTACTCCCTACGATTTCCATAGGAACCACGACAGGAGGCGTTAACTTCATATGGATTCCTGATCGCGGGAAAGAGCTACCAGGAGCGATGTTTGTTCAGGCGAGAGTAAAGCTTTTCTAATCCCTTATCGCTCGGAAACGTGCATTTCCTTCGTCGATAACTTGATAGGCTTCTAGCAGGGCTTTGGAGTATTGGCGGCAGGTATCAGCGTCAGGCACTGGCTTGACCATATCTACCGTTAGATATGGAGATGGTTTATCAGGGACAGCATGACTCGCGCACCCGCCTAACAATATCATCAGGCAAAGGAGCATCAAGACAACCAGTAAGGTCAGGCGCTGATTGGACGATCTTGATTCGGTCACGGTAAACGATCTGTCTCTCAGATTTTGCATTTTCTAATTCCTTGATGTCTTCGTTTTCCTTCTCGCGTTTTTGCTCTACGGATTTTTGGTTCTCTGCGATGATGCGGTTAGCTCCGTAGCGATTCCCGGCGTAAAAGGTTCCAATGAGCAGTAGCACGAAACCAACGGCGCATCCGATCAATAGGTAGAGTTTCATTACGCCACCTTCTCAAAATGGGGGAACTCACGTTTACCCTTGGGCCAATCCCCGGCCCAACGAAGCCCGCACGATTTGCCGATATCGCCTACCCGTTGCCACGCTTCCAGACTGTCGGTTTTGTCGTCCGTGGGGTCGTCGTCGATCCCGTTCCCGGTCGTGTCCCATATGGGCTTGCCATACCTCAATAAGGCGATGTCGAACGCCTTAGCGGCTGGCTTTCCGTTCAGCACGAAATTGTGCTTAGACTCCCCAGGCTTGGCCCAAGTGACGCACAACCCCCAAGGATGCTTGGCACACGTCCCGATAGCGTTTCGTTTCCCGCCACACACGCACAACGGCCCCGGCTTCGTCCTTCCTTGGTCATATAAGGACTGTTGTTCCTCGTGGGTCCGGTGCGTGCAGGTCGTAATGACGGTGTATCCGTTGGCCGTTAGCCACGGATGGGTGTCGCACTTTCGGTTGAATTCGTCGTATTGAGGGAGCAATTCGGGGTGCAGGTGTTCACGTACTCGGCTCATTAAACGAGCTTCCCGAACTTATCTTTGAAGTACTTTTCCAGAAGGAAAATCCCGCGCGACCCCATGTGGCCCGAGATTCCGACGAATGCCGCCGTGAGTAATGGGGGTAGGTTCGCCCATTCACATATAAGGAATGTCAGCATTCCAGCAAATGAGCTTACTACTAGCTCCCCTAGTAGCTCGGTTAGCGACCATTTATGAATGGTGCCTTTCTGGACCTTGCGGACGTAGCTAACTACCCCGCCCCAGATAGATAGGATTACTACCCATAAATACGCCATCCACGAAAACGAAGACGGGTCTTTTACCGCGTCCACTACGTCTTTTTCATTCATTCGGATACCTTTTCGTCTCAACCACATATAAGGAATGCCCTCCGAGAGGCACGGTAGTTCGATGAAATACGTCCTTGTATGTACTAGGCTGACACATAGCCTTTATCTCCATAGGGTTTTATGGGGGTACTGGTTAGGACGGTGGGTGCTCGTAACACCTGCCAATCCCGGTGGGGGAGAAATCCCCCGCTGCGCCTTTTACTAACCGTTATTAAGAACAACAGCCATTATTTGCGCGCCACTGGAAGACACAGACGAGTTCGATCCGTCCGAGCGTCCGTATAGCGCGAGAGTCAAGGTTCCGGTTCCGGTGACTTTGATGATTCCAGATACCGCATGAATACTTTGTACCGCGTTAGCTACGTTGAACTGATTTCCGTTTAACACAGAATCGCTGGAATAAGTTTCAATCGTTGCTGTACCAGCGCTCTGCCCTACGTAAGCGAACGACAACCCACCGGTTCCACCCTTGGTCATTACCAATGACGCACTTACTAGAATCCTGTCACCGTTGTTTACAGTCCCACAGTCGGCAGTGGCTACAGACGTGTCCGAGCTTGTTACCGATACGACACCGCTTGATCCCGTGGCTTCGGTTCTACGCATTCTCGCCAACGGAACAACAATGGAACCACCTAACGTCCCGGTTCCCGTTGCAGTTCCGTGAATCACTGCATTTGTGGTGGTGGGAGCCGTGAGAGTCTTGTTAGTTAGGGTTTGCGTGCCAGTCGTAGTAACAACCGATCCTGAACCTGATGTAGAGACGTTCTTAAGCTGAAATCTCGTTCCGTCGTGAGTGATGTCAACAATAGCGCCAGATGTAATATCTCCAGCTACGAGCGCGGTCGAGCCGTTCTTTGTTAAGGCCACCGCACCAAGACTCGAAACGTTTACTGTTACGTTAGTGGTGTTTGCCCCTGAAGCAACAAATCTAAACGTCTGCCCTGCAACGTATGCAGTGATCGCAGGAGATGGAGTCAGTGTGATTACATCCGCTGTGCCCCCTACCGTTCCCACATAAATGATAGAACCGTCTTGAGCTTGGGCGGCGGTGTAATACTGCGTTCTCGCAGTCGCGTTACCTACCCCGGTATGCTTGAACGTCCCCATAGGCAAGTCTGCGGTTGGGGTCGTTTGTCCATCATTAGAGATGGAGTTAGTCAACGCGGTTGCGATGTCGGAAAGCGTATTGTTTTGCGTTGTGCTGCTGATGACGGTGCCTGTTACTACGGGGTTTCCTGCTGGGAGGGAATACGTACCGCTTCCGTTTCTTGGCACTAGTTACCTCCTGCTCTAAGCATCTGGGCCATTTTCTGTTGCTTGTTACCGTTGTCTATCGCCTGTTCTCCACCAAGCAAGAGTCGAGACAACAGGAAGTCGTTCATTAACTCTTTCTGGGTTTTCTGCGATGCGACTTTAGGGACTTTGGTCATCATGCTCCGCGCGAGCGGCTTTCCAACAATTGGAATAAGACCAGCAGCTACACCCCAAGGGTTATCTGATTGCAGTCCAGTAACCGCTCCACCAGCCGTGGAATAAACAAGCGGCTCGAAAAGACCGCCGCTCGGCGGTGCGCCTTGCGGCACGCGGGAAAGTTTCGGGAAGTTGGACGCAAATTCGGCAATCTTTCTTAACTCATCACTGAGAGGTTTTCCTTTATCTAGCATCTTGGCTAGTTGACTCGCGTCAACGTTTCCGCCTGTACCGGATAACGCGTCTTCTACGGTGTGAGTTTTGGCAATGAGTTTTCTTGCTTCTCGATAACTATCTAATGCTTTCTTACCGAACTTAGGTTCTATGTTTCTTTCCATCAGGTCTTCAAGCGCGTCGGCAGATTCTCTGTACGCTCTGCCCATGCCTGATTCGCCTTTTCTGAACAGGTCTGAAGCAGTTGCGCGAAGATTCTTTATCTGCTCAATAGCGCCTTCTGAGGAAATCTTTGATTTACCCAATGCGCGAATGAGGTTTTGAACCTCTGGTTTCGACAACTCAGGAAAGTCCTTAGACGCTCCAGAGTATTTCTTTGAAATATCCTTGAGGGCTTCCATGTACTGCTTATCGGCTTTAAGGTCCCCTACGTTCTTCAAAACCTCGTAAGCCTTCCCTGCTTCCGACCGAATGCCCGTTAATACTTCGGGCGTGATAACCGCGTCGTCCCTGAGACCTAACGCCTTTGCCGCAAGCTTGTTCGTAATCGGTTGATTCTTTGCCTGTGCTGTCGCTTCAATAGCTTGTTTCCCGCCAAACCGTTCGCCAAGGTTTGTTAAGAACGATTGCTTAATGTTGCTTCGCGGAACCGAATAACCAGCCTCTCCGGCTTGCTGTAAAACTTTTTCCCTGGCGACTTCGGCGGCAGACTTGGCCGGTTTTAAGATTGCTTGTCTTGTTGCGCCAGTTAGTCTAGTAACTGGCATTACGTTCATGGCTAGTTCAATCGCCTGATTGGTGTCTATCGGCTGTCCAGGCGTTCCAGGCTTCGGCCACGGTCGAGACATTTCCTCTGATACGTTTTCAGGAATGTTCTTGAACGCCTCCACCTTGTTCTTGCCGAATTCCGCTAGAGTCTTGTCGCCAAAAATCACGTCCTGAATTCCTATTGCGCCAGGACCAGTAAAAGATGCTCGTGGCTGAGCGGACTGAACGTTTGAGGCAATAGGTTGTACGCCGGATGCTTTAGCCTCAAGCTCTGCCATACGACGTAGAGCCATCAGTTCTTCGCGTTCGTTCATTTCTTGAACCTCGCACGAAGTTGTTCAAGCTCTGCTTGTTCTTCTGGCGTAAGCGCTCCGCTAGTCGGCTGTTGCGGCTGAGACGGCACTAAGGCAGGGGTTTCTACCTGCTGGTCAGGCGTGAACCCGGCGTAACCCTGCTCTAGAACATTTATAAGGTCTTCCCAATCGCGTATCTGGTTTTCGGTGACGTTCTCGTAGTTGGTTCTTGAAGGAAGACCAAGCTGGACTAGGCGAGACTCATAATCAGACATAGAGCCTTCACCAGGGGTGCGCGTGATCTGTCTTGCGAGTGGTGCGAGCATCGCTACCGACCGGTCGAACTCCTGACCGCCCTCTGTAGGTAAGTACCCTTGAAGCATGCCAGCGGACGCACTTCCCTTGATCTTGCTAAACGAGTCTCTGACTTTCTGAAGCTGCATCTTCAGCGCGTTAATGCTTTGCTGTTTCGATTTAACCTTTTGCAGTTTGTCTGGTGATAGCGTGTTCTTAGCGTCAACACGCGCTTGGTTATTCTTGTCCGTCAATTCTCGGCGTAACTGTGCGTCTCGTTCCTGAAGCTCACGGCGAAGCTCTGCATTTCGTCGGTCGCTTTCTTCCCGTTCTTCACGCCTATACTGACTAGACAGAAGCATTTCTTGCCGCTTCGCGTCCGCCGCTTCCTGTCTTTTCGCGGAATCCTGCATTCGAGTGATGCCGTACTGCTGGGTATCAGGGTTTTGCAGGAGGAGATTAATAGCGCCGCGTGCATCGGGCTTCCGTCCTGGCGTGGTTCGTGTCGTATAGACGTTAGTCGGGTCAGATTGTGCAACGGTGTCTGGCGTGCCGGTTTCCATCTCATTCGCTTTGGTAAGCGTGTCGATGAGGGCTTGCCGTCTTTGGGCTTGCAGATCGGTTTCTTGTTTATCGACATCCCGTGACATTCTTTGACCGGCGTACTGATTTACGAGATTTGCAACACCCTGTAACGGACTGGCTGGTACATAGAATCGTCCAGCCATCTGCCCTTGCATCGGCTGGCGAGACTGCGCCAACAGCGCTTCCGCCAGCTTCCGTCTACGTTCAATGTCTTTTTGACGCGATTCGTAATCAGCCATATTTCTTGTTGGCCTCTTGGAGTTGACGTGCCAGCTCTCTTATCTTCTTTCGCTGTAAATATTCGTTGTATGCATCCTGTCCGTTGCTCTGTTGAGAGTTGGAACGAGGATTCATGCTTTGAAGTCTGTCTTGCCAGTTGAACCCACTAGACGGGGTCGTGTTCGACCCTTGGTAGGTTTGCGCGCCACCAACGGATTCATAACCGCTTCCAGGAGTAGGCCCTTGAACGTTGTAGGTCTGCGATCCGCCTACCGATTCGTAACCACTACCAGGACTCGCGCTGGTCCCGGAACTTCCGCCTAAGTTGCTCAACCACCGTCCTGTATAGAAAGCGGTTAGCGCCTTCGCTAACGAATCAACGTTGTTATGTCCTTTGGTATCGATTCCTTCATCGTTGGCTTGATACTCGGTTTTCTCGGTTGACCCACCCAACTGAGTCACCATAGGTTCGTAATCTTTTCCGAGTATTTTTCCCCATACCTTCGACGAGAAAGGATCAGCGGCCCCAATAAACGCACGCTCTGGGTCTTTCTTTAACTGCTTACCCCATTTCTTTAGCTGGAACTTTTGAAAATCTAGAAGGCTACTTAGTTGGCTCATGGCTACTTACCAAAGAAGTTAAGTAACGAACTTCCAAGGCCGAACAAGCCTTGTTGGTAATTGCTCGCGCCAGCCGCTTGAGCGTTATATAAATCTGCCCTGTAGTCGCCTTTGTTCTGGTATGCCTGTTGGTAGTCACCAGGACTAAACTGAGTTCCTTGGTATTGCTGGAACTGAGGCATATCACCTTGGGACATACCCATTAACTGGGAGTATTCCTGCATGGGCAACTGACGAAGTTGAAGAGATTCGTTCAGCCCCTGCTGTCGTTGTTGGTTATTTAGATTGGCGTTTGCTAGCTGCTGATTGAAGTATTGGTTTTGCGCTTCGTTACCGAATTGGCCAGAGGCTAGCCCTTGATTAAATCCTTGCTGCTGCGCTTGATTAGAGAAATTTCCATACGCTAGATTCTCGTTAAGAGACTGCTGCCGACCAGCTTGATTCATCCCAAACATACGAGACTGTTCTTCACCGCCTCTCGAAATTGCGTCGGCCCTTGCTCCAGCGTAGGCATCGGTTCTTGAGTTATCGAACTTACGCATCTCTCTGTCGTAAGCTTCGGAGCCTTGAACGATGCCTTGGTTAGCGAGCCTTGTTCTTAGCTGGTCTTCTCTTTCTTGAAACTGAGGATCGAGTCTCGATGTGGACCTGGAGTAAAGCGAATCTTCCACACGCTGACGCGTTGTGTCGTCTATGTTCGGGGAATTTATCTGTCCTAGGTTCTGCTGAATCGGTCGATTGTAATTAATGCCTGTCTGTATATTGCCGCCTTGGACATTCGTCACGCGGTCTGGACCGTCGTAGCTAAACCCTTGGGAATAGGTGTCGTAAAGGTTGCCTCGACCGGCCATTCCGGCGTTCGATGCACCGATGCGAAGTTGATTCCCTTGGTCGTATAGTCTTTGGTTATCTTCACTCAGTGTTTGAGTAACGGTCGGGGTGTTTCCATTCCATGTTACTGTTTGAGAACCGCCAGGACCGACGACGTTTGGGTTTGATAGCTGTGCGCTTTGTTGTGCGGTTTTCCTATTTTCCCTTCCTTGCACCTGTGCTGCTTCAACATAATCAGGAGCTTTCGGAGGCTTCGGGGATTTAGCTTTGCTCATTTATCCACCTGCATTCACTTTTATGCATCGTGTAAATAAAAAGGCCACCGCTTGGGTGGCCTTGGGGGATGATCGTTTTGAGTTTGAACCCTAGATGTTCGTCTAGGGTCTGGGCTTTCTTGTTGTCTTCGGCAACAAGTCCGATGATTACTTTTGCTTCGAGCTGGTTAAACGGGTAATGAAATATGGCTCTTAAAAACTCTTTACCGATGTAGCTTGTGGTTATTGCAATATGGGCGTAGATGGACGATCCGTTAAACCAGTCATACAGCACGCCTGCAACAATCTCTCCATTCCTTTCAAGCCCAATACACTTACCGCCTTCTCTCCACTCACCATCTGTTCTTTCTGCGATCCACTTACCTATTCGTTCGTGTTGATCGTAAATAATCAAAGCATCGCACCGACTTCAAAAACAATATCCGTGGACACCCACGAAACTTCAATTCCGTTCGATGCGGCTTGCAGTCTTGGTGCGGCGCAATACCCTATTCCTGTAACGCTCTGCCACGGCTTTTGTACATCGAGACCGCCGCCCCACAATCCTGTATCCCATACCGATGTATCCCATACTCCGTAACTTGTCGGAGAAAACGAGATCGTCGCGGTAGAGCCTGAATCGTTGAAATCGATATTCAGAGAGGAAAGTATTGACGGTGAGCCATTCGTTAGCAGAATGGTCCTCATCATCGTAAAGCGCTTGAGCCTTCCTCGCGTGCCTAAGTAGCTGAATGCCTGTTTCGCGGTGGCGTCTATGTTGGTTCCATTGTCTGCAAGGGTATTCCACGCCTTGCACACAACCCCGTTTCCACCGAAATAGAGATCGCCATCGAATATTTCAAAACAATTGGCATCCCATCCGGTGAATTTGCACCAAGCTCCTGTGATGGAGTTCATCACGTATTGTTCTTGGCTTCCTAGAGAGACGGGGACGTTCATTACAACCATCGTCCCTTCGGCAAAGAACGTCACATCCCATCCGAATGAATCACCGTAACTGACCGCTGCGGTGTTCATCGCGCCTTGAATCTTGTCCGTCAATGCGACTCGCGGATTCGTTCTGTCTGAGATCAAGGCTTTCGACATCGGTAAAAGACCGTCTCGTGTAATTACAAGAAGGTCACCACCGAATTTGCGGAAACAGCGTCTACCGATTGGGGCGCCTAACTGCCATACACCAACTAGGAACCAATCGTCTGCGGACGAAGGATCGTTCCCCTTATAAACGATGAACTCACCTTCTGAAGTGATAAAAACGGCGTGATCGTCTACCCCTTCACCGGCATCAATCGTCCAGGTTCCCATTGCCATGAGATACCCGCCACGTTTTGCGACCGACCTAAAGTCGAAGGCAGAAGCCGCGCCGCCGATTGAATCAACCGGCAGATACCAAACCTTTAACGTTTCCTTTTCGACGAACCAAAGACGTTTTTTGAAAACGTTTACGTGAATTAGGTTCGAGGTCGTAACGCCGGTAATGGATGGAGTCGACACGCCGGTTACCGCTGTCCAGGTAGCGCCGTCCCATAGCCTCGGGCTATCAGCACCGTTCACGCAATACAGAAAGTTTCCGCCAGCGGTGGCGAAGTTTGCCCATTGCCACCTAGCGTTTGTGAGTCCAGACTGAACCGCTGCACCCACTGCCCCGGATGATGTGACGTTGTAAAATGACGTTCCCGCCGCACAAAAGAAGGTTGACGTTGTGGGCGAGTTGTAGGGCATCAGGCTTTCCACCTGATTTCCTATTCCCGTTACATGATTGGAGTGCCCTTTCCTTAGAAGAACATCTCCAGTTCTAGGGAACCAGTTCTCCAACGTTACAGCATCTACCGGGTTCATATCCGCGATAGAGTCTCGTGCGTTCCAACCTCCTACCGGAGATGGGATAGAGACAGAGGACGCGTTCTGCCTCTGAGCTACGCGGGTCATCACGAACCGTACCCGCTATCAGGTATGTTGTCGTAACTGATAAGGACTGACGACAGACGCGGTGAAAACGAGAGTGTCGGGCTTCCAGCGTCGTTAGCTTTTGCAAATGACAGCTGGTCGTCGTAGTCACGTTTTAACGCGGTGGTATCAAACCCCTTAATCTCGAAATACTTCAACTTCGTTCCCAGAACTATCAGGCGATCCGGGAAAATGCATGTATCGGTGTCTGCTGTGAATGATGCTTTATCTGGCGCAGTCGAGCCGGACGCAGTAACCCACAAATTGCTCACATACTCGAAACCAAGATAATCATTGGTCGAGATGATGGGCCATATTTGAAACTTGTTACCAAGGATTCGGTAACGGACTCTTGGACCTGTGGAGATGTACGAGCTTTTCAGGAATTGCCACTGTTGTGCGGTTTCAGGTCCCAACATCTCCCAGCGATTCGACTTGTCGTATTGGGTTCTATCGACCTGTCTGTCATAGTCACTAGGAAGTGAGTATTTCGTCTGACCAAACGTGAAGGTGGTCCCGGTCGCCGTCACTGTTGCGGCTTGCGTTAATACCACTGTCGTGCCGGCAGCACTCGATACATAGGTGTCTTGGTTAATGCCAGTACCAGTCACCATGAAATTTGAATCAAGACCCGAAATCGACGACATTCCGGTAAGCGATGTACTGCCAGACGTACTATCCCCGGTGTACTGGTAGTAAACCGTGGTAAACCTGTATTCCTTGGTTAACGCTTGCCACTGATGTTTTCGCTGAAGTTCATAACCTACCGCGTTCATCAACGCCAAAACCTGAACTACATCTTGATTTGTGCTGGACGCTACGGCACTCAATGACGTAGATGTCCCCAACTCGGTAACCACTTGATTAACGAGTTGGAGCATCGTGGAGGCCATTGGTTATTCCTTCTGTTCGCTCAAATTTACGGTGGCGTGGGTCGTAGACGATTCGGTCTGAGTGCGTTTCGTGTACTTGCGTTTCTTCGGCTCGCTTGAATTCTGCGAAGCCTTCATTTCTTCGATCATCTTCATGAGTTGCGCCTGACCGTCTTGCAGGGCTTTGATCTGCGCGTCTTTATTCGCAAGTTCTTCTGCCTGCTTCTGAGCAAGGGCGGAGTCTTTGGCTTGCGCGAGAAACGCTTGAGCCTTTTGGCGCATGGTGTAGCCGTCCATGCCGATATGCTGCACCTGCAAATCTGAAGCGTTGGCGATCTGGTCTACGGTGTAGAACTTTTTACCTTTGAGTTCTTCCGCGCGAGACCGAGTGATCGCAGGCCATTCCGTAAGCGGTGTCCCCACTACCTGCTCATGATCGCCTTGACTGTTCTTGAACACCGCCCATTGACGGGGGAAACGAATCTTGTGTTCTTCGCGAGCCGGGGTGTCGATAATGTTCAACGCATTTCCGGGCGTCATGATTTCCACGTACTCAACGTCCGTGTAAATGTCACGTCCCGCGATGGAGCTTTGGTAATCATTTCGTACCGAACGGATGTAAAACTTGACGTGCAAAATATCGTCAGGGTTTCGAGCGCCTACAAAATTCGTGTTATTCACATCAGAAGCAAGGTTCATGCATGTCCTTTAAGTAGTTAAAGGGGATAAAAGAAAGGGGGCGCTGTGTGCGCCCCCGTTAACGTCTTACAGCGTGCGACCGATGATCGGCCAATCCAGAATACCGGCTGCCAAGTTACTTGCCTCCGCAGCGGTCGTGGACAGACCATTAACTACCTCTGCACCGGCTGTAGCGTCGTCGTCTACACGACCCGCCGTAGCAGTAGTGTTAACGATGGTGTGTACCGCGCAGCTCGTCCCAACACTGATCGAGCCCACAACACCGTAGCGTTGCACCCAGCCCCACTCATTGTCAGCGAGAGCGACAACCACCACACCCACGGGAAGACCCTGACCCGTGCCAGGGGCAGAGGTTGTAGTGGTTGCGGGTGTTGCGTCGCCTAATTCATCGATTTGAACGACGTTGCCCACAGAGAGAGTGCCGTTCGCGCGAACGAATTGGTATCCCTTACCATCCGCATCGAAACCAACTTGTCCGAGCTTGAACGGCGGAACACCAGTGGAGGCAACTACGAGGTTAGGATCAATACCAAGAATATACATGTGTCCCCCTTAAGCGATCAGCACGCCGCAGAACTGCGGCCCGCTGGAGGTCATGTTGCCCGCCCAACCGATCAGCTTAACAATCGCGTCCTGGTTGACGGCTTGACGCTCACCGCCAATAGGCACGAAGTTACGATCACGATGAGGACGGAAGAAGAGGAAATCAGTGTTCAGCGCCCACATGTGAGCGGAAGTTGCACCGCTCGAAGACACCGACGAACTTACCGCACCACTGATACCGCCACCCAAAACCACGTCAGCCGCCATACCGCCGCCGTAGAACTTCAATTCAGGGCCAAACCCAGCACCGGCTGAACCTGAACCGCTCTCAGACGTGATGCGCTGGATGGACTGAAGAGAATTGACGTACAGGGAGTAATACGTGGTATCCGCTACCCATAGATTCGGCTTGTTCGAACCGCGAACCAGACGAAGACCGAGCGTGGTCATGTATTTCTGAATGTTCGTGGCGCTAACAGCACCACCGCCATCCGCCACACCGGCATATTTCTGAGAACGCCAGAACGACCACGTAGCGCGATTGATACCGCCGTAAGTTCCCGTCGTCGGGTCATCCGGCACCGCCGCCGCAAGACCCGTCAGGTTCTTGCCACTATTTCCCGTACCGTCTTGGTACAGGTCATAGTCAATGCGATTCATCAACTGCGCTTCGGTGACTTTGATGCGTCCTTCCATGAGGTCGATGATTTGCTCCTTGCTTGCGTTCTGGAGCATTTCAAGACCGGACATGGTGACGGCACCGGCATACTGCGCGATGGAAAACTGCGCCGCACTGATGGGGCTGTTGGGACTGATGTCGAGAACTTCATAACCCGAATACGAGTTCACATTGATGGAACTCGAATCGGAATACATGATTTCTTCGAGGATGACGTTACCGCCACCGAAGGGACGAATATTTCCCTTCGCCTTGAGACGACGGAGCAACGCGTTATTGTTGGTAACGTTGTCCGCCAGCTCGCCGGAACGATTCTGGATGGTCGTGGCGATAATGTCCGTGATTGCACTATTTGCAAAGGCCATTATCTAATCTCCAAAGAATTAAACCCGCGCGCTGTATTCATCGAACGCTTTCTCGATGGTTGAGCGCAACCCTTTGCCATCCGCAGACGTTACCGGCCCTGTAGGGGTACTCGATTTAACGCTTACGGCTTTGGCGCGCGCATTGGCCGCAGCTTTTGCCGCTTCATCACGTTTCCTCTGTTCGTCAGCCTCACGCTGTTTAGCTTGAGCCTGTTCATAGAGGTCGGAATGACGCGGCATACGAAGTGCGGCGTGATACGCAGATTCCAGGTCGTCCACGAGTCCTTGCTGGAGTAGTCCAGCCATCGTTTCCCGCACCTGCTCGAAATATGGAAAGTCGCCACGCTTGGAAAATTGTTGGATTTCCTGCGTGGCTTGCTGCTCGAATAACAACTCTTGAACAACCCGTCTCATGTCCTGCTGTGGAGCCTGTGGGGCTTGGTACGGCTGAACTTGAGGGTTGAAATAAACTCGACCGTCTTGACCTTGTGCGAATAAGGACTCAAGCGGTACTTGATAGTCTTGGGCCAGCTTCAGGAACATGGACAACTTTTGTTCCGGTGAACCCATGACTAGAGCCTGATGAGCGTGTCCGAGATTGGAAATCCACTCATTCGGCTTAATGTTGTGTTGCTGAAGGATCGGCATAAATGGCGCCACGGCATCCACCAATGGTTTTGCCTGATCCCATTCTTGTTTGTACGTTGAGACCCCTTTCGCGAACTCCTGCTCCCTTTGGGAGAGGTATTCCGCTAGTTTTGGGTCCAACTTGTCCCAATGTTCCCAATAATCTTTCTTCCACGAGGAAGGACGTTGGGGACGTGCAGTAACTTGCGTCTGAGAACTTTGCTGATGCTCTGCGGCTTTCGCAAACCTACCAGCGGCGTCTCTGGCGCGCTCGGCGTCGGTTTGTGCTTGTGTCGATTGAGTCTGAGTATCGACCGTCGTTTGTGGAGTTTGGGTTTGTGTGGCTTCCGCCGTTACCGTATCGAACGCGCTTGAAATCGTGTCGCGCAGAGTAGTCTGCGTAGTCTCGTTTTCCATAGTTACCTTAGTTTCTCGTTCGCCACACGAATGAGCGTTTCTTTAAGCCCCGGTGGCGGTGCAAGGGGCTTGCGCGGTTTACTTAGGCTTGAGTCGTTCCCAACTTCGATACACCCGTGTTGCTTCAAGTGGGCGCGATGCTGAGAACGTGACTGGATAAGACTTCCGTCGATCATGGAGACATACGGTTGTATGTCGTTCATGACGTGCATGCTTGTGCTGTTGTAAGTTCTTTCGTACTCGTCCGCTGGAATCAGATTTAGTGTCTTAGGGTCTTGTATGTATCTCATTGCAGTAACAAGGTGACCGCGATTTCCTCTTCTTCCTGACGCTCTCGAATGACATTAAGCAACCAGGACTTGTAGGTTTCGTTAGCCTCAAGACGCGACCAATCCACCGTCTGGATAGACGGGAGTTCGGATTTGCTAACGGTTTGAATAATCTCTTGAGCCTTCTCTTCGGTTTTGGGATCACCGAGCGCGATTTCGAAGGCTTGCTCTAACTTACTTCTGAGGCTTTCTTTGTCTTCACGGATTCGCTTACTGCGTTTGCGCTCTCCGTCGTGTGTGTCCTCTACTACAACTATCGTGCTATCGGTAAAGCTGTTTAAGAGGAACGTTAGAAACACTAATTAACGACCTCTGGAAGTTCTTCAGAGGTCCACACGCCATCTGGACCCTTCGTGACCTTCGCTCGCTTCTTCCTGGGCTGCATGGACTGCTGGATAGACTCGTTAAGCTGCTGTACAGCCTGAGAAATACTGCTTGCCGCTTCTTGGTAAACCTCCACGCTCGCCTCGGACATCGTTTTGATGTTCTCAGCAATCTGCGCAAGGTCTTTAGCGGCATTGGACAAGGTGTTATCCACGTCCGCTTCTTCTTTAAGTCTTGTGGCTTCTTGGAACTTGCTCTGGATGTCCGTTACGGACTTCGTGTAGTTCTGTTCAAGACCAAATGCTTCTTCACGGAACCCAAGTGCCTGTTCCTTCGCGCCGATCTCTAATCCTTTCTTGTCCAGTTCGAGGCCCTTCTTATCAAGCTCAAGGGCGGCTTTTTCGATATCGGTCCGCGTTTGCATCAACTGACTTTCACGGTCCATCAGCTCTTTCTTACTGTTCTCGATCTCCATCATCGCCTGTTCGACCTGCTTCGCCTTCTGGTCAATCTCGGCGTTACGTTGCTCCAGCTCTTGCTGAGGCATGACAGGGTTTTGTTTAAGTTGCTCGATGGTTTCTTCGAACGCGGCCTCTACCGTCTTACCGACTTTGAACCCTCTTACCGCGAACTTAAGTAGTTCGCTCATCAGGGGAAGCATCTGCGGAGCTTGAGCGACGATTGGCTGCGTGTTCGCCATGAACGAACCGACCGCTGTGAGGAATTCAGTTCGTGATTCCTTCTCGGCTTGTTCATCAAGGTAAACAAGCGTGTCCGCAGCGATCTCAATGCGGAAGGACCGCATGGGATTTGGGCCAGGAGGCGAATCAGGGTTGGCCGCTCTCTCAGGCCCAATAAGCAATTCCAGAGCCTGCGGAACAATCTTCCTATCCGCTTCCGATAACTGATCCGCGCAACTGATCTTGAGAATCGTGTCCGGCGAGAAATGCCCGCAAATGATCTGCGCTTTGATCTGCAATACTTCGGTAGCGTATCTCGCCACTTCTTCTTGGTACTGCTTTAATCGAAGGCTCGCGTACTGGCCTTTGATTTGTTGAGCTGTGGCAGTCTCTGAGGCTTGAGTCTGACCACGGATAATGTCCGAGATACCAGTGATCTCGTAAATCTGCCCCTTGATTTGCTCCATCGCTCCATAGGCTTCTCTTAACGCCTCGGCGATGGGTTTAAGGTCTACGAGAGAGATCGCACCTTGAAGGCCGTTCTTCTCGGCGAACGCGGCCCATTCCTTAACGGGGATCAGCGTGCCGTTAGAACCTTCCGTGAAGATACGGGCCAACGCGGGGATAGAGGCGTCATAACCACCGGTAACCTTCAGCGCCTTTATAAGACCGTCTATGCGGTCGCAGATAACGTCCAACGCGACGGCTTGGTCCTGATAAAGATAGAAATCAGGAACCGGAACCAATTTGTCATTGGTGAGTGTTGCGAATAGTGGCTTTGGACACGGGAAGAAGTCTTCCAGCCCTAACGGGTCTGGCTTCTCGTCTAAAACCTGCTTCATGGACGGACTCATCCAGATAGCGGTTTTGGTCTGCTTGTCCCAAATCTCGTAAATCTTGGCGCGGCTGCGGTTCTCGTCGCCACCAGCCTGTTTGTTCTTCTCGTCGTCCGGCTTGGAATCTAGGGGAATCTTCTTTCCCAATTCCTCGCCGAACCGCTCGATACATTGTTCACGCGTGAGATAGACGATACGCCAGACTGCGGTTACTTCTTCCCAAGTCCTAGCAACAGTGTGGCCAAAATCTCTCCAGTGAACGTAGTCGCAGGGGGAACATTCGTAATCAAGTTCCTCACCCGGCTTATCCTGGTCTTCAGAGATTTGATCGCCTTCTACCGGAAGGCCCTGCTCAACGGATTTGAAGTGTGGTTCATATCTGACCCACGCTGTACCTCTGCCTCCAAGGAACCTGTCATAAATCGACGCCCTCAGCATCGAGGCGTAATCGTTGTATTTCTGTACTTCGTATTCCAAAGCACGTTCAAGGATTAACGAGGCGACACGACCTACTTGGTCGTTGTCCTTGAATCTACGGCTTACGTCGGGCTTGGGTAGCTTGGCAAACGTCGCCGCTGATAATGTCTGGACGTTCGACCAAAGGATATTGAACTTGCTTGAATCGTCCCCGGTCTTGCGGTTCTCATCCCGATAGCGCTTGAGGATTTTGACGACACGCGATTCCCAATCTTTGAACTCGCGTTCATACCCTGCGATGTGTCCAGCCCACTTCTCTACTTCTGGGCTGACCTGCTCTTTTTTGGCCATTATCCCGCGCTAAAGAAGAACGTCACGTTGATCGTTCCGCCCAACGTCGCATAGCATCCGCTGGTGCAATACGCTGGAAATTTATGAAATCCAACGGCTGGCGTAATGGTGCCGCTAATGGCCGTGCCTGATGCGCCACCATCGCGAACAACGACAGTTCCGCTGGACGTGCTGTTGACGTAAAACCCAAGCAACTGACCTGACGTGAGGCTTACCGCTCCTGATGCGGTGAGATTTACCGGCGTCCCGCTTTCAACTGTGATCATTTTTGTTCCTCGTTAACGCCTAATCGGCTGAATTCCCATCATTGGGGGTCGCTGAATACTGGGAGATTCAGGGTTTACCGGCTGACCGCGCATGATGGGTTTTTGATTGATCGCTGGCTGGTACGGCTGCGCCTGCATCATGGGCGGACGGCTGAACTGTGGTTGCATAGGCTGACGCTGTGGAATCACATGTCCAATCGAGCCGCCGTACTGTGGTGCGGCTGGGGATTTGCCTTTCACTCAAATTCTCCTACTGGCTGGTTTAACTGACTGCCACATTTCATCGAGTGTTACACCGTGGCCGTTGCCTACCGTGAGTCCTCGGATTGGTTTGTCTTGTGTTGATTCCACAACAAGCTCTCGCATCATCTGGCACCCGTAGGCGTAAGCATCGGATGGATGAGACGCCCAGTTGTGTACGGGGTCGCGAGAGAAGATGTTTAGCTCTTCGTTCCACTCGAATTCCCACGCCATGAGGCCGTCTACGCCTCTCTCACATCGCGTCTTGTGGAATTCACATCTATCGATGATCGAGCGAGCTGCACTTATCTGATCTGCTTTCTTTGATTGCGGGACAATGCTTACCTTGTCCGAACCGAAAGCTGTCACGAACTGCTCGATGGTCGAGTGTTTCGTTTGAAACGTCTTGATCTTGGCGTCATGGGGAAGCCATATCTTTCCGAGCTTGGCTCTACTCACGCCATGACTTTCAATACGACCCATGAGGCGCGGAATCCAATCCTCCGCGTCCATGTGAATATCTTGGTCGTAGTCGAAAATCGAAAACCCGCCGACTTTAGGCTGCCAGAACCACCAAGAGGCGGTATCTCGGTAGCCTAGGTCTGAACTGATGTGGATCGGTGCGCCTTCTCGGTCGTAATCCACACCTTCGATGATTCGCCCTTCTCTCTCGGCCTTGCTTACCCACTTAGAGAGAATCGACCCGATACCAGCGCCGTAAGCCCCGTTCCAAATGTGTTCCGCCTTATCTGGATCGGTCGCGAAGTCGTGTTCCATCTCTTTCCTGAGAACGTCAGGAAACCACGGGTTATCGCGCCAATTGACTTGAACGGATATCGCGTCTGGCGGTGGGTACTTCCTAAAGAACACATCCACCGGGTCCGTCTTGTGTCTTGGGTTCCAGGAGAACCAAAGCTCCGACCCTTCTTTACGGATTGTGGGTCGCAACATATCCAGTGAGTGCTGGCTCAATGTTTGCGCTTCTTCCACCCACGCTATGTCATACGCTTCCAACGACTTGATGTTGTCAGCGTTATACGACTGCATTCCCTTGAAGATGATTAGGGAGCCGTTATAAGCCCTAATCTCTGTGTCCAGGACTTGGAAAGACGCTTCAAGCCCTAGCTTCGCAATTTTGTCGCTTAGGAGCTGCTTTACAGAATCCTTGATGGTGTCTTGGACTTCGCGAATACAAACGACTCGCGTTTTCTGCCTGTAACACCGAAGGATGATCTGTTCCGCGAAGAAGTGAGACTTTGCCCCACCTCGTCCACCGTATGCTCCCTTGTATCTCTTAGGCTGTAAGAGCGGGAGTAACTTCCTCGGTACTTCTACTCTCACTTGGGATCAACGATGACAAACTCAATCTTGTGATCGACCAAATGCGCACCGTTTTCGCCTGGACCTTGGATGGGAAGAAGCCGAGAGTAAATCTTGTAAAACTCTGTCTTGTTCTCATTGGCCCATTCGGCCATCGCCTTCGTACCGCCCAGCCTTACGAAAACTGCTTGGATATTCTCTTTCGCTGCTTGCGGGACTTTGTTCTTGGCTCCGAGTGTTCGTGCCATAAACAATTCCTCATGTGGTTGAATTTCCTACATCTGCCCTTGCATCTGCTGCTGAGCAAGCCATTCGTTGAATTGCTTGTCCGTTAAGCCTTCTGCAAACTGCTGCTGCCAAACCGGGTACATTTTCATCTTGTCAGCCGCTGAACCTGCGGCACCCTGACCTAACAAGGCTCTCGCTAAAATCTGTCGTTGGTTCTGTTCCATTAGTCCTGCCCGATTAATTTCGTTACGCCGCCGCGAGGTGAGTATGTGATTTGCGGGGGCGTCCCATCGTCGGGCCACTCCGCAATAATTGATTCAATCTGAACCCAATCCACCATCTGCCAACCGAGAATTTCGTCTCCAGGGTGATGGCCGAAACGCACAAACTTACCGTCTGGACTGAAACTCACAGGATCAACCGTAACTTGGAAGAACCGGCCAGGACCAACATCGTTAACTGTTCTAGGACGATTGAAACTCACGATACAAACTGTCTTTTTTCTGATTTCGTCAAACTGAATCGGGTTTACCGTTACTGGTTCCATTAGGATGCCGGGTCTATAGAGTTAATCGGGTTTCCTGCGGCGGTGGTCACTGTGGCCGTCCAACTCGCAGTAGAGTCGTCTTCTTTGTAGACGGTCATGGTTCCGCCGCTGATTTCTACGCGGTTGCGGTTTGAACGAAGGGCTTGTCTTACAGTGCGAACGCTTGCGCTTCCTGAATCGGTGCCGGTGGCCATGTCTCTATCAAGCAATGCGTCAGCCGTAGCGGTTCTTTCACTTGCAGAGAGGCCGTATCCGGTTTTGTCGTTGTTCGTAGATACCGTAACGCCGTTGGTGACTGCGGTTGCCGTGCCTACCGTCGTGCCGCTTAACGTCTGGGCCGTTGTTGGGCTTCCGATGTTCGACCAATCAATACCAGCCTCACCACCTGCACTTACGTCTAGGGTCCTGCCCGCCGTCGTTGGGTAAAGCGATGCTCTATTTCGGAGGCTAAAATGACCGACGACATACCCAACAATAGAATTCCCACCAACAGTGCCGGCAGTAACAACAGCGTGAAAATCACTACCGGAAGAATAAAATGTTCCATCAGCACTCGTATCAATTCGGACATGGTTTAGTCCTGTGACGGAGTCAAAATCTACTGTAAGGGTTACACCGGACGTGCTTTGTGATGTGGAGTTATCCTTGTAGATAGACACCACCGGGGTTCCAGCCAACTGCGTTGGAACGCCGGACGTGTTTACAGTGGTGAATTTGATATCGACAATGTCTGAAGCATCAAAATCACCTGAATACACTAAGCGGCCCTCACGAGTCTGTTTCTAAGTTGTCCGAGTAAATATCCTTGCCCTGCGACTTGCAGATCATCGGAGTCGTAAAGCGTGATATACGCACTGTTGTTACGCTCATACCCGCCCAATTGGCCAGCTCCAGAGTGAGCACTGTCCGTAGCTGTAATAACACTGACATTGTCTAGATAAGCGGTTATAGAAGTGCCTACCGCACCGCCTTCGCATTTGTAATCAGTTGAAGCGGAGAAACCTGGAATCGTGTAATCAGTTCCTAGGGTGGTGATTGCCCCATTCACCTGCTTGAACAATTGCATCACCCCATCCCCTCGGATGTAGGTGTAATACGTATCTGTTCCCGCAGTGGCGAAATTTCCCCCGTCTCCACGAAAGGCAACCCCGAATCGATCGGTAGAGCCTGTGGCTACTGTTCTTCCTGTGACACTCGCTCGATAGTCTGCGGACGGTGGTACAGCAGCGTTCCAGAAGAATTCCTGACCGGAATTGATTTTTACAATGTCCGTCGCGCCAATGACGGTGAATGTTGTTGCTGCGGTCCACGCCCCGCCTACTTCTGGAGTGTGGGCGGTTAAGTTTGTATCTACCGCCTCTGTGAAAGTATCTCTAACGATTGACGCCATTGGTTCTCATTAACTGGGCGTTGTCGTTAATCACTGGGGCAATAAATCTGTGTCTCAGACGATTACAGACGCTTCTCAACGTGTCCGAGTTGTTCAGGCTCGTGCTTTGGCCTTCTTCCGCTAAAACATTCTGCAAAGCCGTTCTTTCGGCTGTCGTCAGATTTCCTACCGTTCTGGTAGTCGATTGGAAATCGGGGGCGTTTCTGTTTACCCCTAGCTTGATACTGAGCTTTTCCGAGAGTTGTAGAGTCTCGGCTAGGAATTCCACAATCTCACGTAGAGTCGTGCTGTTCGTGATCCACGTCGTAGTGAATCCCAAGCCTGTCAATCGGTTTGAGATCGTGTTTCTACGAGCTGTGGTAAGGCTTCCCCAGGTGTTATCTAGGGCCGGGACGTTGATCGAGATAACCTGAGTTACGTTCGTTGTGATCTGAGTATCTTGGGCGTCTGTGGTGTCGTAGACACTGACTACCAAGGGACTGCATACGCAGATAACTTGACGGTGAAAATTAATGCCAAAGTTATCTCTTACGTAAAAGGCTAGTTCTGAACGGTATGGGTCGGCTTCTGTCCCTGCACCTAATCTTCGGGACAGGTATACACGGTTCATTTAACTAGCACTTCTTCCCTTTACTACCGGTGCGTTTCTTGGGTTTCACGCGAAATCTTCTGTCCACCACCATGAAACGTGAATAGGAACAAACGGAATTAGGCACACCCAACAGTCAATACAATTGCCGTCTTGCCGCCAACGAGCGCCTAACCAGAATTCCCGCCAACTGAACGTTGCTTCACAATTCCAGCCTTCAAATCTCATCGATCTATCCAGTAATGTGCTTAACAGCCCACATTACGGCTTCTTCGATCTTGGTTTTCGCGAGTGAAACCTCACGAGAATTGCCAAGACCGCCAACGAACTCGTGGAAGTGAAGCCCGAGGTCTTTAACGGTCGTCATGTTTTGCTTTTCGGCATCCGTCAAAACCTTGTACTGATGCCGCATGGTGTTGTTGATGGTGCGCGCGTCGGACGTGCTTTCTACAGTGGCCATTCTTGGTTCCTCTGGTTGAAGTTGAATAAACCCGCCCCACTGTCCCAGCGTGGATAAATATCCGTGTTTGCGCGGCTGGCGTTAAAGGGCGGTGATCTGGCGGCCTACTCAAATTCATTCCGAGCAGAATTTGTCCCTTTTCAGGGCGCGTCGATGACGCGATTTCGGCCATAAAAAGAAAGAGCCTCACAGGGGAGGCTCTAAATTACTCACCCACCACAGGGAGGGAGTGGTGGGGAGATGAATTCTATTCAACTTGGAACGTGGTTCCAGGCACTTTGGTATTAGTGCATGTGACTGTCTAGGGTAAGTGGGTAAGCGGTGTCATGCGTTACTACCCAGAAATCACCTAGAACCACGATATACCCAAATCCGTTTTCGTCTACGTAAAAGACTTCTGTTTCGAAGACTCGTTTGCCTGACCAATCCTCATCTTGGTTCATTGGCCTCCGAACGTAAATCGCCCGCTTGTGGCGGGCGCTCGGTATACGTTTCTTCAGGGCGTACTATCCCCTTCTTGAATGCGAAATATAGAATATTTCCCGAGTTTCGCAAGGTTAAAAGTTCAGCTAAGACGATTTAACTTCATCTAAGGCGAATATTTTTACATCGCTGCGACTAATCGCTTCTTGAGCGCGCCAGCGAGAATATCTTCCCACTTATCCACGGTCGCAATCTGAATTTCCCGATATCGTTCAGCCCAAGTATCTGACCAGCTCGACTCAAGCATACCTAGAAGTCTCGCGCGGTCGATGCCTCGGATATGTCTCTTACCTGTCCCTTGGCATCCATCACAGATGATTACAGGGCCATGTTCAGGTCTTACCTCTCCTCGACCGTCGCACCATGTACACGTATGCGGGTCTACGGCTTCAGTCATGATGACGTAGGCCATGTCTAACATGAAGTTCTCGCGCGGGTTTCTCCAGCGTTTGTCTCCACGGTAGATCAATGCATGTCTACGGATCGCCTTTGCACAGTCCTGTGCGTATTCGTGCTGGCCGCAATACTTCACACGTCCGTAGATAGTGACATCATGGTTTTGGATCATCCCTAAAGCATGCGACACGTCATTACACGTAAGCCTCGGTATCCCTCCCGGTGCCATGTGGAACCGCTGGACTCTGGCTGTCAGTAATCCTAAAAGCTCTTGTGAGTTCATGTATTCTCCACGTGGAACAAATTTTTAAGCTAGTGGTTTAACTTCTACTTCTTCTCCGAACTTACTTCCGACATAACATCTCATCGCAGCAACGAGAGGCGTTTCAGCAGAATAGAGAACGTGAATGTGTCTTCGGTGGATAGCTCCCCATCTCTGGAACTTGCCATCCTCGTCTAATATCTCAGCGACGTTTATTCCTTCGCGCTCGATGATCGGACCGGCTTCTAACCAAGAAGATGACGGCGACCAAGGAACGTACAAACCGTCACTATCTTCGCCGACAGCCTCCCAATGGACATTTGGATTCCACCCATCACTCGCTTTGCGGACTTGCACGCCTTCTGCCTTCGCCACCCAGTAATCCAGCTCCGCGCCTTCCAATTCATCTACTTTCTTCTTCACGACTGCCGCCTCCGTCTTAACCCACATTTCCACAGTCTCTACGCTATCGAATATCAGGATGGGTGCTTTCCAGTTCGCATGGAACTTTCTTTGGTCGTCAGTAAGCTTCCAGCCCAATCGATGTCCGTCCTTAATTTCTGCAAGCCATGTAGCTCCATCTTTTGCCAAGACAATATCCGGAGCGCCGCGCCCAATAGCTGCGATGCTAAGAACAGAAAACCCTTTGCTGCGTAGTAACTCAACAATCTGAACATGGTTCCTATCTACCTTTGCGGCGCGGCGCATCTACAGTCTCCAAGTACCAGCGACACACGGCTTTAATGTCTTCCGCTGGGGCGTTATCTAACATCCTGATCCCGCGTTTCCTCAGCGCGCTTTTGAGATGCGGCCACTCGGCTAACGTCCCACTTACACACCCGTTAGCGGCCATCTCGATTTGAAGCATCTCCTGGCTTTTGCTGTCCTCGATTGTCATTCGAGTATTCCCGCCTCAAACCACCAAGCTAACGTCTTCTCATGGGCTAGGCGGTGCATTTCCCGCTTACCTTCTTTCGTGAGGTCGCTAGGCGCTCTCCCGTCTACGATGTCGTGACATGCTGGGCACAGGATCGCGCCGTAATAGTCCGGAGACTTAAACGACGCCCCACGTCCTAAGCGAAGCTCGTTTGAGTGGGCAAGACACAGGTTCCCGCCCCTGTTCGTAGCTCCGCAGCTAAAGCAATTCGGGGCGTGCTGCGCGCTTTTACGAAGCTTTGGTATCTCTCGGACTGTTAAGCGGTATGGGATCACGCTTCTACGTACTCCATCTTCTTAATGATCCGGGTTAACGCTTTGTGTACGGCGATATCGCCTTCATACTCAACTAACGCCACTGTCAGGATGTCCAGGTCTTGCTGCTTTCTAACTTCCCATCCACGTTTGCGTCCCGTGTCGTACATCGCTCGGAAATGAGCTTCACGTTTACCGACTAAACCTATTTCGCCGGAATCTACTAGTTCTTTGTATTTGGCGCGGAAGGTCATTTCTTCACCAGCCATTGCATGACCTTCAGGAAGCTATCGGCTTCTAGTCCATTCCCGTTCAAAAGGCGTGTCAGTGTGTAATCAGGAATGCCAATGTCTTCCGCAACGTCTTTCTGTTCGAATCCTTCAACTCGAATCCAAAGCTTCATCATTTCGGCTAGATTAGTCACGCCGCCGCACTCCAATCTGGTTGAATGTAAAATCCTTGCTCCGCTGCGATCCTGATGCAGTGTTCGATATGCAGAGCAAATTCCTCTGTGTTCATGTCATGGGAACGTCTGTTTGGGACTTCCCGTTTGTGTCCTCGGAATTCGACGATCTTGGTTCCGTAAATCTCGGCTAGTAACGTCTCGTGCATTTCTTCTGGGCTTAACCCAACGAAGTTCGCGAAAGGCGTAATCACCGCCGCCCAGTAGTAGCGATTGCTTTCAACGCTCCGGTTCTTCTTATACGGCCTGAAAATAACCTCATACGCCTCTCCCCCTCTCTCTTCCCAACGGTGGATAAGCTCTTGCTTGGCCTGTTGGAAGGCGGAATCGCTACTCAAAATGAATCGGCGCTCGCCGGTCATTCGAACTCCACTGGAACATCGCGCCATGACTCAGCTACAACACCGCTCACTCTGTATCCGTCGCCTATTGGTTCATTGTGCGCAATGTTCACCCACTTCTGCTGCAAAACCGGTTCAACCCATCCACCTGTCAAACCATCCCCTTTACGTACTCGATACCACCTAAATTCATTCGTCGGCTTCCAGCTCACACTCCCCTCCCATACAAGAACTTGTCTATTGCAGGATGTGCTTTAGGTTGCTCGTAAACTTTCCTTTTTGCGTTATTAGCGCATTCGCCGCTTGCGAACCTTCTTGCTAAGAAGGTCAAAGCGGATTCTTTCTTTCGTCGGATTAGTTCTTGGCCGCAGCCACAGGCGCAGGTACGCATTAGTCCCCTCTCTCTGGTCCGCCTTTCTTAACGATCTCGCGCTTGTTTACTTGTCGTATCTCAACCCCGTGGTACTCACAAAACCGGGCGAAGTCTCCAGCAATCAAGTTCAAGTCACTTCTAAGGCGCTCCATCTGTCTTTCTTGATGCTTAACAGTTTCTTCGAGATACCAAATCTTTTTACCTAGTCCAAACATTTACGCCCCCTGCCGACGTGACCACTTACCGATCCAGTTTCCATGGCCGCTAACCTGCTTAGAACGAACACGGCCACGGCACACAAACTCACGAGTATTGAAGATTGCGCCCCAACAGTTTTTGTTAGGCGCTTTAACCTTGTTCTCAGACGCCCACTGGCGAAGGTCATCAGCGGTAATGACGTGACGCCGGCGAAGCATCCCTAGTGCCGCCCGACGCATCTTGGCTATGAAATCTTTGTGTTTGGCTTCTACACGGCAGATGCCGATAGCTCTTTCTTTCATTGCTAAACATTGGCGAGTCATGATGTCTCCTGAGTTAGTTTATTGGCTTGGAGGGCTAGGTTGAGTTGGCTCATATAACGATCAGCTCCACATACTCATTACCGTCCTTTTCCTTGACGAACAGCTTCGCGCCGCGATCCTCGTAGATATGAAGCGTCATGAAGAGGTCTAACGCCTTGCGGCATATCTCTGTTTTGTTGGTGGATTTCTTCTTTGCCAGAAATTCCAACATGTCCATTTCTTCGGGCGGCAGGTTTAGCGTCATCGTCGCTTTCTTCCGGCGCTCTTCGAGGCTTTCATCCCAAACCGGACGACCTTTATTAAAAGTGTTAGCCTTCACGCCAACCTCCTTAATCTTCAATCTGGTCAGCAAGTCGCTTCAAATCTTCGATAAGCTCGTACATTTGCGACTTCGTAAGATCAATCATGTAATAGCTGTCACAAGCTTCCGTTAAGCGGACATGCTTCTTGTCTTCGGTGATCTCTGCGTCAAACACATTGGCGCAATTTATACCGGTGCCTAATTTGTCTAGAATCACGCCTCCTCCTTCTCCAACTCCAACAAGAACTCATCAAACAGCTTTAACGCCTTACTCGCTTCCTGACTGATCTGGTTTCCGTTCAACCTATGTGTTCTGCCGGTTTCATCTACGATTTCCATAGTGGCGGCTTGGAATAGGTGTTTTCGGATTTGGTCTGGGTGGGAGGTCATCAACCACCAAATCCTGCTGCTAACGTTGCGCTAGCCGCCAGTGCTTCGGCGTCATGTTTTTTCCGATAATAGGATTGCTCCGTAAATCTTTCGCTTAACCACTTAGACAGCCCTTCGAATGTTTCGAACGAATACGTTTCCTTCCAAACCACAACGTTCGAATTCCCATCCCACTCATGAACTACAAAACCGTTCTTGGTCCGATTAATTACGATTTGTTCGCTCATCTCACACTCCTATAAAAATACGTATCCGCCTGAACATTCATTTGCGTTTCCTCGTGTAGTGCTTTTCAACTAACGCCACTCGCGAGGTTCCTGGCTTATCGAAGCAATATCCTTCCTTCACGATTTTTTCCTCTAACTTTCCCTGCGACACGCCGCGTCTATACGCAAAGTAATCCTGATAAAGCACTTCTTCGTAACCTTCGGCGCGTAACTGATTCTCCAGCTCGATTCGTGAATGACTCTGCCGGAAGGTTTGGCAGGTCAATTTCTCTGGCATGGTTTCGATGTGAATTTCTTGAATAGGGGCTTCGGCTGATCTGAAACCTAGAGCGAACAAGGCGATGCCTGAGAGGATTAGGCTGATAAAAGCCCATCCCCAGATTCCTTGGTTGGCGCGTTTGGTTTCTTCGTCCATTACGGAAGTCTCTCCAATATGTGCAGTCCGCTTTTCGTCATTCCGCATCTCTTCCATCCGGCTTTGATGAAACAAAATCCAGGGTTCTTTGACCTAATTGCTTCCGCACGGACGTAGGTGTAATGCCTGCTATGAGGCCAGAGGCAGTCAGCAATTGCGTCCGCTTGGCGTATAAGTTCCGAGCTCGTATGTGTTCCTTCATTTCGGAAGACGGCACAATTGATTCCTGTTTGTCTCTCACCGTTTGTTTGGTTGATACAGTCGTCAATAAACTTTCGCCAGACGAACATTGCGTCTCCTGCTTCGGTTCTAAGCACAACCTTTTCTCCTGGCCCGACAAACTGTGTTCGCTTTCTTCCATCGGCGTAGTGGTAGCAACTGTAGTGACGCTCGTAGAGCGCGAGACAGTCACGGTCTCCGTCCTTCGTTAGCCACCACACCGGTTTCATTCATTTCCACTCCAATCTCGTTATCCTTCCCCCACCGAACCTCTGTTTGATTTCCATGAGGAAGTCATGAAGTTCTGGGGATTTGGATTTGATGTCTTCAAGCTGCTTCTTCCTTTTTTCCTTCGATTCCTGTTCCAACTGCGCCAATTTGTTTAATGCTTGAGTCATGTTTGATTGCCTTCGGATCGGCGCCCATCTCAAGCACGGCCATTGCTTTCTTGATGTCACCGATTAGTCTTGGTTTCTCTAACTTGAAACCTTGAACTTGGTTTTCAGCGTCAGAGCGTCCGAGTAACACATTGGGGTAGTTATCAACCCGTCCACGTTCGGAGTAGTCTTTGTAGCGACGCTCGAAGTCACGTTGGATAAACGGGTGATTGCTGTTGTGCGCTTTCGGGTCTTGGAGAACGTCACAGAGCTGCGTCCAGCCACCCATGTCCGCTATGACTGCTTGAATCGCAGGTTCATCGAACACAACCGATTTCCAGCCGCCAATCTCACGGATCGCTTTA
>Ga0196973_1000074_pt1 | contig 38800 bp, 63 predicted proteins | sample S1_513CmetaG_FD_155457 | JGI IMG/M metagenome (GOLD analysis project Ga0196973, IMG submission 155457) | Soil microbial communities from Anza Borrego desert, Southern California, United States - S1_5-13C | ecosystem: Environmental > Terrestrial > Soil > Desert | place: USA: California...
TCCAAGAATACGAATTTGGGGAGTTACAGAATCGTGATTTCTAATAATTATGTGAATTTCATTTCAAATGACGGTCCGGGAATGATGATGACGATAGCTCCAACGGATTCTACATATTACAAGATTCCATTTGAAGCAACGTCAGCTGTGGTGTCTGGAACCGTTAAAAATCTTTTACTTTTAGGTGTCGGATGAACTGGAACATTTCAAATCAAGGAGAATGGGATTCTACGAGTGATTTATGAACGGTGAAAACATTCCTAGATGGTTTTTAATGCTGGTTATGTCAGGTGCTTTTATCGTTGTCGGGTTTGTGATTAAAAAGGCCTATTCAGATATTGAAATTACACAAACTCTTGCCGAAAAACACGATCTTTTAATTCCTATTATTGAAGACGACATCCGAGAGATTAAGGACAGTCAAAAACTGATGGACCAAAAGCTAGAGAAAATCTGGCAGGCTGTGAGGCGTTAATGGACAAACTCACAAAAATTGAAAATGCTGTTGAAAACTTAAAAAACCAGCAGACTCGAGATATGGCAAGCCTCGGGGAATTAGCTAAAAGAATCATGGAACTTCATAGAAGAATCAATGAGCAGGACATTGAAATCCTAGAACTCCAAAAAGGGCACTGTTCTGAACATTGTGACCACGGTTAATGCCGCTGAGTAGGAGGCCACCCTGTGGGGGGTTGCAATGCTGACTGAAAGGCGGCACTTTAAATTATGAGTAAATTTTTAGACTGGATTAAAAAAGCAAAAGTAAGGCCTGTCACTGATGTTCCTTTTAAGCAAGAAAAAGAAAAATTTAAAGGAATAAAAATTACATTGCCCTCATTTTTTGAGTGGTGGTTTAAGCCAAAAGGAGAATGATGAACGAGTCCAAATTTTTTGGAATATCAATTCGTGGTTGGCTTGCTGTTCTGACGGTTCTTACGCTTTGCGTAATGGCGTTTCTTGGCAAAAAAGTCGAGGAGCCATTTTATACCGTTGTTATATCAATCGTTTCTTTCTATTTCGGACAAGCTCAAAAATCAACAGGAGATAAAAACAATGTCCCTAGCTGAAAAAATGCGTGGTCTTGGATACTTCACCCCTACTTATGGAGTATGCGGGGGATCTAGAAAAGTATGCGGAATTAAAAGGGAAGAACTTGACCCAATCGACAGGCTATTTTATGACCATGACAATATTCGGTTTGCCTCTAGCGAAGCTGAGCGTAGAGCCTATGACGAAGCCTTGGTGAACGGACTTAAAAATCTATCGGAAGCTGATTTTGAAAAAGTTCCATTCTTTCAGTTGAAATGGCCATTTTTTAAAAGATGGTACGCAAAAAGTTACGTTGAGGCTTGCAAGAAAATATTCGTCTAACCAAAGCGGAGATTTATAGCTTAAAAGCTATATTATGGAACCTGTAATAGATTTATCCTTGAAATCTATTGGGATTCCTTTCTCTGTTCCCACCTATTGCCCTGTCTGTAAAGCGAGAATGTGTGACGACGGATGGGATCTATTTGATAGAAGTCGTAAATGCACCTGTAGGGCGTGCCGCTGCACGTTTGAGCTATGAGCGACTCATTATTCACGGTGCATCGGTTCGATATTAACCTTCCCAAATTCAACGAAGACTATTACCTCGCCATATTCTCAGACGTTCACCGCTTCGCGCATAACTGCGACGTGAAAGGCTGGAAGGACTACCTTCAATATTGTAAGTCACTCGAAGAGCGAAACCCTGGTAGGGTCTACTATCTTGGAGTTGGGGACTATGACGACATGGCCTCAACCTCGGAAAGAGAGGCTTTTAAATACGCGAAACTTCACGATACAACGGTTAGGACATTAGACGATATTGCCCAAAAACGGGTAGTTGAGTTTTGCGAAGAACTTTCCTTCATGAAAGGCAAGCTTTTAGGGCTCATCGAAGGGAACCATTATTACCAGTTTGCCTCCGGCCAGACATCGACCATGAAAATGTGTGATGCCTTAGACTGTAAGTACCTCGGCGGCGTCTCGATCATCCGCCTAGCCTTTCATCATGAAGTTAGCAACCGAAATGTCAGTCTTGATATTTATGCCCACCATACCGCAGGGTCTAAAGGAGGAGGAGGCCGACGGGCAGGCTCAAGCGTCAATAAACTAGAAGATATGACCCACACCTGGGACGCTGATATATATGTAGCCGGGCATGACCATCAGTTTAATACTTCTTACCCGACCTACCTCTATCTGGACCAACACATGAAGGTCAAGGAGAAGGACCGCCTGCTGATCCGTACCGGGAGCTTCCAAAAGGGATGGCTTCCAGGGGAAGAAGGCTATGTACCGACCTTTAACGGGAAGGGTAACTTCCTGGGGGCTCCAATAGTGATGCTTCGCCCCACCCGTGACCGTTCCAATGACATGGAGCGTGTATATATAAAGAAGAGCGTATTGACTGGCCATTTCTTCTAGGGGATGTTGTAACCATTGATTACATTGTAATCCGTGCAAACATTGCCGATAATTCTCCGCATGGAGAAGGAAAAAGTCGGCCCCACTCGTGCCGTTCGACTCCCGGAAAGTTTAGACAAAAAGATTTTAGAAGAGTCTGATTTCTTGGATCGTTCAATGGCCTACGTAATTCGTAAACGACTTGAACTCTCCTATAAAGTTCAGAAGCGTATAAAATAAGCGCACACTTTTTAGGATCTGCTCAATAGCATGGGCGATCTTGCCGCTATTCGTCTGCACTGTTTCTAAAATCTGCCCACTTTTTGCCACCTTAGATAAAATACGCAATCTGCCGTAGTGACTTTTCTAGCATAGTTTATATAATCCGCTTCCCTTCAGGTTTCCCCCGATGCCGTTTTGAGGGATTTCCCTAGAAGCCATCCCACGCAAAATCGCATTAATCGGGTATAAGATAGCTGATGAAAGACGAAATCCTAGCCAGATTTGTAGAGTATTTGAAGCTTGAAAAGTCAGGCGGACTCTGTGAAGGGACGATCAGGCGCTACTTATTAAGCCTAAAATACGTCACCGCCGACAATAGTTGCGACCTGTTAACGGCTAAATCCTATAAAGACGCTGCAGGGCTTATTCGGCTATCGAGAGCCAAGCGTAACTGGAAGAGCGCAACGACCAAGCACGCCGCTGACGCTATATCGGTATTCTATACCTGGGCCTGCCGGGAGGGTATTATAGAAGACTCGCCGATGAGGCTAGGGCATGAGTTTAAGAATAACGACCCACGCCAGATGGACTTCTTTGATTGGGGTTCTCCAGAGTTTCAAAAGATCCTACACGACCCTAATAATTCTGTGCGGTTTACAGCCATCCTGCATACTCTCCGATCATCGGGTATGAGATCGTCCGAGCTTTGCAACCTCAAGAAAACAGATCGACGGGACAAGCGCTGGTTTCGGATTTCAAAAGGCAAAGGCGGGGCCGAGCGTTTTGCGCCCATAGATGAAGAGTGTTCTAATTGGCTGGATATATATGAACGGAGAAGAGATCTGCATTATAGCGGGGAATGGTACTTTACAACCGAGCAATATAAACCGTTATCCCCCCACACCCTTTGGAAGAACATCTACAAAAGAGGCAAAAAACTAGGCTTCCGGGCTTACCCTCATAAGTTCCGCAAATCCTTGGGCGGGGAGCTCATTAAAAGGGGAGCGGATATTAGTGTGGCGCAGCAGGTTTTGGGCCATGCCGACGTTAAAACAACCGCTAATTATTACACTGGATTTACCAAAAAGACCCTCCTTGATATATACGACAAGACACTAGAAACCGCATAGTAGAGCCATTTCTGAGGCCTTAAAAAAATAGTTAAAGAATTATTTGACATTTGCCGTACAATGTACTACAATAAGTTATGCAGTTGAATGAAAGACTTGAAGTTAGACTTAAAAAGACGACCAAAGAGAACCTTAAAAAGGTCGCTAAAAAGCAGTTTAGAAAGCCTTCCGAAATGGCGAGAATTATCATCGAGAAGGCTGTTGACAAGAAGTAATTCAGGAGTAAAATCTAGCATCATGAATCAGGCAAATGTGCAGCCTAGCAAAGATTATCCCGGAAAATCAGTTTTCTACCAGCTCCGCTCACGAGGCGAAGCCTTCCTATCCGGGATGATCGCGGCCTGCACACCGCTTGCCCGCTTCGTGAGCTTGTTTGCTCCCTCAAATTGGGCTATTAACCAATCTAGTTCACTGACCTCCTGATCCAGTGTTTGCGGGTTCAAGTCCCGTCGGGTCCGCCATTTTGGTCATAATTAGATAGTGTTAATAGCCCAACCAGGGTGACTTGGTTGGGCTTTTGTTTTCTAAGGCTCGTTCCAGCCCCCTGGGACGGGCCTTTGCTGTTTCTGGCCCCTAAACACACCCAAATAAGGGAAAGGCGAGGGAATATGAAATGGCAGGAAAACATGGGCTTAAAACGTTGTTTCAAGACTACAAAATCCAAGTGGAGATCGAGCGAGCCAGAATCCTCCAGCTTATTAATGAGTTTAAGAAGACGGGGGATCAGTCTTGTATCGCCAGAATCGAAGAAATCAATGGCTTGGCAGAATGCCGATTTTGGCAAGAGGTGGTTCGGGCTGGCGATTACTCTGCTGATGCTTTGGAGCTCATCGGCTCACGCTGAGATCGATCCAAATATAGCAATTAAAGCAATCGTAGGGGAAGCGGAGGGCGAGTCTTACCGCGGCAAATTAGCCATTGCTGAGGCTCTTCGTAATCGAGGTCATGTCCGTGGTGTTTATGGCGTCTCTTCGCCGCGTCTTTCTAAAGCCCCTAAATGGGTATGGGTAGAAGCGGAAAAGGCCTGGAAGGAGTCAGCCAATACCAATTTGGTTAAAGGAGCCGACCACTGGGAATCCACTGATTTTAAAGTCCCTACCTGGGCCAAGAAGATGACTAAGACAGCGATCATCGGAAAGCACGTTTTCTATCGAGGTGGAAAATGAAATTCAGACATCTTCCGGTCATAAAACTCAATTACCTCTTAACCTCTGTCAAGGTTTCTCATGGCTTCCTACAAAGAGCAACCGCGGATGGCGCTAACAAGGAAACGCTTAAATACTACGCTAACCTCGCCAAGCTAGAGCTTGAGAGCGCCATTCAATACCTTCGCGAGTTACAAGCTGAGGAACGTCTAGAAGAGATATTTTTTAGCGGAGGTGGTAAATGAACCGCCTCATTATCAGCCAGTGCCCTCAATGCGGACACTATAACCAACAAGTGGTCTATTCCTGCGGGTCGGTGTGCGCTGTAGAGCTTGATTGTGAAAATTGCAGGTCTTCCTGGTCTGAAGATCCGGTTGATGCTGCGGAATGTGCGGGTGACCGATGAACGACGAAGAAAAGCTAGAACTCATTACGGAAGCTTTTACCAAAGCTTTGATCGCCAACAAATTTGATAACGTAAAAATGTACGTGACTTTAGCTTTTAGATTAGCTGCTTTGATGGATGCTGAGATTTTGTGGCAAATGAAATGGGACAAGGACCAAGATTTAATGGGTTTTTGGCCAAAGGAGATGATGCAATGAAACCAGCACATCAAGTTATCGAAATAAAAATGATCCAGTGGTTTGATGACCATTTTTACAAGATCACTTACACGGTTGATGGCTTTGAAATGACGGATTATTTCCCCTCTGCGACGACCAAGTTAGGCGTGGTGGCCAAGCCATTCCTTGCTAAGTGGCGCGGGGATATTGGAAACCGTGAAGCTGATCTTCGGATGTTTGAGGCATCTGAGCGAGGCGTTCGTCTTCATCATGCATGGTACGTGCTGACCACCGGCGGGGCGGTTGTTTACAACCCATTCCAACGTCCTAATTACAACGAATACGAATTGGAAAAGATCATGGCTGATAATTTTGGAAATGTGGCTGTGATTCGTTATCAAGACGAAATGTACGAACTTTATAAGCTCCAAAGATGGCTGCAGGTTGTCAATCCTACGATTATCGCCTCAGAAATGATTGTTTATTCAATCCCAAACAGAGACGCAGGCACTACGGATAACGTCATGTCCATCAAAGAAGGCGAGTACATGATTAACGGCGCCAAGCCATTAAAGCTTCCCGGTGGCGTTTATATCGTGGACCTTAAAACTGGTAACGTGGTTGATGATGACGCCTTTATGCAGACCGCTTGCTATGCCAAGTGTTACCAAGAAATGGTGAAAACAGAAATTGTCGGGACCTTGATCCTTCATACCGGCTCAAAAGTAAGAAGTGCAATCGAAGGATTATCAACGCTGTACCGCTCTAAAGAGCAAATGGAGCAGGATTATCAAGACTATCGCCTCGCTGCCGCCTTGTGGGAACGCAAGAACGGCGACTCGAAACCGAAAGTCTTTGAATTTCCATCTCTATTAAATTTCAGAAAGGATGAAAGCAATGACAAAGACTCTAAATGATTTTGTAAAGGACAACTCGAAGTTTCTAAGGCTCTCGAACGGCGAGACCTTTGAAGGGACTTACGTCGGCTACAAGGTAGTCGGTAGCAAGTTTGACCCGGAAAAAGAAACCGTGATTTACAAGCTTCGCTATCAGGACGGAAAAGAAATCTATTTCCAGACCGCCTCTGTGGCTGTAGCGCGTGTTTTTGGAAACTTTAAAGGCGGCGAGAGAATTAAGATCAAGCGCGAAGGTGAAGGAACAAACACGAAGTATTTAATCTCTAGTCCAGAGATTCATATTTCGCCGGAAGAAATGAACCCTGACGAAGACGTGGATTTTATCTCGTAATGAAAACTTCTAAGGAATGGCAGATGATTGAAGAATTACTAAAGCTTAGGGATGAGCTATATGACGACCATCTGTCTTTCTTAGAAGAGCTTAATCAGTATATGGACCCTCATACTCCAATGATCGATCAAAGAAATGAAAAAGACATTGTTAAGCTTCATTGGCTGTATGAATGGAAATGTAACGAAAGCTACATGCCTCTCTCGGAGTTTTGGGAAGAGTGGAGGCAGTCATGACCGGGGACCTTACCCGGGCGCAATCTAAGGCCCCGGTCTTTCTATGATGCAAAAAGAATTTTTTGATCAAGATTTGAATTTAGCAGAGTCCTTGCGAGATCACGGAATAAATAAGGCTTTGGAATCCGCAAATGAGACTCATGACGACTGGTCTGAAAAAGCACTACAGGCTTTGATTCAGTTTGCTAATGAAGTAAATGACGAATTCATGGTGGAAGACGTAAGAAATTGGGCGTCTTGGGTGCCAGAGCCACCGAGTAAGCGGGCCTGGGGAGCTGTAGCTGTAAAGGCGGCTAAAGCTGGAATCATTAAAAAGACAGGTTACGGGCTCACAACGAATCCAAAGGCTCATAGAACACCCGCCACATTGTGGCAGCGCAATAAATTAGCAGCATAATTTTTTTGTTTTTTAACCCTTAGGGGCAATTTTACCCCTCAACTAAGGGAAAGTAGTAAATGTCAAAGTTTCACGGAATTGACGCAGATATTTGGGAAGAACTATTAGGAACCCCGCCGAAAGAAATGCTGCTTTATATCTATTTTTTCTCCAATCCTTTTTGCCGTCCGAGCGGCTTATACAAGATACGGCTAGAGACAATAGAACATCATACTGGCCTCGGGAAAAAGTACGTTGAGGCGATTAACGGAAAAATCATTGATTACGATTTCGAGACATCGGAAGTCTTTGTGCGCGGCAAAATGAAACGCATTTTAAGCGGTTTTTCTAATAACTCTTCGATGCGTAAGGCTGTTAAGGCAGATTACGAGGCTTTAAAGAGCGTTTTCATAAAGCATTCATTTTATTACAAGTACGAGGGGGCCTTGGAGGGGCTTGTAAGCCCTCCTATACATATACCTTTACCTTATCCTTTACATTCTGAAAAAGAGAAGGTTAAGGAAGAGAAAAAACATACCTCATCGGCGAAAGAATTTTTTGATCTCTATAACGCAACTGTAACAAATCTACCAAAAGTGCGTGAACTGACAGACGACAGGGAAAGCAAAGTGCGGCTCCGCTTGCGAGAGCGACCTTTAGCTGTCTGGAAAGACATCTTTGAGCGTATGGATCGGACACCGTTTTTGAATGGGGAAAACAACCGAGGATGGCGAGCGACCTTTGACTGGATTATTGCCAATCAAACTAATGCCGCGAAAGTCCTAGAAGGCAAGTATGACAGTGGAAAACCTGAAGACAGAAACCGCGAGCTTATTAAGCAAATATGAGCCGAATGAATGGCTGAAAATTATGCGCGAATCTTCAACGGTTGAAGAGGGAATTACAGCCACTTATATCCGGGCTATGCAGCCGGATTGCTTTAATCACTATCGCTGGATCAGAGACCCATTTCCGCCTCAGGGATGGCATCAAAGCCATGAAGTCTATCTCAAGGTATCCGGAAAAGGTTCTGAGAAATCCGAGGCTTGGAGAAAACTGGAAGAGAAATACAGCGGTTATATCAAAGCTTGTGACGGTGTAAGAGCTGCTAATAGATCGAATAAAAAGTTCCTCGAGGACATGAAGGCTCATTTTGAAAAGCTTGGGATGCTCAGTTACAAACAGATCGTGGAAGAAAGATTACAGGAGTTTTCGTGATGTTTTACGGACGCAAAGCCAAATCATACCCTAACGACAAGCTGTACTCTGAGATTATCAGGATGCCTGGATATTGTTTTCGCTGCGGGAAAACCTCAAACCTAACATGTGCCCACATCATGAAGCGGAGGCATTATCACACGCGGTTTTTACTCAAGCCGAAGCCTAACGCGATCCCGCTCTGTACGAACTGCCATAGCTGGTTCGATACGCACATGATTATGGCCGTATTACTTGACCCAAAGAAAAGAGTTTTCAACCACACGGAAGAGTCATTTACGTTTCTGGTTGAGAAATGCGGATATTCATGGGGCGAGCTTTTAACGCTGCTTGCGAAATCAAAAGAAACTTTCACCAACTACAAAGGCAAAAAAGACCAGATTAACATTCAGCTCAAAGAGGCAAGGGCTGAGATATTGGGTGAATCATGACGGACCGCCGCAAGATACAGAATGACTACTATCCGTGGGTGAAGGAGCTTACGGAGGAGGAGAAACAGGAACTAGAGAAGAAGGATAGAAGAAGAGACTGGGTAGAAGATCCTAAGTAACAACCCTGAGAACCTGAACTGCTACTCGGAGCATAAAGGCAACATTTATAACGGTGACAATGAAATTGAAAACAAAATTACCGACACTAAATTTGCCTTTGTGGACATAAACCAGCATAGAAGCTGAAACATAAAAACTGCACATAAAAATTATAAGAGTTAACCCGAATGAAAAAAATGTCAGCGCGGTTATATCTAGCAGCAATCGCATTACTTTTGTGTCTTTTGGCAGCTGATGTAGCCAATGGAAGATATGACCAGGTTGGTATAAGGTGTCTATTCTCGTTAGGATGTCAAATATCAGCAATATGGCTAACAGTATTAATAACGGTTTTGACTTTGGTTGATGAATCTCAATCATGTTCAAAGTACGGCAAGAACAAGAAAAACTAAAGAGTGAGCAATCAGCGGTTATTAACAAAGAATAAATAAAAAGGAGAATTTATGCCAGGTGATACGGGTCCACAAACTAGCGCACCAACGGGGTATTTTACACTAGACAACCAACCCGCCGTTCCAATATCGCACTTCGACATTATTTTGAAGAAGGTTGAGAATGGTTTTATTGTGAATATCGGATGTAAAACTTTCGTATCTCAGAAATGGGATGAAGTAGCCGATGGTTTGAAATTGCATTTTGAAGATCCTCAGGCTGCATACAAGAAATACGTTGATGTGAAGAAAAGCCAGGTTGAGGCGGCGCGTCTGTTTGATGGTCACAGTTCAGCGAGCGGTTATTAAGGGGGAATAAATGTTTGTTTCTCTCGATGGATTATTAAAGAGATTAAAAGGACGCAAAGACCAGATGTTTATGGTTGATGAATTGATTCGGCATTACAGAATGGCAAAAAAAGCACATCTAGCCGGAGAAAAAGAAACAGTAGATCAGTTGCGTGAAGGAAACCCACCCCAAGGATAGGGAGTTATGAAAATTGAACGTCTTGAAATATCAGGAACGGATGAAATCTTTGAGGAAGATTTTGGAATAGAGAAGGTTAAAGACCCTTATATGCTGAAGCTTTTAAGGTTTGCAAATGAGGCTGGATTAAAAGGGCGCAGGATAAAAGAAGTTGTGCGAATAGAAGCGACAAACAAAACAGCAATCTACTACGACTTTGTTTGTGAGGAGTCCTCAGTATGAAGGAATGGGAGAAGAAAGTTAATTTAGCCTGGGAGAAGTTACGCTATTCGTCTGAGGATAACGGCACATTTACTTACGGTGTTAAAGCTGGTCAGTTTAAGAGAATAGCTAAAGAATTAATGCGCTATGCATACGTCAAAGGATTAGAAAGGGCTGCAAAGATAGCAATGGACTGGGATGGAGAGTCGCATTATTGCCAAATGGAGATTGTTGAAGCAATTGAAGAAGAAGCGAAGGTTAGGGGGACGGAATATGGAACAAAGAATCGGTAGCTGTAGTTTATGTGGCGGTGATGTTTTAGGCTTTGTTGGTGTTTGGATGGCGACTGTACCGCCTCCACCGCCAAGATGTTCCGGATGTGGAGCCAGGCCAGCGGCGGATGTAATACAAATGGTTAAATAACTTACGAGCCTTGTCTGCGTGGCTGAAATTAACAGCACGTATTCCTAAGCAGATCACCGAGGGTAATGCTAGGAAGCGGTTGGGTCGACTCGGTCAATTACTTGCAGGTATGGCCAATCCTGCCGTAGACAGGCTCAGAGATATGCTGGATGAGTTAAGGACAAAATCCGAGACACTCTGGAAACAGGTGAAGCTGTGGTGGTTTTACAAAAACTCGGAACAAAACTTAGCCATCCGGCGCAAATTGAGGTTGAGAGCGTATCAAGGCGTAACTCTGTTTCGTAAAGACACGATTAAGACATTGGACGGACAATGTGGTCGGCGGAACAGTTTAGATTCCGAAATGGGATAGTTTCCCTACCTCAACCTCTCCTTATGGGGGCTAAGGGCGATAGAAGCCCTAAATCTGAAGCAATAGGGGAACTTGCGGGTCTTGCAGGACGGGGACGCAAAGTAAGTAGCTCGAGACAATGCTTACTACCGAGTTGACAGATTAACACCTGCTAGCCCCCTAACTTATCAATGGGCCATAGCTCAAAAGAAAGAGTCGGATTATTCCGAGGTTGCTGGTTCAAGTCCAGCTGGCCCCTTTAACAGTGTGGCCTTAGTGTAAATAGTCAGCATATCAGGTTGTGATCCTGAAGGTCTGGTGCAAATCCAGAGGCCACCCATAAATTGTAAAGGAGATTGTAAGGTATGAAGGAACGAGTAATTGTAAGGGAAGGTGCGAGATGAAGCGTAAGGTGAAGGCGTGGTTAATAACTTTTAATGGAAAACCGTGGAGCTATTTTAGACACGAAGAAAATTCTTTGATTAAGAATGTGTACGCTGTCTATAAAGATAAAAAAGATATAGAGCATCAAAACGTAGGAACTCTGGTTCCATGCACAATCGAATATTCCCTCCCCGCCAAGAAGAAAGGGAAGAAGAAGTGAGAGATAGAAAACCTATTTTGCTTAACCGTTATACAGTTGCTTTGATATTTCTTTATAAGCGGGAAGGCGGTTTCGACGAGATGTGTCTCTCTGATTATGAAGCGCAAGATATGATTGAATTGCAGAAGAAAGCAGCGAAAGAATTTATAGATCAGCTTGAAGACGAATGGTGTTTGGATTTTATGAAGACATTAAGAGATGAGATTAATACTAGGATTGATAAGGGGCTATATGAACCTAAAACAGCGGATTAGAGAGATTCTTTTTCAACATGGCAAATTGGCTAATATGAGAAAAGATGGCAGCCGTCCGAGCGTTTGCGACAAGATCACTGAAGATACAGATCAAATCCTGAAAGCGGTGCGGGAGTGGATCAATAGCAAGAATGAAGATCATGGTGCAAAGAATTGTGTTTGCAGTGCTCATCAGTTAATCAGAGATATGTCTAAAGACCTAGGAGAAAGCGCAGGTGAATCAAATGGATGAAGAGAGATTGAAAGCGTTAAAAACTGCACTCGGTGATGGTGGTTATGCCTCTGGTTGGGGTGAAGACATCCGCTACCTACTGGATGTGATTGAGTCTTTGAAGTACGAGAAAAAAGAAACTACAGAGGCTTTGATCTCTACATCCAATGAGGAAATAGAAAGACTCCAAGCCGAAGTTGTTCGTCTGAAAGAGATTATAGCTATTGCTCATCCTTGGATTGAACGCTGCCCTCATGATGGGTTGGCGCAACAAAAGCAAGATTTATTGAGGCGAGTGGACCAAGCCCTCTCCAAAGACAGCGAGACTCGGTGCGAGCATTGCGGGTGGCCTCTTAAAGAGCGCATCGAAGATGGATGTGTGAAAGGCAATTGTTCTATGCGCCCGATTCCGAAGAAGCAAGACAGCGAGGGAAAGGTATGAAGCACCTTTGTCATTGGCCTGGATGTAAAGCGGAAGTGCCACCTAGACTATGGGGATGCAAAAAACACTGGTATCAGCTGCCAAAGGTTATTCGTGAAAACATTATGCTTCATTACAGGCCAGGGCAGGAAATTGATAAGAAACCGTCCAAAGAATATTTGGAAGTTGTGCGTAATGTAAGGCAATGGATAGGAAAGGATGAGAAGGTATGAGCTTAATTTATCCAGAACATAAACACCCACACGGACCTGAAAATACTAAAGAAGATGAGCATAGAATTTGGATTTGCTCTGAGTGTGATTGCATTAAAACCGACGAGGAAATTAAAGCTGAATTAACCTCTGGAAAATGGGGCTATTTGTGCAAAGCGCGAAATTACAGGAAAGAAGTTCGCTGCGAAGCCCATTTTGAGCCGTATACGCCAGATTTAAACTCTGTTCAAGTTAGTTGATGCAATGAAATTTAAAAAAAGATCAGATGCTATCGAAGAGGCTATGAAGGAAATGAGTGTTGGAGATAACCTGATTATTCACGCACCTGATGGAAGAACAGAGTTTATCTTTGAATTGAAAGCAATCGAAATAAGTAAAGCCGAGCTGGATAAAGGTGAGAAATGAAGATTTTCAAAAACAGATACAATACTTGGCATAAAAAGTTTGCATTCTTTCCTACTTATTTAACAGACACTCTGGAATGGATATGGCTTGAATGGTATGAGCGAAGATTAAGAGCGATTGATGGAGTTACTTGTTATGAGCGGACAAGAAGATTCGAGCTGGATAAGGGATGGAAAGATGCGGGAAATTAAATTCAGGGCGTGGGACAAAGAAAACAAGCGGTTTGGCTACTTTCATCTTAATCCGCAGTCTATTAGTTGGCCGTCAAACGAATATATGTTTGGAGACATCTTGTACGGAATGCATGGCTTTGCTGAGGGACATAAGTTCTTCGACATCGAAGGATTTCAGCAATACACCGGACTGAAGGACAAGAACGGGGTTGAAATCTTCGAAGGAGACATTCTAAAGCATGATTTATGGGGACCAACAACGGTCATTTGGGACAATGAAGGAGCTTGTTTTCGAGGAAACAGCGAAGAACGAGACATGACGCTTGCTCATCATCAACTAGAACGCAGTCGAGTTATTGGGAATATTTATGAAAACCAAAGGTAGTAGGAATAAAAAAGGCGTTTCAAAGATTGTTACAGTTGGCGGTTACCTAGAAATTTTTCAGCCGTCTCACCCGTTAGCCAAGAAGAATGGTTATGTTTTAGAGCATAGAATGATCGCTTATGATGCCGGACTCATCAGAGACCCAAAGATGCAAGTCCATCATAAAAATGGCAACAAACAAGATAATAGATTAGAAAATCTCGAAGTGACAACTTGCGCTGAACATACCAAGCATCATTGGAAAGGCGCAAAAAGGAAACCATTTTCTAAGGAACGTTGCGAAGCAATAAGCAAAAGAATGATGGGAAATAAAAATTGGGCTGGCAATAAATGAACATTTACGAGAACCCCGACCTACTCAATCAGCCAGACGGGAGGAAGTCATGACGGAAAATAAAATATTTAAACTTGGCACTAAGACATTTCAAAAAATAGACAAAGTGCTAAGCGAAGCTGGTGTTGAATTGGGCATGGGTGATGCATCTGAGATCATAGAAATAATTATAGCTGCCCTCAAGAAAGTCCGGGACGGGAGGAAGTGAATGAAGCTTGTCTTGATTGACTGGATCGACTCTCATTCGGGAAGAGGATGGCAAGCAGTAGAACAGCTTGAAACAACCGCTGAGCCGCTCTACTGCCGTTCTGTGGGATGGCTACTCAAAGAGAGTAATGGTTGTAAGGTGATCGTCCCACATTTAGCCGGAGAAAAGCAGGGGTGCTTTCAAGGTTGTGGGGACATTACGATACCGAATAAGGCCATCTTAAAAACTACCATCTTGAGGGGTAAATGAACTATTTACGTCCTTTACCTGGGAGCGGCACTCTCTCAACAGTTGTCGTGTTGGGTCGATTACGGGCTTCTTTCACTGGAATGAATTGGCCCGTTCTAGCGTCACGACCTTTAAGACTAGTTTCAGGCTTCTTTGGCATTCAATCACCTCCTTTGGATGAGATATCTAATTATAACAAATTAAATGAGATAACCCGAGAAGAGGAATGAATGATAGACCCAATATTATTTGCATCAAGCGTAACAGTGCCCGTTGTGCAAGCCAAAAATCAAAATTTCAGCACATTTAAGCCCAAACCAGAAACGCTTCAAAAGCAAGAGGATTATTTCTGGTTGATGTGGTTATTTTTTTTAACTAAGTAAAAATTAAAAGAGGGTAAATGAACTGTCAGAAGTGTCACGGCAAAGTTAGGATCTACCGCACCGAAAGAATCAGATCGTTGCTTTTTAAAAGGTATTACCGCTGCACCACCTGCCATCATAAGTTTCAGACCATCCTTGAAGAATCATATTTTCCGCCCGCGGAACACTCCGCATTGAATAAGCCTGCAGCCTGATTTAAACTATTCCCGCTTAGGAATAAAGTGTGTCTAAACACTTAACATAGGGGATTATCCTATTTATTCCTGGGCTTTATTCCTAAGCAAAATAAAGCATGCAAGACCCGTTTGGTCCTAACCGGATCAGCGGGTCTTTTTTATTATGGCCCCATCCAACTGGAAAGACAATCCTTGGAGTGTAAAGAAAGAATGGGCCAAGAGATATTACGACGAACTCTTTTACAGCAATATCGAGATAAGGTCCCTGATGTACTGGGCGACCGGGAAATATCCGAGACCTTTAGAGCGGACAGAAAATGATTACCAAAAACCGCATCCTCAGGGCGAAGTTGAGACAGACGCGGTTGAGCCTGAAGAGGGCTTTAAAGCTGGGAACGCTTATAGAGAAAGAGAAAGTTATCCCGATCTATAGGCTGTGCTGGATGGTGATCAAGTTATCGGGCGGCGTAACAGTCTTTACGGCATTGATCGTTTTATTCATGTTTTTATACATATTTAGCTACCGGGTGATCCCATGACCTTATTAATCGGGATAGTGATCGGAATCGCTCTTACGATTTTCTTTGTTAGGGTAGTGATGGACGACGCAAGCGACCGGGACCTGATGTGCTGAATGCTCTTGGGGACTGTAAGAAGTTCATTCTTGAAGACATCGGTATCTATAGCGCGGTCATTGTTATTGATCTTGGGCTTGATTTTTTCCCTGATCTATTTCGGTTCGTTGTTTCTAATGTCGGGAGTGATGGCCATCCTCGAGATTTTGGAATCCTCCAGGGCCTAGTACTTGGGTTCGCCGTAATCCAATTAGTAAGAAAGATTCATTTTTTAAAGCATTACCACCGGCTGAACCATTGGGACAAAGATGGCGGCATACTGTATAGCCTGCGAAAAGGAATTAAAAGGTAAAGCGTACCTCTTAACTGGGATTTATTACTGTTGGAAGTGCCGGCAGGAAGAATTGAAGATTCAGGGAATGACGGAGAATGAGTAACGAGTTGCATTATGTTTCAGGACAAATGCTTCAATTATTAGAACCGATGATAGTTTTTCTAATTCTTGGTATTGCAATAATTTGCGTAATTTATTATGCCAAAACTAAATAGTCTCGAATTAAAACATAAAAGAAAGATTTTAAATTGGGCCGGCACTAACTGGCATAAGCTCAAAGAGGCGAGTAAGGTAAAGATTTGGTGTGCTTTGATCTCGAAGGAGTTACCTTCAAAAATTGAGGGAACTGGTGAAGGTGGCGAAATTGTGATTCGAGTGGAGAAAGCAGAGACGAATGGAAATCAGTTACAAGCTCCACGATTTGCAGTACCAAATTTACAGTGACCCATCCAGGTTTGTAGTGGTATCTGCCGGACGGCGGTTTGGTAAGACCGTGCTGGCAGTAGTGAAGATGATTACGAGGGCAATGGAGAGCAAAAAGGCTCTCATATGGTACATCGCTCCGACGTATAAGCAGGCGAAAATGATCGCCTGGAAAATGCTCCTTGAAATGACGCCACAGAAATTAGTGGCGAAAAAGAACGAAGTAGACCTAGAGCTGACCATGATTAACGGATCTTCGATCTGCCTTAAAGGCGCAGATAACGAAGACTCATTAAGAGGAGTGGGATTAGATTTCGCGGTCTTAGATGAATATGCCTCAATGAAGCCAAACGTATGGCAGGAGATTATCCGGCCAATGTTGTCAGATCGTCAGGCTCCAGCGTTATTCATTGGTACGCCAAAAGGTAAAAATCATTTTTGGGAGATTTGGCTTAAAGGTCAGCGTAAAGAGAGCGGGTTTTCAAGCTATACGGCAAAGACAGAGCAGAACCCGTATATCCCTAGAAGCGAAATAAAAGACGCGAAAGACATTTTAAATGACCGGTACTTCAAGCAGGAATACGAAGCCAGTTTCGAAGACTATACGGGGCTTATCTGGCCTGAGTTTACGCCAGAATTACACGTTATTGAACCGTTTGAAGTACAGCCTTGGTGGGAGACGGTATCGTCGATTGATACAGCGCTGTCTGGCACTACTGCTTGTCTCAATGCTTGCGTTGATGACAACGGCACTATTTATATTACGAAAGAGTTTTACGAGCAAAACAAGCGGGTCTCAGAGGTTGCAGACGCTGTAAGAGACTGGAATCCTGGCATGTGGTTGATTGATCCTGCAGCCAAGATCAAGAACGTGAATAAGCTCGGCAGTCTTTATTCGCTCTTTGATGAGTACAACGATAACGGGATCATGGCTTATCCGGCTGAGAATGATGTGAATGCCGGGATTAACCGAGTAGCGGAATATTTCAAGCTAAACAAGCTCAAGATATTTAGTAACTGTAAGAACCTGATCCATGAGATTGAACGATACCATTGGGCTGAGGAGCGCGAGACGGTCCAAGGGATAGTCGTTCCGAAGCCTTTTAAGAGTTTAGACCATGCCTGCGACGCGATGCGGTATTTAGTGATGTCCAGGCCTCAAGCTGCGAAGCTAGAACAAAAGATCGTGAAGGGCTCCTTTGAAGATTGGGAGCGACGGGAACAAGCGCAGCGAGAAAACAGGATAGAATTTGATGAGTGAAAACCAAGAGCAGCAAAATAATACGATTCCTTTAAAGCAGCCTGTTATGGATGAAAAACAGGTGTCGCTTTGGCGAAACCGCTGTAACACGGCCAATAAATACCACCGCAAACAGTTCATCGAGAAGTATAAGACCGCCAAGAAACGATACAACTCTGAGAACCACGGCTTTCAGAAGAACCCTAGCAAATATACGCATGAGTCATTCAATTTTCTATACAAGGACATCGAGGACTTTAACGGCTCGATTTACTACAAGAACCCTGAGATAGACCTGATCTGCCGGAACACGGAAGACGAGAACGAGATCCGGAATATTGAGAACTTAGAGCAGATCGTTAACGACGATATCAAGGACAACCGTGAGCTGAAGTCATTAATTCGGGCCGGATTAGTGGATGAAGGGCTTGCGGGACTTGGGGTATTTTATATTGACTATGACTACCGGACCCAGGACTCAACTGAGTTAGTTGATCCAAATATCCCCGATCAGTACAAGCAAATCCCGGTAGCGAACAAAGTTAGGCCGGTCAAGATCCTTCCTGAGAACTTAATCCGCCCTCCGTACCAAAGTTTATACAACTACCAAAAAGGCCCGTATTTGGGCTATATCGACATTGTTTCCTTGGAGTGCTTAAAGAGTGACCCGACCTTAGATCAGAGTGTTGTGGCGCAGTTAAAAGGCAAGCAGTACGCGGATCTGATGGACGTGGATGCAGCGGAAGCTAAAAAAGATAAGGTCGAGCTTCAAGACGATTTACTCTACGAAAAAATCTATGTGGTCTTTATTAAAGGTGATGACAATACCCCTTTAAAAAGACTGGTGATCGCCGAAGACTCGAAGATTAAACAGCCCTTAGTCTATGAGGACTATGAACGCGGCAACGGTCCTGATGACCGTGGATATCCAATCCATATCCTTGCGTTAAACGACCCTTGCGAAGGCTTTGTCCCACCGTCCGAGGCCTGGATTTTAGAAGGTATTCTTTGCATCATTGATTATTTGATGTCGAAGATGCTGAAGCATATTAAAAAATCTAAATCCCGTACGATTGTTAAGGCTGGAAAAGACGGGATGGATAAAAACAACATCTCGAAGTGGATTGATAACGATGATATGGAGCTATTGGCGCTCTCGAATTTAGCTCCAGGGATTGATATTCGCTCGCTTGTGTTACAGCTTACCGACCAAGAACTCTCCGCAAGCCATGAGGCGATGTTTGCACTCGCTAAAAGGGTTTTTGATGAACTCTCACGTAAACCAGCCCTTGCTCAAGCAGCGGTTCAGGAAAAGAAAAAGACCGCTGAAGAGACACGAGAGATTGCGAATACCGATAACACACAGTCAGCGTACAAAGTAGACAAGTTTAAAGACTTCCTGCTCGGATTCTTTTATGACTGGTGCAAGCTCACGCAAAAGAATATGCGCGGAACCAGGAATATCTCGGTTGCAAACCGTGACACGGGTGAAAAAGAACCTCGCGAAGTGATCATGAGCGCAGAGCAAAACGATTTAGCAGGATCATTTAATGCGGACATCAATATCGAGACCTTTATCACCCCGAATAAGGAATTAAAGCGCCGGATTATCAAGGAAACGATCCTGGATCTTCAAGGGATGGTTCCTTTACTCGGTGGAAGAAAGAAGCTAAACGGGGAATACCTCACGCAGCAGATGCTCCAGAACGTGAACATGCGAAACCCTGAAGAGGCCTTAATTGATATCCCTGTCCGCAACGTGGATCAGCAGGTGATGGACCTTGCAACGAAGGGTATCCCGATGAGTATTGAGGATTTGGGAGACTCTGGACCTCAAGCCATTCAGCGGTTAATGGAGATTTTCCAGGACCAAGAAATGCTTGCGCGTTTAGAGGCATTATCGCCTGGGATTAGTGCGGAAGATTCACCAATTGTTTTAATGGCCAAAGACTTAGAGGCACAGATGCAGCTGAAGAATCAGCAAAAGCCGTCCAAAGCTAAGTCTGATGTTGGAATGGAATCCGCAATGATGGGGGCTTTGTGAAGTCGTTATATCAAGAAGAGCAGGGCCGGTCCAGAGGTCGTGTATATACATCGATTTGCGAGCATAACAAGATCGTGATTAGTCAGGGAAAAGAAACGAACGAATGCACGATCTGCTCAAAACATAAAGAAAAGGTCCAGGCCCCGTTTGTGCCGAACATGACGCCGTTTTTTAATCACGGCCTTGGATGCGTGACGAACGGAACACGCCATGCGGAACATATCGCTAAAAAACGCGGCTTAATTCCGCTCGGAAAGGAACGACTGAAATGAGTATTGAGAGATTAACCGAACCAGGTAATGCCTTTGACAGCGGTTTAAGACTGACGAACGATCATTTTAAGGCTATCAGAGATTTATTGATTGACCTATTAAACCGCCTTGAAAAACTGGAATCGAAACTCGCAGATAAAGAAAAGAAAAAGAAAAAAGATGAGTGAAGTATTACGGCATTTAGTCGGGCTGATTAAGGCCTTAGCCAAGGTATACCCCGAATTTGACCGGATGGTAAAAGAAAAACTAGAAAAATAATTTAGAACGGTTCGCGGCTTAGTAAAGCACCCAACCACATTTGAGGACTCACGTCCTTGGATGTGGTTTTTTTATTTTAACTACGGGAACAATCCTACGGAACTCCCCTCAACAAAGCAGGAACAAATGGAAGACATCGAGCAAGTAACGCCGGAAGTGGAAGAAACAATTCAGCCGGAGGCCAGCGCAGCCACGGATGAAATTTCTGACATTTTTAGCAATGCACTCAAGGACAAGGCTGATAGTCCGGAAGTAATCGGCCAAACGGAAGAAGACAAGCCTGAGGAACAACCCGAGACCGAACAGGTTATCGAGACTCCTTACGGCGAAATCACGTTAGACGAAGCGAAGAAGATCGCTTTTAAGGATGAGAAAGAGTTCCAAGCATTTTTGGACAAAAACCCATTCTTAAAAGAGGGCTTTCTTAGACAGTCTGACTATACCCGAAAGACGACTCAGGTCGCAGAAGAAAGAAAGAAGTTTGCAGAAGAGAAACACCAATTTGAGGAGCTGAAAGCGAAAGAAGAACAAGCCTGGGGTCAGGTAAAGCCGACAGAGCATGACAGGGAATTTTTTCAAAATCTTTGGCATGTGTATCAGTACGGCTCTGAACCGTTAGCTAATCAGATTTCGTCTTTTGCTCGTGATATTTCTTTAATTGCTCAAGGGAAAAACCCAGTCGGACCACTTGCAGGTCAAAACGGACAGACGGTTGACTATGCACGCGATTCTCAGGTGATCGGGGTGAAACGTGAACTCGATCAACTGAAGCAGGACCAGGCTCGAAAAGAGCAGGAATTTCAAGCTAAAGAGCGTGAAATTCAGATCCAGGAAGCAAAGCGTGAAGTCAATACCTGGCTTTCTGAAAAAGAGAAGGCTGGGGTCAAGATTACACCGGAAGAGCGGCAAGTAATGGCCTTGTTCTCTGGAATCAGGGACGAGGACGGCAACCGCATTTCGCTTGACGAGATGTACCGTTTAGCGCTCGCGAAGCTTGGACGTACCGAGAAAGAAGCAATCAAGAAAGTATTCACGGACAGCAAAAGCCAGAGTCGCAAGACTCCGAACCAGCCGAACTCAAAAGTGCCATCCCATGCAAAGCCTGAAGCGTCCACGATTGATGAAATTTTTCAACAAGGACTAGAACGATTAAGTTCTGAAAGGTAGACATGGCAAAGCCATCTGATAATTCATTACGAGCTCTTTGGGCCGTAACGAAAGAACAGATTGCTGACAGCATTAAGAACTCTATCGTCGCCAACAACGCCCTTTTGTCTGAAATTAAGGAAAAAGGTAGCTTGCTTGAAGTTGAGGACGGCGGTCGTGATTTTAATGAACCGGCAATCATCGGGGATTCTGCTGCAGTTGGTGGATTTACCCGCGGTCAAGTATTAAACGTCGATGAACAGCAAGGAATTGATGCATTCGCATACAGCCCTGCTCGTTTCTACGGCACAACCCACATCTACAAAGATGATCTGGCTATGAACGCTGGATCTGCTCGCGCTGTGAGCCTCTTAAAGGCCCGCATCGAACAGATGAAAGAATCGATCTTTAACAAGCTCGATGAATATCTTTGTGGATCAAACCTCGTCAGCGGCTCTTCTAGCGAATCTACGGCTGGATCTCAGCAAGGCTGGCTCGGTCTTCGGGATCTCATCCCGGACGTCGCAACCCAGGACATCCCTGGAACTGGTATCTCCAAGACGACCTACACAAAAGCTCGCAGTCAAGTGGTTTCGACTTCGATCGCTTCTGCAACGGCCTGGAATACCTCCAATGCTGGACGCACCGTTGTGCAGCAATTGTACAACGCATGCTCTTTCGGCATGAACCGCCCGAATCTCTCGATCATGACCCGTTCGATCTGGGATGCTTTCCAGATTTCTCTCCAAGCGAACGAACGGTTCACTGAACCCGGAGATAAAAAGGTTGGTTATCCGCACCTAATGTACATGGCAGATTGCCGTGTAACTTGGGGCGACAACATTCAGCAAGGACATTTCTACATGCTGAACACGAAGTTCCTCAAGTTTAAGGTTCTCAAGGAAGCGAACTTTAAAATGGGCGATTTCATTGAGGGTTATGACGTGTTCCAAGAAGTGGCCAAAATGTTAATCATGGGTCAGCTGTGCGTTTCTGGCCCCAAATTCAACGGCGTCTACACAGGCGGCGGATTCTAAGAAAGGAGGATAACAATATGAAGAATTTTAAAATTTTAGTTCTGATGATTGCGGTCCTCCTCGTGGCTTCTCCGGCATTTGCTTTTCAATGCCAGACTGGTCGCGATATCGAGGGATCAAGTGATTCATGCTGGACGTCAGTGAAGGTTGCTTCAAACGAAACCACGCTCGTTTCTCAGGGAACTGTTTTAGTGTTCGATATTGCGAACGCTGAACGGGATGCTGATAACGGTGCGTTCCAAGTTCGTACGACAACCTCAACTGCTGCGTCAGCTTATGTCGCCGGTGTTGCTCAATCGAGCATCACGAGCGGTTCTACTGCGCTGGTTTTGGTTCGCGGTAAAGGCAAGATCAAGGTCCAAGGTGCTGTGACCTCTGGTAATGCTCTTTTCGTGTCCTCAACAGCCGGTCGGGCAGCTACAACTGGCGGTGAAACTCAATATAAGCCCGTAGCCTTTGCGTTAGCAAACGGTACTACGACTGATGTTGATGCTTACATCACGGTAGTCTAAACAAATTGGGGCGGGGGAAACCTCGCCCCTTTTTTAAAGGAAACTATGATCTTTGGTTTGTTGATTAGACAGGCATTACGAAAAGCTGGACTTGACGCGGACGCGGCTCATTTAGACCTCGCCAAGACCGAATGCAATTTTATTATTCAAGATTATTGGTACATGACGGACTCCAAGTTCCGTCAGTCTCGCGGGACGATCAATACTGTCTCTGGATCAGATGAGTACGTCCTTAATAAACACTTTGATGAGTTTGTGAAAAACACTCTTCAAGGCCCGAACTCGAATCCACGCTTTTTTACTTATTTAGGAACTGAGGAGTTTTTCGGTCAAATTCAACTCCAAAGCCAGACCTCAGGTGAACCTTCATTTTACACTTATGGAGATACCGTCGGTTATGACGCACAGCTTACAGCCGCATCCAAGATCCGGGTCAATTCCGCGCTTGCCTCAAAGACCACAGGGACGGTCAATCTTGCTGCAGGCTCAGATATTGTTACTTCTAGCACTGATATTTTTACTCTTAACGATGTTGGCCGGATGCTCAAGAAATCGGGCGACTCAAGAGCTTACAAAATTGGAAAGTTCATCTCTAGCCGTAAGCTTCAGCTTTTAGAAAAGTACCGAGGAACCTCACAAACCGGCGCAAGTTACGAGATTGGGGATGTTGGAATCCACGTCAACATCATGGGTTATGTCGGAGGAGAGATTGATTCTGAAGACATTGTTTTAGAAGGTGATAACTATGTGGTGACGACGAAAACCTTTAATTCTGTTATCAGTATATCCAAGTCTGATAAAACCGGCGGCAAGATCAATATCCAAAATGAATCGGGAACTCAGACTATCGGAACTTTGGGTCCCGGTGAGACTGAAATTGAACGTCAGACGGTTCTTTTCTGGCCAAAACCGAACGGTTCTGAATCCTTAAAGTACCGCTTTTACATGAAACACCCTGCTTTATGGCTTGAATCGGACCGTTTACTCATACCTGAAAAATGGCATCGATTGATTTGCTACAAGCTCGAGAAAAGGCTCCGTGAGTTTTCCGGAAAAGAAGTGCCTCAAGGATTAATTGATGACATCTCCCGATTTGAGCTGGATTTTGAAAACGAGGCCCAGGACCTAAGTCTTTCTAACACGGTCCCAGGAGAAGACGGAAAAATTGGTGGTGAGTTTTGGTACGACAAAATAGATGAGAGGGGCGTTTGATCTTCGATCTTTTTTTAAAAGTTTTCCTGATCGGATGCACGGTTTTTTTCATACCCGGTCAAGAGTTTTACGGGCCCCAGGAAGTTTTCTTTCAGTATGGAGCCATGGCTTTGCTTGCGATCTCTTATGCGACGAAAAGGGAGCGCGAGGTAACGAACAAGTTTTTAGGAATGTTTTTTTTGTACGCATTAGCGAACACGATTTTATTTCATTTTAATCCGGTATCCAGAATCAAGGTCTTAAACCTATTTTTAGGCATGTTTTTAATCAAGGAAACCTCAGAGAGAATGACGCTGAATTTTGAGATGGTTGGTAACTTGCTGGCTTTGTTTTGTGCGCTTAATGTGGCTTGGATCGGGCTCCAGTTGAACCAGATAGACCCTATTTTTTCGTCCATGAATCCTCAGAATATGCCACAAGTGGATACGGTTGGATTTATGGGCTTAAAAGCGAATCTTGGATGCCTTGCGGCCTTAGCGTTCCCGTTTATTTTTGAAGCAAGCCCACTCGCATCAATTATTTGCCTGCCGCTTTTGTGGTTTGGGCAGTCATCGACGGCGGTTTTAGCGTTCATGATTTCGTTTTTGTTTCTGATGTGGTTCAAGAACCGAAAGCTTTTCTGGATACTTGCTGGAATCTGTCTCGCTGGCGGGATTTATTATATTTTTTGTAAGGACCTGCCTACTGGTGAGTTTCCTAAGCGGATTAAGGTCTGGATGGCTGGAATTTCCTATTTAGCCGGCACTAAACCCTGGTTCGGGCATGGTCTAGGGGCTTGGGCGGTGACTGGGTTTACTACGCTTCAGCAAAACGGAGAACCTCAACAATGGGTCTGGGCGCATAACGAGTTTATCCAGCTTGCATTTGAGATCGGTGTTGTCGGAATGGTTTGTCTTTATGCCTATTTCAAGGATTTATTTAAGGTCATTAATCTCAAGTACGGAAATCACCGGCTCGCAATCTCAATTTTGATCCCTTTAGTCATTATCTCGTTTTTCCATTTTCCAGCGCATCTTGGCCGGTTTGCTGGCCTGGTGTGCTTCATGATCGCAGCCGTTGAGGCCCTAATCTCAGAGGATAAGGTATGAAAAAAATTATCGCACTTTTAATTTTAATAGGAGTCTCAACGAACGCATTCGCTTGGGATAGCGAAACAGGCAGCGGGGTAGTTTCGAGCAATGAAACGATTGTCCGAACCTCACTTGAAGCAACCCAAGTTTTACAGTCGGACACGCTCACGAATTTATACGGAGTCACGATCTTGGGCGGAACGACCAATTATGCCTCGTTTAACTCAGGCGGTGTTCTGAGTTTTAAAAACGTGGTGTCCTCTCGGGACGTGGTTCGGTTCAATAATGATATGTATATACAGATGCAGAAAACCGACGGAACCTTTTCTCGGCTTGGTATCTCTGCTGATAACTCGTTTGTCCTGCCTGCATTTACGACGACTAACGCCTCGTTTGATAACGTCAGAATTTCCGGGACTTTAGCGGTGAGCGGTAATACGACTTTAGTAACCGTGAAGGCTGGCAATGTTTCAGCAGATGCGGTATCGGCCACCTCGACCCAGGTTTCATCTCTCAATAACTCAGGCGCAACTTATTTAAGCGGAAACGTGGCAACGGTTGCGACAGCAATTTTAGATATGCAGGGAAATGAACGCATCCAGTTCTCGGCTGCGACATCGCCGGTCAATCAAGTAAATCTGCATAACTCAGCCACCGGGAGCCCGGTTAAGGTTGTCGCCTCAGGCGATGATACGAATATCGGGATTTCTTTAGATGCTAAAGGAACCGGGGTTGTATCCGCAAACCACGCCTTTATCACGAAGAAAGTCACGTTAACAGACGCAGCGACCATTGCAACGGATGCCTCACAAGGGAACCATTTCGCTGTGACCTTGGGTGGAAACCGGACTCTTGCGCGACCAACGAACCCAACAAACGGTCAGCGTGCAATCTGGGAGATTCGGCAGGACTCAAACGGCACAAGAACGATCTCTTTTGATGATGCGTTTATTTTTGGAACGGATGTTACGCGGCCAACATTGGGAACCGGTGAAGGAAAGCGCGGATTCGTCGGAGCTATTTATAACGGAACATCATGGGATGTGGTCGCAGTCTCCCAAGGATATAACCGGGTATGAGGATTTTAAAGTTTCTTTTAATTTTGATTTTGATCTCGACTCCTGCATATGCAGTAAGCGGAACGACTTGCTACGACTTAACCGAGCTGGTCAGCTTGCTCCATTTTAACGGGACGAACGGCTCAACGACTTTCACGGACGAAAAAACGATCACTTGGACTGCGGTAGGGAACGCTGCTTTAACAACCACTTCCCCGAAGTTTGGAAGTGCGTCTTTAGGAGTGGATGGGACCGGGGACTATATCACAGCAGCAGACAACGCCCGGTGGGATATCGGAACCAGTAATTATACGGTGGAGTTTTGGATTAACTTTGCAGCGGATACCAGTATCTATGCCTTTAGTCACGGAGCCGGGCCGAATTTCGGGATTCAGTACAACACGACCGGAAACGTATGGGAAAACTACCATAACGGGGCGTCTGTGGTTACAAGCGGGGTTTGGTCTCCCGTGGTCGGGACTTGGTATCACATCGCTTTAACAAGGTCTGGATCAAGTGTGCGGTTTTTTATCGACGGGACCCAGAGCGGATCAACCGGAACGAGCGCGGCGGATATCACAGGAGGAGCAACGGTGTTTTCAATCGGGGCCTTTAATGATGGATCAAATACTTTAAACGGAAAGATTGATGAATTTAGCTTAATTGATGGATTTGCTAGATGGACAGGAAACTTTACAGCTCCAACAGCGGAATATACCGAATGCGTGACCACTAATGCGGCAAAATTTATGGGGTTTTTTGAATGATTATTAAACCAAAAGGCGGGGTTAATTTAAGGTTGCCTGCGTATGAGACGCCAGAGAATCAATTCTTTTTAATGCAAAACTTCGACATGACGCATCAAGAAGAGTTTCATCAGATCAAGGGCTCTGTGAAGTATCACGGCGCAACGATAGGTACAAACGCTCCAACGGCGATTATTGTCAATTACAACCAGACCGAGGACCGGCAAGACGTGTTAGTGGCGGTTGATGACAAGATCATGAAAAAGAACTTTGGCTCGAACGAGTTTGAGACTCTTTACCAAGGCTTAACTCCAGGATCAGTTCGGTTTGCGGTCAATATCGATGATAAGTCTTATATCGCAAGCCCAAAGGACGGGCTCTTTGAATTTGACGGTATCTCAAAGATCAGAAAGTTGACGACGAACACGAGTCTTGGAACCTCGATCATGTTGAAAGACATTATTTATTCCAAAGAGACAAACCGCTGTTTTGGGATCACGACAGAGAATGAGTTGGTTTGGACGGATGCTTTATCAAGCTCCAATTTAGGTGGGGTCCCGATTGTATGGGCTGGTGCGAACGTCGATACCCAAGCCCCGACATTGGGTGACGTACCTGAAAAGCTCGCGATTCTGGACGGTCGGCTTGTGATTCTCCGGACGAACTCGATTTACTTTTATTACATTTTAGGCGGACCAACTGACTGGAGGCCTGAGAAACTGAATTTTACTGGCGGCTGCATTGCTCCAAAAACTGTAAAGCAGGTCGGGAAGGAAATATGGTTTTTAGGTTACTCACCAGAGAACGGACGAGGGGTTTACGGCTTAGACGGCGGAGGAAATGTCAGACTGCTTTCGTACGACATTGAACCATTTTTGGACCGGATCAATGAATCGCAGATGACCGAGGCCTGCGCAGAGTACGTGGATAATCTTTATAAACTCTCAGTCGCCGCGGACTCGTCATCTGAGAATAACTACACCTTTCATTTTGACACTATCAATGTGAACACCGATACCGGAGTCCCCAATATCTACGGTCCGCATACTTACGGGTTTAGTGCCTCAGCGGTTTTGAATACCCGTCGGTTTAAAGGCGAGCATTTATTCGCTAAAAAACACACGGATGGAGCCAGGGTGTTTAAGGTTGCCAATTACCGTACCCAGCACTCAGACGAAATGCAGGATAACGGTGATTTGATTCCGACGGTTTTAATGAGCGGGATTATTGCCAAAGAAACTTACGGTAAATCACTTGTTGATGAGACCTGGTTTAAACGGTACTCGAATATTTTCGTGGACTTTCCTCCTCAAGGAACTTGGTCTGGACAAATTGAAATCTTAAAAGGTTATGAAAACGAGACCTTTCTCACTTATGACCAGTATTTAGAGGACTCTAATTATTCTGTGGAGGCCTTAGATTTAGACTCTGATCCTGTGGAGTTTAAAGCGCTTGGATCAAGCCAGATCCTTGCGGATTTTGAAAGCGATTCGATTCAGTTGAAATTCAGCAATTACAACGTCAATACCCGGGCCGCGTTTCGGTCCATGCGGTATGAGGTAACACCGAGCCGGAGAAAAAAACATGTGGACATCCTTTCGTTATAGTCTTTTATTGTTATTAATCATCATATCTAGTCAAAATATAGCGTATTCTGACGTGGTGTCTCTCGACTCCAATTACGTGGCCGGTCAGACGGATTTAGTTACTAAGCTCAATAACGACCGGACTGCTTTAGTGAACGGAGTCAATAACGTCCGGGGTTGTGTCGCCGGTGGAGTGCAGACGGCAGGCCAGATTAAAGCGGATACGGTCTGTGAAGAAAATTTAGCAGACGATGCCAACCCTAGGCTTCGTACTTATGAAGGTGCTAGCTGTAGCGATTTTGTGTACTCCGGGTTTTTGATGTCCTCTTATTCTGGGCTTACCGGAACTGTGCCGACGGGTATCGCGTACCCAGAAGGATACCGGGTTGAGAAAACCTCAAGCACCTCTAAACTTTTTACCGCGAATAAATGGACCTATGTTTATATCTTAAATTCTGGAAGCCTGGACTATCAGGAAGTGGCGATTGATGCGAACCGTCCAAGCGATCCGTCAAACTCTGCTCCCTTATTTCGAGTTTCAACAGATGCCTCTGGAATCATTGCGATTCAAGACCTTAGAAAAACAACCTGCGCCTCAGGGCCTTTTGAAGCGATTGCTGACGTGACTGGTGAAGCTACGCTCGATGATCTTTTAACTAATGGGGCTTACGTAAGACGCTTTTCACAGGCTGGTCGAACACCGATGGGGTTTGCTCAAGGGGCGTTTCTATCTTGGGACACAACCACGACTTTCAAAGTCACGCCTGGATGTTTGAACATTAACGGTAAATTCCGTTGCGTGAGTACGGATACCTCTGTCCCTCAAACCGCTGACAACCCTGCTTCTGGGGTTTCGGGTATGGATACCGGAACCGTTACAGGCGGCCCGAAAAGATATTACGCATACGGCGTTGCAGATCAAGATTCGGTAAAGACGTACTCGGTCTCCATATCAGAGTCAGGAGCAACTCCGACGGGTGTTACCAATTACCGCCTGATTGGAAGCGTGACGACGGATATTAATAATAACTTCACATCGAGAGATCTAGTGACTGTTCACGGGGTCTCTGAACGGGAATTAGTTGGAGCGTACGCGGTATTTAACGGTGCGGCCTCAGTTTTAGGGGTCTCGGATGCCTTTAACGTAAGCGGTCTTGTTGACAACGGAACCGGCGATTATACGGTCACGATCGATCGAGATTTTAATACCGCCGATTTCGTTTCGATTATGAACGGAAAGCGAAGCGGTGCGACGACGATGCTTTCTTGCATGCCTCAAACTCTGACTGCTGGAACTGCAAGACATAACTGCGTCAACCAATCTGATGCCGCTAACGACGGAAACCCGATTATGTACATTGCATTAGGAGACAATAGACAATGAGAAAATTTTTAATTCTTTTGCTTTTAATTTCGTCCCCGGTTTTTGCGGAGATTTATGTTGTTGAGCGCGAAGACGGCGGTGTTTCTATCGTGAATTATTTTGAAGGTTCTGAAGACTCTTTGGCAGATGTTTTAAAAGATAACGGACTCCTAGGACGTCCTATCCGCAAATTAAATCCTGGTGATCTTCCAGAATCACGCGAAGACCGAAAATACTGGAAAGTTGATCTTGTAACCAAGAAAGTTGTTGTGGATCAAGCCAAAAAAACGGCTGATCAGGTGAAAAAAATAGAGGAAGAAGAAGAAAAACAGGTCATTTTAGACAAAATCGGGGTCACGGAAACCGAGATTGAAAAGGTTGTCAAAGATGTCATCCATAACGATTGATAAGTGGACCAATTACGACCCGAGAAACAAGAATTTAGAAGAACTCGCAATTATTCTGTCAGCGATTATTGACTATATCAATGATTTAGACGAACGGATCACGGCATTAGGTGGATAAGTTTTCAGATGACAACGGCAAGTGGCATTGCATTCAGTGCGGGGCCTGCTGCCGACATGAAAAGAGCATTAAAAGATTATTACCAAATTATTGGAGTAACGAGAAAAGAAGCTGTAAATATCTGAATGAGAATAAATGTTCAATTTATGATTCAAGACCTGATATTTGCAGAACCAAATGGAAACCAGAAATTAACGAACTTATGATCTCAGCTTGTGAATATCTAAAAGGGGTACAAGATGCTATTTAACTTTTTGTTCTATAACTTTTTTCGTCCAATCTTTGGTTTCATGATCGATCCTTTAACTGCCGCGCTTATTGGTGGGGCCGCGATAGCTGGTGGCGGAGCCGGATATATGGGTGCAAATGCAAAGAATAAGAAATTAAAAGGACTTTCAGCTGCATTTCCAAAATATGAAGGCTATAAACCGCCCCCAACAACCTATCTACGGCCGGTAGAAACACAGGTTTACGAGACTCTATCTAAAAGATCTAAAGGTGAAGATGTTGGTTATGATCCTGCTCGCCGGGAAGCTTTACTTGAAAATTTTAACATTACCCAAGACCGAGATTTAGAAGAGCGTGAGCGGGATTTAACGAATCGTCTTTCAGGGATGGGGCTTTCTAGAAATGCGGCGGCCTATGATGATTTGATCGGTCGTGAATTAAGAGACGCGCAGCGCGAAAAGAATCTTTATACCAATCGAGTGGACGTTGAAGATTTGGCGCGTAGGAATGAAGAGCGTGATATTAACACTGCTCGTTTACAGGATCTAAATACATTTAATTTTGGTCAGGAAAACCAACGCGCGGCATTTGATCTTGATGTCTTTAATGCAGAGAGCGGTAATGAGCGGGCAAGACGTGGGTATCAAGTTAAAGAAGCAGAATTATACGAAGATCCGATGGGATCAGGCTTAGAAAGTGGTTTCAATAGCGCAATGGCCGTTGCCGGTTTGAGTGGTAAAAAAGCTCCGACAATGTCAACTGGAACGACAACTAGCCTCCCTAATCCTGCAGGGCACACTTATTCACCGTATAAAGGAACTAAAGAAGATTATATGTCGCAGGCTATCCGTCAAAGCTTGCTAGGCAAAGGTTATAACTTTCAAAGAGGCTAAATATGGCAAGATCATTCGTAGAAGCAACCAGAAACATAGCAGACCGCGCTTTACAGTTCAGGCAACTAAGGAACCAAGAAGAACAACAAGGTCTTGATAATATCGTAAAACGCGCCCAACTTGGAGAGCTTGGATTTACTTCAAGAACTCAGCCCGGTCAGCCGCGCTCATTTATGGGTTTAAATTTCGGAACAGGCCCATCGACTGAAGTCTTTGAGCGTGATCCGAATTATGTTAGCGCTAAAGCTTTAGAAGGTCAAAAAGTTCAGGCTGAAATTAACAAGATGAATCGTGAAGCTGAGGAATCTCAATTTATTAAAGATTATATGATGGGATCGATGCCTAGCAGTCAAGATAGCTCACCCCGGACGCTCGCTCCGCATGGACAAGCGCAACCTACCACTCAACCTGGACAAAGAAGTTTTAATCAAGGTGCTTTAACCGCTCCGCCATTTAAAACATTCAAAGTTGGTGGTCAGGAGATAGTAAATCCTGCATGGGAACAATACGAGATGGAGAAAAAAAGACAAGAAGAGCTGCAGAAACCTCTATCAGGTGAAGCATCGGCTAAATTGAGCGGAGGCCGTCAAGGCGTAGAAAACGTCAGAGACATTATTAAAATTGCAAAATTAAAAAAAGATTCCTCCGGTAATATTTCTGCAAGGGAAGATATGAAGGGTCTGATTGCTGGGCAAAAAGCGGCTAGTTTTCAAGAGCCAAGAATACCGATTATTGATGTTCCTATAACCGGAGGCATTACTGAAGGGATTGTCCAAGCATTTGCAGGTAATGATGCAAGAAAATTTGATCTATATATCAACACTTTAGCAGAAAACATGGTGCGAGCGAGAACTGGGGCAACTGTAACCAAGAAAGAAGAGGTCAATGAACAAAAAAGAACTTATCTCAGGTTGTTAGATAATCCGGAAGTAATGCTTGAAAGGATTAAGCAAGACGAAAAATACTTGCGCGGCGTTGCTGAAGGAATCAGGCCCGGCTCCACGGCAGATATTGATACGGAACTTCCTAGCGAGAGTCTTGTGCCGGAATGGGTTCCAAAAAATCTTATGGAACAATACTCTTTTGCAAAAAATACTGGCTATTCTGACGAAGAAATCAAAGCTTTTTTGACTGCTCAAAAATAAACCAAAGAGGCGTTCGAGTTGGAGCAGAACCGTTATGTAATTTGTTGACTTGAAAACAAAGGTTTATGCAAATAAACAAAGTAACTATAGAAGCGGTTAGCGAAATTAAAATCGAGATTTTATAAAATTTATCCATTGCGTACTCCTTTGTTGAAGAACCAAAAAAAAACAAACGCTGTTAAGAAAATTGTAAAAACTGAATTTGATTGAAAAAATGCAGCGTACAGGTAAGCAAATAGCAATGTTTGTAGTACTTTTCTCATAGACAGCTCCTAAATTGAGTTGAGAGAATCTACAATAAAAAAATATGTTTGTGGCGAATAATTGAACAATGATAGGAATGTAAGGATTAAAGGTAAAAAATAATATGGCTGCTCCAAAACCGAGTCTAGCTGAAATCTTCTCTTCTAAAGCAACATCTCTTGAAAGGCCGTCAGTAGCTGTCTCAAACACATCAAGGCCAAGCTTAGAGGCTATATTTGCTCCATCAGGTGTAAATAGCGCAACTAAGATAAATAATTTTAACAGCCGAAAGCTTGTCAGAAAGCCAACGGCGATGGAAATGACGCTTACTCCAGTCCCATATCTTGCTGAAGTCGCCGGAAAAGGCCTACAGCGTTTAGAGGCTACCGTGGCAGAGCCAGCAATGAATTTTCTACGCACTAAGTATCCTCGTTTTGGTGAAACAACAGAACAATTTAACCCTTTAGAAGCCGCGAAGAGAGGATTCCAGGGGCGTTCCTTTTCATCTCGGAAAGAGGGTGAGCATGCGAGAATTGGAGATGTTGTTAAGGAAGCCGGAAGTCGTGTTTTTGGAGTTGATATTCCAGATTTAGCCGCTGATGCTACAGGTTTTTATCTGTCCGGTGTAGGAATGAATAAGGCGATTAAAGGTGGTGCTCAAGCTGCAAAATTCGGTGGCAAAGTAGCGCGAAGATTTGGCCAAGAAATGGAAAAGCAGACCGTCCGCCGATTAGGTGGGGCAGAAGGTGTTTTAGATAAGGCTCAAAAGTTGACTACAGAAATTCTTAACCCTCCCATCAAAGACATGGCCAATGCTATGGATAAGGGAATAGAACTTCCAGCTATCAGGGAAGCGACTAAATACACCAAAGGCTCTCAATCCTATAAGGATTTATGGAAAACATACCGTGATCAGGCACGTCAAAATATGGCGCGAAGAAACGCCATTATTGGTGAAAATGATTTTGAATTAAGCTCTGATTATGTGGACGATTTATTCAATTATATTAAAAGAGAGGCTAAGGCCGGAAGACTCACTGATGATGAGGTTGATGAGTTGAATAAATTAGCGCAAGAAGAACTAGACGTATTATCGAAGAACCCGAAATTTAAGCGAAGCGACGCCCAATCTCGAAAGGAATTTTTACAAAATAAGACAAAGCCGTTGCTCCAAAAAGCAAAGATGGGCATGTCCACAGCTCGCGAAACAGCAAGACAAAAGGGTCAAGATGTTTTAAGGTCTTCTTTGATGAAAAAAGTAGAAGGCGGCAATGAGGAAATTAGGGCTTTGAATGACACTTATGAAGGTTTAATGACAGCTCGAAAGCTTGCTGCTAAACAATACGGGCTTATGCGAAAGTCTCCAGCCGTTAACCCCATCATTGATGTGGTTGACGCGGTTAGGACAGGTGGTAGAAATATTCCCACAGAGATCGCAAAAGCCGCTCTCAGGCAGCAAGGATCGTTACCTAAAACGACCAAAGAAATCGAAAAACTGATGAGTCTTTATGAAAAGTATGGACCAAAGCCACGAACTTTTAGACGTGGAGCAGACGAGATAGTTGATGTTCCTTATGAGGTTGTTAATGTTGGACGGCGCACATTAGGTCAAATTGAGCCGAGAAAGATGTTGGAGGCTCCAGCGAGTCCTAGAATGTTAACTGCTGAAAATTACAGTGAGTTTGGACCTGGATTTGAAATTGTCCCTAAATCTGAATCCAATAAAAGATTAGCACGTTCGTTTGAACACGCAAAAGCTGAGGCGACCAAATATTATAAGCCGAAAGAAGTTTCCAGTATCATTGCCCCAGAATCAGAGGTAAGTGGTACAAGCATTCGTCTCAATCCAAAAGACTTTGGTATAGACCCTTTTACAGGAAAATTGGACAAGAGAAAAACGGGAGTTACTCCAAGAAATAGAGTAAAAAAAGTAGCGCCTAAGACAGCTTTACAGATTGCTCTTGAGAGGGATGTTTAAGCGATTTTAATTCAGCCCGGCACTCTGTGACATTTTGTTCGAGTCCGATGACGTAGCTATGAAAGTTTTTAATGATCTCATTTGGATCACTGGAATAGTACATGATTTCATAGGTTTCATCGTTCATGAGATATTTGGGCGGGATTTCAACAGAGCAGGATTCATGAGCAAAGGCAGGAACGCAAAAAAATAAAATTAAGAAAGCTAGGATAGGTGCCATAGCGAACAGCATTTTATATTAAAAATTAGGTTTTGTGGTGAATAAATAAAGGCTTCACACTGTAACAGTCTCAAGCTCATTCCCTTAGCGGGGAATGGGCTTTTTTACTTTAAAGGAGAAATCAAAATGAGCGTCGAAATCGCGGTTAAATCGGAACACTTGAGAGCAATAAAGGCAGAGATCGAAAAACTGGAGTCTGACAAATCCAAGATCCTGGATTGGGTCAGAGGTAAGGAAAGAGAAGCGGATGAGCTGAACCAGAAAGCTGACAAAATTCGGGAAGGATTGATCGAAGACTCGAAGAAAGTCGAAGCCAAGAAAAAGGATCTCGAAAAAATCATCGTCACGATTGCCGGACGAGAAAACAACGTCTCGCAAGCTGAAAAGACATTGGCAACTAAAACTGCCGGTCTTGAAGAACGCGAACGGCTTTTATCCATCCAAAACAAAGCTCTGATTGAAAAAGAAGAAGCCTTGAGAACTCGCGAAATCGAGATTGATAAGCGCGAAGCTTTCATCAAGAACATTTTTGATGGAATCGAGGCCCTTAAATGATTGGGGCTTCTAGAACTGATTTTTTTTACGGCGAGCTTCCTGAGTACGTGAAGTTTGCAGTGATTGATTCGGCGTCTTCTGGAAACAACGAGATTATTGCTGCTAAGACAGGTACTAAGTTTCGGGTTTTGTCTTATGCGCTCGTATCCGCAGGAAGTGTGAACACTAGATTCGAGTCATCTGCAGATGGTACGGCTTTGACTGGACAAATGAATTTCGTTGCGAACACAGGCATTTGCTGTAGCCACAACCCGCTTGGATGGTTTGAAACTAAAAAAGGCGAGTCTCTTAATTTAGAACTATCGGCAGCTGTCTCTGTGGATGGACATTTAACCTACATCGAAGTTAATGATGAGTAAAGATTGATTAAATGGCTTTAACATCCATCAACTCTTTTATTAATCGGGCATCTGCTGGTTACACCCAAACCTTCCTTTTATGGGAAGAACGGCAAACGGCTAAACAAAACTTGTTCGCCACAATTTCCCCGGCCCTAGAGTACATTACATCTATTACCCTTCCGGCCCTACCAACCGGAGTAACTTCCTACATCCCTTTACACGCGACTTGGTTTTCAGGAAACGTCAGAACCCCGTTTTTTGCCAAGATGATCCATTTTGGGACGATCGATATATCCGGTGCATCAGGAACTTGGACTGGAACTGGCAACACAATGGGAACCAGAACGGAACTTGGTGTTTCAAATAACGTATACGGGCCTCTAATTGGAATCGTTAAGACTGCTTTAAACTCAGCACCTGGAAGCTTAAACGTAACCTATGTCGATGACGCTGGAAATGCAGCCGAAGCTGCGCCGGCTATAGCCTTGACAGCTTCTTCCGCGGTTAAATCGGCTGGATTGGTACGCTTAAACCGAACTGGAAACACAGGTGATCGAGGTGTCAGGTCCGTATCTACCGTTACAAGAACTTCTGGAACAACTCCAACCGGAGAAGTTGATCTTTACGGGCTTATTCCAATCGTCGGATTCGATAACGTCGGAACTGGAGTAGGCGGATTTGTTTCTTGCTTAACAACTAATTTTCATCCAATTCGTTTAACTGCGGGGGATGTCATCGGTGTTTTTTCTTACGGAACTACAACGCTAGCAGCTCAAGCAGGCCTTGGGCATTTCACAATTATAGGAGAAGACTAATGGCAAACATTAAAGCATTTCAAGGTTTTACAAGGGAAGTTCAGCCTAACGGTGAAGTGAAGTTTACTGTAACTGTCCAAGGTAAGGATTATGTCCAGCAGTTTATGGTCACTCCTCCTTCGATTGTTGTTTTTGATCCAGTTACTCAAAACATTGTGCAGATTCCAACAGCTTCTGGTTATGACGTAAGTAGCGGGTCGTTACTCCTTGAAATGAACTCGCAGGATAATCCAGTCTAATGGGAAACGGCGCTCGGTCAGTTGACGATCAATTAAGTTACGCATCAACCTATACGCCATTTGCTCGAAAATTTAATTTGAATTTTCCAGGCTCAACAGCGGCGGCAGCAGCAAGTGGGTATATCACCACAGCCAGAGCTTGTGAAACACTTGTTGTTCCGAGTATGAATGCAGCTTTGTCCGGGGCTTACATGTTTACTTTTTGGGCAAATGGTTACACCCAGTTATCAAACATTCATCCATGTCTTGAGGTGGATCTAGGCACGTTAACTGTTGTCGGTAACTCATTCTCAGGATCAGCGTCAATGCCATCTCGCGTGTTTTTTGGAGCCGGGACGGATGCAATTACAATAGCTTCTTCTTTTGTTGTGATCACTTGTGAAACCACATCAGCTGGCCATTCTGGAGGCGCAACCCTTACAACCACTTATACAAACCAGGCTGGAACAGGAGGCAGAACCGCGACGATCACCATGCCAGCCGCCGCAATTACAAACTCAACTGTTTTCAATTTAACTCCATACTTCCAAGGCACAGATACTGGCGTAAGAACGGTAACAAATATGAGTGTGACATCCGGGACAGCTGGCGTCTTTAAATGTAAAGGACTAATTCCGCTTAGCGGAACGTACAGCGGAGCAGGAACCGGGCATTCATCTACTCCGCCAATTTTCAGTATGCCAAATAGGATTCCTAAGCTTCAAACAGGTGATGTGATTGGATTTTACCGAACTGGCGAAACAGCTAACCGAGACATTTTGTGTAATGTGATTTTAGGAGCAGATGATTAATGGCTATCGCTGATAAACAGACAGCTTTTCAAAGACTCGCTCAAGGTAACGGATTTGAATCCTGGATGTATTCGGTTGCATCCGGTACAACAACCGCCGCGAATGCCGGATGCGGGTTTATCTCGGGGTCTTTGCAATTCTTAATCAATACCACAAGGCAGGGTTTTAGAGTCAACACCTCTGTCAATCAACGGATTGTCGGGGCGCAGCTTGGAATAACTGCCGCAACTCAAGGGTTTCTTGGCTGGCTCTATCATTTTGGGGACTGTGTTATTACGGCAACCGGCGATCAGTTTACTCGTGACGCTGGATGGACCGGACCGATTACTAGAACGGTGATGGGTCAAGCGACACAACCGATTGATCTATGGCCTCTTTTATATGTCCAGACCACCACAGCTACAACCGCAGCAGTTCTTCAGCTTTCAAACGTAGCTGGAACAAGCGGATACGTTGACCAAGACGGAAATACCGTGGTGGGCGCTAAAACGATGACGCTTCCTAGCGTCTCTACAGTCGCACAATCAACTTATGTCTGGAGACTAGAAGACGATGACCGAGCTGTCAGAGACATTATTTCTGTGAAGGTGAACACCGCAACTGCATCAGGAGGTCCGGTTAAAGTTTACGGTTTCGAACCCATTCTTTATCTCGGATCCATTGGAGCTGGTTTCAGCGTAAACCACGATTCTTTGATCTCGAATGTTGGGGTTGATCGTGCTTATCCAGGTAGTCCGACGACCGGAAGTTTCACAACCGCCGCTGAGCTTGCTATTTACCGTCCTTTTGTTAACGGATCTTGCACTCCAAGCGGACGAATTTGGGGAGTTACAGAATCGTGATTTCTAATAATTATGTGAATTTCATTTCAAATGACGGTCCGGGAATGATGATGACGATAGCTCCAACGGATTCTACATATTACAAGATTCCATTTGAA
>Ga0196973_1000075_pt1 | contig 38687 bp, 63 predicted proteins | sample S1_513CmetaG_FD_155457 | JGI IMG/M metagenome (GOLD analysis project Ga0196973, IMG submission 155457) | Soil microbial communities from Anza Borrego desert, Southern California, United States - S1_5-13C | ecosystem: Environmental > Terrestrial > Soil > Desert | place: USA: California...
TGACAGCCAAAAGCGCGTCGCGGCTGAAACCGCCGAGCAGCTTGCGCGCACCGAGAACGCCCGGCCTACCCCGAGCCAGGAAGAGAATGACCGTGCGAAGCTTGGCGTCGACAGCCTGTCCGAGCTGGACAACAAGGATGATGACGGCGGCGAGGAAGAGAAATCCTCCTCTGCATCTGGCTCGTCATCCTACCAGACCCGCGCTTCGACCGCGAAGAAGTCGTAAGCGCGACCGATGGGGTTCCTGTCCCGCGTACTCTCAGCTGTGGGGATCAAGTCCCATGAAGGCGAGTACCGGGAAGGGCCTTATTACCTTCCTGCGAGCGGAGGTTGGCTTCCTTCCGGAAGCGCCTGGAACTTCTGGCAGCAGGGGTACGACGTAGACGGAGGCGGAAGCTCAGCCATCGTGCAAGCTTGCGTCTCCGCATACGCTCAAACAACGGCTATGTGTCCTGGATCTCATTGGCGTGTGAAGGCTGACGGTGGGCGTGAAAGGGTGACGAACTCGGCCCTATCCCGCGTTCTCCACAAGCCGAACGCCTATCAAACACCCAGCGACTTCACTCTGAACCTGGTGAGCAAGCTTTACCGCACAGGGAATGCTTACGCGCTGGCGATCCGGAACAACCGCTTCGAGATCGCTGAGCTCCACCTGATGAACCAGGGCGAGGCGATGGTCGCTGTCACTGGCGACGTTTTCTATTCTCTCAGTGGCAACGAAGTTATCGAACGCCAGATTGGCGCTAACGCTCTCAACGGTGTGCCTGCCCGAGAAGTGCTGCATGTCAGGCTAGAGACGCCGCGGCATCCGTTGCAGGGCGAAACTCCGCTGACCGCTGCCATGCTGGATCTTGCAGCTTCCAATGCGATGGCACGACAGGCCATTTCGTTCTTTGACCGACAAGCGCGGCCATCTGGCACTCTCAACACCGATGGCCATTTGTCGGAAGAGCAGGTTGCAGCGCTGAGGGCACGCTGGAACGAGCAGTCTCGAGGCTTGAATGCTGGCGGGACACCGATCCTGACCCACGGCCTCAAATGGAACCCCATGACGGCAACGGCGAAGGATACGCAGTTCGCCGAGATCATGAAGATGACTGAGCAGAACGTGGCCCTAGCCTACCGGGTGCCGCTTCAGGTTCTGGGCATCGGCAACAACACCTATTCGACCACTGAGAGCCTGATGCAGTCCTGGATTGCTTCCGGCCTTGGTTTTTGCCTTAATCATATCGAACTCGCGTTCGACCAGCTTTTCGGGCTTTCTCCGACTGCGGACGAGGCGTCTGCCTACAAGTCCGAATATACCGAGCTCGACACCTCCATCCTTCTGCGTAGCAACTTCAAGGAACGCATGGAGGGCCTTGCGGCCGGCGTGGTGGGGGGAATCCTGTCTCCGAACGATGCTGCGGCAGAGGAGGGCCTGCCAACTCGGGGAAGTGCTGGCAGCGAACCGCGCGTTCAGATGCAGCTCGTCCCGTTGAGTTTCAATGAGAAGCCTCCTGAGCCGGTGGCCCCGCCCGCTTCAGCGGCTGCGCCAGAAGGGGAAGAAGATGCAGAGCGAGCTTTCGTCGACTTCAGTAGAGCCATCGACGCAGGCGTCGCGAAACATGCTCAAAGCCTTCACTGACGCGGCTACGGACGCCGTCGCTAAGGCGATCGCCACCGTACACCGAGAGGCAGAAAGGTCCGAGCAACTAAGGCAGGCCGAGCATCGCGCTTTCATGGCGGAACAGCGGGAAGCCATGGGATCTCTCATGCGCCGCATCGAGGAGCGCCTGGCGTCCGTAAAAGACGGCAGAGACGGAAAGGATGGAGAGCCTGGCCCGCAGGGGGAACAAGGCCCTCCGGGTGAGCGCGGAGAACAAGGCATTCCAGGCGAGCGCGGCTTGGATGGGAAGGACGGGGAGCCAGGACCCCAAGGGGAGCGTGGGGAACCAGGCCCGGCTGGCGAAAAGGGCGAGCAAGGCGAACAGGGGCTGTCAGGAGCCCGCGGAGAACAGGGAGAACCTGGTGCTCAGGGCGAGCGCGGCGAACAGGGTCCTCCGGGAGAACGGGGCGAGCCGGGCGAACGGGGCCTTGACGGCAAGGATGCCTATCCCGGTGAGGCGAAAGGCCTATTCGATCCCGAGGCTGACTATCGCGCGCTCGACGTTGTGAGTTTCAACGGTTCCGAATGGCGCGCCAAGGTCGACAACCCAGGACCTCTTCCGGGCGAAGGATGGATGCTTTCGGCCAGCAAGGGCAAGCGCGGAGAACGGGGGGAAAGGGGCGAGCGTGGTCTCCAAGGCCTTGAAGGAGGTCCCGGCCTCGGCATCCTCGAAGGCCACATCGACACGGAAGAACTCAAGCTCAAGTTCACCAAAGAGGACGGGTCTGAGCTCTCAGTCGACCTCTACGACCTTGCTACCGTTATCCGCGGCGGTTGAAACAGAAGGGTATCAGATGGCCAGTTATCCGATCTATCCAGCCACTGAAAACGGGCTGGGGAACCGCGGCGCTGTTATCGTTCCGAGCGATAGCAACATCGCTGGCGGCCCAAAGGCGATTGTTTGCCTCACCTCTGGCAACTTGACCATCGTTCCGACTGGCAACGCTGACGGTGACACGCTTACCTTTACTGGCGTCTATCCAGGGTTCGTGCCTCCGTACCGGGTTCGGCGCCTAACCGCAGCGACTGCCACGGTCGCGGCTGTGTACGACTGACTGACATGGCCGAGCCCGTGAGCGTCGAGCTCGTCAAACAACAGATCGAGTTTTTCGAGACTGACCGCGACGACCTGATTGCCCAGAAGATTACAGCCGCTCGGGAGTGGGTTGAGGACGAGACCGGGCTGATCCTGGTCCGCCGTTCCTTCACTGAGCAGCACAAGCCGTGCCACGCGGGCCATATTTACCTCTACAAGCGGCCGATCGTTTCAATCACATCGGTTAAGTACCTCGACAGCGATGGGGTGGAGCAGACGTTCGCGGACCACCATGTCATTGGCGGTCGTGTGAAGGCGCTGTCCGGTTCCTACTGGCCTTCAGCGACGGACGGCTTTGAGATCACCTATGAGGCGGGGTTGGCGGACGATGAGACACCGCGGCGACTGATTGAAGCGATGCTGGTCCTCATCGGCGGAATGTTTGCTGAGAGGGAAGGGGCTTACGACAGGTCGGAAGAGGCCGCCCGATCGCTGGTTCAGAAGCACATGCGGTATTCCGTATGAAGGCCGGCAGGTTCCGACATCGGATCACGTTCCAAAAGCCTGGGGTTACGAAAGATCCTCGTCTTGGTACCGCGGTGAAAGGCGGATGGGCGAATTACGCCGAGAACATCCCAGCTGAGGTTCAGGACATCCTCCCCAGCCGCTCGGAGCGCGTCGACCAGACGATCAACATCGCCCGACGCCCGGCGCGCATCCGTTTGCGGCGCCGAAGTGACATAACTCCAGACATGCGGATTATCTTCGGGACGCGAGTTCTGCACATCGTTGCAGGCCCTGCCGATCTAGACCGCATCGACATGGAGCTGATGGCCGAAGAGTACACGAGCGGGGAGGCGACAGCGTGAAGCTGAAAGGCGGCCCTGAGCTTCTGGCTCTCCTGGATCAAATACCGCCCAAGATCGGACGGAATGCCGTTCGTGGCGGCGGCAGGGCTGGTGCAGTAGTCGTCCGCAATGATGCGAAAAGTAGGATCAGGCGCCGCTCTGGCAGGGCAGCAAAAAGCCTGAAGGTTAGTTCGCGCATAGATGGCGATCTCGTCATCGCGAAGGTCAAGATGAAGGGGCCACATAGCTTCGTCGGGGTCTTTCTCGAGTACGGGGTTAAGCCGCACCTTATCTCAGTATCTGATGAAGATCGGCCAACCACAATGACGCGTCGCGGGGAGCGCAAGGTCGGCATTGGCACAATGAACAAGATGGTGGAGCGCGGTAGTCTCGTCATCAATGGGAAATTCGTCGGCCCATACGTCCAACACCCCGGCCACGGGGCCTTCCCGTTCATGCGTCCTGCTCTCGATGCGAAGGCCGCAGAGGCTGTTAACGCGATGGGAGAGTATATCCGGGCTCGCCTCAGCTGGGGGCAACTTCAAGCCCCAGCTGTGGCTGTGGAGCCTGACGAAGAATGAGCGGGATAGCGGTGGTGCAGCAACTTCTCGTTGCTTATGCGCCGCTCACCGCCGTTGTCCCAGCAAGCAGGATTGTCGCGGAGGATTTGCCCCTCGATATGGATCTGCCGGCTATCTCAATAGCGCAGATCAGTTCCGTCGATCGCAAGGTTCTCAAGCGTGGCGACAAGCGTCGGGTTACTGATCGTGTTGAAGTGGCGGTGCTCGCCAGAGACGCTTCCGAGCGTCTCCTTCTGGTCGGTCTCGTTCGTCGTGCTGCAGCCGATTTCATCGGAGACCTAGACGAAGTGACTGAGGTTTCCATCACCACTGACGGGCAAGGCCCCGACGTGACGATCGAGCCTCCGGGCATCCGGACACGAAGCCAGGATTTGCTCGTCTCCTACAACGAACTCGTCTGAATCCGGAGCAGTTATGCTGACAATCAAGGCCCATGGCTCCCCGGGCATGGATCTGCGTGAGCAAATGCTTCCGGAGATGCTCTCACTTGCCAAGGCAACTGGATGCAGGGTTGAAGTTTCGGCCAACGAGACACTGTTTTGGGCGCATCCGACGGATTTCCTCCCGGACCTGCAGGGCGCTTACGATCGGCTTTATCCGGATAGCAGGATTGTCGCAGTCCAGATTGCTTCCCCCGTCAATGCCAGGGGCGCTGAACCGATCACGTCCGAGAATGTAGAAGATCGGCGCAAGGCCCTGGAGCGCGAGATCAACGAAGCCATCGCCGCCCAAGAGGATTGGCCTGAGATCGGTCAAAAGGAAGCCGCGAGACAGATCGTCGATGAGATGGCTGGCGACGACTGGAACGTCACTGTCCACGCCTCCCACAGCAAGAGGCCGCAGGTCTTCGTCGGCAAGTATGTCGGCGAGTTTGGCTGAGAAACCCAAGCAAGGAGCATAAGATGAGCAAGAGTGGCGTTGCGCTGCGGCGTTTTTCGTATGGAGACAACACTGTCGCCAAGGGCGATGTGGTGAAGGGCCTTCCAGCCAATCAGTTCGCTGACTTCGAAGCAGCCGGCCTCATTCGCCCCGCCTCCAAGGACGACCTTGGCAGCGATGAACCGAAGAAGGCGTCCGACAGCAAGTAATCCCATCCCCTGATTTGCCCGCAAGGCAAAGACGCGCCCGCAATTCCGCGGGCTTTTTTGTGCAGAAAGGACCGTTCTAATGGCAGTTCGTACCTCTGCGGGCACGACCATCGGCATCTCGTCGGCGGCGCCCGCCACTTTCAACTCGGCTGGCTATACCGCGTTGACGTTCACCAACATCGGCGAAGTCACCGACCTCGGAGAGTTTGGGCGTGAATATGCGCTCGTCACTCATAACCCGGTGGCCAATCGTTCCACGGTCAAGCGGAAGGGTTCCTACAACGAGGGTGCGATCACTCTCGCCCTGGGCCTCGACACCGATGACGCAGGCCAGATCCTGCTTCGCACCGCCAGCCTGAGCGACAGCGACTATTACTTCCAGATCACGCTTCAGAACGGGGACAAGTATTTCTTCCCCGCTCAGGTGATGAGCTTCAAGATCGGGGTCGGCGGGGTGGACACCATCACCGCAGGCACCGTCACGCTCGAGATCACCAGCGCCGGCACAGCTGGCGTCGGCGTCGTGGAATCGCTCGCCGCCTAACAAACTTCCGGCACCTAGCTGGTCAACGAGTATCGGCCCGTCGCTTCTCGTGCGGTCGCGGCGGGTCGGTACACCTTTCATCCGCGCACGAAGGATAAACCCTCATGGTTGATATTACGAAGTACGCTGTCTCTGAAACCTCTACGCTGCACCTGAAGGATGCGGCCGGCAATCTTCTCTTTGAGAAGGATGCTGAGGGCAGGGACGACCCCAGCAAGCCTGTGGAGGTTGAGCTTTACGGCCCCGGCTCGAAGGAGCATGCCCAGGCGAATGCCAAGCGTTCGAGCCGCAACATCCAGCGGCTCCGCAAAAAGGGCAACATGGAACTTTCTGCCGACGACATGGCCACTGAGGGCGCCGAGTATCTGGCGGCCATCACCAAGGGCTTCAACAACCTCGAATACCCCGGCAAGACCGGCGTGGAGATGTTCAAGGCCGTCTATAGCAACCGTCAGCTGGGCTTCATCGCTGACCAAGTGCAAGAGCATATCGGCGACTGGGAAAATTTCACGAAAGGCTCGGCGACGAGCTGAGCCTGGGGGTCCGTCAGTTGGCGTGGCTCAACACTGCGCCGCGGGACGAAAAAAAGCAATCGCTTAACTCAGAGCAGGTGGCAGAACCCGTCACTAGGCTCGAGAAGATGCAGGAGGACGGCATTGTCCCTCCCATGCCGATCCTTCCTGCAACTTCCTACATCGAATGGCTCATGGATCTTGGTCCTGCGGACCCAGAAGGTGCGCCGATCGGATGGCGCACCCTCCAGGCATGGCAGGAATGCACAGGCATCCGGCTTCAGCCCTGGGAAGCAAAACTGCTTCGAAGCCTGTCAGGTGACTGGCTTGCTGAGAAGGATCGCGCGAAAAAGCCAGATTGCCCAGCGCCATGGACACACATTGTGGACAGCAACCGTGAAGCCGTTGAACATAAAATCCGTGCCGCCTTCAGCGGGTTTGCGCTGGGGCCTAAGACAGAGGGGTTGAGGCGAGGCTGACGCTGTCGCATTATGTGCCGATGCGGATGGTGTTAACAGCTCTCGCCCTTGCCCTGCTCGCAGGCTGCGGGTCTTACGAGTGCGACGACAATGGCTTGATCATAGTCGACAAAGTGAAGGGCGACCAAGCAGAAGCGGCTATCCGAAATGTCGAGCTTCTATCTCGTCGCTCCAAAGTAGACTCAGGCGAGGTCGATATCCGCTGGGTTGACCGAAAGAAGCTCGAGAAGGCCGAAGGCTGCCCCTAGCCGCTTAGCCAAAGTGTTGGATCTATCAGGCGCCTTCCCGGCGCCTTTTTTGCGCCCCGAGGAAGGAGGCTCTTGTGAAAGCTGGCAGCCTCGAGATCGAAATTTTGACGAATATTTCTCGCTTACAAAGTGAGATGGCTCAGGTCAAAAAGTCGGTCGGTGGCGCGATGGGATCTGTCACCACCGATCTGGAAAGGGCCGCATCTGCAAGCTCCCGCTTCGTGCGGGGTCAAACCGCCGTGACTGCCAGTGCTGGGCAGCAGCGCGCAGGAATGCAGCAACTCTCCTATCAGATCGGCGACGTGGCCACCCAATTCGCCTCCGGTACGCCGGCCATGCTCATCTTTGCTCAGCAGGGCAGCCAGGTGGTCCAGTCACTGTCTTTGATGCAGGGCGGTGCTAAAGGGTTCATCGGTTTCCTATCCGGACCTTGGGGCGCCACTGTGATGGGCGCAGTCACCGTGCTTGGGATGCTGATCACGAGGAAGAAGGACGCCAAGAGCGCGTCCGATGGTCTGACGACGGCGCTTCAGTATCAGAAGATGACCACGTCGGAACTGACTGCGGCGATTCACGAAAACCTGAAGGCCTCAGAGAAGGCTATCCAGAGCAGTTACGCTATGGAAAGGGCGCACCTCGCTAGCGCCGAAGCGGCACGTGTTGAGACGGTGCGAAAGCTTAATCTTGCGAAGGCAAACCTGGAGGCAGCACAATCCGCTCAGCAGGCGCACGCTGCACAAAGCCCCGGCGATCCGGGAGCGACGGGTGCTGGCGGCGCCCTAGCACTTCGCACCGGTCTCCACGAAATGGCCATCAAGCGTCTGAATACTGCGATTGGCGAGGCCGATAAGACAATCCGCCAACGCCAGATCCCGCTCATCAGGCGTGAGGTTACTGCGGCAACAGACGAGGCTGCTGCGGCGACCTTGCGTTACGACAAAGCTGAGGCCGGTCTTACCAACCGCTTCAGCGAAGGGCGGTTGAACGCCGTCAGCTATCAGCGGGAGCTTCAGAAGCTCACCGGCATCCGCGATCGCGAAGTTGAAGCCGTTAAAGAGGCCGAGAAGGCGCAAAGCCGCGCCGAAGCTGCTGCTCGTGCTGCCGACAAGAAGGCTGAGGCCAAAGCTCGCGCTGAAGCCAAGGCGGCAGAACGCAGGGCGGCTCAGGAGGCCAAGGCTGCGGCACGCATAGAGGCTCGCTTGGCTCTGGAGTCCTCCGCTGCGGAAGCAACGATTGGCGGAATAAGCCGAGTGGCAGCCGCTTACTTGGAGAGCGATGCGGCCGGAATGATTGCCGAGGCTCGTGCAAACTCAGTCGCGAACTCCATGAAGCGGGGCGCCGACATAGAGGCGGCTGCCGCGCAGGAACTCCGGAAGAATATCGTCCAGCGTGGCGAAGACGCGGCCAAACAGATAGCGGACCTTCAGGCTAGCACGCGGGCGCGTGAACTCGCGAACACCGCTGTGGCTGCTGGCACCATGACAGTCGAAGAGGCGAACGCTGCCATTCAGGACGAGATGGCGCTTAGGCCAATCGCCACCGCGCTCGCTGCTGCCCAAGCCAGGGGGTACACTGATCTAGCCGTCGAGCTGGAGCGCATTATTGGCCTGATGAAGCAGGCAAGGGTTGCCGACCGCGGCTCTGCCAATCAGCTGGCGACCCAATCTGATATCGAGAAGAACAAGCAGCAGATTGATCAGCTCAAGCTAGAAACGCAGCTTCTCGGCGTTGGCAACCGGGAACGGGCAGTCAGGCTCGCCCAACTTGCTGCCGAGCAGAAGCTCAAGTCGCGACCTGGGCTAGACCCGAACGAGCGGGCTGCATTCATCAAGTCGGAAATCGACCTCGCCAATGCCCAGGAGGACAACCGCGAGGCCGCAGACGCATTCAACGCCTCACTCGAAGCTCAACTAGGGCTGATGGAGCAGATCGACGAGCGCGCCAACATCATGGCGGACGTTCTGGAGTCTGCGTTCGGTCGTGCAGGTGCTGCCCTTGGGGATCTCCTCGTCACCTTCAGCGAATACGGGGTCAAGCAGGAGCAGATTGCGCTCGAAGAGGAGCGTCGGACCAGGGCCGCTGGCAGCAATCAGGAAGAACTCGCCCGCATAGCAATCTGGTCTGCCCGTGAAAGGACGATCGCTGAGGAGCGCTTCTACGGCGACGCGATTGGCGCGGCGAAGGGGCTCTTCAAGGAGAACAGCACCGGCTACAAAGCGATGGTCGCGCTCGAGAAGGTTCTCGCGGCCATTCGCATCGCCAACATGATAAAGGCAATTGCGGTCGACCTGGGCATGACGGCCAAGAGCGTGGCGAACGCAGGTGTCCGCGGAAGCGCAGACGCAGCTGCCGGCGCGGCCAAAATGTTCTCCTTCCTCGGGCCGTTCGCCTTCCCGGTTGTTGCCGCAATGGTTGCTCTGCTCGCGAGCATGGGCCTCAAGGGCTTGGGCGGTGGCAGCAAAGGCCCGTCCATTCCCACGGCGGAAGAGCTTCAGGAGCGGCAGGGCACCGGCTCTGTCCTCGGCGACACCAAGGCCAAGTCAAACAGCATCGAGAACTCGCTTGCCCTGATGCTCAAGAACACGAACCGCGACCTGGAATATTCCAACCAGATGGTTCGCTCGCTGCGTGCCATAGAGAGCAGCATCGGCAACCTCGCGTCTCTCATTGCCCGTCAGCTTGGCGTCGGCGGTGGGTTGGACGCTTCCAGTCTGAACCTCGGCACGGTTACGAAGGGTGGGCTCCTTGGTGGCGTCCCGGTTGTCGGCGCTCTCATCGGCGCGCTCTTCGGTAAGAAGACGATCACCCGCGAGCTCCACGACCAGGGCATTGAGTTCGATCCCGGCACCGTGGGCACCATCATCGCCAATGGGATCACTGCCGACCTCTACCAGCAGGTTCTGAAGACCTCGAAGAAGAGCGGCTTCCTCGGTCTAGGTAAGTCCACCAAGACGAGTATCGAGACGAGCACGAGCGCGGCCGACGCTGACCTGACCGGCCAAGTTGCGTTGCTCGTGGGGAGCATGCGGACTTCGATCGTCGAAGCAGCCGGCATCATTGGTGTCGAAGGCGCCGGAGCCATGCTGGACGCCTTTAACGTCAACATCGGCAAGATCTCCTTCAAGGACCTGACTGGCGAGGAGATCGAGAAGGAGCTTGCGGCGGTCTTCTCCAAGCTCGGCGACGACATGGCAGCGGCTGCTGTCGCTGGCCTGGCCGAGTTCCAGAAGGTCGGGGAAGGGCAGTTCGAAACGCTCGCCCGCTTGGCCCGTGAGTACATGACCATCGATTCTTCGCTGAAGAGCATCGGCATGAGCTTCGGCGCAGTGGGTACGGCTTCGGTCGGTGCGCGTGCGGCTCTCATCGACTTGTTTGGTGGGTTGGACGCATTCCAAGAGCAGACAAGCTTCTTCCGCGAAAACTTCCTCTCCGAAGCCGAGCAGATGGCGCCGATTATCGCCGCCGTCGGTGCCGAGATGGCGCGGCTCGGTCAGTCGGGTGTGGATACCAAAAACGAGTTCAAGAACCTTGTCCTCGGGCTCAACCTGTCCACCGAAGCCGGTCAGTCCATGTACGCATCGTTGATGAGCGTGGCGCCAGCTTTCGCCAAGACGGTGGAATATACGGCCAAGCTCAACGGCGAAATGGGCAACACCGCCAAGACTGCCGAGCAACTGGCGCAAATCGAGAAGCAGCGCCGCTCGCTGGAAATCCAGCTGATGGAGGCACAGGGCGACGCACAGGGCGCTTTGAATGCTAAGCGGGCTGATGAGCTTGCTGCGCTCGATGAGACCCTGAGAGCCCTTCAGGCGCAAGTCTGGGCGGCTCAGGATGCGGCACAGGCACAGCGGGAACTGGCAGCGGCTCAGGAAGCCTTAAGCCGGCAACGTCGGGATCTCGACATTCAGCTCATGGAAGCGCTGGGCAACAGCACGGCTGCCCTCGCTGCCCGTCGCCAGGATGAGCTTGCCGCATTGGACGCCTCCCTTCGTCCTATTCAGCAACAGATTTGGGCGGCTCTCGACAACAAGGCGGCACAGGAAGCACTCGCCGCGGCTGAGGCACAAGCGGCGCAGGTTGCGGAGGAAGCAGCTGCGGCTGTCCTGGCCCTCGCTCAGCAAAGGCGCACGCTAGAGATTGAGCTGATGGAGGCTCAGGGTCTCACCACTGAAGCCCTTACCGCACGCCGTCGCATGGAACTGGAGGCGATGGATGCCAGCCTCCACGCCTTGCAACAGCAAGTCTGGGCCGCTCAGGACGCAGCAGTCGCCAATGCGGCTCTCGCACAGGCTCAGGCTGACGCGGCGGCAAGGGCGGAAGAGATTGCACGTCGTCGAGCAATCTTGGAAATCGAGCTTCTGCGGGCAACCGGACAGGAAGTCGAAGCGGTTGCCCGTGAGCGGGCTGCCGAGCTCAGTGCATTGGATGCAAGCCTTCATGCTCTGCAGCAGAATGTCTGGGCAGCGCAGGATGCCGCTAAGGCTCAGCAGGACTACGCATCTTCAGTCGACGACGGGGCACGGGCCGCGGAGGATCTTCGCCGCGCCCGTGTGTCAATGGAGGTTCGCCTTCTCGAACTAAGCGGCAACGCAGCAGCGGCGACGGCCTTGCGTCGGCAGGAAGAGCTCGCTGCCCTGGATGCAAGTCTGAGACCGCTCCAGCAGTCCATCTGGCATTTGGAGGACATTGCTGAGGCTGCCGAACGTGTCGGTAAGGCCAGAGACGTTCTGACGGACGCTTACAAGCGCGAGAGTGGGGCGCTTCAGGATACCATCGACAAGTTCAGCGGCTTCGGGGACAGCCTCCGCAAGTTCCGCGGCACGCTCGGGGCAACGGCGGACGGTGCAGCCGACATCTATCGCCAGGCACAGGCCCGCTTCGTCGACACAAGCTCACTTGCTCGCATGGGCAACGAGAAGGCTCTGGGCGAACTGGAGAACGTTGCACAGGACTTTCTCACTGCCAGCAAGAACCAGGCGGGGTCGCTTCAGGATTATCAGCGCGATGTTGCTCGGGTCATGCGCTCGGTGGACCAGGCTATCGGCTCCACGGATGAGGCGGTAGACTATGCTCAGGCGCAGCTGGACGCGCTGGACCAGTCAGTCGCCGGCCTAATCGAAATTAACCAGAGCGTACTTTCCGTCCGCGATGCGATCGATGCGCTTGAGGCTGAAATGGCTTCCAGTGGGATCGTCCAACCGCAGGTCACGCAGGTTCCTTCGACGGCTTTCATGGCCAATAGCCAATCGGTGCAGGTGGATAACACGGCTGTCGTCAGTCAGCTTTCGAATATCGGTTCGGACGCTCGAGTTCACGCCGCCTCAATCGCCGAGATGCTGGGCAAGGTGGTTCGCTGGATTGATCGGATTGAGGGCGATGCGTTGCCCGTCAGAACCCTCGACGGTGACGTGATCGCCACTCGCGAAGTCTGGCCGTAATGAGGATTATTCGGCCGGCGACAATCAACGACGCCGCCCTGACCGCCAGCACCGTCCCGGAGACGGCTCCTGCTGCCTACGCAGGGGGAACGACCTACGCCTTGGGCGCTCGGGTGTCGGTCTTCAGCGGCACTGTGGCGACAGTCTACGAAAGCCTCCAGGCTTCGAACACCGGGCACACGCCAGCTTCTTCTCCAACATGGTGGGCGGAAGTCGGCACAACCTATTCCACTTATTCAACGGTCACCACTTACGCTCAGGGTGCCATTGTAATCGATCCCGTGGCCCATCGGGCATACGAGAGTGTACAGGCGAGCAATCTCAATCATGCACTGACGGACCCCACGTGGTGGCTGGATCTTGGCCCGACGAACCGTTGGCGCATGTTCGACCAGAGCAACAGCAGCCAGACGACTGCCGAAGAGGTGATCCAGGTCCAGCTGCTTATTCCGGGTCGTGTGAATGGCTTGGCTTTGCTCAACATCGAAGCAGAGACGGTTGATGTTGTCGCTTCGATCGGCGCCACGGAAGTCTACAACCAGAGCTTCACGATGTCGTCCTCCACCGGGATCGCCGACTGGTACGACTACTTTTTCGAGGAAATCGTTCGCAAGCCAGACCTCGTGGTCGCCGATATGCCGAACTACTCGAACATGGCGATCACGGTAACGATCTCCCGTCCTGGCGGCACAGTTCGCACCGGAGTCTTGGTTGTCGGGCAGACCAAGGACCTGGGCATGACGCTCGCTGGCATGGGTGCCGGCATCATCGATTTCAGCCGCAAAGAGACTGACGACTTCGGCAACGCGCAGCTTGTGGAGCGCGCTTTCGCAAAGCGGCTTGATGCGCGGGTGGTGGTGGAAAACTCGGCCGTCGACTCAGTCACGTCCATCCTTTCGCAGCTGCGCGCCACGCCAACCGTCTGGATCGCTGCCAGTCAGTATTCAGCCGCCACGATCTTCGGCTTCTACCGCAACTTCAGCGTGACCTTTGAATATCCGACCCAATCAATCTGCCTGCTCGAGATCGAGGGACTTACCTGATGCCCCTACCTACCGTGACGCCGCTACCGACGCCGCCTCAGCGGGGACAGGAGCCGGGAGAGTTCGTCCTGAATGCAGACACTTGGGTGGATGCCGTCACCACGTTTTCTAACCAATTGAATGTCTTCGCCCCTGCGCTTGTCTCGGAGTTTACCGCAATCGCGGTCGCAGCTGCAGCATCGAACGCGGCTGCCGCCCAGGCTGCTGAGGACGCAGCTGAGGCCGCCCGTGACCAGGCAGTAGCCGCAGCATCGTCGGTCAACGATGCCAATCTCGTCCACAAGACGGGTGCGGAGACGGTGGGAGGGTTGAAGACCTTTTCAGACGGCATCAAGATCAACAACCAAACCCTGGACGGCCTCACTGCTGCCGGCCTCGCTCTAATCGAGGCAGCTGACGCACCAGCGCAGAGAGCCCTGCTGAATGCTTCCGGCTATACCGTTGTTGCCCAGGCAACGAGCTTCACAATTGCGTCTGCCGATGCCGGCAAGATGTACGATGTCACGACAATGGCGGCGCCAATCACCGCCACGCTTCCAGCTGCAAGCTCGGTGAATGCCGAATTCTCAATCAAGATCATCAACCGCGCCTTCGACCAGAGCACGATCCGCTATGTCACTTTGACGCGGAACGGCTCGGACACCATCGACGGAACCGCAGCTAACCTCATCATCTACGGGGAGAACGTGACGCTGCGGCGCAATGCTGCCGGAACAGGATGGCTCGTTGAAAAGAGCAGGGAGGCACTTTGCTGGGACTTTGTCGCAGGCTCAACCGCAAGCGCCTTCGACTTCACCGTGCCCTTCAGCGACACGCAATTCGAAGCTTACATGATCGAATATGCGCTGACCAACGGAGGCACGCAGCAGGAACTGGCTTTCAGGCTTGGCATCGGTGGGACGGTCATCACCACCAACAGCTATAATGTCGGCCACATGTACACCAACGCGGGTGCTACACCGACCGCGATCGCCGGCACCGCGAGCTCTTTCGCGTCAGTGAGGCCGCTGTTTGCTGCTGGCGCCAGTGTGTCCGGTATCATCATGATTGAGAATGCGCGGGGAACGGGCGGGGGAATGAGCGGTCCTCGCCTCAAAGGCCGTCATGACATGGCCCACGACTCAATTGGGTTGTGGTCAGCTAATTGCTCAACAGCTGGAGCGCTCAGCTCGTTTCGCATCTTCGCAGGCAGCGCTATCGATTTCACGGCTGGGTCGCGGTTCCGGATCTTCGGCTTAAGGAAGGGCAGCTAAGATGGCCACCATCATCATCGACGGCGAGCGGCACGAAGTTGATGCCGAAGACCTCGTCCTCGTCGACCAGGCTCCTTCCGTTCCTAACTCCGTCACGCCGCGCCAGCTTAAACTCGCACTGCTCGCCTCGGGGGACCTTGACCGGATCGAAGCCTTCGTTGCGAGTCCTGCAGTGCCGCGGGACGCTCAGATCTCCTGGAACAATGCGATTGAGTATCGCCGCGACGACATGATGCTGAACAGCATGGCTGCGGTGCTCGATCCTCCGATGTCGCCCGAGCAGATCGACAACATCTTCCGAGCCGCGGCCGAGCTCTGACGCTCCCGATAATTCCAAGACTCGCACGACGAAAGGTGCAACCGATGGCTGACGCCTGCTCTTCAAACATGGTGGCTTGCTGATGATCGGCGTCGGTCTCTTCTACTGGGGCAGGCTCATGGCCGGTGGCATTGGCGCGGCACCTCCGCCGCCACCTCCTCCGCCTCCACCACCGCCCCCTCCGCCACCACCGCCCCCGCCACCGCCTCCACCGACGACCATGCTCTCGTCGGTTAATTCGGATGGCTGGTCGGCGCAGCATGACGGTACGCCTCCATCACTCAACCCCCTCACGTCTGAGACGGTCAGCCGACAAGGGTTTGACGCGACGGGCGCGGCGACGACATATTCAGAGACGCTGACGATCACGCAGCGGGTTCGGGAAGCCTACCCGAACCAGGCCACCATTACGGCCGCTCGCGTCGCTCTCTCGGATTATGTCTACGCCACCGACACGATCCTTACGGTGGCGAACAACAGCACCGAAACGAGCCCCAAGCCAGTTGCCAACTGGATCATGCCACATCGTCTGGTGGTAGGTAATACGATCGAACTTGAGGTCATTGCCGCCCATCGAAACGCCAGGTCCGGCAAGCAGGTGGCTTGCGTCGTTTTCCGCGCAACCGATGGCACGAATACCGTCACGCAGACCGTCGCCGCTACTGCCGTTTCCAATCGCGCCGGGGATCGGAATGCCGTCGTCAGCTACAAGGCCTCCCTAGACGTATCGACGCTGACTGCCGGCCTCATCACCTGCAATGCCAAGGTCTATCCCTGGATCGGTGCAGCCGCATCGGTTCTGGACAGCGCGGACAGTTCGGTCGCTCGTGAGTTCAGCCCTCGCTACTTCCTCAAGAATACGGGTGCCAAAACTCTCTACTACGTCAAGACAGCCGCGAACGGTGGCAATGACGGGACTGGTGCCGGCAGCACGAACGCTGCCACTGCTTCGGGCACGCCTTTCGCCACCATTCTTGCGGCGATCAACAAGGCGCATACCGACCTCGGGGCAACTTCCGGCGTCGACATGGCCGAGATCCGTATCGGTGATGACGGGGGGACTCCGTTCGTCCTCGGCTCCACGGCAGCCACGCGGACACAGAAGGTTGCCGCGATCACGATCACTCGCGATCCGACCGTTGCGCGTGCAAACGCCCGGGTGTCCTTCGGGGCTGCGGCGTTCAGGCCTCGCCTCGGCGGCTCGATCACCGCGCCCCTGACGAATGGCGCGCTGCGATTCCATGACGTTGGTGTCATCAGGACGGGGACGCTCAGCATTGTCGGCGAAGCAGCGCCAGCGCAACTCGAGGTCATCTTCGACGATATCACATACGACAACGGCGCTACGTCAAACGCGGCGATGTTCACGAACGCGCATGGCTATTGGTATGGCGCCACCTGTTCGAACATGGGCGCCTCTACCCTGAATGCCTCTGCCTCTTTCGAGCATCGTATTTTCCGCGGGGTGGACATCACCTTCGCCGCGCACAGTCCCGTTGAAGGCTGGCTGATAGTTGGCAGCTCGATCGAGAGGCCGAGCCAGCTTCCGCGGGGCGGACGGACTCTCACTGGGTCTATCATTGCCTTCAACCGCTTCGGAAGGATTGGCGCGGCATCCTCGCCTCTCGGCCCGGTCCAGCTTGGGTCGGACACGACAGGAACGCTCGTGGACGTGAATGGCGCGGCAGTTCTCCAGAACGTCTTCGAATGGACCTCGGCCGCAACAGGTCCAGCCATTCGCATCTCTTCGGACAATGCGATCGGCAGTAACAGCCACGTCATTCTTCACAACAACACTTTCGCGGGCTGGGGGCTCTGTGGACGCGGCAACATCTTCTACGACGAAGGCACAACGCCCCGGACCTCGAAACTCATGTCGTGCAAGGGCAACATCCACGTCGGCGTCTTCACAAAGAGCGACGTTTTCGCGCTGAACGGGGCGAGGCAGGGCAACTGGCCTTACGAGTATGGCGTCGGCTGTCAGGGGGAACTGTCACCCTTCCGCGCTGCGACGGCTCTCGGTGGTAATGAGGCTCAGGAATATCCTGGTCTTGGTGCGAAGTTCAACAACGTCAGTGAGCTGAGCTACAGCGACGGATCGACGAACTTTGATCCGAAGTTCACGACACCCGCTCACACGACCCATAACGGCTCTGCTTATGTTGCTGGCGCTGGAGGCGGCACATACACGGTGCAGAGCGGTTCGCCGGCCAAGAGCATGGTTTCGGCCGCGGTCCTGTCTCACGATCTCGCAGGTACTGCCCGGACTACCTCGAACGACACGGCAGGTGCCTACGCCTAATAGGGCGGCGGATTGTCCAACATCATGCCGAAGATGATGAACGCGACTATGGCGATGATCGCGAGCGCGGACTTCCAGTTCAGTGCCTTCATAGCCGAAGGCTGAACGGCGAACATTCTTAAAACAATACCGTAAGAGCCGGCAATTGCGTCCATTTTGGAGAAACGCGTGTTAGAATTGATTGCCCTAGCGGCGCTCTCAGCCACACCGACGACCATCCAATCCGCTCTGTCGGAAGCCAAGCCCGGCGACTCGATCACGTTGGCGCCTGGCGACTATGGAACGGTTATCATCAGAAACCGTCATTGGCCGCAGCGGGTCACGCTCAACGCTTTCGGTGCGCGGCTCAGGCTGGTCATCCAGAACTCCAGCGGGATTCACGTCAACGGAGGCACCTTCGGGCCGAGCATGGACGGTTCGGGATATGCAGCTCAGGTCCAGGCGTCGAAGGACGTGACCTTCTACAAGTCGGCATTCGTGAAGAGCAAACGCGGCCTGGTCATCGACCGTTCGCAACGGGTGAAGGTCAGCCACTCCCGCTTTTCCGGAATGATTATCGACGGGGTAAATATCGCATCGTCGCAGCATGTGACCGTCTCAAACGTCGTCTGCGACGGCTTCACGACGGGAGAAGCTCATCCCGATTGCGTGCAGGGCTGGTCCCGTCCAGGCGGGATCACCTCCGATATCCTGGTGGAAAAGGTCACTCTGAACGGCGCCGGCGTCCAGGGCATCTTCTTCGGCAATCATGTTCGCAACGGCGTCAATGACGGCGGCTACGATCGCATCGTGATCCGGAACAACTCAATCACCGGGTCCTATCCGCAGGGCATCGGCCTCTACGAGTGCCGCAACTGCGAGGTGGCGGGAAATCGTGTTGTGACGCTTCCCGGCTCCAAGCACCGGGTGAGCATCAACATCGTTGGCGGGTCGGTGAAGGCCGAGAACAACACGGTCGGCGCCAAGCCCTAGATAGCTTCGCGGGGTTCTGCTGCCCGCACACACGGACTTATGAGCGGAGGCAGGGGATGGTTCGGCTTGTTTTGCCGCTGGGCCTGCTGTTGTCCTTGGGGGCTTCAGCGCCGCCTTCAGCAATGCCCGACGTGGCAGAGGTTGGGCGGGCAGCTGCTGGCCTGCCTCAAGATCAGATCCCGCTCTACTTCCTCATGGTCGTCATCGCCATGATGATCGTGGAACGCGGCCTCGCTGCCTGGAACATGAGCAAAGAGCGCGAAAAAATGTGGGCCGTTGCCGACAAGTTCGGAGACGCTGCGGACAAGCTCGGTGAAGCAATGGGGGAGCTTAAGACCGAGTTAGCTGTGCTCCGAGCCGTCTCGGCTCGTGTGGAGAGCACGACCTATGCCGAAAGATGAAAGGGGCTTTTGGATGAGCATGAAAGCTGTCCTGAAGACGGCCTTCGGCACCGACGAGCGGATGCGCCGGGAGACGCCAACCGACCGGGCCGCAGCCGCCATCGATCGTCTTCAGTCCGTCCTAGCCGAAGAGGAAGCCGCGGTCCCTGCAAAGACCGTCGATGAAGCAATCCGCCAGCTTGTAGGTGATCGTAATGCGTGAGTTCCTGTTCTTCTTTCTCTATGGGATGCTCACCGTCACCGGGTTGTTCCTGAGTATCTTCTGGACACGTCTCGCTGCTCATCGTCTCACGGCAATAGACGGAGCTTGGCGGCACGACCGCTATTTCTGGCTCGCTGCGGCGCTCGGCTTCAACTCAATCGGCTCGGTCGTGCTCTTTGGAGCTCGGGCATGGGGCAACATCCATTACGGCCTCTCCCGCCAGCTGTTCGGATGGGAGGGGCTGGTAATCGGCTTTGGTCTAGCCGTCATTCTCGGGGCGAAAGTGATGATGGTCTGGCTTGCCGACCTAGAGCGTCCAAAGCCACGCTGGCTGTGGGGCATGGGCGCAATCACCCTTGCCTGGTCGGCCATCTGCCTCTGGCTTGCTGACATCTGAGGGGGAGGGGAAGATGAAACCACAATGGCCTGACGCCCGCGGATGGATCGGGATCGGCGTGTTCGCGATCAGCATCATGCTGCTCTGGATGATGAAGGAAGACAGGTCGCTGCGGGAAGACGAGTTCTTCCAGACGATCGCGACTGTAATCATCTCCAATGGTCTGGTCGGCGGCCTTATCGCTTGGGCCTACGCCTCAACCAAGAACGGCGGCGAACTGGCAGAGAAGAACGCCACCATCGTCCATGAGAGCGCCACAGCAACGGCAGCGCTGGCATCGAGTGCGGCGACGGGACCGCAGCAAGTCGAGGTGGTTAACCCGCCTGAGAATCCTGCCAACGTCATCGAGGCCGTCCCTCATCCTACGCCGTGGCCTGACGAAGAACTCCCCGAGTACGCCCGGTGAAAATCGACCGGGCCAAAATCTTCGCCGCGGTGAAGGTGCTGCGGAACGGGCATCCCTTCACACTGGCGGAAGTGCGGGTTCTTGACGCCGCCATTGACGAGGCTTTCAGGACAGGGGCTTCCGTCACCATTGACGGGGCGGTTGATGATCACCCGTTAAACACAAATCCCGTTGTTGTTCACGAAACGGGTGTTCGTGAGAAACAAACCGGCCTCCGCTTCGCCCAAGGCTTCTTCGACGCGCTCCGCACGAACAAGATGCTTGGGCCTTCGCTCTCCACCGACGAGGTGGATGGCTGCTCAGCAATCACCTCCGCATGTGGCGCTGCGAATTGGCCAATCAGCTGGACGGCTTATGCCCTCGCGACTGCCTACCACGAGACAGCGCACACAATGCAGCCCATCAAGGAATATGGCGGGGAAGCCTATTTCACGCGCCGCTATGGAATTGAAGGCCAGCGACCGGACAAAGCAAAGGAACTCGGTAACACCGAGCCGGGTGACGGCTGCCGGTTCTGTGGACGCGGGTTCGTCCAGATAACGGGCCGCCGAAACTATATGAAGGCGGGGCAGGCGTTAGGCATCGACCTCGTCGGCAATCCTGACCTCGCCCTGCAGCCCGATGTTGCGGCCGACATCATGGTCAAAGGCATGGAAGGTGCTTGGTTCACTGGAAAGAGCCTAGCCAATTACCTGCCGAGGGTCGGCTACGCGGGCGTCGGTCCCTTCAAGAACGCTCGCCGCATCATCAACGGCACCGACAAGGACGAGCTTATCGCTGGGTACGCCCTGGATTTCCAGAAGGCGCTCGGCGCCGGGCAGTGGGGATAGACCATGCACTTTGAACTGTATCGCCAGCTGACGCTCGGCGGCAAGAAATGGGCATGGCGTCTGCGTGCTGACAACGGCGAGATAATCGCATCAGGCGAAAGCTACAGCAGGCGCATCGATGCTGAACGCTCGATTGAGCTTGTCCAGGCATCCGGCATTGCCGAGGTGGTGGAGAAGAAGTGAACGTGATGGACATGGCTCCCGCTGCGGAGCCGGTCATCATTCTTCGCTATGCGTCGGTAGAAGCGCACGATTGGGGCTGCACCTCCCGCTTCCTCGACGGGACCAGCGTTCCCGCCGTGCCCCATCCTTGGGACCACTGCTACAGCGTGATTGCTCACAGGTGCGGCTACGGCTTCGACCAGTGGCGATACTGCATTGAGCATGAGATTGCCCACCACGTCGTAAGCGAGTTCCTGCTGGATAGGCCTAGCCCGATCCTCTGGGGCTTGGCGCACGATAAGCCAATCCCTGCCCATGAGGCCGCATACGAGGAGCTGATGGCGCAAAGCCTCCAGCGCTTCGCCCGAGCTGCTGAACGCCCCATCATCGGCGGTGTGGACTGGTCGGCAATGCGCCACCGTTTCTTGGAGGTTGTCCCATGATCTGCGGTCTATCCACAATGGCGACACGCATTGTCGTGGCCGTCGTTTTCGTCATCTGCGTGCTGGGGCTCCTTCAGGTCCAGTCCTGCCAGCGGTCGAAGCAGAAGGCCGCTGAGAGCCGCCTAGAGCGCGCCCAGGGCAAAGCGGTCGTGGAGTCCGCCAAGGATGCGATTGCCACTCAGGGAGCCGCCCAGGAGCGCGAGAGAGCATCAGACGAGCTTACCGTCCAGAATGAGAAGGAAATCCGCAATGCGACTGGCGCTGATGTGCAAATCCATCCCCACGTGTCTGTTGCTACTCTCCGCGGGCTGTGCAGGAGGGACGCATATCGTGACAGCGAGCGCTGCCGGCTGCTCGTCGCTAATCCCCGGTAGCTGGAGGGAAGGTGTCGCGCCTGTTCCCTTGCCTGCTGGCGATAGCGTGGGCGAGTGGTTATCGTTCGGGGAGGCTCAGACGGGAAAGCTCGAGGTGGCTAACGGCCGCACGAAGGACACAATTGCTCTTGTCGAGCGGTGTGAAGCAAGGGACGCCGCCGCGGCAAAGAAGGCTCGGCCGAAGTTCCTCGGTATCTTCTAACGACACAGCCGCCGATTACGGTCGAACTGCTCCAGCCTTACCGCATATCCACCGCGGTACATGGCGCAGCTCAGATCCCTCCCATCGGCCGAGCAATAGGCGGTTACTCTCTCCCAGCTGGTTCCGGTCTTCTGGCATTTGAGCGTCTTGCCAGCAGCGAGCTTCACCAGGGCCGCCCTAGCTTGATGCGGATTGCCTGGGGCGCAGACACGGCCTTGCCGGCACGCTCCCGGCATTTCAGGCGTATCGATCGCGTGCAGGCGAACGCGGGTGCCGTCAGTGCAGCGCAGAGAGTCGCCATCCGTCACGGCCGATACTGTACATAGGAACAGGGCGGCAGCGATCACTTCGGGTTCATCTCCATCCTCGGTATCCAGACGATCTCATCGCCCTCACGCATGGATACGTTCTCCAGGTCTTCTCTCATCTGATGAAGCATGGCTGTTGCTCTTGATTCATCATCAGTGGAAAAGGTGTGGAGGTCTCCATAAGTGTCTGTGCCGGTTATGTGGTACTTCTTGGGCATGGGGACTCCGATAAAGGTTGGGCGATTGGCTACGCCACCGGGCTAGTCGGGCTTCGCCCCGAGCCCTTCGGTCTCGGCCATTCGGCGACTATCCCTATCGCGGTTCGCTACATCATGGCTGAGCGAGTGGTAGATGATACCCGCCAGCGCGTACTCGTCCCATGCGCAGTTGACGGGCGACACGTTGAGGCAACCACATAGCAGCTCTGTTTGCTCCCGGTCGCTCATGAGCGCCATCCGTTCTTCAACGACGTCGAGCAAAACGCGAAGTAGCCTGCGCTCGTTCTTGGGAAGCCATCGAGGCTTGCCATCGTAACGTTCAGGCTCGAAGCGCGAGGGATCGAAGCGGGAACCGCCAAGACCCGCAGGGGCTTGGTCCGAAGGACGAGAGCCCGGTGCCCCTGGCACGCGCCCAGAAACATCGTCTATCGCGTCCATTCTATGCACTCCCTCTCATACCTAGACTCTCTTATTCCTCTATCTAAAGAGGATAAGGTACAGACCCCTGAGCTACGTGAGGCCTTGAAGAGCCTCTTACCCCACGTAACCAACAGAGCCTTCCTGGATAACTTCTGGGACGCAGCAGGAGCGAGCTGCGCGGTCGGGCGCTCACAGGGGATGCGAGCCGCTATAAATGGAATTCGGCGGCACCTGAAATAGCCGTGGAGAAGCTTGGGAAGCTTACGGCGGGTCATGCTGCCTCCGCTCGCGTCTGGAGCGCTTCCACGGCGGCGATACGCTGGCCTATCCACCTCACCACCGGCACAGCCATGCTGTTGCCGAGCATCTTGTAGCGAGGCCCGTCAGCCATGAGCTTGCCGCGATAGGGGACTAGGGTGAAGTCCGGCGGAAACCCTTGAAGGCGTTCGCACTCACGGGGGGTAAGGCGACGAACGGCTGACGCAGTCGCAATGCCGTTGTGCCGGCGACTTCCCATGTTAGCGTCTAGCGTGGCGTGGGTTTCAACCTCGCGAACACCACTCTGCGAGCTTTGGAAGGCAACGTAGTTCTGCTGCTGCGCGCCAGCATCCGCTGCTATCGCGCCGACGATCTGCCCATCCCCCCCAATCTGCCGCACCTCGGATCGACTATTCTGGGTGAAGGCGAGCACAGTGCTGTTCGGGTCGGTGTTCGTGTCCAGAGCGCCTGTGATTTCCCCTGTTTCCCAAGCCCCGCAGTTGCCGCTCGTTTGAAAGGCTGTGGCGACTAAGCCGCCATCGCAGTCGAAGTCGGTTCCGAGGCCACCGCCTGCAGAGCGGCGGCTAGGGATGGTGGGAGCTGCTTGCCCCTTTTCTCGGCGCGGCGCAGGATGCCCTTGCAAGCTGTGGCGCTCAAATAATACCGCTGCGGCACGTCGCCAGTCTCCAAGATGTCCGACAAGGAAGACGCGGCGGCGGCGCTGTGGAACTCCAAAGTGCTGAGCGTCAAGAACTCGGTAGGCGAACCCATACCCGAGTTCGACCAGGCCCCCGAGTATGGAACCAAAGTCCCTTCCTCCGTTCGACGACAGGACGCCGGGGACGTTCTCCCAAACCAGCCATCTGGCCCGCGTCCGGTCAGCAAGCCTAAGAAACTCGAGCGCCAGGTTGCCACGGTCGTCATCCAAGCCTCCTCGGAGGCCTGCAACGCTGAAGGATTGGCAGGGGGTGCCTCCGACAAGAAGGTCAATTGGCCCATATTCGTCGCCTTGAATGGTGGTGAAGTCGCCGTGCAGCGGGACGTGCGGATAGTGGTGAGCGAGAACGGCTCGCGGCGCTGCATCGATTTCCGAGAAGAACGCGGGCTCAAAGCCCAAGCCATGCCAGCCCATCGTTATGGCTTCGATGCCGGCGCAGACGGAGCCGTATTTCACGCGAACGCTCCACGAACATCGTGTGCCCGAAATTGTGACTCTCGTGTGCCGCCGTGTGCCCGATGGCTCCGCTTTGTTCCGGATTGCCGAAACGGCCCAATCGCTGTAACCCGCAGAAATCCTAGGAGACCCCGTAGCTCAGCAGGATAGAGCATCAGATTCCTAATCATCTGCTTTTTCCCTTGATTCTGCGCTTTTTGCGCGTCGTGTGCCACGGATTGTGACTAAAAGCAGTTCGATGGCCACAGAAGCAGGGCCGCTGACAGGCGTTTCGCCTTGTTCCCAACGGCGCACCTGACGCTCGCCATTCGGCCCCATACGGAGGCGCGCAGCAAGCTCAGCTTGTGAAAGACCAAGCCTCTGACGCGCTTCCCTGACTTCGGTAGGGGTCATTTGCTAATTGGCTCAACGATCACGCTGATGACGCGCACGGTCTCACCAGTCTCGCGGTCGATCAGATCTTTCCCAATCTTGCGACGCTCGCCGATGGCGTGCATTTCAGCTGTCTGTTCGCTGCGGGTCTGATGAGTGCGAACCTTGCCGCAGGCATAGCTTGTGATGACCTGATGGGTCTTCGGCGCTGCAAGAGCGGAGTTGATAAGGTCCATCGCGTTCATCTTCATTCTCCCGTGTCCGGTGGGTCACTGACCCGATGCACTCTTGTCGGACATTTTGTCCGGTTTGTCAAGCGTCAAAGTTGTCGAAACGCGGTCAAATGCGGTCACGGCCTCGTCAGGTTTGATGTGCGCGTACCGCATCGTCATGCTGATGCTGGAGTGCCCCAGAGCCTCACAGACATCAGCAATATCAGCGCCCGCCTGACGCGCCCATGATGCGAAGGTGTGACGCAGGTCGTGAAACTTGAAGTTCTCGATCTCCGCAGTCTCAAGCGCCTTTTCCCAACGCTTCCTGAAATTGGTGGTGTCGAACACCTTGCCCCTGCGCTTGTCAGCTGGCGTGGTGGATAGCATCGCCATCAGTACGGGCGTAATCCGCACGGTGTGCTCCTTGCCGCCCTTAATGCCGAGCAGGATCAACTTGCGGTCGAGCTTGATTTGCTTCCAGTCTAGATTGAGCACGTTGGCCTTGCGAAGCCCCGTCAGCACCGCGCAGAGCATAATAGGCACCAAGCGAGGTTCGGCCGCCTTCAGCGCCTCCCATTCCTCGATCGACAGGAACCTCTTTCGCCATGCGGCCTCCTTCGCTTTCAGCTTCTTCCAGGGGATCGCCGGTAGCGGCTGGGCGTGAAGCTCATGGCAATGCTCCAGAGCCGCCCGCAGCATGGCAAAGTCCCTGTTGACAGTCCGCTCTTCAATCTTCCGGCCTGGCGGTGGAGATGCGCGGCGTTTTGCGCGGTAGTCGATAAGCTTGTTCGCAGTGAGCTCGGTGACGGGAGTGTCGGCGCCGATGATGTCGGACAGGCATTCGAACTGCTTGAACACCGTACGCCACCCTCTCTGGTGCTTCCCTTTTGCTTCCCAGTAGGTTCCGAGGATCTGGCGCAATGGCCAGACGGGCACCTGCTTGAAAGATTGCCGCGCCTTATGCTTTTCGTCTTCCTCGACTAGCTTGGCTTTTGAGAGCGTAGTCTCGCCCGTGCTGCCTCGAAATCGCTGACCGTTGATGGTGAAGCTGTACCAGAGGTACGGCGAGCCCTTCCGCGGCTTGCATGACATTGACGAGCGCCTTCTACGAACGAGTTGAGGTCATCGGGCGTGTACCTAACACAGCGCCCGTATTGGATGTAAGGAAGGTGCCCCGCCTGCCGTGCTTTGCGGAGGGTGCGGGTGCATAGCCCCAGCTTCTCTGCTGCTTGGGCCTCGGTCAGAAGGGTAACAACCTCACGCGCCATGGGACGAGCGCCTTCGGTCAAGACGCTGCCTAGCATCCATGTTAGCACGCTTAGCATGGATGCTTGCCTTGGCAGCGGCTTGAGGGCGAAGCCCCGCCGGCCCGGTGCTGCGAAGCAGCAGGCGCACATCTTCTTTCCTCATCCTCCCTGTCCCTCATTAATAAGGGAACGGATGGACTTGGGTTTGGTCCAGCTAATGTCATCAACGAGCGCACACGCACCGCACATCCGCTCCCACGCCACGGTGGTCCCAATCGTGACCTGCTTCCACGGCTGCCATCGATGTCGCTTCGGCAGCGACGGATGCTGGCCGCAACTCATCGCGGTTCCCCCCATGTAGGCTAGAGGCTGTTTGGGTTCCTCTGGCCGCCGTCTAAACTGAGCCATGAAATCGGGCTTCACTGTTCAGCACTCCTAAGCCCGGTCATGCTGGTGAACCTCCGCGTGCCATCGCCTTTCGCCACCTTGCCAAGAAGTCGGTCAGTTCTTCGCACCGTTCGACTACCGCATCCGGATAGTCCGTTTCGCTGTTGTCGCACCCAATCTCGTCGGTCATCGCGGCGAGCAGGTTTTCGGCTTTCGTCTGAAGCGTGATGGCTCGGCGTTCCCATTGAGCAAGACGCCGCTGCGGGACTTTGATGAAATCAGTCATCGCCCCTTCCCCTGTCCCTGCATGGCAACCGCAAGCGTCTGGACAGGCGAGGCGGTCCGCACGGCGTGACCTCGCTCGATCTCGATTGTTGGCCCGTAGGTTCTGAGCAACTCGTCGCGATACGACTGCCAAGTTCCCTCGATCTCAAGTGGAAAGTCCGGTCTCTGAGCTGCGACCGCCTCCCGAATGCGATCCACCGCGTCGGGTAGCTCATGCGTCCAGACGGCATGGCCGAGCACCCATTCGGCGGCCTCGTGAACTCCCGCGAAACGCTCTACGAGTGAAATCCCGCTCGCCAGGGTTCCGAGAGCAAGCGTTGAGATCGGCTTCGTCTCGCTCATTTCCACTGTCCCTGCATGGAGGAGATTGCTGCGTCTCGACGAGCTTGCCGACACTGGTCGCAAGTGCAGCCACCAAGACACGTGCATGTTTCTCTGAAGCCGCATGAGCCGGGCTTCTGTGGAGGGTGTGCCTCAAATGGCGCCAGTGCTTCCAGTTGTGGGGATATACTGGATAGGGATGTGCTCATTGGGCGTCTCCCTTCGGGACCGCGCCACTCAGGCTTCGCCCCGAGCCGGTTCCCGTCTCGGCCATTCGGTGAGTGTCGACTGACGCAGGAGGCCACGGCTCACCAGCATCACGCGCCAGGTCAGGAAGCTCATAGAGCATCCACGCCTCATCGTATCCGAGATGCCCGTTAACGAAGAGACGCCCAACGAGGTCATGGCAGGGGATACACTGACGGTAGGAATTGAATTCCCCGTCTGACAATCCAGCCTCGTCATAGCTGCGCTCTCCTTTTTCTACGGCACGTCCACACGTTGCACAGAAGTGCGGTGTTCGGCGCGTGCGAAGGATTGACCGCCAGAAACTCACGCCGCCTCTCCTTCGCGACGCAGGTCAGTGACATCGCAGCCTAGCCAAGAGGAAACCGTGCTCAGCGCCCAATCGATGAAGGCGGCACGCTCCGGCTCCGTCATCCGTGAGAAAGACGTGGACTCGTAGTCCTTGACCTGCTCACCGCTCGGCAGCGTCACCACACGGACAAGGCCGTAGCGGTCCTTCAGAACCTTGTGCAGCAGGTCCACGGTTAGCCCAGGTGCCTTCTCGTCCAGCATGGGAACGGCAACCCCGAGGCAGGCCCAATACAAGCCATTGCGCCTGACGTTACCCCGCATGGACTTGAACTCGATGCGGACCTGGCCTTCGATAGCTGCCAAGGCTTTCGTTGCTGCCTCGTTCGCGGGGCGAAGGCTGCCGAGCACCTTCTTAAAGAGGAGGGGAGGGGCATCAGGCATCAAAGCTTTCCTTCCAGAGCCTGTCTGATTCCGCGTACAGATCCACCCCATGCACACGATAGAACCCGCCGTGGCCCAGGCGCTCTACTGACAGCTTGCCGAAGTCGTGCTGGTGACATGCAGGACACAGAGGCACTATCCGCCGCTCCGATCGCCTCAATCGCCCGCCGTGAATGGTCGCCGTCACGTGATGGATGGACACCGGACGTGCTCCGCAGTTGATGCAGGGCATCTCCCGCAGCCGCAGCTCGTGCCGCTTCTCCTCGGCCGTCTGCCCCGGCTTGCGGCGCGGTTGCGGGCAGCGTGACGGGTCTTTCCGCCGCGGTGTTTCGCGTTTGCGCTTCAGGGGCAAGCTTCTGAGCATTCACGGTGCCGAACCTAGAACGGCACGTCGTCGTCGAGGCCAACAGGCTCAGGCGCTCGTGACTGATGGCGAGCCTCCCCAGGCTGGCGGGGTTCAAACAGGTTCGCCACAACCCGTCCCTCTGCATCCGGAATGGGCAGGGCGTCGAACACCAGCTGCGTCCCTCCGTTGTCGTTCAGCCAAGCCGTGCCGACCTTGACCCAATAGGTGGTCCCGTCCTTCTTCTTGCGCGGGGCCATGATGTCTTTGCGAGTGCTCATGCTGCTTCCTTCTGTTCGTAGATGTTGAGGAGGTCGGAGACGGTCGCATCGACGTCCGCCAGGAACTCGGAGACGTCGGCCTCGAGCTGTTCGATTGCTTCGTCATCACGCGGCACTCGTTGGACAAAGAGCCGCATCGCCTCGGGCAGCCGGGGATCGTAAGACACGAAGTCACACCATTGCCGGCCTGTGCAGGCCATCTGCCAAAGCATCTGCGTGACGTATTTCTCAGGCACCTTCTGCCCGAGCAGCGTGTCCAGATGGCTTGCCGTATTCGGACACTTGATTTCGACCAGGCCATCTTCACCGACCAGGCCGTCAGGAGACGCGCCGCTCATGGGGATGGTGGGGTGGTCCACAAAGGCAACCTCCTCCACATCCACGTTCCGGCGAAACTCATAGGCGCGGCGAGCTTCTGGCTCCTTGTCTGTGCCCCATTGCATGGCCGAATTGCTGAATGTCTCAGCGGGGGTGCCAGTAAGGCGCTCGGCAATCAGGCGAGCCTTGTAGTTGGCACGGGATGCTCCCCAGCCAGACTTTGTGCGGGCAATGATGTCCGCAATGCAGGAAGCCGTTGCCTTGCCGCACCTGGCGGCGAACCACTCCGGAGACCTTTGCTCGAATGTCATGCGAATTCTCCCATGTACTGAATACGAGCGATGTCGTAGGCCGCAGCCGCTTCCTCGGGCGTGTCAAAGGTGCCGACCTGCTTTTGCTCGCCACAGACAGTGATGCGGGCGGAATAACGGCCTGACTTGTTCCTCCGGACGCCCATCGGCAGATCCCGCTTGCGTGGGTTCTTGATGTTCTGCGCGTTCTGGGTTGCATTCGCCGGACGAAGATTGACCCACCTATCATCGGTGGAATCACCGTTCGCGTGATCAATCATGTCCTCGGGGTCTCGGCCGGTCATGTAGAGGTAAGCCAAGCGAGAGCGGCGATACTTAATCCCACCTATTTGGATGAGGTGGTAATGCTTGCCGCTCGGATTTGTTTGAAGCGTGCCAGCCTCTTCTCCAAGAAGCTCAGCATGACCGGCTGGAGGTTGAATCCAGTAGAACACGCCGCGTCTAGGTGCATAGAGAAGGATGGTTCTCAGATAGATCGCATCCATCATGCAGCCTCCTTCTCAACGGCATTGAGGCTATCCACCGCGTCCTTGAACAGGCGAGACGGCAGCTCCTTGACGCTCTGGATCTGATACTTCTTGCAGAACCGCTGGGCAGAGACGCCCTTCGACTGCATCAGCGTTGCGATCGTTGCCCACTGAGCGTCGTCGATCTTGCCGTTGTTGTTCTGTGCGCGGGGTGCGGTATCATGCGGCTGTCCGCTGGCGACCGTGCCGTCATCGTCTTCCTCGGCTGCGATGCCGAATGCGGCGCAGAGCGAATAGCGCTTGAAGTAGGTGAGAAGCGAACCCGCTTCCTGCGGCTTGGCCGGCAACTGCGGCATGGGCACGGAGCAGTCCAGGTGCTCGCCGCTGACGTGAATAATGCGGGTCAGCAGTTCACCGTTCGTGGCGGATTGGATGAACCAGAGGCCGTGCCTGGTGAGCACTGGCCGCAGCATTTCGATGATGCTGTCCAACGTGGCGTAGTCGAAGCTGTACTTACCGGGCACGCGCACGGTGCGGTTCTTCGTGGGAGCATGGAGCTCAGCCTGTGCAGCCACGAGCGCGGCGGCGAGTGTTTCCTGCTTGGCGGCGGTGGCCATCATCTTCTCCGTGTTGGAATGGAAAGGGGTTGGGTGAACCTCTGCTGGTTTAGGTGAAGGGAGGTCATGACTGGGCGCCTCCTGCTTCGCAGGACCGCGTGCTATTCGCTTCGCTCACCGAGCCGCTTTGCGTCTCGTCCCTATCGGGTGACGCCCGCATGGCGCGGTCTCGCCCATCAAGAAGACAGGGTGCGCAGAAATACCCTAGAGTGCGGCAATGGAGAGCAGCTGAATACTCGCCACAAGACCAGCATGGCCTCATCATGCTGCTTCTCCGGCGCACCAGAGGCCGCATTCAGCGTCGAACTCGTCATCGTCTCCGACCTCGAGCGGGAGCAGGGGAGACAAGGCCACATCTTGCACTAGGTCGCTGATGCTACGCTCGGTGACGAACCGCCCCTTGCCGATCGTCTTTTCCATCCGGTCCCACCAGACAGCACTCGCGGGATTATCCCGGATGATGCGCTTCAGAATACGCTCACCCTTCAAGAAGCAGAGGTCGCAGTTGCCCTCCCATCCCTTGATGCCAAGGTCGAAGGACTGTGCTGCCCAGAAAGCGAGCACATCATTTCTCCGAACCATAGTCGCTAGGCGGGCCATCGGCATGATGGTAGTCCAAGGGAACTCACCGCTCTCGTTTTTCGCTACCTGAGTCAGAACACGCCGCTGTTCATCCCAGCGGAGGCCGATGACGTTGTTCCATGCGACGTAACCTTGCGCTTCCATGAAGTCGGCACACACTTGCATCTTCAGATGCTCGGTGCAGAAACGCATCGCCTGGTTAGGGGTGAACTTCTTGCTCTCGATTAGAGCCTCGAACGGCTCACCGTTACGCGCTGCGCTGTTGTAGCCGACCTCTTCGAACCGCTCCGCAACTGGTGTCCGCTTCAGCCGGGAGCGCCACTCCAGCCACCGCACCCGCACGTTCCACTGGGTCGCGCAATCGTGCACGAAGCGAAGCGTCTCTTCTCGCTCCTTGCCCGTGTTCGCGAAGCAGACATGCACGTCATCGGGCAGCTTGCCGTCATAGGCATCTAGGATATGCCAGAGCATGTAGCCGCTGGTTCGGCCGCCGCTGAAGCTAATGAGCGCTGGACCGTCTATGCGATAGGGGTTGGTCACTTGCCCGCCCCCCTACGCCCGATGCCATGCGAGCACGAAGACGCCGCAGGCGGCTGAGCCCCGTAAGGGGTGGCAGCGGGTTGCCCCGTAAGGGGTCGTCCAACTTCCTCCTCCAAAGCCCATTCAAGAAACCTAGGAGACATAGGAATAACCGATGAAGGTCTACCGATGACATCGAGAGCTTGAGCGAACAGCATTGCTCTACGCTCTTGAGCGCGTTCCAGATTGCTCATGAGGATTGCTCCTGAGATGCACGAGCGCGGAGCTCACGGGCAATTGTGAAGAAGTTTGCGGCTACAGCTGCGTCGTCCCAATACATGCCCACCTCGCGGGCGAATGTTCGGCTAACCGCCTCCATCGCGTGGCGATCGGCGCGTTCCGCCAGTTCAAGCAGCATTGCTCTACGTGCTTCAGCTTCTTGAAGAATCATGATTGCTCTCCACCGTCGTTGTTAGGGGGAGCAATCAGGAGCGCGATGTGATTGATCTTCTGCGCTTCCGGCAGATCTCTAACCCACTCTGTGGCGCCACTGTCGTAAGAGATACGGCCGTCGAGAACGCGAGCCGTGCGCGCCTTAAATCCATCCGTCGCGGGATGTGAGACGCCCGTATTCGCGTTGATGTGTGCCCAGTAAGACCCATCCTCAAGACGGCAGACTGAGACCACTCCACCTGGGAACTCGATGTGATGCTCGGCGCTCTCTGGCTTGCGCTTGTCGCCTTTCAGGACGATCACTTTCGCGGTGGCGCCCATCAGAGCAGCACCGCAGCAGCAAACAGCCCCGCCAGAAACACCAAGGCTCCAAAGGTCCCTGCACGAGGTCTCATTGCCTCACGGAATGCTGATTGGGCCGGAACATGTTGGCCCATCGGAACCACCGTCCCGTGCTTCCTAATTCTCTGCCACTCGGTCATGTCCGGTACTCCAGGACGTAAGCCTTCGCTTCGTCCTTGCTCATGGTTTCGCCCGACCAGTCGTTGGTGATTGGCCCATCGATCGCGTCGATCAGGTCGCAAAGGGCTTGCTTCTGTTCGGGCGTGTCTTGCTGCGCCATTGCGCTCATCGACACGCCGCCTTCAGCGTACCTCTTGGCAGCTGCGAGGGCGGCTTCGCTCTGGATGTTCCAGCCCTTCAGCGTACCCCACTTGAGGAGGAGATATTCCTCGCTCACGCCGCAGCCCTCCTCTGAAAGCTCGCCTTGTGCTCGGCGTTCATCCGCTTGAGCATGATGGCATCAGCCGCATACCGAACGAGGTCTTCGCGGCGATTGGCTATCCATGTCGGACAGGCAGCCGGGTTGCTGTCGTAAGTCTCTCGGACGAACGCCTCGGCAGCAGCCTTGTCTTCGGCTGATGGAAGCGGGGTCATGCTGACACCTGTGGCTTCGGATGAATAATCCGAACGTGGGGGTAGCGATGGCTATGAAACTCAGCTTCCCGCTGAATGTCCTGCAGTCGCTCGCGGATAATTGGACGGCGCCGGAACGGACTTCCCACCGGAGCATCAGCGCAGTGATACTTCTCCTGCACCATCCGCCACGTTTGGCCATCCTCGCTGTATTCGAGACTATAGCCGCCCAATTGGACGCCCATATCGGGTCCAGCCTTGTCAGCTTGGGAAGGGGTGGGGCGCATTAGGCTGCAACCCGTTCTGCGCTGTAGTAAGCCACCGCATCAAAGAAGCCGTCGCGGAAGGCGACATGCTCCTCCTGAGTATCTTCAAGGTTCGTGTAAGGCGCGTGGTAGCCTGCGGCCACCGCGTCGGAAACGACGTTCCAACCGCGGTTGTAGGCGATCTGTTCTTGCTGGTGAGCCATTGGGCATCTCCGCTGTGGATGCCCTTACCTACAAAAGTGCTGTACGACAGTCAACAAGAATATTTGTAGTCTACAGAAATTCTTCGGGCGGCTCCTCGTCGGGATAGAAGCCGGGGTCCCAATCTGCGCCGGGTTCAGGAGGCTCTTTGACCGGGGGGAGGGTAGGGGGAAGCCCGTCCAAGTGAGCCCGGATGTAGGCCCCGAAGGGCGTCTCTTGCTGGAATACCGCCACGATGGGCCGGCCATTCTTGAGCATCGCGCCAATCCATGGCGCACGTTCTGCCGTGAGATAACCAATCTGGAAATTACGGGCGCTAAGCACCTTCACGGCCTGGGGATCTACAGGGTTCTTGGGCTCGGGAACGAGGTAGACAGGCTCGCCGGGCGTGCAGAAGATAATCTCAGAGCGGCGATTGCCGCCATCTTTGTTCGCGTGAGCCGCGCCGACGACTGCTAGGGACAGCTCGTTGATCGGCACCTACATGCTCCGAGCGATCCAGACCACCTTGCCGACAATGTGAATGTCGCCGGGATCAGCGACCATCGGCGGGACAGCGGCATTATCGGACAGGATTTCGACTATCTCTTTGCCCTCCCGCTTCACTCGCCGGAGCCGCTTTATATAGCCCGCACCGGCATATTCGAAGGCCCAGAGCAGATCACCGAACGTGGAGCGGGTTTCGGAGGTGTCAATTAAGACTAGGTCGTCTTTGAGAAGCGTCGGCTCCATGCTGTTTCCGATACCGGAAGCCAGAAACAGGCGCTCGACGGGTGCGCGAGACAATCGCTGGATGAAGCCCAGATTGAACGGGACCAGCGACACAGAAGGATAGTCGTCGATCGCGGCACCGTCTCCCATAGCGTAACGAATGTCGACCTGACGAATGTACACGACATCATCACGCGGGCTTGTGTCCTGAGCGGCAGCCGGAGCGCCTTCCTCAAAGGCCATCTCAACATAGCGGAACCACTCTGGCATGCGCTTGGCATCGCCCTGCTCGAAGCCTGAGACGGTCTGCTGGGTGAGCTTCGCCGCGCTACCCTCCCGGCGCGCTATCGCTCTAGCATAGTCAGCGAGGTTCGTGGTCGACCAACCTCGCTTGCCGCGCTCCCGCTTCATGAAGGCGGCAGCCGCGGCGGGGTCGCTCCGATGAGATGTCATAGGCAATGAGCCTACAAACAATCTTGTCGCTGTAGGGGTACAAAACTCCTGTTGCATAGACTACAGGACTTCTGTAGGTATTGGGCTCATGAAGAACGACCCACTTCACAGCGCATTGCGTGACGCGCTCGGCAAGGCCGGGAATAACCAATCGCGCTTTGCCGCAGCCATTGGCACCTCGCAACAGCTCGTCTCGTACTGGCTTTCTAAGCGGAGGCCTCTGCCCGCGGAGTACGTTTTGGCGGCCGAGCGAGCGGGCTTTGGTTCCCGCCACGACCTGCGCCCCGACCTGTATCCACTTGAGGAGAAGGCGGCATGACCCGCATGGGCGTCACGAAGCGTCAAGGGCAGCTGCTCACCCTTCTCCAGAACAGCGAAGAGACACCCTCTTACGAGGAAATAAAAAACGCACTCGGCTTGTCCAGCAAGAGCGGCGTTCACGCGCTCGTTCGGGCACTTGAGGAACGAGGCTTCATCCGCCGGGTGAAGGGCAGGGCAAGAGCAATACAGCTGATTGAGCGGCCTCCGGTGGACGCCGTGGAAATCCGCCACGCGCCTTGCATAAGCACGGCAGACACAGACGCCCTGATTGCCGAGCTCAGTGCACGGGGCTTCCTCATCTCCCGCCCGCTCGATCGGGTAGCCTAAATGCTCACCGCTCTCCTCATCGCCACCCCTATCCTCTGGCTCCTCTGGCACGTCGCCACGGCCCCCGTTGGCTATGAGGACGAGCAGGGCTTCCATGAAGGCCAGCCCCTTCAAAACATCACCGATGCTTCGGAAGGGAGACTCTAGATGAGTGTCCCTCGTCTCACCTTCTGGACGGATGCTCAGGCAGTCGGACTGGAGGCTCTGCGAGAGCGCCTTAGCCAAGCTGTTCACAGGGCAGGGCCGGATGAGTGCTGGCTCTACACGGGCAAGACGACCCGCGGATATGGCCGGATCACCGTTAAGGGGAAACAGTTCCTCACCCATCGGCTGGCTTGGACGCTGGCAAACCAGTCTGATCCTGGGCCGCTCCTGGTCTGCCACACCTGCGACAACCCGCCCTGCTGTAATCCGAAGCATCTCTTCCTCGGTACGGTTCTCGACAACTCCGCTGACATGAAGGCGAAGGGTCGCAGCGCGGTCCGCCTGGGAGAGACTCGCAAGAGGAAGCGCGGGCTTAAACTCACTGTCGAGCAAGTTGCTTCGATCCGCCGCGATGTTCGTCCGGACCGCATCGTCGCCGAAGAGTACGGCGTCAGCAAAGGAACGATCTGGAAGATCCGCTCCGGCTTTTCTTGGACGGGCCGTTACTCCGGCTCTCTCGTTCGCCAGCCCAAGGGCGGGTTTAAGGTGGGTGAGGATTCCTACCAAGCCAAACTGACCAACGAACAGGTTCTCGCCATCGTTGGCGATAATCGGTCTCTGCGAGAGATCGGTCTGACTTACGGCGTCTCTGATGGCGCCATTCAGGCCATCAAGTGCGGCCGAACTTGGTCGAAAATCACAGGTATCAAACAAGATCGGGCGTGCAAGGTTCAGCCCACCCCGCACGTCCGCCTCTCCGGCGCCAGTTACTACCTCCCAAGTGAGGGCGTCGGAGAGGGTCACTTCTCGGACAGTGATGTCCGCTTGGCCAATGTTCTCAACTTCCCTCATATCGAACGGAGCTAAACTGTGACTTCCACACAGTCAGCGAACAATCAGCTTCTCGTTTCCCGCATCGAAGCCCGTGCCGCTTTCGGCAATGCCCTGCGCCTCTATGTGGGTCGTGGCCGACGTTACTCGGTGAAGCAGCTGTCGAATGCCACTGGCGTTCCTGACCGCACCATCGAGAGCGTGATGGCCGACCCGCTGAGCGGGGAATATCGCAAGCCTGACCTGGGCGAGATCCTTTCCCTGACCTCGTTCCTTGGCGCCGAGTTCACGTCCGAATGGCTCAGCAGGGCGGGCCAGGCCGCGTTTGACCTGCCGGAGCAGGATGACACGCCTCCGGGTGCCTTAGCTGCTGACGAGGCTGAAGATGCCGCCCAGCTGGCCCGCTGTGCCGCTGATGGCGACTTTACCGGCGATGGCCCCGTTCTTCGCCCTGTAGCTCTCCGCATGGTGGCGCGGGGCATGAAGCTCGCCCGCGTCGCATGAGCAGTCGTTTCATCTTGGCTTATGACCCGGATGCCGATGGGGACAAGTGGTTCCTCTTCGACCGGACAAGCGCATTGGAAACCGCGTCCGACTGGTGCGGCGTCGATCGCGCTCGCAAGTCAATGTCTGCCAATGAGTCCAACACCGAAAGCGCTCCCGCTTGGACGCCCAAGAGCGGGGGCTACTGATGCGCGTCGAAACCATCGGGCCCGCTACCCTTTACCTTGCGGATTGCCGGGAGGTTCTGCCGACGCTTGAAGGCATTCATGCGCTCATCACGGACCCGCCTTACGGCGTGGACTTCAAGGGTAAGGCGACTAAGCACACCATCAACCGCCCTGAGCTAGTCTACGAGGACGGAGAGACAGAGTTTCGGTCCGGTGTGTTGCCTGCGTTCAAGATGGCGCTGGAGCGCGTTGAACGCTGCCTAGTATTCACGGGCACTCGAAGGCTGCATGAGTATCCACAGCCTGACGACATCGGCGGTATAGTGTGCCCCAACGGCGGCGGACGCAGCGCATGGGGTTTCGGCTGTTATCACCCCGCGCTCTATTACGGACGCTCGCCACATATCGCCAAGGGGATGGGCGCAAGGCCTACCGCTAAGGTCATCTACCATCCTGGGATGCATGTTACCGGCGAAGCAGTGGGGAACGACCACCCCTGTCCTAAGCCGATCGCGTTCATGAATTGGGCCGTCGACCTGGCGTCATTCCCGGGCGAAACAGTTCTAGATCCCTTCATGGGCTCTGGCACGACTGGCGTGTCTGCTGTCCAGCTTGGCCGCAACTTTGTCGGCATCGAGCGTGAGCCGCGGTTCTTCGACATCGCTTGCCAGCGCATCGAAGACGCTCAACGCCAAGGGGATATGTTCCGCGAGGTGGCGGCATGACCTTCAAGCCCATCATCGTCACAATCGACGGACAGAAGGTCTATGGAGAGACGCTTGGCCCTGACAAGCTCCGAGCGCGCTTCGACGTTCTGGACGCGCTCAGCCGCACCCGCGCCCTTACGGATGCGGAGAGCCACGAGCTTGAGAAAGTAATCTACGAGCTGGACAGGCGTTCACGAAAGCCCGCTGGTTACGACGCTTGGTTGAAAAGCGGAGGCCGGATCGGATGAGCCTCCAATGCTCCGACTGTCACGGCCCCATTTCAACGCAGAGCAAGACGGGCCGTTGCCGTCGCTGTGCTGTAAATCACAGCAATGCTGACCCCGCCATTCGCGCTCGGAAGGCAGAAGCCAACCGCAGGAAGTCCCAAGATCCGGCTTTCGTTCAGCGAGCAGTCCGCCACCTCCAAGCCGGCCAGAAAGCGGCACGAAGCGACCCGGAAAGAGCAGCCAAACTGGTCGCAAAGGTTCAGGCCAACTTGGCTTTGGCGTGGAGCGTAGAAGCCAGGCGCAAGTGGTACGCGGGACGCAAGGAAGCGGCTCGGCGACGTACCGAAACGATGCTTGGGTGGTGCCCGCCGCGCTGGCGCGATGAATATCGCCGCCTCCGGAATTGTTGGGGACGCGGGGCCGCCGAAGCGCGCAGGATGATTGAGGAGAAGATGGCGATCGAACGGGCGAACATGACGCCTTTCGAGCGCCAGATGGAAGCTCTTCGCAACGGCGCAAGACTTATCGAGAAGCCACGTTTCAGGTCCAGGGAATACGATTTCACGCTTGGTGGAGTATCCGACCTGTGAGCGGAACCGTCACCTTGCCTTGGCCACCCAAGGAGCTCAGCCCGAACGCGCGCATCCACTATCATGCCAAGGCGCGCTCGGCGAAGTCGTACCGGGAGCATGCATATTGGCTCACCAAGGCCGCAGGAGCCCTCGCACCGGCTGAAGGCGGCATTGCGCTGCGCTTCGACTTTCACCCGCCTGACAAGCGCAAGCGTGACCTGGACAACATGCTAGCGAGCATCAAGGCCGGCGTGGACGGAATCGCCGACGCCCTCGAGGTGAATGACCAGCGCTTTGGCTTCTGGCTGTCCCGTGAAGAGCCTGTGAAGGGCGGCAAGATTGTCGTCACGGTGGACTACAGGTGAACTTGCTTGAGCGCCTTATCGCCTCTGGAGCACCTGCGGACATTATTGCCGACGTCGCTCGGCTCGAAGCGCGCGTGGAGATCGCCGAACGGACCATTGAAGGTCGTCGTGCGAAGGACAGGGAGCGCAAGCGTCCACGGAATTCTGCGGAATCCGAGGAAATCGCGGAATTCCAGG
>Ga0196973_1000079_pt1 | contig 37154 bp, 67 predicted proteins | sample S1_513CmetaG_FD_155457 | JGI IMG/M metagenome (GOLD analysis project Ga0196973, IMG submission 155457) | Soil microbial communities from Anza Borrego desert, Southern California, United States - S1_5-13C | ecosystem: Environmental > Terrestrial > Soil > Desert | place: USA: California...
TTTCACTCCCTCACCTCCAAAATCAGACGGTTAGTGTTCATGATGCAGCCAAGTCTCTTAGTGCTTTATTGATTTCGTCTTGCATTGCTTTCCATTTAGCCCACTCGACGCGGCCTTTGTCTGTCAATTCATACCCGATTCGATAGCGCTCTGGCTCTTTGGTAAACCCGTCATCATCGCACATTGCTACAGTGTGCGGCAGTTCCCGCATTAAGCCTTTGGCAATCAATCGGCGCATAACGCTAAGGCGGCAAGAGCGGCCCGTGACAGTGTGCCATCCCATTTTCTTCCAGATGCCTTGTGCGTAGTCGAGCATGTTCATTTCTGCTTTGGTAATTTTCATTTTCACTCCCTCACCTCCAAAATCAGACGGTTAGTGTTCATGATGCAGCCAAGTCTCTTAGTGCTTTATTGATTTCGTCTTGCATTGCTTTCCATTTAGCCCACTCGACGCGGCCTTTGTCTGTCAATTCATACCCGATTCGATAGCGCTCTGGCTCTTTGGTAAACCCGTCATCATCGCACATTGCTACAGTGTGCGGCAGTTCCCGCATTAAGCCTTTGGCAATCAATCGGCGCATAACGCTAAGGCGGCAAGAGCGGCCCGTGACAGTGTGCCATCCCATTTTCTTCCAGATGCCTTGTGCGTAGTCGAGCATGTTCATTTCTGCTTTGGTAATTTTCATTTTCACTCCCTCACCTCCAAAATCAGACGATTAGTGTTGATTTAAGTTCAGCACAGGCGCTTCCATCATTTCCTTGCCTGCGATTTCCCACGCATTAATGTCTTGCTCGTTCTCTAGCCCCTTGATGGCCTGTATCATGTGCTTGGTAAATCCGCCCGAAAGATACCAGCCGCACAACTCGCTGCTCATCCGCCGAATCAAGGCTAGTCGTGCGCGCACGGAAGGCTTGTTTTCGTGCATTGCTTTGGCTTTTCGTGCGCACTTAAGCATTTTGTGCGCATGATAGTCGCCGTAATTAATCTCGTTCTTAGCTACTAGAACCCCATAGCATGGGTTGATTTTAACAGCCTCTTCGAGAGCGGCGTCCTCCAACGACTCAGGCACGAGAAAAAAGAATCGGTTTGGCACAATGCTATGTGTGTCCGCCGTGCTACACCGTCGAAAATAGTTGTGCTTTGGCTTTTGCGAATCGACTTTTAAATCCTGCTTGGACACCTTGACTTCAATTTCAACCGTTTCGTTGTCCGTCATCCCATAAACGTCCGCATTCCAATGGCCTGCCTCCGTTGCCACCAGCTCCATTTGCCGCCCAAAGCGAAGCCAGCAAAGCGCGAGCGTCTTTAAGTCGCTTGAATTAAGTTTCATTCCCTCACCTCAATCACCAGCGCACCGCTTTCAAGGCGATACGCGCTAATCTCGCAGCAGCGTATTTTCCGCCTGCCGTCGCCATGTCCGTTCCGCGCTCGATTCACGAATACATGCGTTAACGGGATTACAAACGCTCCCGTGTGCTTCTCGTCCACCGTCACCTGCAATTGCGGCGGGAAGGTTAGCGGCGCCTTCGCGCGGGGAAGGGATTTGCGGAGGGCTTTGGCGGCGATTTGGATTCTCATAGTCCAGCGTTCTCCATCATCTCGGCCTGCCGTTCCTTCCAGCGTTCTAACTGGCTCCTGTCGCTCTCTTTCTTGCGCTTGCGATTGAACTCCATATTGCAGCGCATAGTGCAATGAATCCTTGGGCGTCTAAGCGGCCACGTCGGCTTGTAGCTAAATATCTTCCCGCAATGGACGCAATGGACTTTCATAGCACCTCCACGCCAACAAGCCCGCCAGCCGCGTCGAAGTCCGCGAATACCTTCCCGCCGATAAGCTCACGTGTTGAGGCAATTGCAGCCTTGCTCACGCGAACGTATGCGCTGTTTTGTAGTACAATGCGACGACGTTTCGGCCTCTTAGTTTCCATGACTACCTTAGGCATAGGCGACTTTTTAGAATGCCATGCTCCACAAGCACATGGGCCGTTTTTATTGTCGTGAAAAACCATCTGAACTCCTCGCTCAATCCATCGCCTCTTTTTCCATGAGTCCCTGTTCCGTCAGCGTCAAACTCTCCCGATTAAATGACAGTGCCGCCGTCCGCCACGCTCCGGGCCCGTTGCGCGCCTTCAATATCAGCGCCTTCCTGTCAAAGCACACCATCCCCCCCGGCTGCTTGACGCCGTTACGCTCTACACTTTGTTGCCAGTCGCCGTTTTCAAACCAGATGGCCGTGTGCGTGAACCGTGACAGTGCTGCTCCGCCGCCCATATCGGCCAGCGTAATCCCGCCGTGCTTGCCGGCCTGTTTCGTGGGATGCGTGACGATAACCAGACTGACGCGGTAATCTTCAACGATGCGCTTGGCCTTGATGACAAACTGCTTCTCTGTCACCCATGGCCTATCGCCTGTGTCCAACATCGAATACGGGTCGATGGCGATAATGCGGCAGCCGTCACGCGCCCGAGCTTCAATCCAATCCAAAGCCGCTTCAATTGTCGGTTCAATGCCCGTCGGCAAGTCAAACAGGCATTTGCCGAACGATTCCAACTGCGCTTCGTACTCGGCCATTATTGCGTCGGCTTTGTCGGGATTCTTCAAGCACCAATCATCGTTGGTAAAGTCCGCGCATTCCGCCACCTGAGCCGTGGCGCGTCGCATGTGGAACGTGCTGCCGTCTTCCAGCATCAATGCCGCACACTTGAACTCATGCATATGCCAGAACCACAGCGATTGCAGCAGCGCCAGCGATTTCGACGCACCAGGATTGCCGCAAATCACCGTCACAGTTCCCGGCAGCAGCGCCCGCGTAGCGAAAGACAACTCCGGCCACGGGAAGGGCACGGCGTAACGCTCGCCTTTCTTGGCTGCTTCGATTTCGGCCTGTAATGCGCCAATCTGCCCCGTGCGTATTTCGCTGCCGGCAACTGCTTCCAGTTCCCGCGCCGATTTCATCAAGTCCGCCGGCGTTAATTCGCCTTTGCATGCCTTAGCCTGCAAGCGCGCTGATTCCTCAGTGGCCTTTCTGCGCGCCGCCATCAGCTTTAAACGCGCGCAATATTCCTCAATGGCTGCTGGATTGGGTATGCGCTTAAAAACGCTCTGTAGCGCGCCCTCAACAGCGCTGCGCGTATGTGCGTCTTGAATGTCGCGGATTTGTCCGGGCAATAGTGCTGCCTCAATCATGCCTGACTTGCGATACATTGTGCGCATGATGACAAACATTTTGCCATTAGCGCCGCTGGTGAAGTCCAGCCCTGTTAACGTCGTGGATGCGTAGTCTGCGGCATCCGTCGAATCCATCATGGCGGCAAGCACGCCAATTTCGGCTTCGTGGTCTTGGTTCATTTAGAGATTCCCATGTGGCATATCTTGGCCTGCCGCGTGCATCCGTAACGCCTTTTCAACTAAGTCTGGCTTAGTCGTTTCAACCTTGTCCAGCCACCGCTCCCCGTTGAACCACGTCGCCGGATTAGGTGTAAATTGCGGGTCTTCTCCCTTGCGCGTCTTTGCGTAACGCTGCACCGCGTCAAGCAGTTCCGTAAACGCGATTTTCTTTAAAGCCGTGCGAATGGCTTTAACCGCCTGCCCTCTGCCGACTTTCTTCGGATATGCGTCGTAAAGCGCCTGTATCTGCGATTCATCCGTCAGCACTGGCGGTTCTGGTTTTCCTTTGGATTCCTTTCCGTTAACAGCACTACTAACTCCATTTGCATTTGCATTAATTTGATTAACCTGTTGGTTATCCATTCGGTTAAGCAAATTGCTTTCACCTACATACCTACCGCCATTAGACTTACTCTGTTTTAAGCGTGGATTTCCACCCATTTGACCAGCTTTAATTCGCTCTTTGCGAATCTGTTCATCACGAACTAATCGAGGCGAAAAGACTGCGCCAGACTTGCGCCTGTGCGCGACTCCCTTCGTCAACAGTTCATTGAGGGCTAGAAGGTTTTCGGTTATCGCACCACCGACAGCCACGGCGATTTCATCATCGGTCCATGGAATGCCGCCAGTTGCTAATACGCCTCTTTCCTCACACCCGGCCATTAAACACAGCATGTCTACCCAAACACCCTTTGCGGCTTTACTGCATCGGCGCAGATCCTCGTCAGACAACCAGTCTTTCACATAAAACAGCAATGCCGGCTGCTTGTTTTTCATTTCACACCATACCGATTCACGTTGAGTCGCGGCTTGTAGCGGCAGATAAGACGAATTTCCGTCATTGCCCAATCGCCACAACGAACCGACGGCTTATATTTGATGACAAGATTCTGGAAGGTTCCGATATTGGTAAACGTGGTGGCATTGCTAAGTCCAGGACGCAATGTGTAGGCATTGAAGCGGCGCGCCAGATTGACTGTCGAGCCCACATACACCAACACGCCGTTTTCAATGAAGCAGTAACACCCTGCGCTTTCTGGCAGTTTGTCGCAGCAATCCTTGAGCGTCTTCCACCGCGCCACTTTTGCCATTACATCCCTTTCCGTCCAGTAATCCGGCACAAACTGCGCATCATAAATCTCGTCAAGACTCAGCTTCACTACTTCCCCGCCTTAACTTGATTCATCGAAACTAGCTTCCCATCCTTGAAGTACGCCGACCACTCAAGCCATCCTCCAGGCACCGGAGTGGTGTAGAACCGTAATTCTCCAATGAAATCGGATACCGGAAGCCACCGTTTGTTGACCCGCGCCATAGCCGCTACAAAGCTCCGCCATCCCTTCATTGTTTCAGGTAGCTCCTTGCCCGGATTAGCAGCCTTCCATTTTGCAGCCTCACTCTGATCTTCAGTGTCGTACACCTCATGCCAAAGCGTGCCATCTTCGCGAATTTCGTAACGATCTAACCATTGTGACGGAGTGCTTTTAGTCTGGTAAATCAACGCATTCGCGCCGTCATACGGCAGCGGATACTTGCAAGTAATCTCGTCAAACATTCCCATGTCACTTCCCCGCCTTAACCAAAACTTCCCGATAAGCCCCCTCTTCCGCCTGCTCTCTCGAAACTTTCCCCTCAAACTCCCTTATCGCCGCCCGTTCCTCGAACTCGTCACGGAGGTCACGGTGCCAATAGAGCATCTTTCTGTAGAGTTCGTCGCGGGTCATTTCCAAACGCGTCCAAACAACGCTCGCATTAATGTGCGGTAAACGTGATGATTGGGCGCATAGCGTTTGTAAAACAGTTCATCATTACCCGTGGCTGTCTTGCTGATGGCAGCGGCAATGGCAGGACTGCGGCATGAACCAGCGTCGCAATTAACCACGATATTCTTGACGCTTTTGTATCGCTCTAGAAAGTCCACAATCTGTTCTGCCTGCTCATCGGTAAATGGAGTCACCTCAACGCCAGTGCCCTTTAATTCATGCGCGAGCCATTCCCTATCCTTGACGTTCGCAACGTCATGAAAACAAAGCTGGAGTACAGCAAGCCTTTGCGGGTTTTCTGGCAACGGAACCTCAACGTCGCCGGGGGTGTAGACGGCAATGTGAATGTGCGGCTCGTTAAGCATGAACGTGCTCGCTTCCCATCGTCCCATTACATGAAATTTCACCCCAACACCTCCCGCAACGTGGTCAAGACTGAAAGGGTCCGAAACTCGGACGGCGTGCACTTAATCACACGCCAGCCCAAGACAGCAGCCGCATTGAATTTCTCAACGTCCTTCAAGTATCCCGCGCCTCTCGTGTGCCGTCCTCGCGTCCAGATTCCGCCGTCGATTTCGAGCGCCACTTTCTTTTCAGTCCATGCCCAATCGAAACGCCATTTACGCGACGGGTGAAACTTGAACTCAGCCACGGGCACAGGCAATCCAGCCGACGCGCACAGGGATGGAAACATGCTTTCGGAGTTGATGCTCATTTCAGCCCTATCAGCTTGCGTTTTCGAGGATGTCTACGATTGCTCGCTTGTTCCTTTGGCGTAGCCCAACGGCAATTGCCAGGCTCATAATTGCCGTTGTTGTTAATACGGTCGAGACTTGTGCCTGCTGGCTTTTTTCCCATGTCGGCCAGGAAGGTTGCAAATGATTCTCGCCACGCTTTACAGACTGTTATTCCGCGCCCACCGTAAAAGAGATAGCCGTCGTAATTCCTATTCTCGCATCTCGCGATCATGGCTCCCCATGAACTATATTCTGGTGTCTTTGATCCTCCGTGTTTTGTACTCAGCGCACGTGCTACGTCGGAATGTAGGCAGCCACAAGAGCGCGTGCCATTACTCAGTCTCAGTCGATTACCTAGAACATTGACTTGCTTCCCGCATACACACTTGCAGCACCACACGGAGTTCTGCCTTTTGTCACTTCCAGCATGTCGAATTACTGTTAAACGGCCAAATTGACGGCCAATAAGGTTGTATTTTGGCGCTAACGCTTTATTGATTTTCATAAGTCGCCCCCTGTTAGTACGCGATATTGCTTCGTCTCTTCAATCGTAATGTAACGTCGCTTGGGTTCTTCAATGGCTATCTTGACCTCAAGTTTTGCCATCTGCTTTAGCATAGTTGCGCGCTGTTCGGCTCGTCTGCGCTCGTCCTCTATTCTGGCCTCAAATTCCAGCCGCATCTTTTCCGCCGTGGGAGTGGAGCCGAGGGGGACTTTGTGTAAAGCCGATTCCGTTTTGCTTTCCACAACGGGCTTTGTGTCTTGCGGAGTAGTCACAACGTGTGCGTCGTAATCGAGCTTGCAGCCACATTGAACACATCGTTGAAACTGGTCCCACATTTCCGCGCCGCATTCGCATTGCAGACGCATTTCATTGAGTTGCGCAGTGGACTTAAACTCCTTCTTATCCCCTTCGCAATATGGCGCGCGGTTGAGGACGGGAACGATTCTCTGTGGTAATTCCCAATTCCAGCCCTCGGCGTCCTCATAGTCGATGCGAAATGCTGGAGTGCCGGAATCGTTAACTCCACGGCCTGTAATGCGTGCTGGAAATTTGCCTCTATCGAGCACATAGTCATTTATCTGCGGCGTCCATTCCTTGAAATCGGCAACGGGAAAGCCGTAGCCCGACGAGTGCACGCCATTATAAATTGCATACAGCGCGTCGTTGTCCTTGCTAAAGTCCGCTCCCGCACACATATAAACCGCGTCTTTGTACACGGGATAATTCCAGAACACGCTCGCCTTAATACAGCGTAAATATTTAGTGCTCATCTATCGCCCTCCCAAATAAGCCAGAAACAGAATTAAGCCTTAAGGCGCAGCAGCAATCAGGAAATTAGCGTAATAGAGTTTGTGGCTCTTGTTCTGCCGCCCAACCCATTTACCGTTTTCGATTATTTCCCACGTGCCCTCATTTGGTTCGCCCTTCTTTGCCATTTCTGCCTCAGCAAGGCGAAAGGCTTCTAAGTCCACCTGATGGGGATTAATTCCCCGTCCACTGCACTCCTCGCATTCGTGCTCATAGCCGCATTCGCCACAGGCAACTTCGCCTTGTCCCTTGCATTCATCGCATTTGAAATCGTAGTTTTTCCAACTCATATCCACCCCATTCTCGCCGCTGCGTACATCACCCCCGCTCCAATCAGGCATACGGTGACGGTGAAGGCGGGGAAGGTGAAGGCGTCGTCGGTTAGGTTGTCTTGCATTATTCCCCCTTCCATCGGAACTCAGTTGCTCCAGTTTCAGGATTTGTAATGACGTATTCGGCTGCTCCATGCCGCACTACCTTCATTCGCCATACGTCGCGGCAAATTATGACACCGAGAACTACTCCAGCAATGAACCCAATTGCCAGTCCGATGCAACCATGCTTATCTTCGGGGCTCAGCTTTTCGCTCACTTTGCTTTCTTCCCTTTCTTCACACGCTTGCGGAGCCAGGGAGCGGAGATGGTGAAGCTAAATGGCTTAACGCGGTTGTGATTGTCGAAAGCGCGGACGAACACGCCACATCGCGGCGGCATTAAGCACTGCATCTCGCCATCCACCCACACTTGATTTTGCGTTACCTGCACTTCCTTCCCCGCGCCGACAACACGCTTAACTGCGCGGGCAATCGGACAGATTCTTGACTGCATGAAAAAGACCCGCCCACGATCCTTACGAGCTTCGGCAATATCCTCCCTCGTCACCCTCACCCTTATCTTCGCCATTGGTTCCTTCCTTTTTGTGAAGCGGGGCACAGCACACAAAGAAGCGGCCTCAGTTCCGCCCTACGTTCCAAACGCTTGACTCCGAGCACAATACCAGTCGCCCAGCCCGCCGTATCCGTCGCCCCGCTTCACTTCTCCGTTAATGCCGCGTCAGATCTCAAATGTGGCAATGCATTGTCGAAACAGGCGTAGAACTCTTTCAGCGCAACGCCAATCGCCTGTTGAATCTTTTCGTCACGTCGCACCGTCAAAAGCAATGGGGGAAACTTGCGGCAATAACTGACGAACTTCCACCAGGGAGCGCCCGTTACGAACATGCTGAAATGTACTTGGGCACGATAGGTCGCCGGCAGTTCATTCCGCAGCAAGTACCCGACATGCGTATGCGGTTGCGGACACTTAATCTCTAATCCGCCATCGTTGAGCAACCCGTCAGGCGAACACCCCGCCCGTCCGTCGTCCGTCTCAATGAATCCAACACGGCGAACGTCGCAATTGAATGTAAATTCGAACCAAGGTAAAGCTTCGTCTTCCCTGATTTCCCCTTGTTCCATGTCGCCCGATTGGAACGTCTGCAACGGATGTCCTAGAACCTTCTCAGCGAGCTTCTTGTGCAGATAGGTACGGAATGTGTCACCCGTTCGCAATTCAAACTTATCCGTGACGACTTGTCCGAACTCACTGGCAGTGACGCGGCCCGCCCTGAGTGCCAGCCATTCCCCGTTGCCTTGAGTGCAATTGTGGATTTTCATTCGCCGCAACCCTTCCCAACATTTCCGCTATCTGTTTGGTCCACAAACTCTGTCCACGGAACAAAGCCCTTTGGACACCAGAAGCCCCATGTTCGTTTCTTTGCACCAGTAATTACGATTGTCCAGCATGGCCGATTAACTTCGCCGTCTTTGAACAGCCTTACCCTGTGGCGGTCTGTGGCACGACGGAATGCAATTGACGGCGCACTGCGAACCTTGAAACCTTCGTCGCGAAATTCGATGTAGCCCCCACGAACCATGATTGAGACAAACCACCACGGATGGTCATGGAGCGCCCTGTCGTCATCGTCGCGCATGAATTTGTGCAGATAGATGTTGAACCACGGATTGCGCGGAATCAGAAACCAGCGCAACAAATACGGGTTGTCAGCACCGCCAATGATAAAGTGCGGCTTGCCACTCAATAACCATGAGAACCAACACCACAAACGTTTCATTAGACGGGAATCCTTTCATCCGCCTTCTTATCCAAGAGCTTCACCAGTTCCGGATACATCGCCTCGCGGATCGTCTCGAATGATTGAGCCTGTGCGAACTTCAAGAACTTAGGCACGTCGGCCTTCACTTCCGCACATCGCTGCCTCAGATACTCCGCTTTGTCTTGGCTGATTTCGTCACCGTCCGCCCGCGCATCGTCATCCAATTCCGCACCCACGGTGATATTGAGCGCATTGATAAGCGCGTAGCGTTTCGCGTATGTGTTGGCCGCGCCGTCTGCCTGTGTTTCGCTGGCACCAGGAGGGCCACCGCCGACGCGCACGGCGAAAGAATTTGTGCGCTTGTGTCCGCTGACATGTTGCAGCGTGCAATGTTGCACCAATCGCGGCGGGGGGCCTTGCGTGTAGTCAGTGGAGAACGTGACGGTAAAGCCGTGTTTCTGGAGCAACGGCCCGACTTGCCGCATGATTTCATCGAACGGCGCGAACTTATAGCGCGCGGTTCCGTCCCGATTGGGCACTACCTTTGTGGCCTGTACGCTTGGCATCTCGCCCTGTAGCGCAACAAAGGCCACCGAATATTCCTTTTCGGCTCGCCTGTCTTCCATCCGCTCTTGAAGCTTGACAAGCTGCTCCACCGCACCAACGGCCTCGCCTGTGATGCCCTTGGTAATCATGGCTTGGAGCAATGTGCCAACGGGTACAGGCTCGTAAGCCTCAATCCCCGTCTCTTTCGTCGCCTTCGCTAATTCCGCTTTCATGTTTTCCCCTTTATGTGCTTCCGCGATTGCTTTGGACATTTATTCCTGAGCCTCGATGCGCTTGAAGGCGATGGCCCACACCCACGGATTTGCTGCCCAAGAATCTTTGCCGTGGATGTCTCGCCAAAGTGATTGGAAATCTTCTTTCGCGTAGACATGCCACGGGAATGGACATGAACGTGGCCGCTTGGAAATGCCCTCCGCAATACAGTCTGCTGGGCTAATGTCCTGCACCCGCTGCACGCGAACGTCTGTGATTTCCAACGTGATGCGCGACGCCCAGCGCGGCATGTAAATGGACGCCTTCTTTGACCATGGCTTGTCCCACGGCAGAAACACCCATTCCCCACACCCGTGATAATCGTCTTCACCGTTCCAGTTATTCGGCGGACTCAGCCACCACTCACCTGGCACTGGCGTATCCGTGTGGGGACATACCGTCTCTTCATTCGCGCACTTCGGCGGATTCATGCAGGACGGCGTAGCGCAATAGTCGATCCCCGCGTTGTGATTCTCATCATCTCCGCCAATCTTCGCGCCCCAATCGATCGTCGTGCCGGACATTTCATCCCATTCGGAGTCATGCTTCGCCCAAAATGTTTCACGCACCCAAAGCCGCTCACCAGGCATTCCATAGGGTGAATAAAAGTTAGGGTTGTCGCCGCTCGCGCACGCAATCAAATCGCCGTCCCGCGTTCGCCAGCGCCATTGCGTAGTACCGTCGTGGAATTTAAATTCTTCAGGCTGCGGCTTCATAATCCGCCGCGTCTGCGTCTTGCGCCCGTCCAGAATCGCGCGCACCATCGGCGCAGAGAACAGAATAGGCCGCTCTTTAACTGCAATTGCGCTCATCTTCATCCACCCCTCGAATCATTCGAAAGCATGGCGTCCATCGCCTCCCGACACTCGAAACAAATCATCATTTTCCCATGCACATAAAGCACGTCCGCAATGTGGCGACAGGCGTCACACGTCAATTCCTCGTGGACTGCGGGCGGAAATGGAAATGAGCAAGTGCCGAGAATCCTGTCCATTGCCCAGTTCAGTTGCGTTGCGTTGGCTTCGTCGGGGGTCATGGTTAGGACACCTTGTTCCATTTGCCTGCTTTAAATTCGTAAATGCCGTCGATTAAGTCGGGCGTGTCTTTAATGGCATGTTGCGAACTATTGCCGCAGCCGTGGCTAACGCCGAAATCCTCGCAAATACCCCAGATGGCAGGCCAACCATCTTCTTTCTTAGGCGAGAATGAAAAGACGCTTCCGCTTGCGCCAAATGGAAAATCCATTGACGCTGGCACCTGCTTGCCGCGCTTGCGAATGGCAATTGCCGTCAAGCCCTTGTCTGAGCACGCCTTTAAGAACTTGGCAGTAAACACTTGGGCCGATTTGATGGCCTTATTCAGCGCCTTAAGTTCGCTGAGAGCGCTGTCAATGCGTAGTGCTAGGGCTGCATACTGGCTGTCGTAATCCATCTTCCTTCCCCTCTCCTTTCAAACTTCACGAGTTAAAAAGAGCCTAGAGCTTGATGTCGTACGACTCGCCCTCATTGCAGGCGCGGCCATCGGGCCAGTGATACGTCAGAACGTCCATGTTCTGCCGAATAATGTGGCCATCGAAATTGATGGGCTTTGAAGGAAACGGCGTGAAGTGAATAACGGGAATTTGTCCGAAACGATTGGGCTTTAGCTTGCCGTCATATCCGCCGACACGACAATCCCACCCCTTAACTCCGTCTTTGACACCACGTGTCGTGTATTCCGCGCCAGCCTCCAGCCGCAATACAGGAGGCTGAACAACGCCAAACTGCGCTTTGAATACTGCATTTACTTCTGTGGCCTTAACAAGCGCCAGTGTCAGTACGCTTTCGAGCGTTTCCTGTAGTCCCACGATAATCTCCTTTGCTATTAACCCTTTAATCCCCGTACCGCCCGCAGAGTGGTTGTTGCTTGAGGTCCCATAGTTTTTGGAGCTAGGACTTACTCACTTGTCGTGCTGGCGGTACGGGAATGGCCCCTCCGAGTTATGCGCTTACTCCAAAGTCGAAAACTTCCTGTTGCAATCGTTTGGCCGCTATTTCGCAGTACTTTTCTTCAAGCTCGATGCCTATAGCGTAGAGCCCTAAGTCCTTTGCCGCTCGCAGCGTTGAGCCAGAACCCATGAATGGATCGCAAACGGTTGACGGAAGCGGAAGCAACTTCCGCAATAGATACTTCATCAATTCAATAGGCTTCTGCGCGGGATGCAGAATCGAAGCGCTTGGCATCACAGGAAACTCCAATACCGCCTCGTCGCGAGTGCCGATTAAATTCTCGTTGCGTGCAATTTGGATAAGTTCCCAAGATTGCTTCCAGCACTTCACCACATCACCACCGCCGCCAACTGCACCACCCTTATTCCACACGAGGTAATTGCGAAACTCGCCACGCCAAGGTTTTTTGGGAGAGGCAAAAACGGCAATCGGGCGATTAAACTGACAAGCCCAATCAACAATCCAGTCACCTGCAGCAGTGTTTTCGTCGCCTTTAATCGCGTAATCACTTGCACGTCTCCGTCCGTGATTGCCGCCTTGAGCATGATTCTCGAGGTTAATTCCGTATGGCGGATCAGTGACAATTGCGTCTAACTGCGTGATTTGAAGTAGCGACATTTCCGATAAGATGACACGGCAATCCCCGTGATAAATCTGAATCCCTTTGCCGTCGTCGTAATAGGGTTTCATCGTTCACAACCTCGCATCCCAAGCCTACGCATCCATCACTTCCCAAATCGTCGCATCACTCACCCGCCAGCGCTCAACGTCAACCCACTCTTTAATTTCATCGTCGTACTCTTTAACGGCTGTCGGAAAGCCTCTGTCGTTGAACCACACGCGGCATACCGTTTCGCAGCTCCCACCGCTCCGGCCATACAAGGGCAATGTGAGCGTTTCAAAATCGCCGGCCTGAGCCATGAGGGCGCGATAGTTCGCGGCCAACGTTGGAAGGGTGACGGGTGGAGGGGGTTCGGCGGGGTCTCTCACGCTCGCGCCCTCCATACCTTCGCCCTGCATCCGCTGCTCGTGTTCCGATACTCGCCACTCCATTCAATCCGCGCCGGCAAACCTCTGGAGCCTTGAAGCTCGTTCACCCGTCCGCAAACTGTCTGGAGCTTGATGCCAAGGCCGTTGGCAATCTCTTCGTTCGTCAGTCCATCAGAGGCCAGAATCAGGTGGTAAATCTGCTCGCGTAAACCGCTGGCGTTGGGAGCGATGGCCTTAGCGGCGGCTTCCTGCGTTTCGTTGCCTGGACGATAGGCGGGGATGTCCCAAAGGGTGTTCACTTGCTCGCCTCCAGAAACGCCCGCACGTCCGCTGCATCGAACCGCCCGCCGCCGTACTTCTGTTTCAGCTTGCCATTGAACACGGCTTGCAGAACCGAGGCAGGCTTCAACCCGAGCACAACCGCCACTTCCGCCGTCCGCATTGGCAGCCCTGCATCGAACTTCGCTTTCGCCATGACGCACAACTTTTCCGCCGCGGCGCTCGCCTTCTTTTCCTTCAAGAGCGCGTCCAGCTTCGCTTCGATGCGCCGAAGGGTGTCAGTCGGCATTGAGCGGGTTGAGGGTGGGATGGTGGCTCTCATTTGTCGAACGCCTCCCGCTCTGAGAGATTGGCGTAATAGTCGATTACTTCCGGTTTGCTCGCATCGCGCTCCATCTGTCTGTACTTCGCCTGTCTGTTGCGCTTAACGTTGCGCTTTTCCCACTTGAGCCACTTCGCAAGCGTCGGCGTGTGCGCTACGTCATGTGCAGTTGCGACGCGGCACATATAGGCCAGTTGTTCGGAGAAAAGCTGCGTATGCCCCTTTGCACGGAAGTAGTGGATGGCCTCATTGCGCGTGCAGATAGCGCCGTTGCACACAATCGTTTCGTTGCCTACGGACCACTGCTTTTCAAAGGCCAGACGTTTCGCGCTTTTCATGCCTGCCTCGCCTTCTGCTCCGTCTCGCCGATGATGGGCGCGTGTTCGTAAAGCACTGCTAACTGGCCTTCGAGTCTGTCAACCTTCGGTTCTTCAGGCTGCGCGTATCGCCAAAGGGGAAGCTCGAAACTGTTGCCCCAACGCCGTCGAAATTCCTTTTGTGTCTTGCACCCGTAGAATTTCAGCCATCGCTCTAGCCGCTTCTCTGGAAACCGTTCGGCGTTCTCCACCATCGAAACCATTTCCTGCGACACGCCAATCCACTTAGCGGCGTACTCTTGATTGCATTCACGCAGAACCCGTCGAGCTTGTGCAAGCGTCTCGATTGGCTCTCTTGGTTTTCGCATTCTTACTGCCCCCCCGGACAGGTTCGTCGTCGCACGGAACAATGCGTGCGGCGTTCTTGCCGTAACTTGTGATGAGGAAGGACTCTTTGTTTTTGCGGACGCGACGAATAATGTCGTGAAGCTCGGTTCGGGCGTCTTTCAGTGGGATTGTTGTCATCCGAGGCTGTACTCCAGTGTGCGTTTGTATGAAATATTTAATTCTTATGCTGTAATAATAATACGTTCGTACAAAAAACGCAAGTGATAAAGTTAGAAACTTGTATTTTTGCAAGTGTTGGTTCATATTGAGGTTGTGAGAGAAGATAACCTGCAACAACGAAAAACTTATCTGATTGGTTTCAACGAGCGCATGCTCGCGAACCATACGGTTGAGTATATTTCCAAAGCGGCAGACATCTCAAAGAACACTCTTTACAGCTGGCGGAAGCGTGGGATACCCGACCCGATTGCTATCGAGAAAATCTCGAAGGCGATTAACGTTTCGGACTGCTGGCTAGGATTCGGCCACGGCGCACGTGACCGCGAAGCATTTAAGAGGGGTGAACAGATAGGACTTGCCCTTGAGCAAGTTGCTCACGAAAAGCGCGAACAGTTCATTACTGGCGTAGCGCACTTATCAGGCGTCAGTGTGCCCGCTCAATCTTCGCCCGGTCGCGCGCCTTATGAATATTCGCCTGCACTTCCTGAAGTGTCGGAGGTGCAGCGCGTCCTAGCGGATCTGCTAGAACACGAATCTGTGCTAGCTGTTGGGACGAAGGCCCAGATTTCGGTAAAGAACGCCTCCACGCTGTTAGATCGTCTAGTCGTATCTCTACGGTCCGCACTGCAATCGGATTCACATAAGGATTCCGCCGCATCTTCGCCAGCAAAAGCCCTAGCTCACGAGAAACAATCACGGGGTCAAGGCAAACTTGATCTGTCATAAGAATCGTCTCCAATTAAATAGTCGTGTAAAAAATAGACTCAAGTTCTAGGCAAAGCAAGCCGATAGTGGCGCGGAAATTATTATGGGACTGTATCCCAAACCTTGGCAACCAACCGGCTCCGGCTCATACCGCGAAGTCCGCAAAGGCGCGTTTGAACTCTCGTGGCGTCCGTCTGGCAGTCGCGGCCCGAAGCTCCGGCGGGTTGTCGATTGCACGGCCAAAGAGGCGCGGGCTTTTCTACTTCGTGAGGGTGCAGACAGATCCCGCGCTGGCTTAGGGCTGCCGTCCAACTTGTCTTGGGATGATGCCATAGCGATGTACAGCGAGCGTCTTGATGCAAAGGGTGTGGTAGCGCGCTACAAGGCGGATGTACTAGAGCGCCTTGAGGACTTGCGCCAGTTCGCCCCTACACTGCAACACGTGGAACCCCACTCGATTCAAAGCTGGCTGGATGCAATCGCAAAGAACCTCAAGAAAGACAAGCGGGCGGGATGGGCGCGAACGGCGAACCTGCACCGCTCAATGGTTAGCGGGTTCTTCCGTTACCTCGTGCGAATGCGCAAGCTGCAATACAATCCCGTCTCAGCAACGTTTGAGTTCCCCGAAACCATCAAGCCGCCGCGCAATGTCTCGCCCCAAGACTACGCTCGCGTGTGGGAAATCAGCGAACCGTCTGTGCGGGATTGCATGGACTTCTCGCTCATCACCGCGTGCCGATTCTCTGAGATGGCCGAAGCGAAACACGCCGACATCGTTAATGGCGTCTGGACAATCAAGGATAGGAAGGGTCATGATTACCTCAAGCTGGCGCTTCCGCCGGAAATCCTTGCCATTGTCCAGCGCCAGCCGAAGACAGAGGACGGGCTTATCTTCCATAAATGGGTGCCGCGCAAACAAGGCAGCGATGCTGGCCACGGGTTCAATCCTGGTGAGCCGATGGATAGAACATGGTGGAGAGAAGTTATCGCCCAACGATGCAACCAGATACAGGGTCTGGTGCGTTTCAAGCCGCACGACTTGCGCCACGCCGCTGCTACGTGGGCGCGTGCGGCAGGACTTAGCCCGTGGTTTATCCAGAATCTACTCGGGCACAGCACCATCAAGACGACGGAAATTTACGCGGCCAAAGATTTAAGTGGTGCGGAAAAGGTCAGTTTAGCATTAATGAAAATTCGCGACGAAGCCATAAGTAAGCTTAAACAAACGAGTTAACCACATGCGGACGTGGCGGAACTGGCAGACGCGCCAGACTTAGGAAGAGGCTATAAAGTATCTACTGTTATCGACTTAGCTCTAATTAATAGGCGCGGCAAGGATTTAGCAATATCAGTAGAGACAAGTAGAGTGTAATAAATAGCGCGTTTTCTGAAAATGTGGTCGGAAAATGGTGCGGGTTTGGGGAGGGGATATGAAGAACAAATCATTCAACATCGACCGTTTTATTATCGCCGCAATCGTTGGTGCTGTCGGATACTTTCTCGTTGGCGGGATTGTTGGGGCGGCGTCGCCAGATAAGAAGAACATAGCGCTCATCATTCAAATCGGCGTGACGGTATTACTTGCACTGGCAACATACGGCTATCTTGTCGCCGCGACGCCGAAGGAATAACTACTGCTCATCTCACTTGATGATGCTGGTAAACAGCAGGTCCGTTGTGAAGAAGGCCACACCCGAATAAATGGATTCAATGGTAAATGCTAAGCCGTAGCATGTCCCGCCTTCGATGACAATTCGAGGTGCGAAGTAAGCTTGTCCGGCAGCGCTAACGCCATCTAGTCCTGTCCAGTTTGCAAACTCTATTATCCTGTTGACGGGCAGTGCTGGCATAGTGTTCCACGTTAGCGTTGCAATGTCCCAATTTTCATAAATTGGATAGACAGTCATTGTCGTTGCGGCAAGTGTAAGTGGCTGCGCGGAGAACCTAGCCCCAACCTTGAAGACTATTTCGCCACGGTCCTGTGCTTCGTCGAAATGCGCAAAGCCGTAGCGAACGCCGAACACGCCGCCCACGGATGCGTTGGCGCTGCTCGTGCTAACTGTTGTCGGATTTAGTTCTGAGACTTGGTTGCCGTGGTAGGGCAGCGGCTCTAAGGCTCGCGGATTCAAGAGTGCAGGGCGGATTATCATATCGCTGTTACTTCCGTAAGACTGGCAATTGTTGCTGTAGGGTCTGTGAGCGAGGTTCCAATCACCACTACGCCGTAAATCAGTCGATTCGCAATCGATGTCTGGTCCACTAAAGCACAGAAGCCATTCTCTGCACCAAGAGTCAGTCCCGCATTAAGAAACGACTGGTCTACGTAGGCATTGTTATTGTTCAAAATCGCCGGGGAAGCCGCTCCGTTAACGACATGTTCTACAGTATCCACGCCTATCACGGGTTGATTTGTCCACGTGAGCGTGCTTGGGTCCCAATCGACAGTAACGAGATAGACTCGGACGCTTTGCGAACCGTTGCAAATCATTGCCCCCAACGAGCCGAAGAGGGCGGTTGCAGTGCCAAGCGGGCTCGGGAACTTTGCCCACGCGTAGATAGTTGATGGAGTATATCCGCCGAAGGGCCCATGGCTTGAGGCGAACACTGTTCCTGCGCTGGCTTCTTTCGTAAGGTTGTATGCTGTCGCTACCACACCTGGAGGATAGGCAACTGTTGGTCGCGCGTCTGTTCGCTCGCCGCTTAAGTCTGCCGCCATGCGCGCTTCCGACAGCGCTGTGTTGACATTGCCGGCCACAAGGTGCCGATAGACTTCCGGGCGCTCGTGCTGGCCCGTGCGGTCGTAGTCTTGCCGCGCGTAGTGCTCCGCCAGTCGCCGCTGGATTTCGTCCATTAGGAAAGAATCCGCTCGGTTATCTGATCCTTCTCTTTATTGTGGAAGATGACGGTATGGACGATACCTCTGATGGGGAAGACGCTGCCAATTCCAACGTTGAGAATGTCGGAAATGGCTTGTCCGGGCTGCGCAGTAATGTCGATATGTGGCGTAATCAAACGGCCATCTCGTTGCAAGCGTCCGACATCCGCAATCTTACGATGAGCATGCGCCAACGCATAGTCGGAGTCGTCACGCAGCGCAACGCCCGTTGCGGCAGTGGCGTCCACTACCGTTTCTGGTGTAGGCCACGAGCCCGTAGAGCGCACGTGTTTTGTGTAAAGCTGCGCTGCGTCTGCGTAGTATGAGCGCGAAACGCTGGACGACGATTCAATCTGCCCTTCGTCGCCATCGGCAAGGCTTACCGTTGCAATGTTGTCTGCTTCGTCCGTAGCCAGCTTCACCGCCTTAAATAGGCGGTGGTCTGTTGGGATTGCTAAATTCATACGCAAGGCGCGAGCGCGGATTTCCACAGCGGTTACCGTGCTCCCATCTAACGTCACTGTGGGAGTATTGTATGTTAAGCCTAAATCGCGCAACCCATCCAATACGATTGATCCGTCCGCCTCAATCTTCAGTCCGTCGCTCTGTGGCGTATAGAGATTCCATGTTGCGCTGTTTGGCTCATCGCCCGTGAGTGCGCTATTGTATTCAACGTAAATAGGCGTGCGGGCCGACAGTCGCGAGTACGTAGTTACTGCGGAGTCGCTCGTTCCTGGCGTTCTTTCTAGAAACGATGTGAGTTGATGCGGCGCAACTGGCCTGCCGAGTTTTGCTAATGGAAACGTTGATTCGCTGGTGCCGGCCTGAAAGTCGTAAGTGCTGGTGATGCGATAGTGAGAATAGCACTTAGCATACTTCGGCTTTTTCAGCAGCTTCTTGAATTGTGCCAGAGCTTGCGCCGCCGTTGTTTCACCAGCAGCGTTCATCAATGTCTTAATTTCGTCGAACAAGTCCGCCAACAGGTATCGCGGGAACGCGCGTACTAAGCCACGTGTTCCGTTATCGTCGTTTCGTTCTGCGGACGTGCTACTCAACTGCGAGTAAACCCGCCGTTCAACATAAACAAGCCCGCCATGCACTGCCACCCGAGTATATGTGTTGCGTGCCGATAATTTCAGGCTTCCCGCGTTGATGACATTGATGGCTGCGAGCTTCGGGTCATTGCCGCCAGCATCACCATCGGCAGGACGATTCAACTGGATGCCACCGCCCTTATAGCGCGTGCGCACAATCTGAATCTGGCTTTGATTTTCCAGCATTGGAGCAAGATAGATTCCATACGCGCCAGCCGCTTCGACCACTTCGGACAGCGCCGCAAGTAGTGGCACGCCTTCCCAAATCGATTCCCGCCCCTTGCGTCCCTCGGCTACTGTTGCGGCATTATTGTTAAGCGTTGTACTGCCAGTGTCCAAGTCGCCTTTGTCGATGGCACTGCTGTAACCCGCGGGCCAGATAACAGACGTGGGCAGCTTGGGGTAGTGATAGAAGAGTTTGGCGCGGTCGTAAGCTGTCGTTGAAAAGAAGAATCGCGCGTAATCCAGTTGCGCTTGCAGATCCCAATGCACGGCCTTTACTCCCATCGCACTGGGGTCGCGCGGCTCGGGAACGGCTTCCCCGTCTGCTAGTCCGTAGTTTGGTGGACAGAAAACAGGAATATCATTCTCTGTGCCCGTAATGTACATACAATTTGGCATGCCACGCGGGTTAAAGTGCGACGGCCAGCCCTGGCGGTATTCGATGTTGTTTGTGCTGCCGCTGGAATACCACCAAGAGCCAACGAACTGCACGCCCTCCAACATCCAGCGGTCATCAGCCAGTTCCAAAACACCAGCATCCTTGCCGATGTCCGGGTCTTTGTCGATAACGCTGCCTGTGAATACGGTGGTGGATACGCCTCCCGCCGTTACCCATAACACGGTTGCGCGGGTGAAGGTCTTGATGTTGTGAAAAAGGCTGGACGCGATGCCGGCAATAGTTGGCGCGGTTTCGTCGTTGTTCTGGTCCAACTCAATCAACACTGTGGCCGTGCTGGCGTTGCGGCCTACACGCAATTCCACTTTGGAAGCGTGCCAGCGCGGGCCCGTCGTACCGCCGATGCTTACCACGAATTGTCCCGCCGTCGAATCGGGTGAGTTGCTAGTGACAATCTTCGCGTTAGCTGGCATTAGAGCCCCGTGTAAACGTTGATGGATGCCGGGTCGTCGGGTGCTGCCGTCGTCAGGCTTACCGCTTCGTATGTGTCGGTGTTGCTGCTTTCCACAAGCGTGGTGCTCGAATACGTGCGCACGGCGAACTTGTAGCGCCCTGGTGCTGCCACGGCGAACGAGATGTTCGTATTGATGATGTTGCCAACCGCAGTTCCAACGGCTGCGCTGGCGCTTGGCGTTCCGTAGCTTGGACTGCCGCCGTCCGCAGCGTAGACGAACAAGCGCACGTGCGTGGCTGGCGTTTTTTGCTCTGCGGTATTAATCACAACTGGCACCGTGAGCGTTAGCCCGCTGGTGGTTATCTTGCTTGAAATCGTCGGTGCAGGCGGACGCAAGGCAATCACTGCACCCGAAACATATTCGAGCGTCAGAATATTAAGCCCGCCGTCATCCACTCCGCCATCGAGCGCCCGAACGCAGATGTAGCGCGTGCCTGTGAATCCCGCGCCCGCAGTGTTCAGAGTCTTCGTTAGCGTTCCTGTTCCCGCCGCTCGCGTGGTGTTGACGGTATCCATGTCTAGGATGCCCGTCGCCAACGAGTCGTAAATGTCATACGTAGCTGCAACTGTGACAGATGCCGCCCACTGGATAATAGTTGCCGTAGAATCGCCGCTCACAAACGACGCTACGCCAGCCTGAGCGGGGGGCGAGTTGACTACAACACTGGAGCCGCCGCCGTTGAGCCCCGTCGATTCCACGCCGTTTTCGTTGACTTGATGCGGCACGACGCGATAAGTGCCGGATGCCAGCACGGGCGAACCATACTTGAACGTGTTCGCATAACCATCGTCATAGATGGTTGCTTCCGCTGTGCGGGGAAAGTCGGGCGCGGTGAATGCGCCGATTTTGTAATGCACTTTCAGTTGTTCAGGGAAGGCGGCTACAAGATACGCGCCTGATGTAACGTTGCCCGTATATGTCACCGAAAGAGTTCCCGACACGCCACTACTGTTGGATTCTGACAGCGTGATAGAGCCATCGCCCGAGCGCGAGCCGCTGGCAATGGTTGTTCCATTCACCTTCAGCGTCACCGTTCGCGTGCCCGCGGAATTGGTAAGCGTCAAGTCACACACACCCCACGTTGGACGGCGCGGATAAGTCTTGCAGTTGGAGAACCGCTTAAAGCCAGTAATCGCCAATGACGAAATCTGGCTGTTGTCGCCGAATGTGAATAACGTCGGCTTCGTCGTGATGTCTGCATGAATCCTGTCTGAGCGGCCTTCCTGCCATTCGGTCTGTTGTGGCGATACGTCAATATCTGGCGTGCTCCAGTCGCCTTGCGGACAGACCGACACAACGTGGGAAGTGCTGGTGTTATTGTATGCGCCAACCAGTTCCTGCAAATCGCCCGCCGTGGCGTAGACGGGTTGCGCCTGCGGAATGCCGTCCACTACCAGCCGAAAATACTGCGAGTAACTGGCGTGCGGTTCAAAGCGAGCACGCACGCCGCCGCCAACGGACGCGATGTCGCACGTTTTCAGAAACTCCTCGTTGCCTCCGAGCGGAACGCTAAGAGGAAAGCCAAGCTGGCCCATTTAATCCGCCTGAATAATCCGCGCTAATGCCTGTTCTGCCGTGGTCAACGTTGCCCAGTTGTCTTTGATGTATTTCTTGGCTTCAATAAGGCGCAGTTCTCTTTGCGTGGGCTGCATTGCTTGCGCCTGAGTCATTACATCAGCCTCTTTGGGTTTTGGCCCCAACTTAGCTGCGTTCCAGTTGCTGATTTTGCCGTCTGGCGTGGTGCCAAAATCACACGGATTTGCCGCTGGGTAGAGTTTGTGAAGCGCTCGACCTAGTGTCATTTATGCAATCCTCACTGCCGTCATGCGGCCATAGTGCTGTGGCGTGCCAGCGCTAACGAAACAGCGGCCCTTGAGATACATCGTTTTTGTCGTCGTCGTTGTCTTGCGATAGCCAGCGATTGAGCATCCTGTAACGAAGCCCGTTACTGTTTCGCGGAAGCGGATGTCATTGTCACCGTCGATATGGTCCGTTGTCGTATTTGCTGAGTTCTCGCTGATGGCAATATTTGGCGAGCCGTCCATGGTTGCGCCATTCAAGTTGATTGAAAGCGTGCCGTCCATTATCCAGCTTCCCGGCGTCAAGCTGAACGAAGTAACGTCATCGTATTGCGCATCTGTCATATTTGATGGCGTGCTGTCAATGGCGCGAATTGTGTCCCAGCATTGGGTGACAAGCCAATTCGTTCCATCGGACACTACTTTCTCGAAACTGTATTGCGCATGAAGCCTGTGCGTTAACGCGCCATTGATTGTGATGGTGCCGCCGCCGCCCGCAGTCGCCTCAATCGTGACTGCATTCGTCGCCGATGCCGTGTCGGCACTCGTCTTGAACACCGTAATTTCAAAGTTCACTGGCACTGTAGACGGCGCTGGCAGAACGATTTCAAACGCCCCGCCACTCGCGTCACACTTAATAATTTTCCCGTGGTCGCCGACTAAGACTGTGTAATCCGCTGTTTTCGACAACATTCCCGTTGTTGGTTCTAGGGCTGCTGTTGGATCTGCACAGAGCACCGCTTCCGTTGTGGAGATGGCAATACCAACTACCTTTGCCACCGTGCCTGCCGTCGCCGAATAACCGCCAGCGTCTGTCAGGTAAACGGGATTGCCGGCAGTCAGTCCGGACAAGCCAGACTTGTATAGATAATGCGTGATGTAGCACGTCAACGCCGCGCCGTCAGAGGTTGCACCCAGACTGCCCTTGTGGTCAACGAAGCCGACAACCTTTGCGTTCGCCGCGGTCGTGGCGAGCGCCAGCACGACAGTATTGTTTGCGCTGATGCGAACTGGTTCGCCAACGGCCAGTCCCGCTAGACAGGTGTAGGATTGGGAATAACCCTTCGTAGCAAGAGCATCCGCAACAAGCGATGCGATTTCGTTCTCAATTGGATAAACACCATACTTGCCATCCCATCGAATCGGATTGAAGGCTGAGTAGTTGAACATGTCCGAACGCGTGCGTAATGCGAAGGCTTTAGCTAACGCGTTGGCTTTTGCGGCAGTATAGTCAGCGGACATTATGCAAGCCTCTTGCTATCAACAACGATGGTTGCTTCACATGTAAACAACGCCGAAGGCAATCCGGTTGACTTCGGTACACCCTTTTGCTTGAATCCGCCCGCGTCCACGAAGCAGCCGTAATAGGTTTCGCCCGCCAGCACGAGCGTTGAAGCTGATGCGGTTAGCGTGTCAATGTCGTTCTGCATCGCCGTTACCACGCCATCCGCGCTAGAGGCCACGTATTCGACATGCAGCACAATCCGCTGATTTCGGAAACCAAAGTTCTTAGAGCCCTGCCCGTCAATTCCTGGGGCCGTGATGTACTGACGCGCATATTCGCGCTCCCCGATTGAGTAGTCGGCAAGGAACTGTCCGGCAGACGTGTAAGAGCACGTTGCCGAGAAAGTAATTCCGCCGATAACCGCACTCTGTGCCATTCGCTCAATCGCCTATGTGGAGAATGCTGCCAAATGCTGCCGCTGCGCTAAACCGCTTATCGTGTGCTGATGCGAGAAACTGCGTTGCCGCCCTCTCGCGGTTTTCGTTGTACAATTCGGCGGCGTTCTTTCGCCGTTTGATTTCCGTGTCTACGTGCTTGGCCACTTCCTCGGAAATTTTCTTCACCAGCGCGTCACCGTCCTGCAAGTTCTCTTGATTGAGAATCGAAAAGATGGCTTCGCGCGCCACCTCGTTGCGTTCCTCTGGCGTCAACGCACGCTTTAGGCGTTCTTCTTCCAGCGTGATTTTGGTGTTAATCCGCTGGTTTACGGCAGGCCCGAAAAGCTTGTCGCGCTTGTCTTCTGGTAGTTGAAGGATTCCGCGTGCAGCCTTCTCCGCGTTATTAAAGCCTTCAATTGGAGAGCCCGTGTAATTCAGCCCGCCATTCTGTCGCGCCTGAAAGAAGTCGTATTCTGAGCGCGAAATCTGCCCGGAACCATAGCGGCGTCCGACTGACTGCGCGTCCTTCTCTTCCCGCTGCACGCGGTCATAGGTTTCTTTGAACTGCTCATAGGCGAAAATGCCGAGTCCAGCCGCTCCGCCCACGGCATTCATCACGCCAGCAAGCCGACGCAACCCGACTTTCTTCAACGCCTTCTCAATCTTGTCATCGCTTAGAAGCTCGCCAATCGCACGCGCGGTGATGCCTTCGGTAGCAATCGCTCTGATGGATTGGGCACGGTCCAGGGTGCGAAAGAACTTCGCCGCCTTTTCCGCCCGCTCTAGCCCGCCTTCGGCCTTGGCTAGTTTGCTGAAGCGATCCAGTTTTGCCGATGCCTCTTGAATCTTGCGCTGCATCTCTACAGGAATAACACCCGTCGTCTTGGAAGCCTGCTTCGCTTCGCGCTCTAGGTTGCGGATTTCCTTGCGTGCTTCGGCGGCAGCCTGTTTGTATTGGCCGATTTGCCCGAGTGCGTCAGACGCGAATTTGAACGAGATAACGCCAGCCATTATGCAGCCTCCGCAGGGATGCCACGGCGCTGCAATGCTTTAACGATGGCGGGAAGCGCTGCGTTAATGATGGCCTGTTGCTGCGTTGGACTCAGTTCAAAGAATCCCTTACGCGGCGGAATCACAGAGATTGTGCCCGCGCTTATCGACTTCATTCCAGCGTCAACTTTACTGCGTGGATTGTCGGTGATTTTGCGCTGGAGAACCGCACGCTTTAGTGTTCGCTTCGCACGGTCGCCTAACTCACCCGCCGCCTCTTTGCGACGGCGCAACTCTCCCGTAGGCAGGTCGCGGTAAAACGAACCTTTCTTTTTGTTCAAGGGTTGCCGTACTGCGCCATATTTCAGCGTGCCGGCCACGGCGTAAACTTTGCCTTTGCCTTTGGCATATTTGGCATCCGGGCCAAACTTGACGAAGTAACCGCCAGTCGTCGCGCCAATGATGGCCTTGTCCACCACAACAGAGTGCAGCGTTCCAGTCCGGCGATTGACACCACTGGCACGGTAGCTATTCGCCAGCTCTTTGCGGATAACTGGCGTTATCGCCGCAACGACTTCGTTCAAAATGTTCTGCCCCTGCAAGCCTGCGAAGGATTCTAGTTGTCCGACGAGCGCGCCCACCGGCGAGGCCGTCACGGCTTTGAACTTATTAATGGCTCGCGTTAGTCGGTTCATTTGGGCGGAGCCTTTGGAGCGCGCACAAGCGCTGCTCGCGACAGAGGGTCGTTGGCAATTTCAGGCGGACACGTTTCGACAGCATCGTCTTCACTGTTAACGCCAAACGATTGCAGCCATTCTTCGCGGTCGCAGATTTCAGGCTCGCCGCACAAGGCCACGCCACGGGCGATGTTTTCAAGACGCGTTACAGGTAGTCGTTCGGGCTTTTTGATTCCGGCCAGGTCCGCCACATAGACAAGCCAAGCCTTCTCAAAAGCGAATTGCTTCTCTTGTTTCTCTTGCTCGCGTTGCTGTTTGCGAAGTTCGCGTTTCTTTCGGGCATCGTCTTCGGCAGCCAATTCCTGCCGCTTTGCATCCACGTATTCGGGGCGCTCGAATGTTTCGGGTTTAAAGTTGCCGACAACGAGCCCCGGCTCCAGTTGTTGCAGCATGACACCCGTAAGCGGAATTGGGGCGCGGGTTTCTTTGTCGATGGCGTCAATGCGATTACAGAAGGCCATCGCGCCATAATGCCGAGTAACATAGACGTTGCCGATTAAGCCCGAGCGGGTGCCATCGTCTTTTGGAATGGGCATTTCCGTTTTGACGTGAACGCCCAGATTCATGTTGCGGCGTGCGAGTTCTTCGGGCGGCAGATGCTTGATTAAAGCATTGGCCTTTTGGTGATGCTCTCCGGTGAAAAAGACGACATCATATTGCGTCATTCGCAGCAACTCAGTTTCTCAACGGGTACAAACGTCAAGTCGTACATTGCTCTTTCGGGAAACTTGCCCGCCTCTGCTTCGGGCACTACCAGTGTCAGCTTTGGCCCGCCATTGGTCGGAAAGAGCCTCATTTCCCGCACTTCTTCATTGTCGAGATTCTTGTATGCCTTGTGCGGTCCAACTGTGTACTGCACTACACGGACACCGTTATTGGATTGGTGGACGAGCCCTTGTATTTGAAGTTGACGATTTGCGAGTAAGGGCGGGAGTCCATGTCCACTTCCACCGCCCCGTTCAACATGTCCGCAACTGTCACCGTTGCAGATCCACCGTCGAACTCTTCCAGGGTGAACACGAGATTGGCAGACGTGCCTTTCGATGAAGGCGTAACAAGCCCCTGAAATCGTGCGCGCGCCGTGCAATCATACGTGTCAATCTTGACGCACTCGGGCGCAACAGCGTTGCCGGGGCGATTCTCGCTCCATGTGACGGACTCCGTGATTGAGCCGCCCACGGGTTGCGCCATCGTGCCCGCGCCCGTGTGAACGATGCTGATGATTTTGTCTGCATTATCGCAAATGGCCATCTGTCCCGCTCCTTAACAAACCTTTTTCCGAACCTCTATGACGTAGTGCGCGAAACAGGGCGATTGCTTTACGTCTACTGATTCCAACCGCGCCGTTACTTCGTCTGGCCGGCCAGTTCCGCTGAAATTCGCCTTATCGTCCCAACGCGCCAGAATCGCTTCAATCAAGCCTTCAATGTCGGCAAACGTGTTGTCGGTCTCGCGAGCGAAACCGAAATACAAATCGCACACCACTGTCCAAGTCCGCAAACTCCGTATGTCCGGGTCAATTCCTGTCAGTTCGCCCGGTTGAATCCACATCTTTGCAGCACTGGTGCCGATGCCGGAAACTAAAGTTCCTGCCGCCCCCTGGTCGTCGTAACCAACCACCACGCCCGTTGCCGCCGTTAAGGTGTAGGCACCACTAGTTACACTGGTTCCAATTGCGGCCTTTAGTTGCTCGCGAAAGGTTCCAATGCCCATTAATCAATCCCGACTTTCGAGGCCACAGTTCGCGAGCATTGCAATTTAAACAGCGCTTCGTATCCGCCGCTAATGTCTTCCCATCGTTCCACGCGATAGACTTTTGAGTCGAACGTAACGCCGTCGCCGATGTTAATTCCGTCCGATGGCGGAAAGCTCGTCTGTCTTGGCACTTCAAACTCCCGCGCCGTCATTTCCGCCCGCAGCCCCATCATTTCAGCCAATTCTCGCGACTCGGGGCCTGGATGCGCCGTTATGCCCGTCGCTGCTGAACCACCGCGATTGGTGTACGAAATCGTGTCGCCTAGAACGTCTTGGGCGATTTTAGCTACTGCTGCAAACTGGTCCCTAAAGTCAGTGCGAGCGCTCATCGAATCACCGTAAACGAGCTAACACCGCTCGCCCCTGGTCCCGAGTTCGCATTGGCTGCACCCATACGACGCGCCAATACTTCATGGTGCCGGAAGAAGGGAATCTGATTCTTAATCTTGGCCTTGATTAGCTCGCGTTCTTCGGTGTAGTTCGCGGTGACGCCGCTAATTGAGCCGATGCCGCCGGCTTCGATGCGCCCTGTCTGTGTGCCAATGGTTATCCACCTATCGAGCAAGACGTTCATCACTGCCAATGCACCCGTCGTCACCGTGGTATCTGTTTCGATGTTGGTTGCGACAAAATCAACGATTTCAGTTTTCGCCTGAGCCTGTGTTGCACTGGCAATTTCGGTGGAAGCCGACAGCGTGCCCATGCCATCAAGGGTGAAGTATCCGCCGTAGTATGGCGTCTCTAAGATTTCAAAGAGCGCGAGGTAACGCTGAGTCGTCAACGCCAAAGTTCACCAATCCCTCTCGTTCATGTCGTCTTTCGGCTTATTGTTCTGCCCACCGCGCACTACTTTCACGCCACACACCAGACAGCGCATCGTTCCTTCAGGGTCGCCAAGTAACCCGATAAAGTCCCGCGTCATCTTGCAGGCCGGACAATGAAACGTGTCGTGTATGCGGGGCCACGGCTGGCGCATAACGCCTCATTTCTTCGGCCTCTTCCAATGCAGGAACACAACTCCGTTTTCATCCACCAGCACAACCACTTGAGGCAAAGCGAGCGCGAACCGTAAATCGCAGAGCGACTTATCGAACTTGAAAGAATGCGCCTCTCTACGCTTTGCCGCCATAACCAACCTGCACAAAGGCTTGTACGTATTCTGGAACTTGTCCTCTTTCCATCGTTAGTGTTGGCGCTCCTATCGGAACCATGCGTGGCAAAACTTCCGTTGAGCGCTTTCCGTTGAAAGCTTCAAACTCCAAAATCAAATCACCCACGCCACCGACTTCTGGGCGCTGCGTGCATGTCACCCACACTCCGAACGTCGGCAATTCGCCTACATGCTTTGTGCGAATGGCTAACGGAGAACCAAGTTCGCCGGAGTCATGACGAACGCTAATTAAGCGATGATTTGTTGCTGAAACGTTCGTCATTTAAGCCTCATCTTAGAGCCGGACTTTGCGCGCCGTTGGTCAAGGGGGAGCTTGGTGCACGGCTTGGCGCATCGTCCGGCTATCACTCGTAATCCACCACTGGTGGACAAGGGCCCGTCCCTCAAGTCCGCGTGTTGTAACCTTCGGGATACACGTAGAACGTTCGCACCAATCGGCCTTCGGGCGCGATAGTCTTGCGCACGGAGTTCTCTGGAATTGGCACCACATCCGCGGGCTTCTTTTCTTCCTTCGGCACTGGCTTGGCTTTCTCAAAGCGTTTCAATTCTTCCTTGAAGCGTTTCGCAATCGCTTCGTGTTCCTTCTGCGCACTCAATTTCAACGCTCGAATGTCGCTCACGTCGATGGATAGCGACTTGCGGTTCGCGTCGTCTTTGTCTGTGCAGAAGTTCGTGCCTTTGGTTAGGTCTTCAGCGGCAAAGACAGAACTAGAGAGCGCCAGCAATAGAACGGAAAGCGTTTTCATGAAAGTCCTGCTCCGTAGCCTGTGTTGCGCGCACTGCAAATAATCTCTGTATACTGAGTACCATCCCACGGGCGGTAAGGCTGATATGGCCAATACGGCTCCGGCTTTGAAGGCGCTGGCGTGGGTGGGAAGCTAATGACAGTCGGCGTCTTCGCGCGCTCCTGAGCCAATTGCTGCTCAAGCTCAACGATGCGCTTTTCCATCTGCTCTTTTGTCATTTCGTTACCGCAATGAGGGTAGTTCATTCGTTAAAGTCCCCTGTAAAGCAAAGTGCTGCAAAGCCAGTAAGTCCAGCAACCATGAAAAACAGCACCCACAGCACAAGATGCTCTGCGCCGCTCACTTCGCTTCTCCCGTATCCGGCAACGCCCACCAGCCTTCAGGAATCACTATCGCGCCTGGGATTTCCTTCCCGTCCTTATCGAGCGCCCAAATCTTGGCCTTCACTGGCTCCCGCAGGCGCACTGGCTCCCCGTCCTTCACGTATACGGTTCTTGTGCGCGCGCAGCCGTTCATGAAGACGCTGCTTAAGAGCATCAGGGCGAGCAGCGCTGTCTTCGGCAGTGTCAGGCGCATTTAAGAACTCCAGAAGCACGGGCAGTAGAATCGGCAGCAGTACCCCAAGCACCGCAAGGACGATTTCCATGCGCTACTCCGCTTTGGTGAATTTCAGTTCGTAGGCTTTCTTGGCGAAGTCGATGGCCGCGTCTTTCAAATCCATCACGGACGGCTCTTTGCCGTAAGTATCTTTGAATCCTTGGCTGAAATGCTTCATAGCAAAGGCGAGTTTGCCTTCACCGAAGACGTTGGACTTTTCAGCAGCCAGAAACGCCGCCGTAACCAGCCCTTCCCACCGCTCCGTGTCCCAACCTTGTTTAATCTGGAGCTTGCGGTACACGAACAGGATGATGGCCGCATAGAGAAGCAACGCCTGCTCGCTCAAGGCCAGCTTCAAAAGCATCTCTTTCCAGTCCATTCTATTTCCCCTTTTCCAGCGCCCGAATACGCGTCTCGTGGTCTTTCACCATTTCCACCAGAATTTCACGGATGTTGCGCACGTCTGCTTGAAGCGTTGCCGCCCAAAACACCGCGCCGATTACGCCTGACACCACCAGAATCACGAAGCCAAGCTTGACGGGTGTTGAATCGCTGATGGCCTTGCCGATGCCGCTATCGCTCGCCTTAGCCATTTCGCGCTTCTCTCGCTCCACTTCCTGAGCGCCAATCATGCGGTGGAAATCTTCTTCACGGTTGAAGGCCACGGGATGCACTCCGCTAGTTGTGGATAAGCAGAAGGGTTGCCGTAGCTCGATGTCTACGGCAACCCGAAGGGAGATTAGATGGAGCGGCTGCAAGCCAGGTAGCGAACCGTGACAGCCTTCGCCGCCGCCGCGCCAGTGGCCGCAACGCCGATGTAGGGCTTGAAATCTTCGCCGCTTACCAGCGCGGGGAAGAGACTGTTGCCGGACGGCGCGATGTTCTTGCCGTTGATGCTCACCGTGAAGCGACGTTCGCTGTCAACGTCGATACAGATGCGGTACGCGGTCGAAGCGGCAACCGTGATGCCCGTATCGGTTTCAACGTCAGCACCGTCGCGGCTGTGAACGATGACGAACTTGGACGGCAGCGTCGAATGGCCGGAATCCACGCGAACAAACACCTGGTCATCGTCGGTGGCGACCGTCGGAGTGTTCGTCAGCTTGAAGCCTGCCCACGCCAGATAATTAGCGACGGACGATCCCGTCTGAATGATCGTCTCGAAACTCGGGGACTTTTCCGAAGACCACTGGCTGGCGACAGCCCACGCGCTCTGCGTGGAGTCGAGATGCGGCAGGAGGATGCCCTGGTCATTGTCCGCGCCGGCAGTCGTCAGGGTGATGCCGCCACCCGTGGCGAAAGTGCAGAGGGCCGTCGTCATGTTGGTGCCGAGGACTTCGAAGTCACGATTGGCGATGTTGGCGGCCAGATGCGCGGCGGCGTTGGAGTTTTCGTCCAGCGCAATCACGGCGTTCAAGGCGGGGCGCTTCAGGAACCGCTCAATCAGTCCGAAGCGATTGGCCTTTGCAAAGTACAGGTCATCAAGAATGCGGCTCATTTGTTTCCATGCTCCTTAGTTTTAACGCCTGCGGTTGGCGGCGGCGTCTGCTTGGGTGCTTCTGGCTGCTGCACGGGCATCGCGCCCATAAATGCTTTCGCCATTTCGTGCATCGTTCCTGCGGCCTTCTCTGCGAGCTTCGCGCCGCGATTCTTAATCACTGCCTCTTTCTGTTCGTCGTCCTGCTTGCGGCAGGCGGCTTCTTCTTCAGCCGTGGCCAGTCGCCACTCACCGCTGAACATCATTTCCGCATGATTCAGATGGCCGGCGTAGGCCATCTTCGGGCTGCTGCACTCCAAGTCCTGCTCGGGCTCGTGGCACGTCAGGTTCGGGTAGATATGCAGCGCGGGGTTGTTCTTACTGATGGCGCAGATGATGAAACGGTCATCGCCCGTCTTGCCGCGCTTTTCGTTCTCTGCCACGCACTGCTTGATGAACTTGTAGCAAGCCCGCACGATTTCCCGGTGGCTCTTGAACTCAAGCTGCTTTCCCGTCACCGGGTCAAAGGCGATGACTGTTGAACCTAACGGCATTCGTCTGTCTCCTGTTCTGGCGACTAGCTGCGCAGTTCGATTCCGTAGTCGTCATTCACTTCGGCGTAGCCGTAGAGCACGCGAACGATGATTTCATCGCTCAGGGTAGAACCGTCCCACTGCTGGACGATCTGGAAGGCGATGGCCGATTCCTGGTCGAAGATGTTGATGGCCTGCGCCGCGTTCGACTTCGGAGCGGTCGGCATGCGCATCGCAATCGCGATAGCGGACGGGTTGAACACCAAGTTGCTGGTGCTCGTGCCCGACTTCGGCACGGCGTGACAGGGATACAGGCGGATGCGATGGAACAAGCGGCCCGCGCCATAGCCGTCTTCAAACTTCGGATTGCTCAAGCCGGTCTGGTCCGCAGCAGTGAACGCGGAAAGCAGATTCAGCGCATACCAGCCGTTCGCATCGGGCTTGATAAGGCCGATGTACGGGCCGGGGATGCGGGCGGTATCGAGCTTCTGCGCGGCTTCGGAGATTTCGGCTTCCGTGAGCGCAGTGTTGTAGGTTCCGGCGTTGGCATTGTTGGCGAAGCTGGAGGCCAGTGACAGAACGTCTTCTTCCATACCGTTCAGCACGGCGGCGATTTGCGAGCGTAGTAAGCCTTCGGCGATGGCGTTGCCACCAAGCGCAGCGGCCACAGTCGTCATGGACAGCGCCTTGTAGCGGTGCTTGTTGATGGTCACCGTTTGGCTGCTGCCAACATCATCGTCCTTCGTGATGGCGCTGCCGTCAGTCAACAGGCGGGAAGTCTGGTTCGGAGCGCTCCACACTTTGCAGGTATCGCCCTGCTCCATGATGTCGCCGGAAACGTCCGTCACGAAACGCAGAGGCGAACCCTGATTGCGACGGGCTTCGATAACGAGGTCCGAAAGATACTGCACCTGCACGTTTGCGCCGCTGGAACCGATGGAGGCGGCTGCACTGGTAATCGGCTGATTGGCCACTTGATGAATCCTTTTCGCTTAACGATTGGCGTTGTCTTCGGCCTGGAGCGCGGCGAAATACGCCTTTCTGTCCTTGGCCTTGAGTTCCAATCGTTCCTGCTGACTCATTTCCGAGAAGGATTTCGCTTGGCCTGGAGCCACGGCACCATTGGCGCGCGGGACTCCTGCAACGGCGGGCGCTGGAACGTAGTTTTTGCCCTTGGACTTCATGAAGGACGCAACTAATTCCGCTACGGGTTTGGCTTGTCCGAAGTCGTCTTGATAGGTCACCGCATCTGTTTCGCGGTCACAAGTAATCTTGTGCCGCTTCTGGAGGTGGTCCATCAAGACTTCTTCATTATCTGGCGTTACACCATGGGCCTTGAGTGCATCGCGAAGCGTGGAGGAGACAATCTTCGCGTCTGCTCTGGCCTGTCGCTGCTCCACCTCGTTCAACCTGTCGCTAATCGCTTTTTCAGCGGTTGGCGTTGTGCCGGTTGATTCGGATTTCGCGGGCGAGGATGACTTTAAACGCCTGACTTCAGCCGTAGCCCAATCAAGGGAACGCTTAAGCTCAGCAAATTCTTCTTTGGAAACGTAGTCGGTTTTTTCGGCCGATTTGGACTCGGGGGCCGGTACCGATGCGCCGCTTGTTGAAGACCCTGTAGCGGCTGAAGCAGGTGCCGGAGGATTAGCTCCGTTGGTTACTTCAGTCATTCCTATACCTCCGTTCGTTCACTTTGTCAAGTGGCACGAAAACGCTTTATTGTGTTACCGTGGCCGCGTCCTGCTTGGCTACCTCTTGTTTTGTGTTGTTGATGCTCTGTGTCGGAACGCCGCTTAACGTGGGCAATTCTTCTTTTTCGTCCAAGCCTTTAATCTCGTATTCGCCCGCGCCGCGAACCGTTTGGATGATGTCCAGCACGTATTCGAATGCGTCCTTGATGGCCCCGCGATAGGTGGAAATCATCGTCTTTGCGGCGGCGTGGTCGGTAATTTTTGCACCTAAGCCCTGACGCGGGTTCTGAACTTGAGCGGGAGCGAGTAGGGGCAGGGCTTGCGCGGCCGCGTAAAGCTTGTCGCGCTTATTTTTGACGTGCTCGCGGTATTCGGCGAATGGGCCTGAGGCGGGGGCAAGCCATGATGCGTCTTCGGTGGTACGCAGAACCCATGCAGTAAGTTCACCCGCTGTGAGCGCACGGCCTTTCGCGTCACCCTCCAGTTTCAATAGCATCATTTGATAGCAGTTGGCGAAATACAAAAACTCAAGCGCCGCTTCCGCATTGAACAGATTCAATGAAGGCGTGGCGAGTCGATTCATCAGCCACATGCCGGCGGGAATGCGAACGCGTGCAACCGGGAGCTTGCCCTGGTAATTGTAAGGTTGAAGCGTCTCGCCCTTGATGTGCGTTTTCTTGGCGTCTTTCCATTCTTCGCCAATTTTCTTTTCTGCTACGTAGTCCCGTCGGCCAGCCGGAGTTAAGTAGGTCCAGCAATGACGTTCTTTCTCGGCCTTCTCAAGGTTTGCGCGAATCGGCGTGACAGTGTGCAGGCGAATCCAGACGAGATTTCCGCGCTCGTCTTCCGTCCAATCGTCTACATGCTCGGCGCAATAGGTGCAGATGCGGCCATCCAGCGCCTTACTTATTAACGCCTGTTCAAGAGTCGAATCTGGTGGCGCGCCGCCTGGTAAATCCGCCGCTACGTAGGCGCGTCCGTAAATCAAAAGCTGCACGGCAACGTCGAGCGTCTGCGCGCTGAAGTCCAAGCCAGTGCCGTCAACGTCTTCGTTCAATTCTTTTAAATAGGCGTCTTCGCTCTCGATTGACGGGCTTTGCGTAAAGATGTTTCCGGCATGCCAGTCGATGATTGACGAGGCGTCTTCGGAATGGGTAGCACAGGCAAGACGGGCTTTAGCGAAGGATTTGTTTAGCGTGTCCTGTTCGCGGGGGTTTAGGTACAGCCCCTTGTTTTTCTCGAAGCGTTCGCCGCCTTCGTAGATGTCACCGCACTTCTGCAAAATGCCGATCTTCTTGCCTGATGGCGTGGTGACGAGTGGGTTGTAGCAGGGATGACATTCGAGGAGTGTCGAAAGTAGAATGGAATCGGGTAGCGATGAGGAGTCCGATGGCCGAGTTGCGTCAGCGGTCGGGCTGGAGGCTGCCGAAAGTTTTTCGGACTCGGCCATCGGAATCTTAAATTTCCGGGGAGGCCGACACTTCACGCAACCGCGACTTTTACTTTCTCATGGAAAGTTTGTCAAGAGTAATGTATACATTATTTCGTAGTATCATGCACATAGCCCTTGGATGCCTCTAATGGCTGAAATCCACGAACTCCCGAAAAGACGAACGCCCAAGCAATTAGCCCGTGCCTACATGATGGGCGAGCTAGACCCTGCCGACTACCCGACGCAGGGCGGCCTTCGAAACTGGATGCTGCTTGCAGACCACGCGGAATCTGAAATCGCACGTGACGCCGCCCTTCGCGCTCTTGAGAAACTGGCCAATCTCGGCCACGACTTTGATGGAGACATGACCGTCGAGTGCAAGCTGATAGCGATAAAGAATGACGGAAAAGGCAACATTGAACGGATTGCCTCCGCATGATGACAGTCGAGTTGTTCGCGACTCCAGAGCAATTTGAAATCATCAACTGCACGGCTCGGTTTATGGGCCTGTTCGCCGGCAGACGATGGGGCAAAACCGACACTTTCTTTAATCGCTGCGTTAAGCGCTGCCTTGAAACGCCAGGCTTTCAGTACGTCTACGTCGCGCCATCCTACGGGCTCGCCAAAGAGCAATACGACAGAATCAGCGCCAGCCTTGGGCAACTTGTTAAGCGCGCCGTGGGACAGCCCAAGCCCGTCATCGAACTGATGAACGGCTCACGCATTCATTTCCGCAGTTTCGACAAGCCGAAATATCTTCGCGGCCTGCGTCGCATTGGTGAGGTATGGGCGGATGAGATTCAAGACTTCAAGTCGGATGAGTTCTGGACGGTTCTAACGCCGCTCGTTGGCGACGTTCGCGGGACAATCGTTGTCTCCGGACAGTTTCGCGGGTTGGGCTGCTGGTACTATGAACCGTTCTATGCCAAAGGCCAAGTTGAAGGGCAGAACGTTTACAAAAGCTGGAAGAAACCAACCTCCAGCGGCCTAGTCTTTCAGGACGAAGGCGGGCGCGAATGGTTGCGGATGAAGCAATCCGTGCTGACTAAGGCGCAATACCTTCAAGAGTACGAATGCGAGCCAGTAGCCAATCAAGCCGCTGTGTTTCTGACGGAAGATTTGATAGCGTGCAAGACGGGCGAAGCACTCGAAAAGCCCCGTCGCGGCGCAATCTACATCATCGGTTATGACTTGGGTGAAATGGCCGATCCATCGGCGCTATGTGTTCTTGACCATGAATTGAAAACCGTTGTCTATACGGAGCAAATCCCACTACGCACGAAGCATGAAGTGCAGGCGGCGAACTTGGCAGGCAAGGCGAACTTTTGGAACAATGCCCAAGTGGTGATTGACGGAACGGCGGGCGGCGCAGGCGGGCAAAAGTTGTCAGACGAAAACATCAAACATTACCGCCGCCACATTCCAGACGTGCGGGCGCTTGTGTGGGCACCAGGATTCAAGCGGGAAATGGTGCGGGCGCTCTCCCTTGAAATCGAACAACACACGATAAAGATTCCCGCTGCCCATCGCCGGCTGCATGAACAGCTTGCGTCATTTGAATACAAGCGACGAGGCGAAGAGTACATCTATGGCGGGCCGATTGGCGGGCCTAGTGGGACTCAACACGACGACGAAGTAGCGGCTTTGATGATGGCTAATCACGCGTCACGGGCTGGATGGGTGAAGGATCCTAATGCGATGCCGATTTCGCGGATGATGTACTAGCCAAAAAGTGCGCTGTGTTAATCTTGTTGCCTAGTATGTCGTGATGGTGCCCGCCTTGACTGTGTTCTTGTTCTTCAAAATAAATCTGCGCGACACGATGCGCAACTTCGCTAAGTTCTGGCATCTCCACGAATGCTTTATTAATCGCTCGCCGTTCGGCAAGTGTGAGAGGTTTGGACTTTTTCATATCGTCCTCAAATTTCCTCAAATTTCGTCTCTTCTTCAAGCGTCCATTCAAGACCAAGATACTCTGCGCCTGCAATGAACCCGCGCACCCATGCATCCATTCCATCCCGCCTTAGCAGCCCGTCTGCCACCAACTGTCCGTTTGCAATCACAAGAACCTTGCAGTCGTTCTTTTCGCTGTAGTCGCGCAAACCTTTGTATATGTAGCGTTTAACTAAAAGCAATTTGTTCATGGTTCCTCTTCTTTTTTCCCCACTTCACGCACGCAGG
>Ga0196973_1000098_pt1 | contig 30605 bp, 40 predicted proteins | sample S1_513CmetaG_FD_155457 | JGI IMG/M metagenome (GOLD analysis project Ga0196973, IMG submission 155457) | Soil microbial communities from Anza Borrego desert, Southern California, United States - S1_5-13C | ecosystem: Environmental > Terrestrial > Soil > Desert | place: USA: California...
CACTCGGGCGGGACCGGGGTGCCGTCATTGCAGCGGAACTCTTCCCACGCAAAATTCGTGGTGACGTGCGTGAGGCTCACCTACCGCCCCTCAGCGCGATCACTGACTGCACCAGCTTTCGGGCCTGATAGAAGCTGGTCGGAGCACCAATCCCCACTACGCCCACCAGGCCCCAAAACCATTTCGGCCACCCCAGCGGCCCCGGCGTCGGGTCCATCGACCAGGCAATACGGCCGGCAATCGTGGCGCAGAACAGGCTCACGATCATGCCGCACGCCAGCTTCGCTACCTCCCCAACTGCCGACGAGGGAGATGGCGAGCCCGACGAGTCCGTAGAAGGCGAGGACCCGCCCGTAACTCGCCGGGGTTCGTCGGAGTCGTACTGCTCGTCGCTCATGCATGCCTCACTCCTCCCGCAGGACGAGGTACGACAGCGCCAGCAGCCATCGGTCCTGGTCCGTCCGCGATGCCGGGGCGATGGCTCGAACCCGCGCGACTTGATTCTTGACCACCGTCAGTGCTGCCGTGCGCTTGGTTTGCTCTGCCGATATGGCGGTGTTGAATGCCGCGTCGGCCGCCTCTTTCGCCGCACTGGCCACCCGCAGACACGCGCCGACGATCCTGCCGTCGGGCAGCCGATACGCATCGTATTCGCCCTCTGGCCCCGTCGCGCGGATGCGCTTTCCCCCCATCTCCTCGTAGCGCTCGCACACGGGAGCGAAGGTGCCGTGAGTCGCGACGTCGTGCATCTCCTTCAACGTGAACATCACGCCACCTCCGAGTACTCTTCGATCGTGACCTCGGAGCCGATGGCCAACGTGTCGGCGGCGCCGCCGTCGATTTCCACCGACGTCATAACATCGCTGCTCTCCCAGTTCACGACGCCGTAACCGGCGATCTCGATCGACTGCCCCGCCTGGTTGGCGACGTACTGTATGACGCCCATACGGCGCAGGCTGCTTGCCGTGTACTTCGTCGGCATGTCGAGGACCACCAGCGCATCCGCGCTCGCCCGCAGCAGGCCAATCAAACCAGACGAGCCGCCCACGGTGGAGCCGCTGACGTTGCCCTGCTGCATGGTCACGCCCGTGGTCGCGCCGTTGAACTTCAGCGTTAGGCTGCGCCCCGACGCGGTGGCGTTCTTGAGCCGCCACACCACCCGGATCCGCCGGTTGCTGTTGCCGTTGAGCACGGTGGCGGCAAGCGTCCGCGCTGTCGCGGCCAGTGCCGTCCGCACAGGAGGGCCGCTCACCAGGCGAGGGCCGTAGGTAGTGCCGGCGTAGGCCATGGCTAGGCTCCCGGCTCCGCGTCGTCGTAGGCCGTGACCGTGGTGATCATCGAGTCGGGGTTGTTGGCGCCGGCTAGCACGTAGATGCGCCAGTCAGGCGTCGGCACCTTCCAGTCGAGCGTCTTCGTGGTGCTCGCAGCCAGCGTGTACGTACCAGCCGTCGCGATGTCCGGGTCCGTTTCGAACGCCGACGACGTGGTCAGCGTCGGATTCGTCATCGCGCGAAAGACGATGCTGACCTGTTGATCGCCGTTCTTCACCGTGATGGAGACACGGCGAAAGCGCGCCCACTGGCCGCGGTGGTTTCCCGGCGCCGGCTCGCTCGCAGCTGATGCTGGCAGGCCGTTGATCCCGTACGTGCTGTCAGCAACGACGAGATATTCGCTGTTACCGGGAACGGTTGAGAGGGTGTACGAAATCGTGTCCATTCGGACTCCTCCTCGTCGCCGGCCCTCTCCTTCCCGCGACGTGGATATGGGTTGTTGGAACTATTCTACCTTGCGTTTTCCGGCCTGTTTTCTCTTTAGGCTGTTCTGCGCTGCAATCGACAGCGCTTCCATGATTGGCAGGTACGCTGGCCCGCCCTGCATCGGCGGAACCGCTCTTTGCGTCGCCCCGGCCGCGGGCAGGCCCATGCGGATGCCCGCGATCTGCTTGTTTCGTGGCGTTAGACCGACCAAACCGAGAAAACCGCCAGAGCCGCGCGCTTGCGACTGCTCGATCGCCATCTGGTTCGCGCCTTCTTCGCCATAGCGCAGGCTCTCTTGGGCCTTTTTGGCCCGAACCTGCGTCAGCATGCGCTTGTAGTACGGGTCGAGCGCGGCGAGCTCCTCGAGCTGGTCGGCGCGAATGGTACCCGCCTGCGACGGGTCGCCGGCCCGGCCAAAATTCGCAGCGGCCGTGCGCTCCGAAGCCGCCCGACTTGCCACGTCGGCCGTGTCCCGGCCGTACATGATGTCGTTTGCGCGTTCCAACTTGGACATTGTGGCCGAGAACTTCTCGTCGATGGCCCGCAGCCTGGGATCGATGTCCTTGCTCGCCTCGGAAAGCGTCTTGTAGATAACCCGATAGGGTGCGTTGTCCTTCGTGACTGGCTGGCCGAACTGCGCCAGATCCGCGACCGTCTCCTTGGCCTGCCTGAGGTCCTGTAGCGTGGCCTGTGCCCTGGCGGGCGCTCCGGTCTGGAGCGGTTCGCCCTTTGGTCCGAACAGTTGAGGCCCAGGCTCAGCGTCGACCGTGATCAGACGCTTGACGTTCTGGACGGCGGCGGCGATGTCTGGGTTTGCGATCTGCCCGTTCGACTGCCGCTTGATGAGACCGTCCAGGCGCGCGGCGACTGGCTCGAGGTCCACCGGATCCGGGTTGTCGCGCGCGATCTGCTCCAACTCCTTGGAGTACTCCTTGCGCGCCTTCTTCAGTACGACGCGGTTGAAGCGGGTGAACGTCCTGCCCGCCGCGCCGGCCGCCTTGTTGACGCCCTCGCGCCCCTCGGGGAGAGCCTGCATCGCCGGCTTGTCGAACTCACCGCCACGGACCGGCTCATCGCCGAAGGTGTTGATCTTGCCGCCCGCGTCCTTGACGTCCTGGATGATGCGGCCCGACTGCGTCTTGGGGTCAGTCGTACGCGCGATGTGCCGCTGAGCGGCCACGCCCAACATCCCCAGAAGGCCGCCAGCCGCCAGGCCGACGGGATTCGTCGCAGCGTCCTTGGCCGCCTGAACGGGCCCGACGTCCGCAGGGTCGCTGACAGCGGCCGTCGCTGGGGCGGTCATCTCGTACGCTGCGACGCCACGAGCCAGCCCCTTGCCGGCCATGCTCGGGATGCTCTTGGCGGGAGCCCCCAGCCTAGGGACCGCCCCGGTCGCCTTCCAGGCCCCCTTGCCCAGCATGCCGGGGATACCGACCGTTGCGCCGGCCATCCCGCTCGCCGCCGACGTCCACGGGTACGCACTCGTCGACTCGGCAAGCCGCTGCGTGCGCTCCTGGGCCTTGGGTCCGCCGAGCTGCACCGGGCCAGGGGCCATGGTGCCGTCGGCGTGCCTCTGCATCGGCGGCGGGGCTCCAGGCGAGACGGAGAAGAACTCGGCCAGGCGATGAGCGCCCGGCAGAAACCCTTCCGCGAAGTTACGCCCCGCAGCCTCGGCTCGTGACGGCGCGTTGACCTTCGCCGCAGCGGCCTGGCTCAGCGCTTCGGGCAGGGAAGGCTTTTGGATGACGCCGAGTTTGCGGAGCCACTCACGGGCTTCGTTGTGGTTGGGGCCGCCCAACTCGGCCTGCCAAGCCTGGATCTCCTCGTCTCGGCTAGACATATTGCCGACCCCCGTGTGCTGAACACCCGTTCCCGCTGTACAGGCGCGACGACTGGCGCGACCCTGTGGTCATGTTTACGGCGGTGCTGACGTGGTGGATGTTCATGGCGCCGTTCGCGGCGTGCGCGGCGGTCGTCAGGTACGGATTCAACGGAGAGCTTCTCGGCGCCCCGCCATGGGCGTGGGGGCTGATGGGCGGCATCGCGCTCGCAGCAACTTCACAAGAGGTGAGAGGAGGGTCGGCGTAAATGAAGCGGTCAATCGTGATTGGCGTTGCGTGCTTTTTGCTCGGGTCGATGTCGTCGCCGAAGGCGGCCGGCGATCGAAATGAAACGCTCGACATCTTGTGTGCCCGGTACCGGGCGACGAACGGCGACAAGCTCCTAGAGACCGCGCGGAAGCTCTCGGCCGCTGAGAGTGACAAGATCGGCCAGGCGTTTGTCACGCTCTCGCTGGCCGCGCAGTTGAAGGCCATCGCTTGCGGCGAGACTGGCCTAAAGACGCTGAGCAGGGGCCCGTAGTTCACCGCTTCCCCCGCTGCAGTTGGCGGCGACGAGCTGCCGACGCTTCCACCGTCGCCTGCTCTGCCGCTGGCCGCTGCGCTCTCAGCGTCTTCTCTGCCGCCGAGCCGGCGAGCGATAGAGTCTGATCGGCGAACGCCTCTAGTCTCTCAAGCTTCTGCTGTTTCAGTTCCGGCGAGTCTCCGGCGTGCCACGCCATCTGCACGGCCTCGCGCCGAGCTTCGCTCTCGGGCATCCCGGCGCCAGTCTTGACGCGCACGATGTATTGGACGGCATTGTCCATCGCGTTCGCGATCTTCTGCTCTTCTGGCGTAAGACCTTCGTATTTGGACGCCGGGACGAGTTCTGCTCGTCGCAGACCGCTCGTAACCAGCGCCGACACGTTGCCGCTCGCGGCGCTGTTGTCCGCCGCTTCGGCGCGTAGGGAATTCTCCTGAACTTTCCGTAGGGCATCGTCCGAGATGTCGATCCCGCGCTTCAGCACCTCCAACTCGCCCTTGATCTGGGCGCCGTAGAGAGCATGCTTGCCCTGCGCCTCAGTGGGCGGCTTCTCTCCCGCCCTCCGCTCTGCCGCCCGCGCTGCGATGTACGCCCGTTCCTTCGCTTCCTTCGCGCGCTTGTCCCCCTGCTTGTCCTGAAACTGCCGCCCGACTTCGGCCGAGTGGGCGCCCATGATCTGCTGCATGATCGTCGGGTCAACGTTGTTCCCGAACAGCATTCGGCGCAGGTTGATGTCGCGGCGCACGTTCTCGGGCAGATTCGTCATGTCCAGCGCGCCGAGTTCCTCGCCCTGGCGCCTGCGCTCCTCCGCGATGGCCTCGCGCTGCGCGTTCGGGTTGATTTGCATCGGCGGCTGCTCGGGTAGACGCAGGGTGTAGTTCTGCGCGTTCCGCGCCGCGTTCCCGTAGTCCTGGGCGTAGCGCTGCATGCCCTGCGACCACTCGTTCGCCCTCGCAGCATCCGGCGACGGCTCCAGCGCGCTCTGCAGCTTGGGCAATAGGCCCAGCTTGGCCAGTCCGCCCACCCATGGCTGCACCTGCATCGTAGGCTCACGCAACTGGAGGCGCTCAGGCGACGCGACGTCCTCCATCTGGTTCTGCTCGAGCGACCCGCCTACCGTCCCCGCCATCGCCTGTGCGTCCTGAACGCGGCCAGGCGTCCGCATCGACTCCAGGATCTTGGGCAGCACGTCCATCACCGTCTTGCGCGCCTTCTCCCTTCGCGCATCGTCCGCCTGGTCCTTCCGCAGTTCGCGGTCTCCTCTCTGCTGCTCAATCAGCCCCCGCTGGTACTCCGCAGCCGCCTTGTTGCGCTCTTCCTCCAGGTCAAGCTGGCGCTTGCGGTTCAGCCGGTCCGCGAGGCTGCGGAACGGCGTGGCCATGTCGATGCCCTGGTACTGGGGAACGTTGAAGAACGCCATCAGCCCGCCTTCTTGTACGACGCCGCGGTTTCAGCCATCGACGTGTACGTGTTGATGATGTTCTCGACGGTCTTCGCGTCGATGCCCGCCTTGGCGAGTTCGATCGCGAGCGCCTGCATCTGCGCCTGGAACCGCTGGCGGCCGCCCTCGCTTTCAAGATCAAGCGCCATGCCCTCGAAGCCCTTGAGCGTGCCTGCCTGACCAGAGCCAAGGTTCAAGCCGCCAGTGATGAGGTCGCGGAAGTACCCGCTCTGCTCGTCGCTGGCCCCGCCGGCCATCTGCGCCAACAGCCGGTCGCGGTCGAGTCCAAGACGGTCGGCCAGCTCAGACACCCGCGCGCGGAAGTCGGCCTGCTGGCGCTGTTCGCCCGACAGCCCCATAGTCACGTCGTACTCGTAGTCGCGGTCGCGCTCGGCCTCGTCCGAGGCGCGATACGCCGCATCGCCAGCCGTGCGGAAGCGGTCGAGCCCCGACCGCGTCGAGGCGTCCGCGAGCCTGTCCAGCCGCTCGCGGTTGCGCAGGTCCACGTCGTCAGTCGCCGACGCTGCGCCAAAGTACTGGTTCTCTCGACCCTGCGTGAGCGCGTCCAGCGCGCGCTGGTTCTCGAGCAGGAAGTTCGCCGACCGGTAGGCAGCCTCGTCAGCCTGGCCGAGCCGCTGCGTCTTGATGTTCTCCATGCCCAGGCGCCCATGCAGCGCCCTGTTGAGCTTGTCCATCTCGACCTCGTCGCCAGACCGCGCCGCGTCCCCGAAGTACCGCTCACGCTCCATCCGCGACGTGTCCGCCAGGCGCGCGAAGTCACCGCCTTGGCCCTGCCGCGCAAGTTGCATCTCCTGCGCAGACCGCGCAAGTCCGCCCATCTCGAGCCACTGCTTGGCCCGGAGTCCCTGCAACTGCTCGCCGTACTGGCGCTGAGCCAGGCCCGATGCGTAGCCGCCCGTGGCCGCCGCCCGACGGTCCAGGTCTTCCTGCATCTTCTTCGCAAAGTAGTCGTTGGCGCTGTTCAGGTTGCCCAACTGCTCGTCGTAGAACTTCTCGGCCGCGCCCTTCTCCTGGACCGCCGGCATCATCTTGCGGAAGTAGCCGCCGGCCTCCGATTGCTCGTTGGCCAGCGTCCGGGCCCGAGACGTCGCCTCGTCGGTTCGCTGGCGCATGCTGCGGAGTTGGTCGATCTCGGGCATGAAGATCGCCTGCCGCGCCTCCATCTTGCGCTGCTCGGCGTAATCCTTCAGCGGGTTGCCCATCGTCCCGCGCTCCCGCAAGCGATCGGACCAGCCGTCGCCGCCCGACTTGTACCGCTGCAGGTATTCGCTCATCCCCGACGGACCCGCCTGGTACTTCGTCTGCCCGTAGCGCGTCTCGACGTCGCTCGCCTGGTCCATCCGGCCGGCGTTCTGGCCGTACCAGTCGCGGTAGTTGGTGACGCTCTTTCTGTTGGCGGCGAGCCCCGCCATCGGCCCAGGCTTGTTGCCGTACGGGTCATCGAGCAGGCGCGTGCTGTTGAAGTTCGGGCCGGCGTTGCTGTACTTCCGGTACAGATCCGCCATGTACGTCGGCCGGTTCAGCTCATAGCTGCGCAGGTAGTTCTGCGCTGGGCCGTAGAAGCCCAAGGCGCGCTCACCGGCGGCGCGCCCCTTGTCGGCCAGGCCGCCGTAATAGCCCTGCTGCTCATTGCCCAGGCGCCGAGCGCCCTTCGCAGCGTCGCCGTAGCCTTCCTTGGCATTCTCGCCCGCCCAGATGTGCGGCACGGCGCCCCAGGTCATGGGACCACCTGCGATCCCAGCGCCGACCTTGCCCCATTTGCGCCAATTGAAGCGAGCCATTATGCCTCCTCCATCGTATCAAACGACTCGATCACTTTGGCGATTGAAACCAGCGCATTGGACGAGCCGTAAATCTCCCATTGCCTATGGAGGTACGGTTTCCCGATGCTCCATTTCTCGACCGTTGCAAACGGGCGGGTCGACGTCGTCCCAAGGCCCACTTGCAGCGGCCCCGAGAACGTCCCCAGGTCATCCCGCCAGCGCATCAGGAAGAACGGCTCAGCGGTGTCCGTAGACTCCCCCCGCCTGACGTGAAACTGCACCTTCTGTGTCGCCTTTGTGCTGGCGTTCTCGTGGTCGACGAACCCCGAACGGGCCAGCCAGTGAATGGCCGTCCCCGAGTCGGTGTACGTGCTCAGGTCCAGCTTGGCGATGGTCCCGTCGGACAGCCCGACGAGGTTGACGTTCTTCTCGGGCCAATACACATGACTCTGGATCGTCAACCCCGCCCAGTTGCCGGATGACCAGCCACGCCACTCCGACCAGACTTTGGTCGTCATGTCGTACGCGAATGCCCGACCGTCCGTCGGGAACACCCACAGCAGCAGATCGCGATCGTCGAGACGAACCCGCGAGCCCCAGCAGTCGGTGACGCTCGCGAGTTCAGCAACGAGGCGGTCCGTGGCTGGCGTGCCGATGGCCTCATAGGCCCGGCCATCCGACATGACGAACCGACGCCGGCTGTCGAGCCAGGCGAACTGCTCGTCGTGGCGGATGATGCTGTGCCGGGCCAGGCACCCAAGGTCCATATTGTTGATCGGCGCGAACACCTCGTTCGGGTCGGGTCCGTAGACCTGCAGAGTCTCGCTGCCCCAGACGAACAGTTCGCGCGCCGAGTCCCTGATGGCTACGATCTTGTCCGGGCGCGCCTCGGCCTCGCGGAAGTCCTCCGACGTCGTCCACGTCTCGTGGTTTCCGTCTCCCGGTGCCGACCAGTAGAAGAGCCCGCCCTCTCCCGCCTCCAGCGCCACCACTCGCTGGGTCATGACCAGTACATCGGTCACGAGCGCTGGAGGCGAGCCGCCCAGGAGCGCCGCCAAGCCGCTGCCGGTGTACTTCAGCATCGCCCCGCCGCCGGCCAGGATCACCTTGGTCCGAGTCGTCGTGATGCGCGGGCGCTCGGCGCCCTCGAGCTGCGTAGCCGTCGTGGAGTCGGACAGCGCCTCGACGTTCTGGTACGACGTCCAGGCGTACAGCTTCCGCGTGCCCGTCGAACTCTGCGTGACGTAGACCAGCTTGTTTTGCCAAACCGTCATGGCTACGACAGGGTTGGCGTCAGGCACGGTCGGCGGGAACTCGTCCCAGGCTGCAATGCCTGGACGTAGGCGCATCCCTCCCGCAGCGTCAACCAGCAGGTTGACGAGCGGCCCCCGCGACCCGGACAACTCGTCCAGGCCGGAATCGGGGCCGTTGAAAGGGATGGGCGCCGCGTCCATTACCAGATATCGTTGCTCCCGGCGTTGTTCGGATAGCTGAAGGTCGCGCCGCCGTCTTCCTTGCCGATCTGAGTAGACAACCACTTGGACGAACTAGCCCGCCACGTGAACCGGATGGCGACGTTCCCCGAAAAGTTCGAGGTCGGAAGATAGCCGAAGTACTGCGCATTCCATGTGAGCGCGACGCCCGCGCCGCTCTGGTTCGAGAGGACCAGTAGCATCGTCTGGCCGTCATGAAGCCCCGTCGTCGACGTGGCGCCGATGGTCAGAGCCGCAGTCGTCCGGCATACCTGCAGCTCGCCCAGCGATGGGTCGGGCGTGAAGGTGCCGCCGGCCTGTGCGGACCGGTTGCGCTTGAATACGTTACAGCGGGGCTGCGACTGCCACGCCCCGCCGTACTCGGCAAGCGTCCGCGTGCTGAAACTGTTCATCTCGTCGATGACGTCGGTCGCGCTGGCATTTGTCGTAAAGTCGGTCGTGTTCGTACCGACACGGCAGTTGATGCAACCCGACCGAGCGACGGCCCCGACGCTGAAACCGGTAGTGCAGGCTCCTGCGATCGAATCGCGGGCGATGGTGTCGTCCGCGGTGAAGCTGAATCCGGTGCCGGTCGACGCGACGACCATACAGTCACGCGCATGGGCATGCTGTCCGCCCAGGACGAAACCGGTGCCAGTAGCAGCCGCGGCGATGCAGTGGTCGGCTAGCCCGTGCTTGCCCAGCGTGAACCCGACGCCGGCCGAGTTGCCGTCCGTCGAGTCGACCCGGCAATGGTGTAGCTCGCCGCGCTGGACCGTGGATGTCCAGGTGAAGCCCTTGCGGTGAAGCGACGTCACCACACGCTGACACACGACTCCGTCCCCCGATGTAACCGAGATGGCTGATCCCGTTGACGTGGTCGAGTGGGTGAGCGCCAGGTCGGAAATGACCATGTTGGCTTCGCCAGTGATGTTCACGGTCAGCAGCGTAATGGCCGCGCCAGTGCCCTTGATCTTGCTGGCCGTGGCGCCAAGCCCCATCAGCCAGATTCCGGCCGTGCTAGTCGACAGCCCCGCCGAACACGCGAACGTGCCCTTAGGCAGCAGACCGACGCCGCCGCCCTTGGCCGCGAGCCGGTCGAGAAGCTTCTGGAGCGCAACGTAGTCGTCGGCCGTCCCGTCTCCCTTGGCCACCTCGCCGTTGGCACCCTTGACATCGAACACCGAGACGAACCGCTCGGCGAGGACGTCGCGCAGAAGACGCGCGTTACCGCCGGTTGCCTCAAGGTACTTGAAGTCAGTCCCCATGAACGACGACAGAGCGGAAGTGAGCGCCGCATTGAGCGTCGTGGTCCCGCCCGCGCCCTGGCTGCCGTTCGATAGGGTGCCGGTAAGAAAGTTGTTGGCGACCTCGACCAACTCAGCGCGGCCGCCCTCGATGAAGCGGTCAACCTCCACGCCCGCGGCCGTCTTGACCACCACTTCGACGACCTGCTTTACCCAGAACTTCGCGCGCCCCGACGAGTTGAGCACCTGCTGCGCGGTCGTCAGCGTCGACGTCGCGGCGTAGTTGCTGTAGGCAGTGACCCGGCTGGTCGAGTTCGGCTCGTACAGCTCGTACGTGCCGGACGGCGCCTCGGGGTAGTAGATCCGGACGGTATAGGCCATCAGTAATCCCCCACGCAGAAGCGGATGCGGCCACGTTCGGTCTCATCCAGCATGGCTTTGTCCTTGTCCGGGTTGACGACCTTCATCAGGTACGCCGCGTGATTCAGCATCCCGGCCTTGACGGCGAACTCGTGGGCAAGCAGGTACGTGATCGTCTTGAGCCACTTGGGCTCGAGGTCCAGCGTCACGTTGCCCGTATCGGTGTCCCGCAGCTTGCGGTACTTCTGGTAGATGAAGGTGTACGCAGCGTCGCTCTTAACCGGAAAATTGACCGTGACGGTCCCGGCCGACGTTTTCTCTACGTAGAACTCCAGCGGGCGCGCGATTGTGGTCTTTGACGACCGGCGAAAGTAGTCGTCTCGGCTGATGCGCGTCGCCTCGCTGTCCACGTTCGACGAATCGCGCAGGTTAGCCACCGGACCGACGTCAACGGTATCGGCGTCGGCCGTAAAGCCCGTGTCGTTCGCCGCGACGGCCTTGGACACGCGCTCGACGGCCCGAACGATCAACCCCTCTTTCTGCAGGTCCAGGATGATGAGTTGCAGCGCCCGGGCGCCAAAAGCGATCTGATCGGCGTCCGCCGTGTGCCCGTCGTGGAGCTGGCGCGCGAGGCTCGCCGCCTGCGAGATGATCTGATCTCGCTGCATGTCGAACGTGGCCGTAGTGGAGACAGCCATTATTCAAGCCTCCCCATGAACGCCTTTGGCTCTTGCCGGTAGAACGACCCGACCAACGCGGCATTTGTGACCGTCTCGACGCGCGTCAGATTCGTGTTCGTGTACGGCTGCAGCGACAGCCCCGACTGGCCGAGCGTATTCAGTCGCAGGAACCGCTGCGGCAACGGGTCCTTGGTCGTCGGCTGAATGCTGCTCACCGCCTCCTTGGCCGTGCGAAACGCGGCGTTGTTCCTCGCGGACTGGATCGGAGCCAGCAACCCCGCGGCCGCCCAGTCGTACAGGGTCGATCCGTTCTTCTTCGTCGCCGCCAGCGGCGCCCCCTCTCGCACCAAAAGAACCGTTGACGGCGCCAGGGTCGGGTCGTAGTCGCCCTTGAGCCCTCGCCACAGTTGCGTCTGCTCGGTGTCGAGCGGGCTCGTGGCCTCGTAGTCCAACTCGTAGTCACTGTTGCTGGAGAACGTCATCAGCCAATCCCAGATGGACGTCACCTGAGACGACAGGCCATCCACCTCGTAGAGAGCGCGCAGGGCGGTCGACCAGTTGCGAGCGCCGATCGTGGTACCCGTGGCCAGCGGCCCATTCAAGTACTCCCAGGACCCGCGGCCCGTCGGGTAGCTTTGAAAGAACGACCTCGGCGTCGTCGCCGAGAAGCCCTGGATGTTCGCGCCGTCGTCCGCCGAATATTGCGCGGTGGACCAAAACGCCTTCGCCTCGCCGATGGCCGTGGACACCAGGGTCGCGCGGCTCGCGTTGAAAGGGACCGTGATGGTCGACGATCCGATCGTCTCGTCACCAGCAATGTTCTTGAACAGCGTCAGGAACCAGACACCGATGAGGTCGCCAGGGAAGTACTTGTGGTCCCAGGTCCCGCCCGTCGTGATGCTGAAGGTCCACGCGCCCCAGTGCTTCGGCACCAGCCCAGCCGCATCGGCCGAGCTGAAACCAGAAGAGAGCAGGTCGCCGCATTGGGCGCTGCGCAGGAACCACGCGGTGGCACGCGCAGCCGCCAGGTGCTTCGCCTTGCCGTGGACCTGATAGGCGCGCAGCAGAGCAATGCCCGCCAGCGAGCTCGTGGACGTGAAGTACGACGATCCGATGGAGAACGCACCCCACTGCAGGGCGTCGTCCGTATACGTCGTCTTGCCTGGCCCGCCGACTTGGTTATCGTAGAGCCAGTCGGCCAGCTCGAGCAGCTTCGCCTTCGCGCGCGTGATCCAGTGCGGCGGCCGCTGGTTCTCCGCGATGAGGTCGTACAGGTACCAGCAGGCTAGCGCCGCGTCCTGGACGCTCGTCGTTCCCGTGCGGGCTCCGCTCACCGTCTGGTCTACAGACCCATACGGCGCAGTGTCGCAGATGAAGTTGAAGAGATACCCTTCCTCTGCCTCCCACGTATCGCGCCCGTCGCGCGGCTTCGGCGATGGTACTGGCCGATCGCTGCGTGGCGTCCGCCGGGCGTTGATGCGGTCGAGTTCGGGAATGGTCCGCATGCCCTTGTGGTCGCTGCAGATCCAAACGCCATCCACGCCCTTGACGTCGAACTGGACGGGCGCCGTCTTCCACGATCCGCAAATGTCGCAGACCCGCCGCCAGGTGCCTGGGCGGTACTCCTGGATGAGCACCGCCATCAGATGATCCTTGCGCTCCCGCTCTTGTTGCGAAGCAGGAAGGTAACCGGCGTGCTCGACCCCGTATCGATGTCTGAGTCATTCAGCAGGTCGATATTCAGCATCAATAGCCGCGTCACCGCTGCGCTGCACTTGATGACGTAGGGATTCGACCAGCCAGACGACCCGCCGTCGAACACCACTGCGTCGGCGTCGTTCGGGCCGCCGATCACTAGGTTGTTCATCGCGTTGCTGACCAAGATCCCGGTCGCCGGCTGACTCGACACGCTGCCGCTCGTGGACGAGAACGTCGTCCCCTTCACCAGCGCCTCACCAGCTCCCGTGATGTATTCAATGCACTCGGCGGTATCGTTCGTGCCGCACTCGAACAAGCAGTCTTCAACCCGCGTGCCTACCGAAGCGATGCGGATGCGACTGTTGGGCGCCGTGGTCGACGCTGGGAAGTACAGGTTGCAGAACCACACCCCCGCGGCCGTGACGTCGAACATATCGATAGCACCGCCGCAGATGAACTGCGGGCGGCTCGACCCGGTCCCCTCGCCGTACACGTGAATCCCGGCCTTGTTGAAGGTCTGCGCAGCGGTCAACGTTTCCGTATGACCTGACAGGCAGACGATGATGTCACCGGCCGAGGCGTTGGTATGCGCCTGGGCAAGCGAGGCGAGTGGCCGGATGCGCTCCTTACCGCGTGGCGAGGCAGCATCCGATCCGTCCTTGTGGACGTACCAGATCGCACCCGTCATGGCGAGCGGGCTGCGGGTCGTTACTCCGTAGCCCGATGTGCCGCCGATGCCGTTGAGGTATGCGGGTAGGGTGGCCATTCACTCTCCGATAGGCGCCCCTCGTTCCCTGAGAGCCGCCAAGGAGAGGTTGAACGGCCCCCAAGGCCCGAGAGGCAAACTTGCTTACGTCGCCGCTGCAGCCGGCGCGAGAACCGCCGACTTCTTCGCCTCGTCGATCGAGTAGTTCTCTCCGCACACGACGAGCGCCCCAGCGCCGAACGTGATGCCCTGGGCAGACGCCGTGCCGTCGTTCTTGGTGCCGAGGTAGTTCCGCACCACGATGCCGTCGCAGGCGACGTTGTCGAACACGATGCACGCCGTGGACGACGTGTGCGTGTTGTAGATGATGTTGTCGCGGATGACCATCTCGAGCGCCGCCACGGTGACGTGGATGAGCCCGTTGGCAGCCGTAGCCGACGCCACCATTTCGTTGTCGAAGATGCGGAGTCGTGACGGCACCGTCCCGCCGACCACCTTGATCCCGTCGGTCACGTTGTGCGTGGCCGTGCCGTAGACCCAGTTGCGGGAGATGGTGCAGTCGGTCGCCGCCGAACCCACCTCGATCGCGATAGTGGCCTTGTTGCTCGCCCCGCTCGCGACCTGGATGTGGTTGTCGTCCAGCGTGACGCCAGCGCCGGTGATGTCGATGGCCTTCGTGACGCCGTTGGCGCCCTCGAGACGGAGCCGAAGCCCCGCCACGATGGTGTTGGCGTTGTTGAGCGCCCACTGGCTGCCGGCCGCCGTCCAACGGAACGTCGGGCGGTTCGTGCCGTGGCCGATGCCGATGATGGCCACCCCGTCGTCCAGGTTGTCCAGCATCGTCGCGTCCGCGACGCTCTCCGAGTGGCCCGGCAGGCAGACGACCGCGTCACCTGGCCCTAGGTCCGCGTCGGCCAGAGCCGCTGCCAGCGTTGCGTACGGCGTGTCGAACTCGCCATAGCCCGCCAGCGTGCCAGAGGCATTGCCGACGAACTTGACGTCGCCGATGACGCCGTACTTCGCAAGCGCCTGCTCGACGATAGGCCGGAGCCCGATGTAGTTCGTGGTGGTTCCCATGGTCGCCCCCGGCTAGGCGTTGACGCCGATGAGCCCGCGCGGATCGAAGCAATCCATCGCGAACATCTCGTAGCCGTCGTAGACCTTGTTGCGCTGGCTCTCGACCGAGTACTCCTTGAACTCGGGCCGAGCGGTCCAGATGCAGTGCAGGCCGTGCTTGTGGTTCGTCACCACGAACCAGTTGGTGACCGACGCGAAGAACGGGTTGCCCTGTACCCGCACCTTGCCCTTGAGGGTGTTGTAGGTGTGATTGGCCGTGTCGTTCTGCAGCGGCGACATCGTGATCCGCTCGGCCGTCTCGATCTTGTCCGAGTGGACCAGCAGGATTTCCGGCTGGACGCCCATCGGGTAGCCGTTGCCACCGGGCATCGTCCGGCAGAGCTGCATGATCTGCTCGAGCGAGCTGTGAGACAGCGCCGCATCCGCGCTCGGGCGGTTCGCAAACGTACCGCCCTTGGCCAGCTTGTGAGCCGTCGAGCAGAGCGCCACGCCGTCCGTGGTCGCCACCGCCGCGTTCGCGTCGAACGCATCGGCGAAGACCTGGGCCGCCTTGATCTCCTGGGCCAGTCGCAGCGCTTCCGCGATGCTCTCCGACCCCATGATGGCCTCCCGGTACTTGTTGAACCGGATGGCCTCCTCGGAGACCGGCATCATGACGGCGTAAGCGGTCTGGTAAATCCGCTTGCCGTACCCCTGCTGGATGACGTCGACCGCCATTTGGGCGCCCTGCTTCTTCTCGGGCGCCGGTCCCAGCCCCGCATACTCCTGGATGTCCTCGAACAGGTCCTTGGAGTTGATCTCCTTGAACCCGCAGTCCTTCCAGATGGGCTTTTTCGCGGTCTCGTTGCGGAACGCGACGAGCAGCGTCTCCTTGAGAGCCGCGTTGATGTTGCCTGTGAGAACGACCGTGTTAGCCATGGTTCAGCTCCTCTAGACGCCAGTGGTGGAGAAGGTGCCAGGCCACGCATCCGTCTCGTTGGCGACAACGAGGTACTTGGCCCGAGTGACCGTCACGTTGTTCGGCGTCGCGTCCGAGATGCCGATGATTCGCCAGCCGGCCGCGCCCGTACCGTGGGTCGAGATGTCGAGCACCGCAGCGCTGCGGCCGCTCACCGTGTCACCGGTGCCGGTCGCATGGTCGCAGTTCTCCCAGATGAGCTCGCGCGCCGCCGCAACCGTCGTGATGGACGTGCCCTCGTCGGCGTCGACCTCGAAGATGGTGTAGGGCGTGGCGGCGATGCAGTGGGCCTGCGACCGCAGGTAGTCCTGCGTGTAGGTCGTAGACGCCGGGATGTGATTGCTCTCCTCGAGCTTCCCGCTCTTGTTGTACTGGCAGCGCGCAACGACACCCCAGATCGCCTGGCCAGCAGCCGCGACGTCTACCGAGCCATCGCTGACGCAGTTGACCGGGTCGCCGCAAAACACCGCCGTGCCATATGCACTCGCAACCTGGCGCTCGAGCAGTCGAGGGACGATGTTCTCGCCGAACACGCTCCCCCAGTAACGGAAGCCGCCGATTGTCTTGTTCGTGAATCCAGCCATTGGCTACGCTCCTCCCATTGGAACAACGACGTTCTTGAGGTAGCCGCCAGTGCTCTCCGCGCGGGCCTTCATCCCCGCCAAGGCAGCGTTGAAGGGAGCGCGCTTGCGGGATTCAACCGCCGCGCGCCGAGTCTTCAGAATCTTGCAGAGCCGAAGCTCCTTGAACGTGATCTGATCGCCAACCTTGAAGTCCTCGGGCTGCACCCAGTGGGGACGCGCGCAGGTCGGCTCGCCTTTCCCGTTGACCTGCCAAGTCTCCGCGACCCAGCCGTCAATGCGGTACTCCGGCCAGACGTCTGCCGTCAGCCAGCAATAGTCAAACCTCGCGTCCTGGCCCTTTAGGTCCAGGATTCGGTAAACGCCGTCGACGGGAGCATCAACGGGGTCGTTGCGCCGCTGCTTCTTAGGCGGGCGCCCCCGGCGCTTCCTTGGCTCGCTCCCGCTCTCCTCGGGTCCGGTCTCGACAGGCTCCATTCGCAGTATCCCTCAGCGCCGCGATGACCGCTTGCCGTACGGGTCAGCGGCCTGTGACCCAGGCGTATCGGTCTTCTGCTGTGCGCCGGTACTGCTGCCTGCCCGGACTTGATCGCAGGAGCGAAGCTACTCCCCAGCGTGGGGAGTTATTTGGAAATAGTCAATGGCTATTTGCCCATCTTGCTCCCGATTTCCTTCCACCATTTGGCGTGCGCCTGCTCGGGTGGGAGGTTGGAGAAGAGATTTTCCGCCAATGCCTGCATTGCTGGCGTCAACTGCGGCGTCGACAGCGAATTACCAGCACCAGAATCCTTTCCGCTTGTTCCGGCAATGCGCTGCTGCTGGATTTCCCGGTCCGGGTTGTCCTTGCCGCCGCCAAGTCCATGCTCCTTGGCCACGAGCGCCGCTGCCTCGCGCATGGAGGCGTAGAGCACCTGCTTGTTGGAGAAGTCGCGCCCGTCGCGCTTCTTGAGGCTGCGCAGCTTGCCGTCCGCAATGGCTGCGTAGTCCGGATCGGACAGCCACGGGAAGTCCACCAGCATCTGCTGTTCGAACGGGTCGCGCTGGCTGCCCTTGAGGGTTTCGATCTCCTGCTGCAGGGCTTCGATCCGCTTCTGCTGCGCGCCGGTCGCCCCGACCGCGAGCTCCTCGAGCGCCTCGGCGAAGTCGTCGTAGCCAGCGTCGGGGTTTGCCTGGAGCCCGGCCAGTACACGCGCGAGCTTCTCGCGGTACGGCTTGCTCTGGGGCTGTTCGCCCGGCTGCTGCCGGTTCGCAAGCACCGTCTGCAAGAGCCCCATCATCTGCTGATTCATCTGCTGCTGCGCTTCGAGGCGACGGCCGAGGTCGTCCACTGTCTCGCGCAGCCCGCGGCCACGCGCCTCGGAGCTCGATGGACGCGACTGGCGCCGCTGGTCTCCCTGCGCCTGCTGCTGCTCCTGCGGCTCTTCGCGTGCCTGCCCGTCATGGGGCGCGTCGTCCGTGACGGGCGCCTGTCCTTCGGTCGTCTCGGCCTGCTGCTGCGTCTCGGTCTGCGTTTCCATGGTCTCTCCTAGTAGACGGGAATGAACACGTACTGGCCCGGGTCGTCGATGTTGTCGCGCACGTAGATGCGCCGGAGTTTGCCCGCGCGAATGCGCTCCTTGAGGTCCTCGCCGCCGAATAGGCCGTTGTTGGTCAACTGCAACACCTTTTTCGGCGCGTCCGCCTTCTCGTCCATGGCGTACTCCTTCTCTTCTCCCTCGAAGGAGCCCCAGTAGACGATGTCGCCGACAAAGATACCCTGCGACCGCAACTCCTCACGAGCCGCCAGGCCAGCTGCGAGCAGAAGGCCGTGATTCTCGGGCCACACTTCCTCCTGGGCGATGTCCGGGATGTGAAGGCCGCTCGCCGTCATGGTCCGCTTGGCCTTTGGCCGGAAGCGGTAGACGGCGATCCGGTTGAACACCGGCTCATACGGCGGCTCGGGCGCGTCGTGCTCCTTCACCCGCTCTGCTAGGCGCTTTTCCGCCTCGCTCTCAAGCGCGCGCCACGCCGCCTCTTCCTTGGCGAGGTCACGGATGATCACTTGCCGTTGCCCTTCAGCGACTCTTTGATCTCTCGGATTCTGCTTTCCCATTCTTCTTTGCCCTCTCCCTTACGTGGAATCGTGTCGATGAGCCCCAGCATGTCGCGCCACGCGCGGCACGCCCCAGCCCGCCAGATGCGCTGCTTTTCGTCCGGCGCGAACTCTGAGTAGCGCTGGTTGCCGCCGATCTCAGCCTCGATGAACCTCCGCATCGCCTGCGTGACATCGGAGCACCACCAGGCGAGCAGCTTGTCCGCCGGCTGGTTCCAAAACTCGCCGCCGTCGCTCATCGGCCGAGCTCCTCGAGCATTTCCGCGATGCTTCGGATCCCAACTGCCATGCCGCGGTTGTGGACCGTGCTTTCTCGGCTACCTTCCGGCGAGCAGGAGATGAGCGCCGCCTGGTCGCAGGCATTCGCCATCTCATGAAGGTAGGCCGCCAGGCTCTGGCCCAGCGGGCTCGCCGCTAACAGCTTCTTCTGCTCCAGGTCCAGGTTCTGCCATTTCGCTCGGCGGTCCATTCGGGGTCTCTCCTTGTGGCGCTCCCGGCGGGAGCATGGGCGGCGGCGCAATGGGCGCCTTTTCGATGATGGCGGCTGCCTTGTCGGAGCCGATCGAACGCATGAGGTCCGCGGTCAGCGTCCGCCACAGCGCGGACATCGCCTCGGGCGGGAGCATCAACGCTTCGGGCGGAATCTGGCTCATCGACTGGATCGCGCGCATGGCGGCGCGTTCCTTCTGCGGCTGACTGGCCAGGTTCGGGTCAGCCGTGAACGTGACATCGAAGTCCTCGACGTAGTCCAGGCGCCCGACGGTATTGGGCTCGACCGTCCCCTCTTCCTGAACGTAGAAGTACTCGAGGTCGTCGAGCGTCTGGCTGTTGATGTACGCCAGCGTCTTCACCTCGTTCGACCGGGCCCGGTTGTACCGCTCGGCCATGGTCGAGAGGTTCTGCATGGCCATGGACGCTCGGATTTCGGTCGTCGTCGCGGTCTCTCGGTCGGACACCTCGCCCGAGAAGATTTCGGGAGCGCCAAGGCTCTCCGCGTTCTGCTGAAACAACTCCAGGAACTTGAATCCCTGCGGCGGCGGCGCTGGAAACTGGAACTGATGGAACGCCTTGGACAGCAACTCGGGCGGGAGCGGCGACTCCACGCCCTCGCCAAGGCGCAACTGGATGTCGCCTCGCTGCAGGGCCGCGTTGCGGCTGTACATGAACGTCGGTTTGATGTTCAGCGTCGCCAGGCTGATCATTGCCGACGCCCAAGCGTCCGCCGCGACGTTGTCCCCCTCGAGGAGGAAGCCCAGCCCCAGTCCGTAGATGCCCTCGGGGTTGGGAACGCAGATGTAGTGCGTGTAGCGGTTCCACGCGATCTTACGGACCGGCGCCGGCTCGGGTGGAGGCGTCGGGCGGGGCGGGGGAGGCGGCAAATCCTCTCCCGACAGGGGCGGGATGAGCACCACGTTGCCGAACTCGTCGACGTCCTCGCGCGGCTGCGACAGATACTCGACTGAAGCGCGCCAGGCTTGCTCATCCTGCGCGTACATGGCCTCCTGCGACTGGATCTGAGCCTCGCGGAGGTCGTTTTCGCGGTTGTAGCGGGCGCGATCGTCGGGATCGTCGCGCTCCCGAAGCGAAAGCCGCAAAAGCGTCTCCGTTTGCAGGTCGACCACCGCCGTGACCGGCCGGCGGCGCGGCTGACCGGGCAGTTTCAGCAAGAAATCCTGCTCGAGCAGCTCGCGCGGGGCGTCCGGGTCGTCTTCCTGCGGCTTGACCCCCTGAAACGACGTCACCAGGGCCGTCACCGGCTTGCCGGAGTGGCCGTTATCGGCCGTTCCGCCTCCCGCGGCCTTGCCCCAGTCGTTTCCGACGCGCGCCCGACCGTCCTCGCCAACGTCCTGGTACAGGTTCGTGACGTTGGCGTAGTAACCGTCGGCTTCGAGTTCCTCAAGTTCGGGCCGGTACTTGTACAGACGGCGAGTGATGCGCGGAACGTCGGCCAGATCGGGCCTGTCCGACTGGAACTTGTACGGCAGGATGATGTCGTCGGTGCGGCAGAACTCGAAACACGGCCGCTTGCCGAGCGGATCGTAGTACCAGACCGAAAACGCCGAGCCGTAGAGCAGCGTTTGCATCAACCCGCGGTCGTGGGCGGGTATGTACTCGGGAATCTTGCGCCGAACCTGGAAGTTGATGTGCCGGGAGAGGCGCTTGGTGCGCATCTCGTCGTTCGGCTCGGTCGGAAGGGCGCCGTAGATGTCACCCGTCGACGGGAAAAGCTGGCTATACAGCTTGGCGTGAAACAGCAGCGTCGATCGCGCGATGAGCGGCAGGTGAATCTGGGCTAGATTCTCGTGGCCGGCGGGCTTCTCGCCCATCAGTCCAACGAACATCTTGAGCCACGACGCGCGCCGCTCCCGAAACTCCTTGCTACCGTCCCAATCCAACTTGGCCGTGAAGACGACCTGGCGGGCGACCTTCTTCGCCTCTTCGGGCGGAAGGCTCGCTGCGATGTTCGCCGCGTTTTCGTAGTCCGGCGGGGGCGGCTGCGCAGACTGCTCGTCAGTCATGGCCGCGCCTGGCGGGGTGGTCGGATCGATCTGGGAGAGTTCTTCGGCCATTTGGGCTCCTACCAGGGCATTCCGGGAAACCCGGATGCAGTCTTGGGTCGGCCGAGCTCTCTCCGCGCTCGGATCTCATCGAGAATTCTTTGATTGGCGTCCTCGGTGTCCGCGTACGGCACCAGCATGCGATAGAGCGCGCCGTATCCGGCCGCGTCCATGTCGTGGTCGTCGCCCGTGGTGTCCCACAGGTCCGGGTTATCGGGGTCCGCCAGCAGACCTGGGATGCTCGTGATGGGGCCCGTCTCGTCCCAGTCGCCGCCCTTGAGCTTGTAGCGGGTCTTGCACGTCGAAAACCAGCGGATGCCCGGGATGACCATCTCCCCAGCCGCGTTGGGAGTGCGGCGCCGCAGCCGGTTCCGTATCTGCTCGGCCGCGGACTCACGGCTGCGGTCCGCCTTGAAAAAGCCGGTGCCGAGGTTCTGTAGAATCTCGCCTCGCGACGGCCCCGTCTCCCCCTGTCGCGACCAAAGCGACGAGTCCATCGGGCCGTAGACGGTGGAGCAGTCGCGCAGCTCGTCCCACTCGGGCGGCACGATCAAGATCGGCTTGCCGTCGACCACCGCCGTACAGGGGCGCTTTTCGATCTCCCTGATGCGGTAGCCGAGCTCCTCGGCCGTGTGCCCCGTGACGGTCAGCGACCGGTAGCAAGTCATGTTGCCTTCGGGGTCCACCGCCCACCACTGCACGCTGGACTTGCTCGAGAACCCGTAGTCGCCGCTCTTGAACCGGAACCAGCCGTTGGGGATCGTGAACGGCTTGCAGATGTGGATCGTGGGATCCCAGTCGTCGCTGACCCACGTCCCCTCTTGCACGTCCCAGTCGTTGTCCAGGAGCGCGCGCCTGACCTCCGACCGCTTGGTCAGCAGGTTGCCTTCGTAGTTCCCGTCGCGCATGAGGGACGGGTTGTCGTAGAGGTTCCCCGGCAGGTAGACCTGGGTGAACTCTTTCCACTTGCCGCTGCGGAGCTTGACCCGCATCTGGACCGTCTCGCGCGGGTCCGCCACCTTCACGAAACGGCGTTTCAGGTACTGCTTGGTCGCGCCGCCGACGGGGTTTGTCAGCAGCACGGTCTGGAGCTGCCGTGACAGCACCGGGTCTGGGCACCGGACGCGGGTGTCGAGCTCCTCGATCATCTTCTCGGTGAACTGGACCGCCTCGTCGATGACCAGAAGCGTCCACTCCGGGCCGTAGAACTTCAGGTAGTCGTCGTCGTGCTCGATGCCGGCGAACTGGACGCGGTAGCCGCACGTGAACGTGCATAGCTTCTTTTGCTCGTTCCACTCGGCCGCCGGGTCAATGCGCCGGTAGTAGCGCTTGAAATCCTCGACCACCTGCAGGAGCTCGTGGCCGAGGCGGCGGAAGAAGATCGCCCAGCCCTTGCTGTGTTCGATCTCCCCCTTGGCGTGCCGGTCCATCTCCCCGAACAACTGCCGGAAGTACAGCCGCGAACCGACCGTCGTCTTTCCGGGACCAGCGCCACCGCCCGCCAGGATGTACCGCTCGGTGCGGCTCATCAGGTCTTCCTGAAAACCCAGGAACGGCGCGAACAGAACGTCCTTCGGCAGGCACGACTGACAAACCAGCCCATCGCCGTACCGATGCACGGCCGGATCTCGGTCGCACCGGCCGCAGTAGCCGTACGGCGCCCCGTCGCGCTCGAGATAGCTGCGAACGGCCGGCGCCGTCACTTGCGCTCCTTGGCCGTGACCTTGACGTGAAAGGTCATCGCCTCGCCCGCGTTGTCGTCGCGCACCTGGACCGAAACGGCATTCGTCGACGCCTGGGTCCGCACGTCGATGCCCACGTGAGACTCGATGGCCGTGAAGACCGCCTGGTCAGCCCCCTCCTGCGTCGCTCCTGCGCCGGCCCGATACCAAAGCGCCGCCACCTCGTGATACGACCGCCGGCCCGACCCGAACCCGACCGCCTCGACCCGAATCCGCCAGGCACAGTCATCGGGCATGTCGGGCAGCGTGACGACGGTGGTCCACGTACCCGCGCCGTCGGTCGTCGCCGTCCCCTCGCGCACCAGTTCCAGGTTCACCTGGCCCAGCAGGTCGTTGACCGTGCCGATGATGTCGCGTTCGGTGGACCGCTCCTCACGGAGCGCCCCGCGCCGGATCGTCGACTCCACTACTTCTCCTTCACCTCGACGATGCGCTTGGGGTCAGGTTGCTGTGCCGTCGGCATGACAACCTGGGGCCGCGTCGGCTGCTCCAGCCGCTCCGGCGCCTTGCGAATCCGCATCCCCATCCGCTCATGCGCCATACGCACCGCGTACGACGCCTGCGACATCGGGTTGCGTGCCTCGAGCATCACCTCCACTTCCTCCCGCTCGTACCCCCGGGCCCGCAACTCCTCATCCGGCAGAGCCGCCAGCGCCTCCAACTGCGCCTTGGTCATCCGAAACGACCGGTTCGCCAGCTCGCAAATCCTCTGGTCGTCCTCAGCCAGCGAAAGCACCCGGTCCCGTAGAGCGTCGATCCGCTCCTTGCGGGCCTCACTTGCCACGCTTCACCGCCTTGGCCTTGTCCGCCAGCTTGGCAAACGGACCCTTCGGCTCCGGCCTGGGCGGCGGCTTCACCGGCTTCACGCAGCCTCCTCGGCCGTCGCCTCAGCCCGCGCCTGCCGCATCCGCTCACGGTGCAGCCGCCTGTGCTCGTCGCAGTAGTACGTCTCGCTCTTCGCCGTGCAGCCCTCGTAGCCGCACAGCCCCTCCGCACGGCGATTACGCCGATACCGGTACTTCACGAGCCGCTCGTTCTCACCCACCACCGTCCACCTTGAAGAACTGTGCTGGCAATGCAATGACCAGCACGCACGCCTATTAGGCGATTTTCTATTTACCGGGCTGGATGGGACCCACGAGGACGGGTGCGATTTGGACGGGTCTTGGAGCGTGAGGGGGTATCGCCGGGCGCGTCGCCTCTCGTTGGGGGCCTCCCCCGGGTGCCCGGGTCAAACCGCACCCCACCCCCGTTGTCGCACACCCACCGACCCGCCTCGCCCCCTCCCGATGCTTCCCCTTGTAGGGTAAGTAACCTGCACTCGCGTGATTACGCGCGGTTAGCTGCTCACCTCAATGGACTATCAATCCACTGACCCGTAATTGGCCAATATTCGTGGGTGCAGTGGCCAAACGGCGTCGGGGTATTCGGCGGCGTCGTTGGGGGATTTGAGCGCCATAAGGAGAGGGAGAGCGGCTATCTCCTCTCTTCCCCTCCATCCCGCCCAATCGCCTCAGCGAAATTCGTCACTGCCGCTGCCGTCGCGTTCTCGCTCCTCAAGAACGCCGTCAAATCGCGCTGCTGTATGCGCCAGTGTGGATGCCCTTTGCCGCCGTCTGGCTTGGCGTGTATCGCCGTCGCTTTGAGCCAGCCTCGATGAATCCAGCGGCGTACCGTCTCGACATGCACACCCAGCGCTGTTGCCACCTCCGAGACGCAGAACCATCGCGTTGGGCCGCGTCCTCCTCGCTGGGCCTTGTAGTAACGTGGCTCACCGTTCCACGTGTACCTATTGGGGTTGGCGTCTATAGTTGCAGCCACGTCCCCAGTATAGCCGTCGCTCCTCGTGGCCTGACAGCCGAAGGCTAAACCGCGCGTTGGCGTTTTGGCCTCCTAACCCGGCTATCACGTTTGGCGAAATATCTCAATCAGCCCCGTTACAATCAGCGCATGTATCCCGCAAAACTGGCGTGGTTGTACGGGCGGCGAACCGGTAGTTGGTACAGGGCCAAGCGCCGCAAACTCGACCAGGCCATCGCAAACGGCGCCGTACGCCGCCTGGACGCTTCCGCTGTGCTGGCAACCCCGCCGCGTGCCATCTCAGCGCCGGCCGTGAGAGAGAGCCCCAAGCCGCTCAAGCGGGTGCAGCGTGGCTAGCCGGTCGTTCTGGGAACGCCTGGAGGCGCGCAAATCGGGCGGCAAGCCCGTGGCACCATCCGAGCCGAATAAACGCCGCCAGCGCGCTCCTGATGCGTCCACGGTGGCTGGTATCGAGCGGGCGCGGTCCAGTCATGGGCCCGCATCGCCCACGGGGCTCACGGCACGTGAGCGCCGGCTCTTGGCTACGCTCGACGGCGGCTCGGCCGACGACGCTCTACGCGAGGCGATGCGGCTCGAGCAGGAGCTACGGCGCCGCTAGTTCTACCGCGTCCGCCCCTTGCGCTTGGAGGGCTGCTGCTGGGGCCGTGGCAGCGGGTCATCCACGCTCACCGCCAGCATTGCCGGCGCGTCCTTGGGCAGCCGCACGTTCCAGGGCCACTCGTTCAGCTTGGCGCGTATCCGCTTCATCTCGCTCTCTGGCATGTAGGGCGCCAGCGATACCGCCTCCCGCCCCTTCGCCTTGCCCTTGCGCTTCACGGTACGAGCTCCCAGTCGGTGGCGAGGATGTCATCGGCCATGGCGCCCCAAAATCCCACAGGCACCGTGTCGCCGGGTCGCAGCGACTCGATCAGTTGCCCACGCACGACGCGCACTGCCTTGTGTTCGGCCCATTCGCGCCGCCTGAAGTATTGCCCCGTCGTGCGCGCCTCCCTCACCACCTCCACCAGCGTCACGGCTGGTCCTTGGCTGGCAGTTGGTCGGCCGTTACGTGGCCCGTGCCGCCGCACGTCGGACACGTCTGCGCCCCGCCCAGGTAGTCGTAATCTGACTCCAGCCGCACGACGGAAATGGACCCGCGGCCGGTAGCGCCCTCGATGTAGGCGCCGCCGTTGTGAAGGTCGAGACGCATTAGCCTGAACTTGCTCCCGTCAGACTTGCGCCGGAACCACTCACCCACGTTTTGGTATCCGACTGACATCACCCCCCCTTCGCCCGCCGCTTTCGCATGAACGCCTCGGTCATGACGATGCAGTTAGGGGCGTTCCACGGCTTGAACGCGTCCGCCTGCGCCTGCGTGGCGCACTGAATCCTGCAGTTCATGAACCGCACGACCACGCCGAGCTTCTTGGGCGGGAACAGGATTCGACAGCCACGGGCCACGATGACGGCGCAGTCATAGAACGTCCCGTAGCTTAGTTTGCGCATGTCCACCGTACCTGTCAGCCGAACAACGGCCCGGGTGATGTCGTCGTGATGTCGCAGTTCGATCACGGCTCCCCCTTCGCCATCTCGCGGATGCGCTCGCCTAGTACAGCGCATGCGTAGTCCCATGTACCGTACTTGCCCGCCGCCTCCTCGCACACCTTCGCCGCCGCCTCCAGGACCAGCGGCGCGATGACGTCCCAGGCTGCGCGTCCCTGCGCACGGGGCGCGACGTGGCCGTCGGGCGTTGAGGCGCGAGCGATGGCGACTGCGATGGCCTCCAGCTGTTCCCGCGTCGGCTCTAGCTTCACGTCCTCGGCTCCACGATGAAGAACTCCTCGGCGGGGATGGTCCGCACGTCGCCGTCGTTGGTCATCTCGTAATGCCCCGGCATGATGAACACGGTGCAGCCGGGGCCCGCCACGTCGAGGGCCGCTTTCAGCGTCATGAACTCGCCTCCCTCACCGACGCTGATCCATGCGTTCTGCCGCAAGATGAGCGGCTGTGCAGGTGCGGTCTTGAGCACCGACGTGCCCGCCAGCACCGCTGCCATGCCGCTCAGGAACGCTCTGCGTGACGTGCTCATCGCTTTACCCGTGCCAGTAGTTCGCGGGCCGCTTCCGTTACACAGTCGTGCGGCCCTGTACGCGTGCCCTTCTGGCATTCGACGCAGTTACGCCCCTCGGCGATGCGAGACACGAGCGCGACCAGTTCGTCATACGTCGGCTTGGGCGCCACGAAGACTGGGCCGCCGTTCGCTGCTTCCATGAGCCTGGTAAGGTGCGCGCCGATATCCACGCAGTCCTGCATCGCCCGGCTGTCGTCGTCCTCGCCCGGTTCGCGCTCGCGAGGAGACACGGACAGCAGTGCTTCGCCGTTCCCGAGTCCACTCAGCCTAACCGTTGCCCGCTTCGTGCTCATCGCCTACGGACCCCATGCTCCACGTTCACCATCCCGCACGCAAGCCCGCCCAGGCCGGTACGCATCGGGGCGGGTGGGCCGGCTCCAAGCTCGTGCAGGGCGACCGAGCGGCGCAGATACGGCGGCAGTACGGCACCGCGCCGGCCGAACTGCGACACCTGGTCCAGCCAGATGGCCTCCTCCCTGAACACCGGACACACCCCCTCAGTCCTGCACGGCTCCTTCGGCGTACACCCAGGAGCGCAGCGGGGCGTGGCGGGCGCGGGCTTGCCGGCCGCAGCCCTGGCCTTGTCGTAATCCTGCATGGCCTTTTGCAGCGCCTCGGCCTTCCCCTCATCAGGGCCGGGGACGGGGCCGCCCACGCAATCCGCAACAGGCAGGCCGCCAATGGCGTAGCGAACGAAGTGCATCGAGTCGCTCTTCCAGGCGTCAAGCTCGACCTCGCCGCCACCTGTCAGAACGCCCGTGGCGCGGCCTACGTAGTGAATGCCGTTGTGGTTGAACTCGTACCACTCGCCCTTCTCGAACGTCACCGACCCCTTCACCTCCCCCGCTGCGGACTGGTCGGGGAGGCGCTCCCAGGCCCCCGGCCCCACGCTCCAGCCTTCGCCCATGTCCACGCCCGTCGTCTCGTTGAACATGCGGCACACGTGGAAGCCGGCCGCAACCGACGTCGCTGTCACACGGCACACGTCGCCATGGTGCAGATCTTTGTCGGTCGGCCAGTCCCACCGCCACCGGCTCCCCACCGGCACCGCATCTTGATCGCTCATTCGCTCTCCCCCTTCGTCACCGACTTGAACCGCGCCTGCACGACGCGCTTGTTTCGCTCCCGTATCTCTGCCCGCTCCGGGAAGTACCGCAAGCAACTCGCGCACGGGCACTTCTCCGCGTCGCGTGCGTAGCGTGTAGCTTTGGCGCGGCGCTTGGAGCGCATGACGGGGATGGGACCGGATTCGATCATGGCACCCTCAATACGAGCTGTAGCCCGGCCGTGAAGTCGCTCGCCTGCTGCACGGCCTTCATCGCAAACGCCTGTACGTGGAACGGGCCCAGTGCCCGCAACTCCACCGAACCAGTCACCAGCACCGCCGCGTCCCAGAAGCGCAGCGCGCCCCCTACGCCGAAGCCCCAGCGCGGTGCCTGACGCTCTACCGCCCTCACCGCCAGCGTCGCCTCGGTCGCCGTTAGTAAACGGTCCTTGCTCACGGTGACGTGCTGAGCAGCGACCGCTTCCTTTCGCGTCTCCACCGTCCCGCGCTCGACCGTCTGCTCCACTACCTGCCCTTCGCCTTTCGGGCACGCGACCCAGCGGGTACGGACCAGCGTCGGGCCAACGACGGCTATCTCGTTCGTGCGCGTGGCCGTAGCGGATTGGGTGCGCTCGCGGTACTCGACGCGCGTAGCACGCTGGACTGACACGGATTCGACGGTGCGGGTTGGCGTGGCCCAGCCACCGATACCGATGCCGGCTACGAAGGCGATGACGACGGCGGCCAGGTAGATGCGGCGGGAGGTCATCGCACGCGAGCCTTCTGGTACTTACGCATGTACGCCTGCATGGCCTGTTCGAACGTCTTCCCTGTCGCCTCGATGTCGACGGAGCTATAGACGCGCGTGCCGCACGCACCTCTGACCGTCCCGCTCTTGATGCCACCGATACGCCAGCCTCGCCGCGCGCTGTACTCAATGCAGAACACGTCGTCACCGTTGACCAGTAGTTGGCTCACGACTTCACCGCCTCAGCACCATGCGCCAACTCCCACCGCCTCAGCACCTCTCGCGCCGCCTCGCACTCCTGGTGCCATTCGTCGTCGTAGTTGTGCGGGCCGCCCCAGATGGCTCCCGTACGCTTGTAGCGGACCTCGTGGAGCATCTCCGTCGGCAGGGCGGTGTCCGCGAACAGCATCCCCGGCTCGTGCGCGACGGTGACTGCTCCTGGCGCCCACACACCGCCGACAAGTTCGCCGCCCATCGTCGCGGCCTTGAACCTGCGGCACTTCTTCCAGTACAGGTCAGGCAGCCGCTCGGCGCCGTAGCCCCAATACGTCCACAAGAACTGCGCGGCCTCACGTCCGCCGGCCGGCCTGTACAGCCGCTTCCCCAGCCACCGCCACAGCCGCGTGAACCCGAGCCACATCAGCCCGGCAATGGCGCAGAACACGAACAGCGCGAGTACGTATTTCACGATCGGATCCTCCTCGCGGTCATGGTTCACTCGGCGGCACAAGTGCTGCCCGGTGCGGCTGTGCGTTCGGTGATGGTCATCGCTTCACCAGCCGCTGTAGATCAGCTTCCCTCGCCGTGTCCCAGTCGATGCTCACGCGCAGCGCCCGCACCGCTTCGTACGCCTTCAGAAGCGCGGCGTGCTCCGACGGCGCAAGAGCGTTGTTGATGTCGAACGCCTTGCAGATGTCCAAGCACCGTTCTGCCGAGTAGACGAAGCCGGCGAGCTTCGAGCGCACGATAAGGCGGGTTAGTTTTGTCACCTCGGCACCCACAAATGGACAGCGCACACCGCAAACACGCTGACCGCCAGGTACACCAGCCCCACGATCGCGTCCTCGTGTTCCCTCATGCCACCGCTCCTCTCACTTCCCGTCGCGTCTCCGCTTCGATCATTCGCTGCACCGTCGCTTTCATCGTGTGCAGGTTCTCCAGCGTCCCGCGCGCACCGGCGTCGTAGGCAGCTGCTATCGCGTCGTCGATGGAATCGGCGCAGTTCCGCAGCGATTCGAGAAAGTCGGGGTCGGACATGATCAAAAAGGGACGTCACCGTCATCGGGAGACGGGGCGGGGTTGGGGTTGGCGACGGGTGGGCGCTGAGCGGCTCCGATCGTCTTGAACTTTTCGCCGATGATGTCCGTGTACCAGCGGCCGTTGTACTCACGGCCTCGCGCACGGCCCAGGATGGACACGCACTGTCCCTCCTTGAGCTTCTCGGCTTCCTCGACGGTTCGGCCGAACACCACGACCTGGGTCTTGTCCTTTTCCGTGACGTTCTTCATCCACGACGGCGGATCGGTCTCCACCGTCAGCCGCGCCACCTTCTTGCCCTTGGGCGTCTGCTCGACGGACAGGTTGGTCAGCGTCCCGGTCAAACGAACCTCGTTGATGCTGCTCATCTAGAACATCCCTTCTTCGCTTCGCGGTTGCGCCCAGTAGGGCAATTTCTCCTCTGCCAACGGTCTGAACTCGTTGCCTTCGATCTGTCCAAGCACGAACTCGTTTTCGTACGTGCCCGTGCGCGCGTCGTAGTCGACCAAGCCCACGTACCGGCACCGGCTTCCATCGACGCGGCACTTGACCGGCGAGATGTACGTCGGGAGCTTTCCCGGCTCGCACGCGGGCTGGTCGCGAGCTGGCGCAAGCATCAGCGCCTTCGTGCTGATCTTGGGGATGTCGCTGGTGCCGTGGAAATCCTCGATGTCAGGCACCAACGACTGCGAACGCGCGTCGCCCTTGCGGATGTGCGAAAGCAGGATGACCGGCTTGCCCATCGACAGCGCAGCATCGCGAACCTGCTTGACGATGAGCTTGTAGCCGCGGTTCTCGTTCGGGTCCTGCGTGTCGATGTAGAGCAGGTGGTCGACGATGATCAGGTCCGTTTGGTCCTGCACCGATAGCGCCAGCCGATGGAACGTCTCGCCGTAGAAGTCGCCCGTCCGGTAGAACGTGTGCAGTGTCTTGAAACGCGCGTCGAACTCTTCCTGCACCCGCTGTTCGTAGCGCCGGGCGTCGATGTCCACGCGCGCCGCGTACCAGTCCAGGTACTGCATGCGCCGGTAGAGCGGGTGCCCCTCCTCGCGCGCCATGTTGCTCAGCAGCGCGAACTTGATTCGCCGCTCGATCTCGTCTTGCTCTGCC